>JADGMW010000063.1_pt1 | contig 105988 bp, 98 predicted proteins | sample 8641801 | NCBI WGS metagenome assembly JADGMW01 (sample SAMN16272018, study PRJNA661076) | feces metagenome | isolation source: fecal sample from diarrhoea affected cattle A | host: Bos taurus | place: South Africa: Lokaleng Village, Mahikeng | collected 2019-09
GCGCTGCCGGCCGGCCTCGTGCTGCTCGCCGTCGCGCGCCGCGCACCGCACGGGACCTGGTGGTGGCGGTCCCTCGTGCTGGGCGCGCTCAACATGAGCGCGTTCTTCGTGCTCGTGTACATCGCCGCGCAGCGCCTCCCCACGTCGGTGGCGTCGACCGTCATGGCGGTGTCGCCGTTCGCGCTCGCACTCGTCGCCTGGCCGCTGCTCGGGCAGCGCCCACGCGCGGCGTCCCTCGCCGGCGCCGGCCTCGGGTTCGCCGGCGTGGTCGCCATGCTGCTGACCGGCACCGTCACGGTCGACCCGCTGGGCGTCCTCGCGGGGGCCACGGCCATGCTGATGTCGTCGCTCGGGTTCGTCCTGGCCACGCGCTGGAAGGACGACGTCGACGTGCTGACGACGACGTCGTGGCAGCTCGTCGCGGGCGGTCTGCTGCTCGTCCCCGTCGCACTGGTGTCGGAGGGCGCGCCCCCGGCGCTCGACGGGCGGGCGTGGCTCGGCCTGGCGTTCCTCTCGCTCGTCGCGACGGCCCTCGCCTACGTCACGTGGTTCACCGCGCTGCGCCACCTGCCCGCGAGCGCCGTCGGGCTCGTCGGCCTGCTCAACCCCGTCACGGGCGTCGCGGTCGGCCTGGCACTCGGCGGCGAGCACCTCACGCTCCTGCAGTCCCTTGGCGTGCTCATGGTCCTCGCGGGCGTCCTGGTGGGCCAGCCCGCCGCCCGCGCCCTCCTGCACCGCCCCCGCCTGGCTCGCGAGACCGAGATCCCTGGGCGCTCCATGCCCCGGAACCTCGGTCTCACGCGCGACGACGACGTGCTCGACGGTCAGCAGGTGGCCCATGTCGCGCAGCCGGCGAGCGCGATCGTCGGCTCGAGCGGGGCCTCCGCAGCAGTCCGCTGCTCGAGGTAGCGCGTCCAGGAGCCGTCACCGCTGCTCTCCTCGAGCAGCAGGCCGGTGGCCGGGGCCCGGACGAGCTGGTGCACCACCCCGCCCGAGTCGGTGTACCGGAGCAGCTCGCCTGCACGCCCGGCGCCGTCGCGCCCCTGCGCCACCTCGACACCGGGGAGCGACGCGACGACGCCCCAGAACGCCGCACGGTGCTCCGGCCCCCACAGCCCGCCCTCGCTCAGCGCGGTGCGTGCCACCTCGAACACCTTGTCGTCGTCCGTGCCCTGACCGCGGTCGGCCTGGAGGCTCGCGCGGACCACCCGGGCGAGCTCGTCGGCCTGCGTCGGCAGCACCCGCGGGTCGGCGAGCATGTCGTGCCGCACCCCGGCGACCACCCAGCTGCCGAGGACCACACGTGGTCCGATCGCCGACGCACCGCCCAGGTCACCGTCCCACACCAGGAGTCCCGGGCGTTCCCGGCTGTTCCAGCGCTCCGTGCGCTCCTGCCCGGACGTCACCACCCCGTCGAGGTTCGCGGGGAAGCTCGACTCCGTGAGCACGTACCAGTACGGCTCGTCACCGTCCCACGGGTCACCCGGCACGCCGGTCACGGTCCCGTCCTCGGCGACGACGGCCGCGGCGGGAACGGTCGGCGGCGCCGTCGGCTCCGGCGGAGCGTCCGTGGTCGACGGTGGCGGCACCGAGGAACGCACGGCAGCGGTGCCGGCCGGTGGGACCTCCCGCGAGGGCCCGACACCCAGGACCGTGCCCGCACCCCACCCCGCGGTCAGCACCAGAGCGAGCGCTGCGGCACCCAGGCCCCCTGCTGCCGCCCTGCGCCGCCGACGGGCACGGGGGACGACGCGGTCCACCTCCACGTCGATGCGCGGCACGACGGCTTCCACCCGGCGCCGGAGCATCTCGGCGTACTGCTCGTCCGTCGTGCTCATCGGAGGCCTCCGGCCTGCGCGCCGGCTGCCGGCGCCGCGTCGTCGTCGTGGTCGTTCATCGCATCGCGCAGCTGACGCAGCGCGCGGGAGGCGGTCGACTTCACGGTCCCCAGCGACACACCGAGGTCGGCCGCGACCTCCTTCTCGCTCAGGCCCTCGAGGTGCCGGAGCACGACGACCCGGCGTTGCCGCACCGTGAGCAGCGCGAGCGCGCGGACCAGCTGGTCGCGGTCCGCGTGCACGTCCTGGCCGTCGTCGACGCCGCGGTCCGGCAGCTGGGGTGGCGCGAGCAGCACCTCGCGTCGCCGGCGCCGCCAGGTCGAGACGCGCTGGTTGGCCAGCACGCGCCGCGCGTACGCGAGCGGCTCGCCCTCCCGCGCCCGGTCCCACGCCAGGTAGGTGCGGACGAGCGCCTGCTGGACCAGCTCGTCGGCCTGGTGCGTGTCGCCGCAGAGCAGCCACGCCGTCCGGCCGAGCGACGGGACGGCCGCCGCCATGAAGGCCGCGAACTCCTCGTCCCGGCCGCGGCCCGGCGGCATCACCGTCGCCACGTCCACGGCCTCGGCAGCGCCCGGGCCCTCGCTGACCGGCACGGCGTCCTCCTGTGTCGCCCCGGGCGACGTCGTCGTTGTCACATCCCCTACACGCCGGACGCCCCGCGAAGGTTGCGTCGCGGGGCGTCCGGATCGTGCGGGGGTCGGTGTCCGTGGCCTCAGGCCTGGACGACCTCGCCGTCGCCGAGGAGCTTGCGCAGGTAGGCATACGTGAGGTCGCCGGCGGTCTGGTCGTGCTGGTGCTCGTACCCCGCCTTGTTGTAGAGCGCGATGTTCTGCAGCGAGTCGCGGCCCGTGAACACCCAGACCTCCTCGATGCCGTCGGGCAGGGTCGGGAGGATCGCGGACAGCAGCTCGGTGCCGATGCCCTTGCCCTGCAGGTCGGGGGCGACGGCGAACCGGCCGAGCGTGGCCTTGCCGCCTTCGACGAGCACGCGGATGGAGCCGACCAGGCGGTGGCCCCACCAGGCGCCGAGCGTGATGACGCCGTCGGCCTCCAGGTCCGCCTTGAGCTCCTTGAGCGTCTGCGTCAGCGGCGGGATGTTCGGGTCGCCGTACTGCTGCGCCTCGGTGACGAAGGCGGCGCGGCGCAGCGTGAGCAGCTCTCCCGCGTCGTCGACGGTGACCGGGCGGATGTCGAGGGCGGTCATGGCGCCATGGTGTCAGTCCGCGGCACCCGCGCACTACTCTCGGACATCGTGTCCCCCACTTCGCCCGTCGACCCGACGCACCTCGTCCTGACCCTGTCCTGCCCCGACCAGCCCGGCATCGTCGCGGCCGTCGCCGGCCTGCTGGCCGAGCACGGGGGCAACATCACCGAGTCGCAGCAGTTCGGCGACCCGTTGTCCGGGTTGTTCTTCATGCGCGTGCAGGTGACGACGGACGCCGGGGGCGACGTGCTGCGTGCGGGCCTGACCCGGCTCGCGGACCGGTTCGGCATGACGTGGCGACTGGACGTCGCCGGGCGTCCCGTGCGCACCCTGGTCATGGTGTCGACGACGGCGCACTGCCTCAACGACCTGGCGTTCCGGCAGCGCTCGGAGAACCTGCCCGTGGACCTCGTCGCCGTCGTGTCCAACCACGACGTGCTGCGCCCCATGGCCGACTTCTACGACATCCCGTTCCACCACGTCCCGGTGACGGCGGCGACGAAGGCGGCGGCCGAGGCGCGCCTGCTCGAGCTGGTCGAGGAGCTCGACGTCGAGCTCGTCGTGCTCGCGCGCTACATGCAGATCCTCTCGGACGACCTGTGCCGGCGCCTGCAGGGCCGGGTCATCAACATCCACCACTCGTTCCTGCCGTCGTTCAAGGGCGCACGCCCCTACGCCCAGGCGCACCAGCGCGGCGTGAAGCTGATCGGGGCCACGGCGCACTACGTGACCGGGGACCTCGACGAGGGCCCGATCATCGAGCAGGACGTCGAGCGCGTGGACCACACGCACGCGGTCGAGGACCTCGTCGCCCTCGGGCAGGACGTCGAGCGCCGGGCGCTGGCACGCGCCGTGCGCTGGCACGCCGAGCACCGCGTGCTGCTGGACGGCACCCGGACGATCGTCTTCCGCTGATCGCACCGCGGCGGAGGTCCCGTCGCAGGGGTGGGCCGGCCGGCGCGAAGCGTTTCGCCCGGTGCGGTCGCGCGCGCCGCGCGACATGCTCGGCCTGACGGCTCGGCAAACGTTCCCCGCCGTGTCGAGGAGTGCCGGCGCGTCGCCGCGTCCGGCCAGGCGAGGAGGACACGACGATGAGACTCTTCCGCACCCGTGGACGCGGTCGCGCCGCCGTGCGCGTCGGCCTGCTGGGCACCGTGGTCGCACTGGCGCTGACGGGGGCGGCACAGCTCGCGAGCGCACCCCCGGCGCAGGCGGCCTCGCTCGTCGAGGTGACCGGCTTCGGCAGCAACCCCGGCGGCCTGCGGATGTACCAGTTCGTCCCCGACCGGTTGCCCGCCAACCCCGGTGTCCTGGTCGTCGTGCACTACTGCACCGGCAGCGCGCAGGCGATGTACAGCGGCCAGCAGTTCGACGAGCTCGCCTCCCAGCACGGCTACATCGTCGTCTACCCCAGCACGAACCGGCCGGGCAGCTGCTTCGACGTCTCCTCGACGGCCGCGATGACCCGCGACGGCGGCTCGGACCCGCAGAGCATCGTCCAGATGGTCCGGCACGTGCAGCAGCGCTACACGACCGACACGTCGCGCGTCTTCATCACGGGCACGTCCTCCGGTGCCATGACGACGCAGCTGGTGCTGGCCGAGTACCCCGACGTCTTCGCGGCCGGTGCCGCGTTCGCCGGCGTCCCCGCCACGTGCTTCTCGACCGGCGGCGCGAAGCCGGGCACGACGGCGCAGGCCGGCTGGAACAGCGACTGCGCCCAGGGCCGGCGCATCCTGTCCGCCCAGCAGTGGGGCGACCTCGCCCGCGCCACGTACCCCGGTTACAGCGGCACGCGCCCGCGCGTCCAGCTGTGGCACGGCAGCAACGACGAGACCCTCAGCTCGCAGAACCACACCGAGGCCGTCAAGCAGTGGACGAACGTGATGGGGATCAGCTCGACGCCCGCCTCGACCGAGACCATCGGCAACCGCACGCGCGCCCGCTACGGCGGCACCGGCACGCAGGCGCCGCTGGAGGCCAACCTCCTGCAGGGCGTCTCGCACAACCTGCCGGTCGACGCCGCCGCCGCGATCGCGTTCTTCGGCCTCGACCAGACGAGCACCACGCCCACGCCCACGCCGACCGCGACGCCCACGCCCACGGTGACCGTGACGCCCACGGCGACGCCCACGCCGACACCCACGCTCAGCCCGACCCCGACCACGACGCCCACCACCTCGGCGGGGACGTGCTCGGTCGCGTACTCGGTGAACCAGTGGAACACCGGGTTCACGGCCAACGTCACGATCACCAACACGTCGTCCAGCGCGATCTCGGGGTGGACCCTGAGCTGGGCCTTCCCCTCCGGCCAGCAGGTCACCCAGGCCTGGAGCAGCGAGGCGGTGCAGTCCGGCAGCCGGGTGACCGTGAGGAACGCACCGTGGAACGGCACGATCCCGGCCGGCGGGTCGGTGCAGATCGGTTTCAACGGGTCGCACTCCGGCACCAACGCGGCACCGTCGTCGTTCACGCTGAACGGCGCCACCTGCACCAACCGCTGACCGCTCGGTCCTCGCCGTGACGACGGGTCACACCGACGTGGCACATGTGACTCAGGTCACGAAAATCGTTTCGCCGGGTATCTCCTTGAGAATTCACCCACGACCGTGGGGCCACCCGGGGCCGACGAGGGCATCGGGTGACGTCCGACCGAAGGGGAACCCATGTCCGCCGATGTCGCACCCAGCTCCGCACCCGTCAGCACCACGTCCCCGGCGCCCCGCGCGCGCCGGGTCCACCTGCTCGGCACGCTCCTCGCCGCGCTCGGCATCCTCATGGCCCTCGCCGGTGTCGGCACGTGGGCGGGCATCGCCCAGGGCCTGGCGCAGGAGGAGATCACCGTCTCCGAGGACGCCGCCGCCTTCGCCGGCCAGCCCGTCGTGACGCCGTGGGCCGCCTGGGCGCAGACCGAGGTCATCCGCGCGGACCTCACCGAGATGACCGGTGGCCTCACGTACGCGGAGATGGACCGTGAGGACCCGCAGCGTCCCGCCGTCGCCACGGGGACGTTCCTGCGCGCCTCGCTCATCACGTCGGTCATCGCGTTCGGCGTGGCGCTCGCGCTCGTGGGCATCGGGACCGGGTTCGTGCTCGGCGGGCTGGGTCTGCGCAACGCCGCGGCCTGACGGCGCCCGTCGCATCTGCGACATGGACGCGCTCCCAGGCCCCCACCCCCTCGCGGGGAGCCTGGGAGCGCGTCGCGTTCAGGAGAAGGCGCGGGCCTGCGGCAGCGCGGTGTCGGTACGGACCGCTCCCGTGATGGCCCCGAGGATCATCTCGTAACCGGTCGTCCGCGCGTCGAACGACCCGTTGTTGCGACCGTGCCGCAGCACCTCGATGCGGTCCGCGACCGCCCGCACGTCGGTCATGTTGTGGCTGATGAGGATCACACCGAGCCCCAGGTCGCGCAGGCCCTCGATGTGCACCAGGATCTCCGCCGTCTGCGCCACCGACAACGACGCCGTCGGCTCGTCGAGGACCACGATGCGCGGGTCGCCGATGAGCGTGCGCGCGATCGCGACCGACTGCCGCTGCCCCTTCGACAGCTTCGACAGCGGCACCCGGACCGACGGGATCCGGCTCGTCAGGTCCCGCAGGATCTGACGAGCCTCCTCCTCCATGCGCTCGTCGTCGCGCACGCCGCGCGCGTCGCGCAGCTCCCGGCCCAGGAACAGGTTCGACGTCACGTCGAGGTTGTCGCAAAGCGCCAGGTCCTGGAAGACCGTCGCGACGCCCAGGACGCGCGCGGCCGCCGGTGACGGGATGCTCACCGGGACGCCGTCGATCTCGACGAGCCCCGCGTCCGGGCTCAGGACGCCCGCGACCATCTGCGCGAGCGTCGACTTGCCGGCACCGTTGTCGCCCACCAGCGCGACGACCTCGTGCCGGTGCACCTCAAGGTCGACGCCCACGAGCGCCTCCACCGCACCGAACCGCTTGCTGATGCCTCGCATCGACAGCAACGGCACCCGTGTCGCGTCAGTCATGCCTCGATCCACCTGCTCCCGTCGCGCACGTCCACGTGCAGTGAAGCCCCCAGCCCTCCCCCGGTCAACCCTCGTCGCCCTGCCCGTCCTCCTCGTCGCCGCCGACGAGCCCCGCGACGTCGTCCGCCCGCACCGCCACGTCGGCCGACGCGAGCGCGAGCACCAGGGCACCCATCACCTCGGCACGCTGACCCAGCGCCGCCGGGACCACCTCCAGCGGTGCGATCCGGTTGCCGAGCACCCGGCGACGCACCGCCTCGCGCAGCGGTCCCAGCAGCACCTCGCCGGTCTCCGACAGCTCGCCGCCGACGACCACGCACTGCGGGTTGACCGCAGTGCCGAGCCCAGCCACGACCGCGCCGATCACCGCACCCGCGTCGGCCACCACGCGGGCGAACCCCGGGTCCCCGTCACGCGTCCGCGCGATCACGTCGCGCAGCGCGAGCGACCCGTGCGTCGCACGCAGCGACTCGACGAGCGCGCTGGACCCCACGACGGTGTCGAGGCAGCCGCGCGACCCGCACCGGCAGATGTGCCCCGCCGGGTCGACCTGGACGTGCCCGATCTCGCCGGCCGTCCCGGCGAACCCCCGGTGCACCTGCCCGCTGATGACGATGCCCGCGCCCGTGCCGTACGACGCGCGCACGTACACGGCGTCGCGGTACCCCCGCGCCGCCCCGAGCGTCGACTCCGCGAGCGCCCCGAGGTTCGCGTCGTTGTCGACGTGCACGGGCCGCCCGAGCCGCTTCGCCAGCACCTGCCCCAGGTGCTCGCCCTCCCAGCCGCGCATGACGCCGGGCACCGAGACCATGCCGGTGTCCGCGTCGACCGGCGCGGGCACGCCGACCCCGATGCCGACGACGTCCTCGAGGCCCGAGCCGACGCGCTCCAGGAGGTCGACGACCAGGAGCGCCGTGCGGTCCAGCGTGGTGTCCGACGGGTGCTCGTACGGCAGCGGCAGCACCTGCTCCGCGACCACCTCGTGCGCGAAGTCACCCAGCGCGATGCGCAGGTGCCGGTGCCCGATCTGCACGCCCACCGCCAGCCCCACCCGCCGGGCCAGCGTGACGAGCTGGGCACGGCGCCCGCTGCGGGTGGTGACGGCGGTGTCGACCAGACCGACCGCGAGCAGCTCGCGGACGATGGTCGACACCGTCGCCTGGGACAGCCCGGTGGCTGCGGCGAGCTCGACCTGCGTCAGGCCGCCGTACCGCTGGATCGTTCCCACCACCAGCGCCTTGTTGGCCTCCCGCAGGGACGACTGCGAGCCTGCCGCCGCCGCTCGCCTGCTCACGGGGGCAACCTACCGGCGCTCGTGCCCCGCACCCCGGTACCTCGGCCCTACTGCGTGCCCGCGCGCCGCTTGTTCACCAGGTCGAACGCGACGGCGAGCAGCAGGACCATGCCCTTGATCGCCATCTGCCACGACGGGTCGACGGACAGGATCGACAGGCCCATGTTGAGCACGCCCATGATGAGCGCGCCGACGATCGCACCGGAGATCCGCCCGATGCCACCGGTGACGGCGGCGCCACCGATGAAGCAGGCGGCGATGGCGTCGAGCTCGTAGGTCGTGCCCGCCGCCGCGATCGCGGCACCCGCCCGGGCGGTCGTGACGACGGCCGCGACACCGGCGAGCAGACCCATGTTGACGAAGATCCAGAAGTCGACCTTGCGGGTGTTCACCCCGGACAGCGCCGCGGCGGACCGGTTGCCGCCGATCGCGTAGATGTGCCGGCCGAAGACGGTGCGGCCCATGAGGAACGAGTACACGATGACCAGGACGCCGACGATGACCAGGACGATCGGCGTGCCGCCCGCGGAGAGCGACAGGATCACCGTGAAGACGCCGATGGCGAGCGCGATCATCGCGATCTTGGTGACGAACAGCCCGCGCGCCTCGACGTGCAGGGCGTGCTTGCGCAGCGCCCGCCGGGCCCGCAGCTGCGTGACGACGATGGCCGCGACGGCGAGCCCGCCGATGAGCAGCGTGACGACGTCCATGTTGCCGACGAACCCGAGGACGTTGGGCAGCGAGCCCTTGGAGATGCTGATGAAGGCCGGCGGCAGGCCCGCGAGCGTCTCGCCGACCACCGCGAGCGCCAGACCGCGGAACACGAGCATGCCCGCGAGCGTCACGATGAACGCGGGTATGCCCACGTACGCCACCCAGAAGCCCTGCCACGCCCCGACCAGGGCACCGACCGCGAGCCCGACGAGGACGGCCGTGATCCACGGCAGCCCGATCGGGTCGCGCATGGTCAGGGCGACGATGCCGCCGACGAACGCGACGACCGAGCCGACGGACAGGTCGATGTGCCCGGCCACGATCACCATGACCATGCCGATCGCCAGGATCATGACGTACGCGTTCTGCTGGAACAGCGCCGCGACGTTGTTGGCGAGCAGCAGCTTGCCGTCGGTCAGCACCTGGAACAGCAGGACGATCACGACGAGGGCGCCGAAGATGCCGTACTGGCGCGCGTTGCCGCCCAGACCCTGCAGCCGCTGGCCGATCGACACGCGCGGCGCGTCGGGAGGCGTCGGCGAGGGGACGTTGACGTCGGTGGTGGTGCTCATCGGGCGATCCCGTCCTTGTCCATCGTCATGAAGTGCATGAGGTGCTCCTGGGTCGCGTCGGCCCGGGCCACCTCGCCGGTGACGCGGCCCTGGCTGAGCGCGTAGATGCGGTCGCAGACGCCGAGGAGCTCGGGCAGCTCGGAGGAGATGACGACCACACCCTTCCCGGCATCGGCGAGCTTGTTGATGATCGTGTAGATCTCGTACTTGGCGCCGACGTCGATCCCGCGTGTCGGCTCGTCGAGGATGAGCACGTCGGGGTCCGCGTAGAGCCACTTGGCGAGGACGACCTTCTGCTGGTTGCCGCCCGACAGCTTGCCGACGAGCGCCGTGACCGTCGGCGTCCGGATGTTCAGCTCCTTGCGGTACCGCTCGGCGACCTTCGACTCCTCCTCGCGGTCCACGACGCCGCCGCGCGAGAGCGAGCCGAGGGCCGCGGCGGAGATGTTGTGCTCCACGGTGTCGATGAGGTTGAGGCCGAACCGCTTGCGGTCCTCGGTGGCGTACGCGATGCCGTGCTTGATCGCCTCGTGGACCGAGCCCGCCGTGATCTCGACACCCTCCCGGAAGATGCGTCCGGAGATCCGGGTGCCGTACGAGCGGCCGAAGACGCTCATGGCGAGCTCGGTACGACCGGCGCCCATGAGGCCCGCGAGTCCGACGATCTCCCCTCGCCGGACCGTCAGGCTCGCCCCGTCGACGACCTTGCGCGACTGGTCGACGGGGTGGTGCACCGTCCAGTCCTCGATGCGCAGCACCTCCTCGCCGATGACGGGTGTGCGCTCGGGGAACCGGTGGTCGAGCGGGCGCCCGACCATGCCGCGGATGATGCGCTCCTCGGTCACGGGCTCGCCGCCGCGCATGTCGAGCGACTCGATCGTCCGACCGTCGCGGATGATCGTCGTGGTGTCCGCGATCGCCTCGATCTCGTTCAGCTTGTGGCTGATGATGATCGAGGTGATGCCCTCGGCGCGCAGACCCTCGATGAGGGAGAGCAGGTGAGCGCTGTCCTCGTCGTTCAGGGCGGCGGTCGGCTCGTCGAGGATGAGCAGCCGCACCTCCTTCGACAGCGCCTTGGCGATCTCGACGAGCTGCTGCTTGCCCACGCCGATGTCGCTCACGCGCGTGTCGGGGCGCTCGGCCAGGCCGACGCGCTCGAGGAGCCGCGCGGCCTCGGCGTTGGTGCGGTTCCAGTCGACGACGCCGCGCTCGGCGCGCTCGTTGCCGAGGAAGATGTTCTCGGCGATCGACAGGTACGGCGAGAGCGCGAGCTCCTGGTGGATGATGACGATCCCCTGGCGCTCGGAGTCGCGGATCCCGCGGAACTCCTGCACCTGACCGTCCAGGACGATGTCGCCCTCGTAGGTGCCGTGGGGGTAGATCCCTGACAGGACCTTCATCAGCGTCGACTTGCCGGCGCCGTTCTCCCCGCAGATCGCGTGGATCTCGCCGCGGCGCACGGCGAGCGTGACGTCGGCGAGCGCCTTGACGCCGGGGAAGGTCTTGGTGATGCCGCGCATCTCGAGGATGTGCTCGGTGTCCATGTGTCCTCGCTGGATCGTCCGGGCCGGCCGGGGAGTGGGGCGGCCGGCCGCGCGACCGTGGGGTCGCGCGGCCGGCGGGTCCTCACAGGCCGAGGTCGCCGGCCTTGTAGAACTCCGACTCGACGAGCACGTCGACGTTGTCCGGCGTGATGACCTGCGGCTGCAGCAGGTACGTCGGGACGGTCTTCTCGCCGTTGTCGTAGGTCTCCTCGTCGTTGACCTCGACGGTCTCGCCCGCGACGATCTGGTCGATCATCTTCGCGACCTGGTCACCCAGTGCGCGTGTGTCCTTCCAGACCGACATCGACTGCTTGCCCGCGATCATGTTGAGGACGTTCGCCTTGTCGGCGTCCTGACCGGTGAGGACGGGGTACTCGTCGCCGGGCGCGTAGCCGTTGCCCGCGAGCGCCTGGGCGATGCCGAGCGCGAGCGAGTCGTTGGGCGACAGCACGACGTCGACCTGGGTGCCGCTGGCGTAGAACGAGTTGAGCCGGTTCTCCATCTCGGACTGGGCCGTCTCCGAGCTCCAGCCCTGGACGCCGATGGACTGCCAGTCGTCGTTGCTGCTCGGGGCCTTGCCGGACGGCACGACGAGCTTGCCGCTGTCCAGGTGCTCGGACAGGACGTCCCACGCGCCGGCGAAGAAGAACTTCGCGTTGTTGTCGTCGGGCGACCCGGCGAACGGCTCGAGGTTGAACGGACCCGCGGCGTTCTCGAGGTCGAGCGCCTCGACGATGAACTCGCCCTGCATCTTGCCCACGCCGTAGTTGTCGAACGTCGCGTAGTAGTCGACGTTCGGCGTGCCGAGCAGGAGCCGGTCGTAGGCGATGACGGTGATGTCCGCGTCGGCCGCCTGCTGGAGGGTCGGCGCGAGTGCCGTGTCGTCGATGGGCGCGATGACGAGGATGTCGGCACCCTGGTTGATCATGTTCTCGAGCTGGGTGATCTGCTGGTCGACCTTGTTGTCCGCGTACTGCAGGCTCGTCTCGTAGCCCGCGTCCTTGAGCAGACCGTCCAGGTGGCTGCCGTCCCGGTTCCACCGCTCCAGGCTCTTGGTGGGCATCGCGATCCCGACGAACGTCTCGTCGTCGCCGTCGCCGGCGCCGGCGTCCGTGCCGGAGTCGCGCTCGGTGCTGCAGGCCGCCATGGACCCGACGAGCATGCCTGCGGCGATCATCGCGATCGCACTCTTCTTCCACGCCAGTGACATCGTTGTCCGCTCCCTTGCGTTCGCCGCTCGACCGGTCGGGACGTCCGTCGTCCCGCCGACCCGGGTCCGGCGGCAGTGCCGGTGAGCCGGGTACGGCTTCGGTTGCATTCAAGACCTGAACGCAACGGACGACAAGGGCTGTGACCTATCTGTGTCCTACGGGAGACGCCGGGGCGATCCGCACCACTCGTCGGAGTGACCTTTCGCGACGACCGGAGTGACGGCGAGTGTCAGCCACCCGATGCCTTCGAGGCATGAAGGCACCGTTCACCTCCCTCCGGGGCCTGCGCCATGACGGTTCCCGTGCCCGTGCGGCGCCGCCTCGACCAGCACGGCGACCGTCCGGGCGGGCACCACCACGGTGCCGGTCGCCCGGTCGTACGCCGTGCCACGCACCACCGCGTCGGCGCCCGCCGCCTGGACCGGCGACAGCGCGTAGGCCCGCCCGGCCAGTGCGTCGACCCGCTGCGTCGTCGGCTCGTCCGAGGCGTTCACGACGACGAGCAGCCCGTCGAGCCGACGGTCGACGTCGGTACGCCACGTCCACCGCGACCAGTCCCACCCGGCCCGGTCCTCGACGTGCATCACGACGACGCCGGGCGTCGCGTCGGCGCCCGCGCCCGGGAACGTCACCTTCTGCTGGATCAGGTCCGCGTCCCCGAGGCGGAACAGCCGCGTCGACGACCGCAGCTCGAGCAGCTCGGTCGCGGCCGTGCCCGCCGCCGCGATGTCGTCGGGCGTGGGGACCAGCGCCGGGTCGGCCAGCAACGGCTGCTGGAACGGCCACTTGGCCTCGTTGTCGGCCGCCGGCGGCAGGCCGCGGCCGAACCCGTTCGTCCGTCCCGACCAGTCCGGCACGTTGAACCAGTCCCCCGAGTCGTAGGAGTTGCGGTCCAGGGACTTGCTGCGCAGCAGGTCGGCACCGGCGTGCCAGAACGACGGCGTCTGCGCGAGCGTGGCCGTCGCGAGCGACACCGTGTTCATCCGGACCCGGTCCGCCATGGCCGTGTCCTGCGGCAGCTTGAGGTAGAGGTTGTCGAACAGGGTCTCGTTGTCGTGCGCGTCGACGTAGGTGACGACCTCCTCGGGTGAGTCGGCATAGCCCGCGGGCTGCCCGTTGTAGTCGACCTGGTCGCCGCGCCGCACGGTGCCGTCGCTCGTCGACAGCTCGTAGTCGCGAAGGTTGCCCGCCATGCCCAGCCGGACCAGGTCGGCCTGGTGCTGCACGCGCGCGAGCTGCTCGTCCGGCGTGCCGTTGACCTCGGCTCCGTTGGGGTCGGTGAAGGCCCCGGAGCCGAAGCCCTGCAGACGCGGGTCCTCGTCGAACGGGCCGCCACCGCGCACGGCGTCACGCAGCCGGTCGGAGAACGTGCCGATCCCCGTCCCGCCGAGCTGCCCCTGCGTGGCCTGCTCGAACAGCCTGTTGTCGGCCACCTCCCCGAAGTTCCACCCCTCGCCGTACAGGTAGACCTTCGACCCGTCGACGCCGTCGCGGCGCGGCGTCAGCCGGTCGAGCGCGGCACGGACCCGCTCCATCGTCTGCCGCGAGTGGTGCCCCATGAGGTCGAACCGGAAGCCGTCGACCTTGTGGTCCCGGGCCCACGTGACCACGGAGTCGACCATCATCTTCTCGGCCATCGCGTGCTCGGTCGCGACGTTCTGGCAGCACGTCGACGTCTCGACCTGACCGGTGGCGTTCAGGCGGTGGTAGTACCCGGGCACGACGCGGTCGAGCACGCTCTTCTCGTCCTGCCCGCTCGCCGCCGTGTGGTTGAACACCTGGTCGAGCACCACCTGCAGGCCGTCGGCGTGCAGCGCGCCCACCATGCTGCGGAACTCCGCGATCCGCGCGCCGCCGTGGGCGTCCACGGCGTACGAGCCCTCGGGCGCCGTCCAGTGCCACGGGTCGTAGCCCCAGTTGAAGCCGTCGGAGCCCGCGACCGCGCTCACGCACGCCTGCTGCTCCGGCGAGTCCGGGGGCAGGGACGCGAGGTCGCACGCCGGCGTCGCCTGCGCCGCGCGGTCCTCCTCGATCGACGCGATGTCGAACGTCGGCAGCAGGTGCACGGTCGTCAGGCCGGCGTCGGCGAGGTCGCGCAGGTGCTCCCGACCGTCGCTTGTGCGCACCGCGAACGCGCCGTACGTGCCGCGCAGCGCGGCGGGGACGGTCGCGTCCGCGATCGAGAAGTCCCGCACGTGCAGCTCGTAGATCGTCTGGTCGACCGGCCGCACGACCGGTTGACGCGCGCGCTCCCACTGCCGCGGGCGGTAGCGCGGGTCGTCGAGGTCGACGAGCACGCCGTGCGTGCTGTTCAGGGTCAGCGCGACCGCGTACGGGTCGGTGACCCGGTTGACCTCGATCTCCCCCGTCGTCGGCGCGTAGACCGTCACCTCCCACAGGTACGCCGCGCCGGCCCAGGCGCGCGGCCCGACCACGGTCCACGAGCCGTCCGCCTGCCGCGTCGCGGCCGTGCGCACGGGGTCGGCGGAGGTGTCGACGGCACCGCGGCGGTCCGCAGGCCACACCAGCAGGTCGACGTCCTGCGCCGTGGGGGCCCACAGCGCGAGCGACGGTGCACCCTTCGTCCACGCCGCGCCGAGCGTCCGCCGGGCCGCCTTGCGGCCGTACAGGTCGTCCAGCACCCCCGGCACCTGCACGCCGGTGACGGCCTGGCCGACGTCGTCGGCGTCCGCCTGACGCACCAGCAGCTGTCCCGTGAGGAGGCGCGCCACCTCCCGGCGGTCGGCGTCGACGCGCAGCGCGAGGTACCCGTCGAGCGCCGGGAAGCGCGTGCGCTGCGCGGGCGTGAGCCCGCCGGGCACGAGCGTCAGCCCGACCGTCTCCCCTCCGGCGACCCGGCCGTCGGCCACCTCGAGCTCCGCGTCGGGCGACCCGTGCAGCGAGAACCGGAGGGCGGCCGGGTCGGTCCCGCTCGCGCCGAGCGACGTGGGCCACGCGATCGTGCGGGCGTCCACCCAGTGCGCGGCGAGCTGCCCGGTGCCGGGCAGCGGGGGCTCCCCGGCCCGGACCGTCAGCACGTGCGTCACGAGGTCGTAGAGGAACGTCACGGGCTCGTCGCCCGGTGCGACGAACGGGATGTTCGCGCCGCCGGGCACACCGTCGGCGCCGTAGTTCTCGTCCCACGACAGGCCGTGCGCGACCTTGACCTCGTAGGACCCGGCGGGCACGGTCTCCAGCGTCAGGGTGGCGACGCCGTCCCCGTCGTCGTCCACGAGGCGGGTGGCGAGGCACTCGGGGTCCCAGTCCTTCGGGCACCCGACCTCGTCCTGGTACGAGCCGGGCGCCGTGACGACGTCGGCCGGCTCGGGCGGCGCGGCGCCGTCCACCGCGACGCCGACGCTGCCGTAGGTCGACGCGGCGCTGCGGTGCCCGGCCACGTCCTCGCGCACCGCGCGGTACTCCACGAGCGTGCCGGGCGCCAGGTCGCCCACGTCGTGGAAGACGCGCGGGCTCGTCGTCTCGGCGGTGCCCAGCGGCGTCCACGCGTCGTCGCCGACGACCCGGTACGCGAAGGACGTGGTGGCCAGCACGTCGTCGGCGACGTCCGCCGCGACCGGGGCCAGACCCGTCAGCGCGGCCCCGGCGCCCGGGACCGTCAGCGCGACCGTGTCGTCGCCGGTCGCCACCGGCGCACCGGCCCGCAGCACCGCCGCCCCGTACGCGGGCACGCTCAGTGTGACCCCACCCGCGGCGTCGGCGGTGACGTCGGCCCCGTCGACGACCTGTGTGCCGGACGTCGTCAGCAGCGGCGCGAAGACCGCGCCCGGCGTGAGCGTGTCGAGGGTGACGGTCGCCGGCGTCGCGGCGTTGTTCAGCGCCACCAGGTGCTCGACGTCGTCGTCGCCGACGCGCGAGAAGGCGTACACCGCCCCGTCCGCGTACCGCTCGACCTGGGCGCCACCGGTCAGCGCGGGGTGCTCGGCCCGCAGCGCGGCGAGCGCCGCGACGTGCGCGTAGAGGGGCGCGTCGGTCCCGTACCGGTCCACCGACCCGGCGGGCGTCCCGTCGAGCAGCGCCTGACCGGCGTACTCGTCGACCTGCGTGGCGAACAGCGACTGCCGGGCGTCCTTGTCCCGGCCGCCCAGCGGCCCGTCACCGACGAAGCCCTGCTCGTCGCCGTAGTAGACGACCGGCTGGCCGCGCGTCAGGTACATCAGCGCGTGGGCCAGGCCGGAGCGCGCCTGCGGGTCGGACGCGTCCTTCACGGCGTGGCCGATGCGGCCCATGTCGTGGTTGCCGAGGAACGTGGGCAGCGCGTGGGCGCTGCTGCTCGGGGTCGTGTAGAGGTCGTCGCTCGCGAAGAGCGCCTGGAGGCCCGCCGCGGAGACGCCCTTCGCGTAGCCGGCGGCCGCAGCCTGGAACGAGAAGTCGAGGACCGCGTCCATGTCGGTCTCGCGCACGTACGGCGCGGTGAGCCGGGCGTCGGCGTCGTACACCTCGCCGAACATGAAGAAGTCAGGGTCGCCCGCCGCGGCGGCGTGATCCGAGATCGCGGTGGTGAACTCGTCCCAGAACTCCCGGTTCACGTGCTTGACCGTGTCGATGCGGAACCCGTCGACGCCCAGGTCGACCCACGCCTCGTAGACGTCGACGAAGCCGTCGACGACGTCGGGGTGCTCGGTCATGAGGTCGTCGAGGCCGTCGAAGTCGCCGTGCGTGACCGACTCCCCCGTCCACGTGGAGTTCCCGCGGTTGTGGTACAGCGTCGGGTCGTTGAGCCAGGCCGGCACCTTGAGCTCGGCGTCCGCGGGGTCGACGACGGGCGTGTAGGGGAAGGACGCCGCGGCGTCGAGCTCCGGGAAGTCGTCGCTGCCGGCGACGTCCGCCGGGTCGAACGGCTCGCCCGCCGCGTCACGGTAGGGCTCGGCGGACTGCTCGACGTACGCGTAGCTCCCCTCGGCGTAGTCGATGACGTCGGCCGTGTGGTTGGTGATGATGTCGAAGTAGACCTTGATGCCACGGGCGTGCGCGTCGTCGATGAGCGCCTCGAGCTCCGCGTTCGTACCCAGGTGCGGGTCGATGCGCGTGAAGTCGGTGATCCAGTAGCCGTGGTACCCGGCGGACGCGTCGGGCCCGGCGCCCTGCACGGGTCGGTTGAGGAACGACGGGGTCAGCCAGATCGCGGTGGTGCCCAGGCCCTCGATGTAGTCGAGCCGTTGGCGCAGGCCCGCGAGGTCGCCGCCGTGGTAGAACCCCTTGTCCGTCGGGTCGAGTCCGGTCGCGAGCCGGTCGCCTGGCAGGCCGCCGCTGTCGTTCGACGGGTCACCGTTGGCGAACCGGTCCGTGAGGACGAAGTACAGCTGCTCCCCCGCGCCGGGGTCGCGCGCGGGGTCGGCGACCAGGGCGGCGTCCGTGTCGGTGTAGCCGCCGGCCAGGTCGACGACGACGGACGTGCGGTGCGTCGAGTCGTCGTAGGTGAACGTCAGGTCGGCGGGGCCGGCGAGGACCAGCGGTGTGTCGGTGCCGCCGCCGTCCGCGCCGTACGACGCGTCCCACGTGCCGTCGAGCGCGACCTTCCACTCGTGGGCACCGCCCGGCACCCGGAACGTCGCCGAGAACCGGCCGGGGACGTCGGTCCGCGTGAGCGCGGTCGCACCGCAGGCGGGGTCCCAGTCGCCCGAGCACCCGAGCTCGTCCTGCAGGCTGCCGACCAGGGTGACCGAACCCGCGTCCGCGGCCGCCGGTGCCCCGACCGCGACGGCGGCGCCGGCGACGGCGACGGACGCGGCCGCGAGCGCGGCGACGGCCCGCCTCAACCTCCTCGTGACCCGCGGCAGGACAGGACGTGCGGGACGTGGCAGGGGCGCGCCGACCATCGGGACTCCTTCGTCGCGGCACCTCGTCGTGCCGTTGCTCGGGCTGTCGACCGACCGTAACAACTTGCAACAACTTGCAGCAAGGGTTCCGGTCATTCCCGGCGGACCGGACCAGGGCCGTTGCCCCCGAGCCGCCGTCGCCCCGTTGCCGACCGCCGACGAGCGGGGCATCGTGGATCCGACGGGCCCTCACCGGCCCGTGGACGGAGACGGCGACGTCCCGCACCAGGGGGAGGCAGCACCATGCGCACGGGCCGACGGACATGGATCAGCACGGGCGGCGCCGTCGCCCTGACGCTCGGGCTGGCCGCGAGCACGGCCGTCGACGTCCAGGGCGGCGGGCAGTCCACGGAGCGGGGACGCGGCGGCCAGCCGACCGCCCGGAACGTCGTCCTGGTCGTCGGGGACGGGCTCGGCATCGCCGCCCGCGACGCCATCCGGCTCGCCACCGTCGGCCAGGACGGACGGCTCGCGATGGACGGGCTGCGTCACGCCGGGTGGACGCGCACCGACTCGGCCGACCCCGAGGAGGCCGTGACCGACTCGGCGGCGAGCGCGACGGCGTTCGCCACGGGGGTGCGGACCTACAACGGGGCCGTCTCCGTGGACGTCGACGGGACACCCGTGCCCACCCTGCTCGAGCACGCCCAGCGGCTGCGGAAGGCGACCGGCCTGGTGACGACGGCCCAGGTCACCGACGCCACGCCCGCGGCGTTCGGCGCGCACGTGCCCGACCGCGCGGACCAGAGCGAGATCGCCCGCCAGTACGTCGACGTGACACGGCCCGACGTGATCCTGGGCGGCGGTGAGGACTGGTGGTACCCGGAGGGTGACGAGGGCGCCCACCCGGACGACCCCGACGACCCCCGACCCGAGGTCTCACGCAGCACGGCCGGCGACCTCGTCGCCCGCGCGCAGGCCGTCGGCTACGACTACGTGACGACGGCCGAGGAGCTGGCCGCGACGCGGTCCGACCGCGTCCTCGGGCTCTTCGCCAACGAGGAGATGTTCGAGCAGGCGCCCGAGGGCCAGGGCGACGAGTACGCGCCGACCGTCCCGCTGGCCACGATGACCGCCAAGGCGCTGGACGTGCTCTCACGCGACCGGCAGGGGTTCTTCCTGCTCGTCGAGGAGGAAGGCGTCGACGAGATGGCGCACGCCAACAACGCCGCGCGCGCGATCCAGGCCGGGCAGGCCCTGGACGAGACGGTCGCCCTCGTGCGCGACTTCGCCGACCGGCACCCCGGCACGCTCGTCGTCGTCGTCGGCGACCACGAGACCGGCGGCCTGGCGGTCGAGAACGTCGACGCCGAGGACGAGTCCGGCGACACCGCGAGCACCGACCCGGCCGTCACGCAGAGCCTCGAGGACGGCCCCTTCCCCGTCGCGGGCAGCGACCTGCAGTTCACCGTCGACTGGACGACCGGCAGCCACACCGGTGGGGCCACGCCGCTGACCGCGCAGGGGCCGGGCGCCGACCGGCTCGCGCGCACGCAGCACAGCACGGACGTCTTCGACGTGCTCCGGGACGTGATGCGCGGGCGTCGCTGACCGCGAGGACCCCGGCCCGGACGAACCCGGGCGTCGGACGAGCCGAGGTCGGACGAGCCGAGGTCAGACGAGCCGAGGTCAGACGAGCCCGAGCGCGCGCACCGCCTCGCGCTCCTCGACGAGCTCGGCCACGGACGCGTCGATCCGCTCGCGCGAGAACGCGTCGACGTCCAGATCGGGCACGATCGAGTAGGCGCCGTCGGCCGCGGTCACCGGGAACGACGAGATCAGTCCCTCCGGCACGCCGTACGACCCGTCGGACACCACGCCCGCCGACGTCCAGCCGCCCTCCGGCGTGCCGTGCACCCAGGTGTGGACGTGGTCGATCGCCGCGTTCGCGGCGGACGCCGCCGACGACGCGCCGCGCGCCTCGATGATCGCGGCACCGCGCTTCGCGACCGTCGGGATGAAGGTGTCGCGCACCCACGCGTCGTCGCCGACGACCTCGAGCGCAGGGCGCCCGCCGATGGTCGCGTGCGTCAGGTCCGGGTACTGGGTCGCGGAGTGGTTGCCCCAGATCGCGACGCGCGCGATGTCGTCGATCGCGGCACCGGTGCGCTGCCGCAGCTGCGCGAGGGCCCGGTTGTGGTCGAGCCGCGTCATCGCGGTGAACCGGTCGGCCGGCACGTCGGGCGCGTGCGCGGACGCGATGTACGCGTTGGTGTTGGCCGGGTTGCCGACCACCAGGACCCGCACGTCGTCCGCGGCGCCGGCGTTGATCGCCGCGCCCTGCGGGCCGAAGATGCCGCCGTTGGCGCTCAGCAGGTCACCGCGCTCCATGCCCTTGGTCCGCGGCCGGGCACCCACCAGCAGTGCGAGGTTCACACCGTCGAACGCCGCCTTGGCGTCGTCCGTGATGTCGATGCCGTCCAGCAGCGGGGACGCGCAGTCGTCGAGCTCCATCGCGACGCCCTCGGCCGCCTTGACGGCCGGCGGGATCTCGAGCATCCGCAGGCGCACCGGGGTGTCGGGGCCCAGGAGCTGGCCGGACGCGATGCGGAAGGCGAGGGCGTACCCGATCTGACCGGCGGCGCCGGTGACGGTGACGACAGCGGGCGTGGAGACGGACACGGACGGGCTCCTTCGGTCGACCGGTGGGCGGCGCGACGTCTCGACGTCGGCGCCTGCGTCGAACCTACCCGAGGTGACCGCGGGAACGGAGGGCCTCAGGCGTACACGCCGAGCAGGTCGAGCCCGCCCGCAGCCGCGCGCTCGCTGCACCCTCGGGCCCGTGGCCGTCGGCTCCGGCGCGGGCGGGGCAGCCCGGTCGGCGGGGACGTCAGCGGTGGCGCGCCGCCCGGGCGACGTCACGGGTCGCGCAGGGACCGGACCGCCCAGGAGGTCGTCCTCGGGCGCGCCGCGTCATACCGCCCGGCCTCCTGCTGCTCTCGTCCGATGTCCCCACCACGGCCACCGCCGACCCCGCGCGCGGCTCGGTGGTGCGGTCACCCGGGCCGCCGCAGCCCCGACGACGGCCAGCAGCTCCGCCGGGACGACCGGGACGTCCGGCGGCACGACGAGGCCGCGCTGCTCTGCGACCCGCGCCAGCGCGATCGCGTACCGGTCGAGCAGACCGGTCCACCGGCGCCGCATCCTCGCCGTGCGGTGCACGCGCGCGACGACGCGAGCCCGGGCCGCGAGGGCGTCGTCGAACGCGGCCTGGTCCCGCCGCAGGACGGCGTCCGCCACCTCGTCCAGGTGCACCAGCCAGTTCGCCACGAGCGGGGCCGTCGTCGGGTCCGCCACGACCGCCCGCAGCCGCTCGACCGCAGCGCCCGCCGCGGCGTCGTCGCGCCGGACCATGGCCGTCAGTGCCGCGGCACGCCACTCCACGGGCTCGACCGGCGGCGGCACGTCGCGCGCCGCGGCGCGCCCCGCCGCCTCGACGTCGCCTGCCAGCAACGCCGTCGTCACGAGCCGCTCGACGTCGAGCGCACCGATCGGACGCCCGGGCGACGTGTCGAGACCGGCGCGCAGCACCTCGACGGCGTGCACCACCAACGCCTCCAGCTCCGCCGGTGGACGCTGCGTCACCCAGCCCCACGCCAGCGCCTCCCACACGTCGTCGAGCGCGGTGCCGACCCGTCCGGGGTCGAGCCGCTCGTCACGAGCGGCCCGGTCGCGGTCGAGGCCCACCATCTCCACGGCGTCGTCGTACCAGCGCGCGGCGTCCTCGACGTCCGGGCGGTGGGGGTGGGGGCGGGTCACGTGCTCGGCTCCTCGGGTACGGCTCCGTACGGGAGCGCGGTGGTCGTCACGGCGCTCAGTCGTGGACCGCGAACAGGTCGAGCCCGCCGGCGGCAGCGCGCTCGACACAGGCGATCAGCTGCACCAGGTCGTCCTCGTCCTCCGGCCCCAGGTGGCCGCAGTCGTCCGGCAGCCCACGGGCCACCGCCGCCCGCAGCTCGGCGTTGCCCGCCCACCCGACCGAGGGCAGGACGTCCAGCAGGAGACCCGCCAGCTCGCGGCCCGACAGGTCGTGGACGAGACCGCCGCCGAGGGCGTCGTCCGCGGGCCCCTCGAGGAACTCCCGGAACGCCTCACCCCCCGACGAGGAGTGCGCCAGCGACCCGTACCAGTGCGTCATCGTGGTGACCACCGCGAGCACGTACATCGTCGCGTCCTCGTCCTCGCCCAGCCAGGTCGAACCGCTCGTCGTCCTGCGCGCCACGTCCTGCGCGAGCTCGCCCCAGCGGTCCACGACCTCCTCGTCGAGGTCGAACCCGCAGGTGGCGGCGACCTCGGCCCCGACGAGAGTCGGTGCCCGCAGCTCGGTGGCGACGGCGTCGACCGACCCGACGCGCAGCTCGAACGTGTACCCCACCGGCACCATCCCCTCGCGCGAACCCGGGCATACGTCACATCTCGGGCGCGAGCCTAGCGGGCGCCACCGACGCCCGCGGCCGGGAACGCGCGACGGCGCCCTCCCGGAGCGGGAGGGCGCCGTCGTGGCGTGCGTGCGCGGGCTCAGCCCAGGCGCGCGGCGAGGTTCTCGTCGAGGGCCGCGAGGAACTCCTCGGTCGTCAGCCACGCCTGCTCAGGCCCGACGAGCAGCGCGAGGTCCTTCGTCATCTTGCCGCTCTCGACGGTCTTGACGACGACGTCCTCGAGCGTCTCGGCGAACTGCGTGACCTCGGGCGTGCCGTCCAGCTTGCCGCGGTGCTTCAGGCCACCGGTCCACGCGAAGATCGACGCGATCGGGTTGGTCGACGTGGGCTTGCCCGCCTGGTGCTGGCGGTAGTGCCGCGTGACCGTGCCGTGGGCGGCCTCCGCCTCGACCGTCTTGCCGTCGGGCGTCATGAGGACCGACGTCATGAGACCGAGCGAGCCGAAGCCCTGGGCGACGGTGTCCGACTGGACGTCGCCGTCGTAGTTCTTGCACGCCCAGACGTAGCCGCCCTCCCACTTCATCGCGGCGGCCACCATGTCGTCGATGAGGCGGTGCTCGTACGTCAGGCCGGCGGCGTCGAAGTCCGCCTTGAACTCGGCCTCGAACACCTCGGCGAAGATGTCCTTGAACGCGCCGTCGTACGCCTTGAGGATCGTGTTCTTCGTCGAAAGGTACACGGGGTAGCCGCGCCGCAGGCCGTACGCGAACGAGGCACGCGCGAAGTCGCGGATCGACTCGTTGAAGTTGTACATGCCCATCGCGACGCCACCCGTCTCCGGGTACGTCACGACCTGCTGCTGGATCGGCTCCGAGCCGTCGGCGGGCGTGAACGTCAGGGTCAGGGTGCCGGCGCCCGCCACCTTGAAGTTCGTCGCCTTGTACTGGTCGCCGTGGGCGTGACGGCCGATGATGATCGGCTTGTTCCAGCCCGGGACCAGCCGCGGGATGTTCGAGATGATGATGGGCTCGCGGAAGACGACGCCGCCGAGGATGTTGCGGATCGTCCCGTTGGGCGAGACCCACATCTTCTTCAGGCCGAACTCCTCGACGCGCGCCTCGTCGGGCGTGATCGTCGCGCACTTGACGCCGACGCCGTGCTCCTTGATGGCGTGCGCCGCGTCGATCGTCACCTGGTCGTCGGTCGCGTCACGGTTCTCGATCGACAGGTCGTAGTAGCGCAGGTCGACGTCGAGGTACGGGTGGATCAGGCGGTCCTTGATGAACTGCCAGATGATACGCGTCATCTCGTCGCCGTCGAGCTCGACGACCGGGCCGACGACCTTGATCTTCGCCATGCGGGGGCCTGCCTCCTGTGCCGTGGGTGTGGCGCCCAGGTTACTCGACGTCGAGAGACCTGGGCGGCCCTGCCCGTGACGTCCGGCGCCCCCGCGCGCTCCCCCTGCGCACGCACAGGGCGGGCTGGCATGCTGTGCCTTGCGTAGTTCGCCCCGTTGCCGTCGCCACGCCCACATCGAGGTGCGGCCCGACGACACGGCACCGACCGGTGGCTCACCCACCTGACACGACAGGACCGACATGTCCCAGCAGAAGCCAGAGACCCCCGACGGCACCCCGGTGCCCGAGGACAGCACCCCGGACACCTCCGCGCCGGTCGAGCCCGTCGAGGAGGTCGTGGTCGAGGAGGTCGTCGTCGTCGAGGAGGACGACACGCCCGCGCCCGCGCCTGCTGCGTCGACGCAGCCCGCGCCCGTCGACGGCGGCAACGACGACGAGGACGACTCCTACGTCGTGCCCGCGGGCACCGTCGTCGCCGCCGCGCCCGGCCTCGCCGCTCGTCTGGGCGCCGAGGCGTTCGGCACGTTCTTCCTCGTGCTCGTCGGCGTCGGCATCGCCCTGTACGCGGCGTTCAGCAACGTGGGCGGTGGGCTCGGCGTCGCGCTCGGGTTCGGAGTCGCCGTGCTGGCCGGCATCGTGGCCGTGGGCCACGTCTCCGGGGGGCACTTCAACCCCGCCGTGACGCTCGGCGCGTGCCTCGCGGGGCGCACCCCGTTCCGTGACCTGCTCCCCTACTGGGTCGCACAGGTCGTCGGTGGCGTCCTCGCCGCCGCCGTCCTCTTCCTCACCGTGCCCGCCTCGCTCCCGGCTCTCGTCAGCCAGGGCGGCGCCACCGACGTCCGCTCCTTCTTCAGCGGCACCGCCAACGGCTTCGGCCCGCACTCGCCCCTCGCGACGCTGTCGAACGGGCAGGCGGAGTTCAGCCTGGTCGCGGCTCTCCTGGTCGAGGTCATCGGCACGGCCGTGTTCGTCGGCGTCATCCTCGGCGCGACGGACCGCCGCGCGAACAAGCAGCACGTGCCGTTCGCCGTGGGCCTGACGCTCACGATCGTGCTCCTGCTGGCGACGCCCGTGACCAACGGCTCGATCAACCCGGCGCGCTCGCTGGCCGCGGCGGTCTTCTCCGACTCGTGGGCGCTGCAGCAGGTGTGGCTCTTCTGGGCCGCTCCCCTGCTCGGTGCCGCGATCGCCGCGCTCATCTACCGCGCCTTCGCGGCCGAGCCCGTCGAGGACTCGCTGTTCGCCGAGGACGACCTGTACGTGGCCGAGGAGGACGTGGTCGTCGTCGACCGCTGACACCGCACGTCACGAGGCCCCGGGAGCATCGCTCCCGGGGCCTCGTGCATGCGAAGGAGCGGCGCGTCAGCCCGAGGGCAGCACGGACGCCAGGACCACGAGCGCACCGGCACCCGCGAGCAGCATGGCGACGTCGAGCGGCTTGGACCGCACGGACACCGCGACGGGGCCCGGCTGACGCGCGACCGCACGTGCGACCGCGGCGACGAGCATCACCAGCGCGAGCACGTACGTGCCGGCGACGGCGTCCGCGAGGTAGGCGACCACGACGGACGCCACGATCCCGGACGTCGTCCACCACAGGGAACGGTTGCTGCCCGCCGCGAGCGACGCGCGCGCGATGCTGCGCGGGTCCAGCCGGCTGTGCTCCACCGGGGCGTCCGGCGCCCGGACGGGCGTCGGCGCCTCCCCGTGCTCGGACGCCGCACGCTCGGGCGGGACGACCGGTGCGCTCGGCCGCGGGTGCCGGGCATGACCGGGCAGTCCGGTGGACGGCGTGCGCGCAGGCGTCGACATCCGTGCGTTCCCTCCGTCCGGCTCCGGGGCGCCACGTGGGCTGACCACGCCCTGGACGGTTCCGCGGGCGTCGCCCCGGGACCCTGCGCGGTCGGCCCAGCGTACCGCCGCGAGGCCCCGGCTACCGTGATCCCCGTGACCGACCCGCTCCGCGTCCTCGCCCCTGCGGCCGACGTCCTCGTGGTCGGCGGGGGCCTCGCCGCGCTGCGGACGGTCGCCGCCCTGCGGGAGCACGGCTACGACGGCCCCGTGCGGGTCCTGGGTGCCGAGGGGCTGGCGCCGTACGACCGGCCACCGCTGTCGAAGCACCTCCTCGACCGCACGTCACCCACGTGGCTCGCCGACGACCTCGGCCACGACCTCGACGCGCTGGCCGACGAGGTGCACCTCGCCCGGCCCGCGCGCGGTCTGCGACTGCGTCCCGGCGGCGGCGCCACCGTGCTCACCGACGACGGCGAGGTCACGTCGTCGTGCGTGGTGCTGGCCACGGGCGCCCGAGCGGTCTCCGTGCCCGGCTGGCGGGCCGCGACGCTGCACACCGCCGCCGACGCCGACGCACTGCGAGCCGTGCTCGCGGGCGGCCCGCGCCGGCTCGTCGTCGTCGGCGCCGGGTGGATCGGTGCCGAGGTCGCCGGGGTGACCGCCGCCGCCGGGCACGACGTCGTGGTGGTCGAGGCCCGGAGCACGCCGCTGGCTGCCGCGCTCGGGGAGCAGGTCGGCGCGCTCACGACGCCCTGGTACGCGGCGGCGGGCGTCGAGCTGCGGACGTCCGCCCCGGTCGCCGCCGTGGACGGCACGGGCGTGGGGCTCGCGGACGGCACCCGCCTGTCCGCCGACACCGTCCTCGTCGCGGTGGGCGCTCGCCCGGCGACCGCGTGGCTCGCGGACGCCGTCCCGCTGCGGGCCGGCGCGGTCCCGGTCGACGAGTCGTACCGCGTGCTCGGCACCAGCGGACCCCTCCCGGGCCTGCTGGCCGTGGGTGACGTCGCCGTGCGTCGCTCGGCCCGCCACGGCTGGGTTCCCGGGGGGCACTGGGACGAGGCGCTCCACGGTCCGGACGTGCTGGTCCGGCGGCTGCTGGGCCTGACGGTCGACGAGCCGGAGACCGTCCCGTACGTCTTCTCGACCCAGCTCGGGCACGACCTGACCATGTTCGGTCTCCCGGCGCGCGACGACGTCGTCACGGTCCTGGGCGACCCCACCGGCTCCGGCTGGACGGCGCTGTGGACCCGCGGTGACAGCGTCACGGGCGCGCTCGTGGTGGACCGCCCGCGCGACGTCGGCGCGGCGCGGCGCCTGTTCGCACGCGACGGCCTGCCGCACGTCGCGCTCCGGGGCCCGGACGTGCCCGAGGACCTGCGCACGCTCCTGCGCGCGTCTCCGGCGACCTGACGTCGGGCTCGGTCGCCCGCCCCTGCGAGCGGGCGACCGAGCCCCGCGGCCCACCCGGGGCCGCCGCGGTGTCAGTGGGCGAAGTGGCGCGTGCCCGTGAGGTAGAGCGTCACGCCGGCGGCGGCGGCCGCGGCGACGACCTCCTCGTCACGCACGGACCCGCCGGGCTGGACCACGGCGCGCACGCCGGCGTCCAGCAGCACCTGCAGGCCGTCCGCGAACGGGAAGAACGCGTCGGACGCGGCAACCGCGCCCCGTGCCCGCTCGACGTCACCGGAGTTCGCACGCTCGACGGCCAGCCGGCACGAGTCGACGCGGTTGACCTGGCCCATGCCGACCCCGACCGACGCACCGCCGTCCGCCAGCAGGATCGCGTTGGACTTCACGGCGCGCACGGCCCGCCACGCGAACGCGAGGTCCGCGAGGGTGGCGTCGTCGGCGGCCTCGCCGGCCGCGAGCGTCCACGCCCCGGGGTCGTCACCGGGAGCGTCGACCCGGTCGACCGACTGCACGAGCAGACCGCCGGACACCGGGCGCGTCTCGACGACCGCCGACGGCGGTGCGTCGACCACGAGCAGGCGGATGTTCTTCTTCTGCGAGAGCAGCTCGAGCGCGTCGTCGTCGAACGCGGGCGCGACGACGACCTCCGTGAACACCGGGGCGATCTGCTGCGCGGCGGCGAGCGACAGGCGCCGGTTCGTGGCGATCACGCCGCCGAACGCCGAGACGGGGTCGCAGGCGTGAGCACGGGCGTGGGCCTGGGCCACGTCCGCGCCGACGGCGATGCCGCACGGGTTGGCGTGCTTGACGATCGCGACCGTGGCCGCGTCACCGTGGTCGTGCGCGGCGCGCCACGCGGCGTCCGCGTCGACGTAGTTGTTGTAGCTCATGGCCTTGCCGTGCAGCTGGCGCGCCTGGGCCAGGCCGGCGGCGCCGTGGCCCGTCGTGTACAGCGCCGCGCGCTGGTGCGGGTTCTCGCCGTACCGCAGGACGTCCGAGCGCTCCCAGGTCGCGCCGATCCACGCCGGGAACCCGGTCGCCACCCCGTCGACCTCGTCGATCGTCGTCGCGACGTTGCCCATCCACGACGCGACGGCCACGTCGTACGAGGCCGTGTGGACGAACGCGTCGGCCGCGAGCCGGGTGCGCTGGGCGAGCGTGAACCCGCCGGCGGCGACCGCGGCCACGACGTCGCCGTAGCGCGCGGGGTCGACGACGACCGCGACGCTGGGGTGGTTCTTGGCCGCCGCGCGCACCATCGACGGGCCACCGATGTCGATCTGCTCGACGCACTCGTCGATGCCCGCGCCCGACTCCACGGTCTGCGTGAACGGGTACAGGTTGACCACGACGAGCTCGAACGCCGCGACCCCCAGCTCCTCGAGCTGCGCGAGGTGCTCCGGGCGACGCGTGTCCGCGAGGATCCCGGCGTGCACCCGGGGGTGCAGGGTCTTGACGCGCCCGTCGAGGCACTCGGGGAAGCCGGTGACGTCCTCGACGCGCGTGACGGGGACGCCCGCGGCAGCCACGGTCGCCGCGGTGGAGCCGGTCGAGACCAGCTCGACGCCGGCACCGTGCAGCGCCGTGGCGAGCTCGACCAGGCCGGTCTTGTCGTACACCGACAGCAGCGCACGGCGCACGGGGCGGCGCGTGGCGTCGGCGGTCGCGTCGGCGACGGGGGCGAGGGGGGTCAGGTCGTGCGGCATGGCACACCTTCCTGGGTCGGTCGGCGGTCCGGAGGGACCTCAGCGGTAGACCCCGGCACCCAGGCGGGCGGTGCACGGCAGGGGGTGTGCTCGGTCGCTCCCCGGTGGTCCTCCACCTGCGCCAGTCACGACCGGGCCCGAGTCTAGCGGCCGGTGCCGGTCCCGCGGCTGCTCATCCCAGATGCGCGCGACGTCCCTCGACGCTCAGCCCGTCGCGGGCGATCCGCCCGACGACGTCCACCAGCAGCCGCCGCTCGACGACCTTGATCCGCTCGTGCAGCGTCTCCTCGGAGTCGTCGTCGGCGACGGGCACCGCCTCCTGCGCGATGATCGGACCGGCGTCGACGCCGTCGTCGACGACGATCACCGAGCACCCGCTGACCTTCACGCCGTACGCCAGCGCGTCACGCACGCCGTGCGCGCCGGGGAACGACGGCAGCAGCGCCGGGTGCGTGTTGACGGTCCGGCCGCCGAACCGGCCGAGGAACGCGGGCCCGACCAGCTTCATGAACCCGGCGCAGACGACCGTGTCGGGCGAGAAGACCGCGACCGCCCCGGTGAGCGCCCGGTCCCACGCCTCACGGTCCGGGAAGTCCCGCAGGGCGACGACGGCTGTGGGGACGCCCGCCTCGCGGGCGAGGTCGAGTGCCGCGATCCCCGGCCGGTCGGACACGACGCCCACGACGCGCGCGCCGTACGCGGGGTCGCCGTGCGCGTCGAGCAGCGCCGCGAGGTTGGACCCGGCGCCGGAGACGAGCACGACCAGTCGGTGGCTCGTCGCCAGGGCGTGGGCGGGCGGGGCAGGACGTGGCTGCGTGGAGGACGTCACGCCGCGCAACCTACCCGCCCGGGGCGCGGTCGCCGCGGGCACGTCCACCCACGACGTGCGGGAGAATAGGGCCCATGGGCAACCCGTGGGCACCGCCGGACGACTCGCAGGCACACGGGCAGCGGACACCCGCGCCCTCGCAGGCTCCGGCAGCGGCACGCGACGGTGCCCCGACCCCGACGGCCGACGGCGCTCCGCCCCACAGCCCGGACGGCGCACCCTCCCACGGCCCCCTCGGCGACGACCGCTCACCGGCCGCCGGCGGCCACCCGCTCGCCACGACGGGGGCCCTGGGGCCGCTCCCGGCTCCCCCGCCCGGGCACCCGGGGCCGCACCCCGCTCCCCCGCCGGACCCGGAGGGTGTCGCGCGGGCCAGCCGCACGTCCGCCTGGACCGCGGGCGCGCTGCTCGCCTCGCTGCTGCTGATGAGCGCACCGTGGCCTGCCATGCTGGTCGCGCCGGCCGCCGCACTCACGGGCGTCGTGCTCGCGATCGTCGCCGTGGTCCGGGCCGCGCGGGCACGGGCACGCGGGTCCGTCGTCGCGCTGCCCGTCGTCCTGCTCGTCGCGTCACTGGTCTGGGTCGGTCTCAGCTCCCAGACGCTCCTGTACGTCGACGCGACGCGCGACTTCGCGCAGTGCGAGTCGGCCGCCCTCACGCGCCAGGCGCAGCGCAACTGCGCCACCCAGCTCGAGAACGACATGCGCGAGCGGCTCGAGACGGTCTTCGGACGCCTCGGCGTCCCGGTGCCCCCGTCGTCCTGACCCGCGCGTCCGGACCCGCCCGTCCACGGGCACCGGTCGCACTCAGTCGGTGGTGACGCCTGCCGCTGCACCGCGCCGACGCGCCCGCCGCGTGCGCAGCGCGTCGCGCACCGCGGGGTCGAACGGCACCGCGGCGCCGGCCGCGCCCAGGCCGCACCCCGCAGCGGTGAGCAGTCCCACCCACAGCGGGCTCGCCCCGACATGAGCCATCCGCCCCGGGCCGGCCGCACCACCGGCGAGAGCGACGAGCAGCGCCACGACGACCCCGACGGTGCACGCCACCACCCCGACGGCCACCGCGACGTCGCGCGCGCGGACCGGCCGCAGCCACCGGCGCACGGCCAGGCCCGCCAGCACACCGACACCGACGACGAGCAGCGGGGCGAGGAGCACCGCGCCGCCCTGCGCCCCGGGGAGCGCGCCGAGCAGCGGCAGCGCCGGCATCGGGCCCGCGACGACCGCGTCGGGTGCGAAGCGCGTGCCCGCCCCCACGGCGAAGCCGGGACCGGCGATCCACGCGAGGGCCCACACGACGAGGTTGGGCACGAACGCGAGCTCCGCCAGCGCGAGCACCACTCCCCCGACCGCGTCGAGCGAGAGCCTGCGCGCGACGTCGACGATCGTCGCGTGCCCCGCGAGGACCCACAGCGTCGTGAGGAGTGCCGCGAGTGCCAGCAGCCCTGTCGCCGCCACGAGGCCCGCGCGCAGCCCCACGACCACGGGCTCCGGGAGCCGGTCACGCAGCGGGGCCACGACCTGCGCCCAGGTCGGTGCCTCCGGACGGCGCAGCAGTCCCGCGCCGAGGCCGAGAGCCCCGACGAGCAGGCCGCCGAGGACGGCACGCAGGACTCCCGCGATCCCCGCACCCGCGACGAGTGCGACGAACCCGGTCAGCACCGCGTAGCCGCCGATCGAGGCGACGGCACCGGCCCGCGTCGCGTGGCCCGACCGGCGCGCCGACGCGTAGCACGTGAACACCGCGAGCATCGTCAGACCGAGCGGGACCACGGAGACGACCGCACCCCCGAGGGTCGCGGGGACGCCGTGGGCGAGCAGCCACAGGTTGCTGGCGACCACGACGGCACGCGTCCACGCCACCTCGGTGTTCGCGGGGTCGGACGCGGTCGCGACGAAGACCGCGATCGCGGGCACGGCGAGCGTCAGCAACGACAGTGCGGCTGCCTGCACGGCCGTGAGCACGCCGATGGTCCAGCGCGGCGCACCGTCGATGGCCGACGTGAAGAACGTGGGGTGCGGGTCGTCCTGCAGGACTCGGCGCACGCGACCCGCCAGGGGGACGGGACCGGTGGGCGAGGGCACGCACCCATGGTGACCGGTGCCTGGGGCGCGTCGCCGGACCCCGGCCCGGCGCGTCGCCGCCGCCCCGCGAGGCGAGGTCGGCCCGGTCTGCACGACCCGGGCGCGAGAGGTCGACCGGTCGGTGACACGACGCGGCCCCGGTCCGTGGGACCGGGGCCGCGGCGGACGCGTGGCGCGTGCGTCAGGCGCTGAGGATCTCGCGCGCGAGCTGGGCGGTCTCGGACGGCGTCTTGCCGACCTTGACGCCGGCGGCCTCGAGGGCCTCCTTCTTGGCCTGCGCCGTGCCGGACGAGCCGGACACGATGGCGCCGGCGTGCCCCATCGTCTTGCCCTCCGGCGCGGTGAAGCCCGCGACGTAGCCGACGACCGGCTTGGTGACGTGCTCGGCGATGTACGCCGCCGCGCGCTCCTCGGCGTCGCCACCGATCTCCCCGATCATCACGATGACCTCGGTCTCGGGGTCGGCCTCGAACGCGGCGAGCGCGTCGATGTGCGTCGTGCCGATGATCGGGTCGCCGCCGATGCCGATGGCGGTGGAGAACCCGAAGTCCCGCAGCTCGAACATCATCTGGTAGGTCAGCGTGCCCGACTTCGACACCAGGCCGACCTTGCCGGGGCCCGTGATGTCGGCCGGGATGATGCCGACGTTCGACTTGCCGGGGCTGATGAGGCCGGGGCAGTTGGGGCCGATGAGCCGCACACCCTTCTCCTGGGCGTAGGAGAAGAACTCGGCCGTGTCGGCCACCGGCACGCCCTCGGTGATGATGACCGCCAGCGGGATGCCCGCGTCGACGGCCTCGACGACGGCGCCCTTGGTGTGCGCCGGCGGGACGAAGATGACGGAGACGTCGGCACCGGTCTTCTCGATGGCCTCGGCCACCGATCCGAACACGGGGACGTCGACGTCACCGAAGGTCACGGTCGTGCCGGCCTTGCGGGGGTTCACCCCGCCGACCACGTTGGTGCCGGACGCGAGCATGCGGTTCGTGTGCTTCTGGCCCTCGGAACCCGTCATGCCCTGGACGATGACCTTGGAGTCCTCGGTCAGGAAGATCGCCATGTGAAGTCTGCTTCTCTCTGCGTCGGGGGTCTCAGGCGGCGCTGTGCGCCAGGCGGGCGGCCGCGTCGGCCCCGCCGTCCATCGTGTCGGCGAGCGTGACGAGCGGGTGCCCGGCGTCCGCGAGGATCTGGCGGCCCTCGACGACGTTGTTGCCGTCGAGACGCACGACCAGCGGCTTGGACGCCTCGTCACCGAGGATCTCCAGGGCCGCGACGATGCCGTTGGCCACCGCGTCGCACGCCGTGATGCCGCCGAAGACGTTCACGAACACCGACTTGACCTGCGGGTCCGTGAGGATGATGTCGAGGCCCGCGGCCATGACCTCGGCCGACGCGCCGCCGCCGATGTCGAGGAAGTTGGCGGGCTTGACGCCGCCGTGCGCCTCGCCGGCGTACGCGACGACGTCGAGCGTGCTCATGACCAGGCCCGCGCCGTTGCCGATGATGCCGACCTCGCCGTCGAGCTTGACGTAGTTGAGGTCCTTCTCCTTGGCGCGCGCCTCGAGCGGGTCGGCGGCGGCCTTGTCCTCGAGCGCCGCGTGGTCCGGGTGCCGGAAGTCCGCGTTCGCGTCGAGCGTGACCTTGCCGTCGAGCGCGACGATCTCGCCGTCCTCGGTGAGGACGAGCGGGTTCACCTCGACGAGGGTCGCGTCCTCGTCCCGGTAGACCAGCCACAGCTTCTGCAGGACGTCGGCGACCTTGTCCGCGATCTCGGGCGCGAAGCCCGCCGCGGCGACGATCTCGTCGGCCTTGGCCTGGTCGATGCCGGTCTGCGGGTCCACGGCGACCTTGGCGAGCGCCTCGGGACGCTCGACCGCGAGCTGCTCGATGTCCATGCCGCCCTCGACCGACGCCATCGCGAGGTAGCGACGCTCGGCGCGGTCCAGCAGGAGCGAGAAGTAGAACTCCTGGGCGATCCGCGCGCCGGCCGCGATCATCACGCGGTGCACGGTGTGGCCCTTGATGTCCATGCCGAGGATCTCGCCGGCCTTCTCGGCGGCCTCGTCGGCCGACCGGGCGAGCTTGACGCCGCCCGCCTTGCCGCGCCCACCGGTCTTGACCTGCGCCTTGACGACGACCACGCCGCCCTCCGGCGGGAGCAGCTGCTCGGCTGCCGACCGCGCCTCCTCGGGCGTCGTGGCGACGATGCCGCCGAGCACGGGCACGCCGTGCTTCTCGAAGATGTCACGTGCCTGGTACTCGAACAGGTCCACCTGGTCCGGTTTCCTCTCGTCGACCGCGCGCAGCGACCTCGGTGCGGCCGCATCGCCCGGACGCATGCTATCGCCGGGACCGAGGTCCCTCGACATCGAGAGACTGTGGCGGGGCTCACCACGTCAGGGCGCGCGGGAGGACCGCTCTTCCCGGTCGTCCTGCGGGCGGCTAGCGTCGCGCGGGTGACGGAGGACCGCACGCGCCTGCTGCACCAGGTGGCACGGTCGGTGCCCGACCCGCGGGCCTTGCGCCGTCCCGTGCGGGTGGGGATCGACGGCGTCGACGGCGCGGGCAAGACGACGTTCGCCGACGAGCTGGCGACCGCGCTGCGCGCCGACGGGCGAGCCGTCCTGCGGGCCTCCGTCGACGGGTTCCACCGGCCTGCCGCCGAGCGGTACCGGCGCGGGCGCGCGAGCCCTGAGGGCTTCTTCCTCGACTCCTACGACCTCGACGCCTTCCGGAGGGTCCTGCTCGACCCGCTGGCCCCCGAGCACACCGGGCCCCGGCGCGTTCGCACGGCCGTGCGCGACGTGACGACGGACGCCGACCCCGGCACCCCGTGGGTCGACGTCGACCCGGCGACCGTGCTGGTCGTCGACGGCATCTTCCTGCACCGCGACGAGCTCGCCGACGTCTGGGACCTGTCGGTCTGGCTCGAGGTGCCGTTCGCGGTCACGTACGCGCGCATGGCCCTGCGGGACGGCTGTCCGCCGGACCCGCAGGACCCGGCCAACGCCCGCTACCGCGAGGGCCAGCTCCGCTACCTGCAGGCGTGCAGCCCGGCCGCACGCGCGGACGTGGTGGTCGACAACGCGGACGTCGACGCGCCCCGGGTCGTCAGCCGTCGGTGACGGCGAGGCTCGCGAAGGCCCGGAAGCCGTACTCGGCGGCCCCGTCCCCGTCGCCCGCGGCGCACCGCTCGATCAGCGCCTCGTGCCGCACGACCGAGTCCCACCCGGCCGGCGAGGAGAAGCGCAGCCGCTCGGCACGCCGCAGCACGGGCGTGTACTGCTCGAGCACGCCGCACAGCGCGCGGTTCCCCGCGAGCCGCACGGGCACGGCGTGCAGGTCGTCGTCGGCGCGCAGCGCGGCCTCGACGTCCCCGACCCCGATCGCGTCCGCGAACCGCCGGTTGGCCTCGCGCATCTCCTCGATGTCGGCCGGGGTGAAGCGGTCGATCGCCTCGCGGACCGCGACGAGGTGCATGGCGGCCACGACGCTGCCCGCGTCGTGCACGTCGCGGGCCTCCACCGGGCTGACGTGCGTCGAGCGACCCGGCTGCGCGACCACGAGCCCCGCGTCCGCGAGTCGCAGGAGCGCCTCGCGCACCGGGGTGCGGCTGACCCCGAGCCGGGCGGCGAGCTCCGCGTCGCGCAGCTGCTCCCCCGGTGCGAGGTCGCCGTCGACGATCGCGTCACGCAGGCGGCGGTAGACGTCGTCCCGCAGCAGGCGACGGTCGAGCGTCGCACCGTCGTCAGGCAGTGGCATGGAGCACATCCCACCTCGTGTCACGCCCGTCGTCCAGGCGGCGGGCCACCGACCCTGCCGCGCAGGGGCCCTGCGCGGCAGGGTCGGTGGTGGTCACCGTGCGGTCCTGGCAGCGGCCTCGAGGATCAGGTCCGTCACCGCGCGTGGCTGGGAGACCGTCACCGCGTGCGAGGCGTCGACCTCGACGAGGTGGGCGCCGGCGCGCTCGGCCATGAAGCGGCTGAGCTCGAGCGGCACGGCCTCGTCCTGCCGCGCGGCCAGCGACCAGGACTCGATGCCGCGCCACGCCGCCCGCGTCGCCGGGGCCTCGAACGCGGCGAGGGCGAGCGGGCGCTGCGTGACGGCCATGCGCTGCGCGACGTCGGCGGGGACGTCGGCGGCGAAGAGCTCGTGGAACCGGGCCTGGTCGATGTACAGGTCCGTGCCCGTGCCGCCGTCCGACGTCGGGTACGGCACGGGTTGCGCCGCGCTGCCAAGCCGCGCTCCCGGGAACTTCTCGACGAGCTCGACGAGGTTCTCGCCGGGCTCGGCCAGGAAGCTCGCGACGTAGACCAGCGCCGTGACGTCGGGGTGGCCGTCGGCGGCGTGGCTCATGACGACGCCGCCGTAGGAGTGCCCCGCGAGCACGACGGGACCGGCGACGTGGTCGATGACGCTGCGCAGGTACGCGGCATCCTCCTCCACGCCACGCAGCGGGTTGGCGACGGCGACGACCGCGTGGCCGGCGTCGAGGAGGTCCTGCACGGAACCGTTCCAGCTCGAGGAGTCGGCGTACGCGCCGTGGACGAGGAGGATCGTCTGCTTGCCGGTGGTGGTGTGCATGGTGCTGTCCTCTCGGTGCGGTGGGCGTTCGGACGAGCGTGCAGAATGCAATATATTGCGCTCATCCGAACGAAGTCCACCCTTTCGCCCGATCTTGTCCGGCTTGCCGACCCGGGGGCGCTCCCCCGGCTCCGCCCTCAGAGCTTGGTGACCGGGGAGTACCGCAGCAGGAGCCGCTTCTCGCCGTTGCTCCCGAAGTCGATCTTGGCCACGGCGTTCTGCCCGGCGCCCTCGAGCGCGACCACCGTGCCGAGCCCGTACGCGTCGTGCGTGACCTTGTCACCGACCGACAGGTCCGGCACCGGACCGCGCGGTGTCGCCGAGCCGAACGACGCGCCCGTGCGGGGCAGCGGCTCGCGCTTCTCGCTGCGCACCGGGCCGCTGCTCGACCCGGAGCCGCCGCGCTCGCCCCACGACGACGCGCCGCGCGTACCGCCGCCGGCGCCGAAACCCGATCCCCAGCCGCCGCGCAGCCGTGACGTCGAGGACTCGCGGCGTCGCCAGTCGACGAGCTCCTCGGGGATGTCGTCGAGGAACCGGCTGGGCGGGAACTCGTTGGGCACGCCCCACGCGGTACGCACCGCGGCGCGTGACACGTACAGCCGCTGGCGGGCGCGCGTCAGGCCGACGTACGCGAGACGCCGCTCCTCGGCGAGCTGGTCCGGGTCGGCCAGCGAGCGCATGTGCGGGAACGTGCCGTCCTCCATGCCGGTGAGGAAGACGACCGGGAACTCCAGGCCCTTGGCCGTGTGCAGCGTCATGAGCGTGACGACGCCCGCGTCGCGCGCCGCCGCGGCCGTCTCGCCGTCGTCGGCCCCGTCCGGCACGGGGATCTGGTCCGAGTCCGCCACGAGCGACACGCGCTCGAGGAAGTCCGTGAGCGTGCCCTCCGGGTCGGACTGCTCGAACTCGGCCGCGACGGCGTGCAGCTCGGCGAGGTTCTCGACGCGTGACCCGTCCTGGGGGTCCTCGCTGGCGCGCAGCTCGGCGAGGTAGCCGCTGCGGTCCAGCACGGCGCCCAGCACCTGGGCCGGCCCGGTGCCCGAGGCGGCGAGGTCGCGCAGCTCGTCCAGCATCGCGGCGAACGCGCGCAGCCCTGTCAGCGCGCGGGTCCCCAGACCGGGGACCTCGTCGACGCGCGCGAGCGCCGCACCGAACGAGATGCGCTCCCGCTCGGCGTAGGCCGCCACCATCGACTCCGAGCGCTCCCCGAGGCCACGCTTGGGCACGTTGAGGATGCGACGCGTGCTGACGTCGTCGTCCGGGTTGGCGATGGCCCGCAGGTACGCGACGGCGTCCTTGATCTCCTTGCGCTCGTAGAAGCGCGTGCCGCCGACGACCTTGTACGGCAGGCCGACGCGGACCAGCACCTCCTCCAGGGCGCGCGACTGCGCGTTCGCCCGGTAGAAGATCGCGACGTCACCGGGGCGCACGCCGTCGGAGTCGCCGAGCCGGTCGATCTCCTCGGCGACGAACCGCGCCTCCTCGTGCTCGGTGTCCGCGACGTACGCCACGATCTGCGGGCCGGCACCCGAGTCGGTCCACAGCCGCTTGGCCTGCCGCCCCGAGTTCTTGCTGATCACCGCGTTGGCGGCCGACAGGATGGTCTGCGTGGAGCGGTAGTTCTGCTCGAGCAGGATCGTCGTGGCGTCCGGGTAGTCGGCCTCGAACTCCATGATGTTGCGGATGGACGCCCCGCGGAACGCGTAGATCGACTGGTCGGCGTCGCCGACGACCGTCAGCTCGCCGCGCCCGACGCCCTCGTCGTCCTGCACGCCGACCCCGGCCAGCTCGCGCACCAGGACGTACTGCGCGTGGTTCGTGTCCTGGTACTCGTCGACCAGGATGTGCCGGAACCGCCGCCGGTAGTGCTCGGCCACCTGCGGGAACGCCTGGAGCAGGTGCACCGTGCGCATGATGAGGTCGTCGAAGTCCAGGGCGTTGGCCTGCTGCAGCCGCTGCTGGTAGCGCGTGTAGACCTGCGCGAGGACGGTGTCGAACTCGTCCGCCCGGCCCCCGCCGTTGCTCGCGGCGAACGCGTCGGGGTCGACCAGCTCGTCCTTGAGCGCGGAGATCTTGTGCCCCAGCGCCTTGGCCGGGTAGCGCTTGGGGTCGAGGTCCAGCTCCCGCGAGACCAGGGTGAGGAGCCGCTGGGAGTCGGCCTGGTCGTAGATCGAGAAGCTCGTGCGCAGGCCGAGCGTCGCGGCCTCGCGCCGCAGGATGCGGACGCACGCGGAGTGGAACGTCGAGACCCACATGCGCTGCGCGGAGGGCCCGACCAGGTGCTCGACGCGCTCGCGCATCTCGGCTGCGGCCTTGTTGGTGAAGGTGATGGCGAGGATCTCCCCCGCCCGCGCGCGGTGCGTGGCCAGCAGGTGGGCGATGCGGTGCGTGAGCACGCGCGTCTTGCCCGACCCGGCGCCGGCCACGATGAGCAGCGGCCCCCCGGAGTGCAGGACGGCGGCACGCTGCTGGGGGTTGAGCCCGTCGAGCAGGGCGGCGGCACGGGTCTCGTCCGCGGCGGCGCGCTCGGCGGCCCGCCCCGTCCGGTCGTCGGCCGGCTCGTCGTCGCCACGCTCGTCGTCGCGCGGCGGGACGACGAGCGGCAGACCGGACGACTCCCCGGCGTGGGAGCGCGCGGCGGCGGCGCGCGCGTCCGGCGCTGCGGGCGCGGCCGCTCCGGGGACGGGCGCTCCGGGAACGGGCGCTCCGGGAACGGGCAGGGCGAGGCTCTCGAACAACGACGTCATGGCACCACCCAGCCTAGGCGCCGCCGCCGACATCCCCGTGCGCAGCGCAGGTCAGCGCGCGAGGAGCGCGACGAGCCACACGCCGACCACGAGCATGGCCGTCGCGAGCTCCACGAGGATCGTCAGGCCGGTGGCCTGCAGGGCGCGCACCGTCGCGCGCCGGGCCGTCGGGATGTCGCGCGCCCGGAGCCACTCGACGAGGAAGACGGCGCCGACGAAGAACAGGAACAGCCCCACGACCGGGACCACGAAGAACCCGACGACGCCCGCGACCCCGCCCCACACGAGCGTGCTGCTGCGCACGCCCGAGCGCTGCATGTGGCGGCCCGCGACGAGGTACTTGACGACCTGCCCGGCCGCGGTGAGGACCACGGCGACGATCGCCACGGCCCAGCCGGGGCCCGTGCCCTGCAGCGCGCCCCAGAGGGTCACGGCGCCGCCGACCAGGAACGCGCCGGGCAGCACCTGCACGACGACACCGACCAGCCCGACGACCACGAGGACCGTCACCAGCAGGTCGAGCTCCGCGGCCCAGTCGATCGTCACGGACGCGAGGCTAACGACTCCGCCCCGCCCGCGCCGACCGGGGCCGCAGCCCCGGTCGGGCACACAGGGGCCGGCGCGTCAGTGCCAGAGGACGGCGAGCGCGACGTTCACCACGACGAGGCCGGAGACGGCCCCGAGGTAGCCGCGCGTCACCTTCTCCGGACGGCGGCGGCCCAGCACGACGAGGACCGTCACGACGAGCGCGATGACGAGCTTCACGGCGATCTTCACGTGGTTCGCGTCCGCGCCCAGGAGCCCGGTCAGGACGATGCCCGTGACGAGCGCGGTGAGGATGCCGTGGAACGTGCCCGACGGCAGGGTCGTGCTCTTCATCCCGGCGAGGGCGCCGCCCAGGACGACCGCCCACCCGATGAGGTGCAGCACCAGAAGGATTCCCTGAACAGTGTCCATCACGACATGCTAGAGGACCTGACACGGCGTCAGATCAGCGACCTCGCGACCCTGCTGTGAGACACGTCACGAGCCGGGGCCCCGGCCGCTACGCTCGCCCGGGTCCCCGCACACCACGGCAGGAGGATCCGATGACCGAGCCGCTACCGACGGACGCCGCTCTCGACGTCCCCGGCCTCGTCGCACGGGCGCGCGCCGCGTCCGGTGCCGACGGGCGGCTCGCCGTGGGCGACATCGCCGGCTGGGACACCTTCCCGTTCGAGCGCGAGGGTCTGCGGCTGCGCGCGCTGGAGGACCCGGTGGTCCCCGAGCCGCCCCGGCGCGACGAGGACGCCGCGACCTGCGGGCGTTGCGCCTGTCCCGACGAGCACTTCGCCTGGACGGACGGCACGTGGCGGCTCAGCGCGTCCGGCCCCGTCAGCGTCCCGACGCTCATCCTCGACCGCCGGGCGCACGGCGACCTGGGTGACCTCGACGCCGCCGCCGCCGCCGAGCTCGGCCGGATGATGGTCCGTGTCGAGCGTGCCCTGGCCGCCGTGCCGGGCGTCGGGCGGGTGCACGTGCAGCGCTGGGGCGACGGCAACGGGCACCTGCACGTCTTCTTCTCGGCGCGCCCCGAGGGCATGCTCCAGCTGCGCGGGCTCGTCATGCCGCTGTGGACGCTCCACCTGCCGGCGCTGCCCGACGACGAGTGGGCCGCGATCGTCGCGTCCGTCGTCGCGCGCCTCGACGCCGCACGCCCCTGACCTCACCGGCGCACGGGTCGGCCGTCACAGCAGCCGGCGCGCCGCCGCCCACCGGGTCAGCTCGTTGCGGTTCGACAGCTGCAGCTTGCGCAGCACCGCGGACACGTGCGTCTCGACCGTCTTGATCGAGATGAACAGCTCGGCCGCGACCTCCCGGTACGTGTAGCCGCGCGCGATGAGGCGCATGACCTCGCGCTCGCGCGCCGAGAGCCGGTCGAGCTCGTCGTCCCCGGTCGCGACGTCACCCGCGGCCGCACCGAACGCGTCGAGGACGAACCCCGCGAGCCGCGGCGAGAACACCGCGTCCCCGCCCGCGACCCGCAGCACCGCGTCCGACAGCGCCGTGGGGTCGATGGCCTTGGTGACGTACCCCCGCGCGCCCACGCGGATGACCGCGACGACGTCCTCGGACGCGTCCGACACCGACAGCGCGAGGAACCGCGTGCCCGGCACGTCGACGCACCTGCGGACCACCTCCGCGCCGCCACCGCCGTCGCCGCCCGGCAGGTGCACGTCGAGCAGGACGACGGGCGGGCGCAGGTCGTGCACCACCTGCACCGCCTCGTCGACGGTCGCGGCCTCCCCCACGACCCGCACGCGCGCGTCGAGCGACGCCTTCACGCCCGCACGGAACATGTGGTGGTCGTCCACCAGCACCACGTCGACCTGCTCGCTCACGCGTCGCGCTCCTCGTCCTCGTCCGGTCCCCTGCCGGACCCGCCGCCACCGACGGGCATGCACAGGTGGACCTCGGTGCCCCGCTCGGGGCTGCTCGTCACGCGTGCGGTGCCACCGCGGCGCCGCACGCGTCCCATGATCGACTCCCGGACGCCGAAACGGTCGGGACCCACACCGTCCAGGTCGAACCCGTCGCCGTGGTCCCGCACGAAGACCTCGACGGACTGCGGCCCGACCTCGAGGTACAGCGACACCGGGGGCCGCCCGTGCACGACCGCGTTGACGAGCGCCTCACGCGTGGCCTGCAGCAGCGCGAGCGTGTCGGGCTCGGGCACGCGGTCCCCGACGACGACGACGTCGACGGCCACCGGCTCGCCACCCGGTCCGGAGCGCGAGTCCTCGACCTCGGCGACCACGGCCCGTAGCGCCGCGACCAGGGACACGCCCGGCTCGTTCCGGTCGTCGTACAGCCACTCCCGCAGCTCGCGCTCCTGCGCACGTGCCATCCGCGCGACCTCCGCCGGCTCGTCGGAGCGCGCCCGGATCAGCGCGAGGGTCTGCAGGACCGAGTCGTGCAGGTGCGCCGCGATGTCGGCCCGCTCGGCCTCGCGGGCGCGCGCGGCGCGCTCGTCCCCGAGCGCGCGCACCAGGCGCACCCACCACGGCGCCATGACGAGCCCGACCCCGACCAGCACGGCGAGCGCCGCGACGCCGGACTGCACGAGGAGCACGGGCTCGACCCCCTGCCCGACGACCTGCCCGACGACCAGCAGCACGCCGGCCGCCGCGAGCAGCCCGCCGCCGATGAGGCGCAGGACGCTGATGCGGCGCCCGTCCTGCCGCCCGTGCTGCAGCGCGTCGAGCTGGCTCCAGGCGAGTGCGACGCCGACGAGCACGACCAGGACGGGCAGGGCCCAGGCGGCGTCGATGGTCGCGCCCAGACGCGTGCCGACCAGCACGGCGGCCGTCAGGACGAGCAGCCCGCCGAGCGCGAGCTCCGCCCACGGGACGCGGCGGCCGTCGGAGCGCAGGGGCTGGCGCCGGGCGAGCCGCTGCATCGCGCTCGGTCGTCCGGCGGCGGCGGCCGCCGCCGGGTCCCCGACGGGCACGACGAGCCACCAGAACGTGTAGAGCGCCGCACCGACGCCGGCGACGGGCACGAGCGCGACCAGCGCGATCCGCACGGCCGCGACGGGGACGTCCAGGTGGGCCGCCAGTCCCGTGGCCACCCCCGCGATCCAGCGGCCGCGTTCGGGACGGCGCAGCGGCAGACGGGCGCGCGAGGGCACGCCGGGCTGCGCCGGGGCGCCGTACGGAGCAGGGGTCACGCACAGATCGTCACACGCCGCACCCCCTCCACCGGTGCTCCGGCGTGCCGGTTCAGGGGTCGGGACGACGAGATGGGGGTGCAGGCCAGGGTCGGGTCAGGGGTGGTCCCGGATGTGCCGGCGACGGTGGGCCGGTCAGGATCGAGCCATGGACACGCAGACTCCCGCCGGTGCTGATGCCGGCACGCCGGGCCCGACGCCCGGCGCGGGCCCCGGACCGTACCCGGGCACCACGCCCCCGCCCGCTCCCCACGCCTTCTGGGCCGGGGTGCGTCGCACGGGGCTGTACCGCTCCGACGAGCGCTGGGTCGGTGGCGTGGCCGGCGGCCTGGCCGAGCGCGTCGGCGTCGACCCGCTGCTCGTGCGGGGCCTCCTGGCCGTCACGTTCCTCGTGGGTGGGCTCGGCCTCGTGATCTACGGCGTCGCCTGGGCGCTGCTGCCCGACGCCCGGGACAACCGGATCCTGCTCGAGCGGCTGGGCGCCGGTGACGCGAACGGCGCGCTGCTCGGCTCGCTCGCGTTCGTCGTCGTCGGCCTGGCCAGGGGCGACGGCTGGTGGTGGTTCTGGGACGGCGGGAGCGCCCTCGGCGGTGCGCTGTGGCTCGTCTGCATCATCGGTCTCGTCGCGCTCGTCGCGACCGCGGTGCAGCGTCGCGGCCGGTGGCAGCCGCCCGCGGGCTGGGCGCCTCCCGGTGGCGCGCACCACCCGACCGGTGCGGCGACGTCGGCAGCGGCGGCGTGGGCCGCGCAGGCACCCACTGCACCCCTGCCGACGAGCGCGCAGGCACCCACCACACCTGGGGCTGCGGGTGCCCCCCAGCCGACGGCACCGCCGTACCCGCCGGCACCGCCGTACCCGCCGGCACCGCCGTACCCGCCCTTCGGCAGCGCGCCGGTGCCTCCGGTCCCCCCGGCACCGCCCCGCCCCCCGCGGCGCAGCGCCGACGGCGCGACCATCGGTGCGGTCGTCGGCCTCAGCGTCGTGGGCCTGGGGGTCCTGATGCTCGCCGAGCGCACGGGCGCCTACGACGGCCCGCTGGCGCTCACCGCCGGTGGCGTCGCGCTGCTCGTCGCCGGACTGGGCATCGTGACGCTGGGCCTGCGCGGCCGCAGCAGCGGCTTCGTCGGGTTCCTCGCGGTCGCGGGCGCCCTCGTGTGGGTGCCGATCGCGCTGGTGCACCAGACCGAGTGGTCGGACACCGTCGGCCGGGGCTGGGACGGGCAGCAGCGGGACGTCGTGGTCACGAGCCGCGACGTGGCGAGCAACGGGTTCGACCTCGCGGCGGGCAGCTCCCGCATCGACCTCACGGGCGTCCCGCTCGACGACGACGTCCTCACCGTGCCCATCGCGATCGGTGCCGGACAGCTCGTGGTGGTCGTGCCGCAGGAGGCGGCCGTCCAGGCGAACGTCACGAACGGGATCGGGTCCGTCCGGTTCGAGGTCGACGAGGACTTCCACGAGCAGAGCGGCGTGGGCCTGGACGACCTGGTGTACCAGGACGACGACGCCGCCGCCGGTTCACCGAACCTCGTGCTCGACATCAGCTCGGGTGTCGGCGAGGTCCGCATCATCGAGGAGGTCGCACCGTGAGCACCGACGACAGCACCCTGCACGACCCCGTGCGGGACACCGCCCGGCTGGACGCCGCCGCACCCGACGACACCACGGCCCGCACCCCGGACGTCACCACGCGCCGCACCGGCGTGCGGGTGGGGACGGTCGTGTGGGGCCTCATCGTCGCCCTCGTGGGCCTGGGCGTCGTCCTCGTCGCCGCCGGGTACACGATCGACGTCCAGCTCGCCGCCATCGTGCTGCTCATCGCCGGTGGTGTCGGGCTCATCCTCGGCCCCCTGTTCCAGGGGGTGCGCCGCAGCCGCAGCGAGCAGTGAGCCGCGGACCCCGCCGCCGCCGCGGCGGCGGCGGGGTCACCGCACGACGAAGGGCCGGCACCCGTGACGGGTGCCGGCCCTTCGTGCCTACCGTGCGGTCCGCTCACCGGACCGCGCGTGGCGCGAGCCGCGAAGGCCGCGGCCTGCTCAGACGGACTGGGCGACGGGTGCGGCGCCGATCGGCGTCTCGAGCCGGACGGCGATGCGGCGCAGGGCCTCACCGGTGACGATGAAGACGACGCCGAGGCCGAAGACGAGGAGCCCGACGCCGAAGGCGACGACCGAGGTGAACAGGGACGCGCGCAGGAACGAGCCGTTCATGACGGTCGCGCGGACCGGGTCCTCCTTGTCGAGCTCGGCGTACGTCTTGCCGTCCGACGCGGCGAGCGCGTGCTCGTTGATGATGTCGGCCTGCGCCCACGCCTCCCACGGCGTGTCGACCAGCGCGCCGCCGAACGCCGCGGCGTCGTCGGAGACCGTGATCTCCTCGGCGCGCAGGTTGCTGGACACCGCGATCCAGGTGCCGGCGCCGGCGACGGCGAAGAGCATGCCGAAGACGAGGACGATGGTCGCCAGCACCTTGAGGTGGGCGGGCTTGGTCTGGACTGCTGCGTTCGACATCTCGATCTCCCCGATCGGTTAGGACTGACCCCCGCGTGACCGGAGGTCCGGTCCGGTGAACGACGTGCTCACATGAACAGCGTCGCCGCAGGTGAGGCGTTTCGGGTGGGACCCTGGTCCCGTGGGCGTGTCGCCCCACTCACCCGGACGAGTGAATCACGAGGTCGACCCCGGACCTAGGGCCTGTTGCAGTGTGCCCACCTGGCCCGACGCGGGCGCCGCACGAGACAGGGACGACCCTCGCACCCCGTCAGACCAGCGTGCGGGCCCTCGCGTACTGGGCCTCGGCGGCGTCGAGCACGTGCTCCCAGTCGAACGGCGGCGGGACGCTCGCCGCGCGCTCGCGCATCCCCGCCAGCAGGTGTCGGTCCCGAGCCAGCAGGACGACCGCCTCGGTCATCTCCGCGTCGTCGGCGACGAGGAACCCGTCGAGGCCGTCGGTGACGAACTCCCCCACCCCCGTGCCGGCGTGCGCCAGCACGGCCAGCCCCGCGGTGCGCGCCTCGAGCGCCGCGATCCCGAAGGCCTCCAGCCGGGCGGGCGCGAGGAACACGTCGGCGTCGCGGTACGCCGCCCGCACCTCCTCGCGCGGGAGGCGCCCGCGGAGCTCGACGACGCGCTCCAGCCCGGCCGCCGCGACACGTGCCCGGACGGCGTCGCGCGCCGGGCCGTCACCGATCAGCGTGAGGTGCAACGCGTCCGGCGGCAGGCGCCGCGCTGCGGCCGTGACGACGTCGACCAGGGGCACGGCCCGCTTGCGGGGCGCCAGGCGCATGGTCGCGACGAGGCGCAGCGGCGCAGCGGGCGCGTCGTCCCGCGGGACGGCCGGCGCGGTGCTCCCGGCCCGGGGCGCCCACGCCGCGACGTCGATGCCGTTGGGCACCACGTCGACGCGTACGTCGAACAGCTCGCGCACCCGCAGCGCCGCCGCACCGCTGACGGCGCTGAGCGCCGCGGGCAGCCCACGCCACCGGGTGTGCCGCACGAGCGGCCGTCCCAGGCGCACCGTGCCGTCGAGCATGCAGTGCCACGTGATGGCCGTCGGCACGTGCAGCGCCGTCGCGACCCGGACGCCGTCGAACGCGAACGGTGACAGGACGCCGGCGTGGACGTGCACGGCGTCGGGCCCCACGTCGCGCAGCGCGGACCGGATCAGGCTCGGGCCGGCCACGGGGTTGACGGGCAGATCGAACGGCAGGCGGGCGCCGAGCCGGTGCACGTGCACGCCGTCCTCGACGTCCACGACGCCGCCGCGCTCGCCACCCTCACCGAGGGTGGCGGTGAGCACGTGCACCTCGTGGCCCGCACGCGCCTGGTGCCGGGCGAGGTCCCCCACCTGCGTCTCGATGCCCCCGGTCCGGGGCGCGAAGCAGTCGGAGACGTGGACGATCCGCACGCGTCGGCCGTCCGGCGTCAGGCCTGCGGCCCGGCGGCCGCGTCGATGCGGGCGTCCGCGTCCGCGTGCACGCGCCGTTCCAGGACGAACGACATGACCGGCACCACGCCCGCCGCGGCCATCGCCGTGAGCCGCCCGAGCCGCCAGCGCAGGGTCGACCACAGGTCGAACACGGTGACGAGGTACACGACGTACACCCAGCCGTGCACCATCGCGATGATCCGCGCCGCCTCGTGCCGCGGGTCGCCCTCGACGTTGAAGCCGGGGAGCTGCAGCACGTACTTGAAGAGCATCTCGACGCACAGGATCAGCAGCATCACGCCCGTGATCCACGCCATCACGCGGTAGCGCCTCAGCGACCCCCGGGCCTTGCGCCCCCAGGCGGTCGCGTCGGGAGTCCCGACCTCGGTCGGGGTGCTGGTCGGTTCCGTGGTCACGCTGGTCCTCTCGTCGTCGCTCGTCGCACCCCCGCGGGCAGGCCGCTCACTCCCACTCGATGGTGCCCGGCGGCTTGCTCGTGACGTCGAGGACGACCCGGTTCACCTCGGGCACCTCGTTGGTGATGCGCGTCGAGATGGTCGCGAGCACGTCGTACGGCAGCCGCGTCCAGTCGGCCGTCATGGCGTCCTCGGACGACACCGGACGCAGGACGATCGGGTGCCCGTAGGTCCGCCCGTCGCCCTGCACGCCGACCGACCGCACGTCACCCAGCAGCACCACGGGGCACTGCCAGATCTCGCGGTCCAGGCCGGCGCGCGTCAGCTCCTCGCGGGCGATCGCGTCGGCGGCACGCAGCGTCTCGAGCCGCTCGGCGGTGACCTCCCCGACGATCCGGATGCCCAGGCCGGGACCCGGGAACGGCTGGCGCCACACGATGACCTCGGGCACGCCCAGCTCGAGGCCGACGGCGCGCACCTCGTCCTTGAAGAGCGTGCGCAGGGGCTCGACGAGCGCGAACTGCAGGTCGTCCGGCAGGCCGCCGACGTTGTGGTGCGACTTGATGTTGGCCGCGCCCTCACCACCGCCGGACTCCACGACGTCCGGGTACAGGGTGCCCTGGACGAGGAACTTCACGGTGTCGCCGTGCGCACCGGCGTCCTCGACGACCTCGCGCGCGGCGTCCTCGAACACGCGGATGAACTCACGGCCGATGATCTTGCGCTTCGTCTCCGGGTCGGACACGCCCGCGAGCGCGGTGAGGAACCGCTCGCGCGCGTCGACGACCTTGAGCTGCACGCCCGTCGCCGCCACGAAGTCCTGCTCGACCTGCTCGGCCTCACCCGCACGCAGCAGGCCGTGGTCGACGAACACGCAGGTGAGCTGGTCACCGACCGCGCGCTGCACGAGCGCCGCCGCGACGGAGGAGTCCACGCCGCCGGACAGGCCGCAGATCACGCGCGCGTCGCCCACCTGGGCGCGGATGCGCTCGACCTGCTCGGCGATGACGTTGCCGGGGTTCCAGTCGGGCTTCAGCCCCGCGCCGCGGTACAGGAAGTTCTCGATGGCCGCCTGCCCCAGGGGCGAGTGCTTGACCTCGGGGTGCCACTGCATCCCGTACAGGTGCCGCTCCCGGTCCTCGAACGCGGCGACGGGGCTGCCGGCGCTGGTCGCGAGCACCTCGAAGCCCTCGGGTGCGGCGTGCACCGCGTCGCCGTGGCTCATCCACACCGTCTGCGCCTCGGGGCTGCCGTCCAGGACCGTCCCGGGCGCCGTGATCTCGACGGCCGTGCCGCCGTACTCGCGCTGCCCGGTCTGGGCCACGGTGCCGCCGAGGGCCTGGGCCATCGCCTGGAAGCCGTAGCAGATGCCGAGCACCGGCACCCCGGCCTCGAAGAGCTCGGGACCGACGAACGGCGCGCCGGTCGCGTAGACCGACGAGGGGCCGCCGGACAGGATGATCGCCGCGGGGTCCTTCGCCAGCATCTGCTCGACGCTCGCGGTGTGCGGCACGATCTCGGAGTACACGTTCGCCTCGCGCACGCGCCGCGCGATGAGCTGCGCGTACTGGGCCCCGAAGTCCACGACGAGGACCGGCCGGTGCGTCGTGGGCTGCGGGGGCGTGGCGGGATCGGGGGTCTGCGTCACGCGTCCAGCCTAGTCCGCGTCCGGGGCGCCGACGGCCCTCCTGCCTGCGTCAGCGGCGCCCGGCGAGGACCGTCGTGGCGCTCGCGCGAGAGGTGCGACGCCCTGGGCCCCCGCGGGCCTCGGCCTGGGTTCGGGGGCCCATCGCGCACGTCGGGCGCGCACTAGCGTCGGCGCGACCCACGGTTCGCCGTGGCAGCCGGGCGACCGGCACGACGTGACGAAGGGTGTCCTCGATGCGACCTGCAGTCATCGCCCAGGTGGCGGCGACGAGCGCTCTCGGCGCGCTGCTGAGCTCCTTCGCCGCCCTCTACGTCTCGCTGCAGAGCTTCGACGTCACGGCCGGGATCATCCTGCGGGCCTTGCTCGTGACCGTGGTCCTGCTGGTCGCCGGCTGGTTCGCCGTGCGGGCGCGCGTGCTGTCCACCACACGGACCGGCCTGCGCCTCGGCGCACTGCTGGGACTCGTGCTCGGTTACGCGCTGAGCCCCACGACCTGGGCCGGGCGCACCTACGCGGCGCAGCTGGTCGCGGAGCCCGGCGCCGTCACCATCGTCCTCGACCTCGCCCTGTGGCTCCTCGTCGGTGGCGTGGCCGTGCTGGTCGCCAGCGCCCCGGCGAGTGCGGGCGAGCCGGCGACGTACCGCACGCACCGATGAGGGGGCGACGCCGCGCCAGTGGGGAACCGACGCCTCAGTCGACGACGACGGCCAGGGTCTCCTCGATCCCGGCGACGAGGTCGGGGTCGAGGTCCGGCCCGGTGAGCTGCAGGGCGACGGCGTGGTGCTGGCGATCCGCCGAGGCCGTCCACAGCACGCCGTCGTAGACCGTGCCGTCCTCCGGCTCGTAGGTGAACTCGGTGCGCGTGAGCTCACGCTCGCTACGCCCCAGCTCGTCCTCGTCGACGTACCGGACGACCGCGAAGCCGGGCATCTCGCCGATCTGTGCGGTCGCCATCAGCGCGGACCGCGCCATGGCCGCGTCGTAGAACCCGACCTCGGGCGCGGCGGCGAGCTGGATCCGTGCGTCGTCGCCCTCGACGTCCTGCCACGAGCGGGTCCACCGCTCGTTGAGCTCACCGGTGTCGACCCACGTGTCGGGGACCGCGAACCGCATGCTCTCCTCCGAGGCCGCTACCCAGCCCTCGGGCAGCGGGTCGCTCGAGCACCCACCGGCGAGCGCGAGCGCGAGCGCGACGGACACCAACCGGGCTGAACGGGACGACGACATGAGTGGACTCCGAGCTCGTGGTGGATCAGGAGGCGTAGCCGGACGCGTGGTGCGGTCGAGGAGCACGTGGCCTGCTCCGGCGCAGCGCCAGGAGCGCCCCGACGAGTGCCGCCACGAGGACCGCGACCAGGACCTGGGTGGCGACGGTGACGGCGACGGACCCGCCCTCCACCCGACCACCCAGCACGAACCAGCTGATGACGCCGGAGGCGACCGGCACCAGTGCGCCCGCCGCGATCCAGTGCCACCACACGGTCCTCGCACGCAGCAGCACCAGGACACCACCGGCACCGGCGCCGCACAGGACCGCCCCGGCCAGCCAGGGCAGCCAGACCCACGACAGGAGCGCCTCGACCCCGCCGGCACGGTACGTGACCCGCAGCAGTGCGCCGGCGCCGTACTCGCCCACGAGGTAGCCCACGAGCCCACCGGCCCAGGCCAGCAGGAGGTCCGACCACCCGAGCTGCGGTGGCAGCGGACGCGCGCCGCTCACGCCACGCACTCCGTGTCGGGGAGCATCGTCCGGACACCGTCCTTGCCCGGCGCCCCGAGGAAGTCCGAGACGACCGCGTCGGCGGTCGCCTCCTCACCGCTGATGCTGAAACCGAACTCCCAGCCCTTCTTCACGGTCGCCTCGAACTCCCACTTGTCGCGCACGTTCTCGTAGGTGGTGACGCTGGTCGTCGCCTTCTCGTACAGGTGCTGGAGGAACGGGTCGTCCGACGGGCGGTCGGGCACCATCGCCTCGAACGGGAGCGCCAGGGCCACACCGTAGTCGTTCCGGTCCGCGAGCCACCGGTCGACCAGGGCGCGGTTCTCGTCGTCCACCTCGAGGCGGGTCGACGTCACGGTCGAGTCCGAGTAGTCGTCCGAGGCGCCACCTCCCGCAGCGAACGAGTTGTTGCCCACCCGCCAGCCGAGGCCCCCCTCCCGCACCGAGTTGAAGACCAGGGCGGTGGCCTGACCGCTCTTGTCGCGCGTCACCGTGAACGCCCCCTGCGTCATGCCGTGCGCCTCGCCCGAGACCGCGACCATCGAACCGTCGACCGACCCCTGTGCCGTCAGCTCGTAGGTGTAGCTCTCCTCCCCCGTCACGTAGTCGCGCTCCACCACGACCGCGGTCCCCGCCGACGCCTGGAGCCCGACGCCGATGTTCGGGTCGAAGAGCTGGGGGTCACCCTTGTCGTCCTTCAGGCCGGTGTCGTGCTTGAGCCCCAGCCCTGCCGTGACGCCGGCTTCGAGCTCGATCCTCGAGAACGCGGTCTGCGGGTCCTTCGGCGGGTCCGCGATGCCCATCGCCTTGGCTGCGAGGTAGCCGTTCTCGGTGTGGCGGATCGAGTACTGCTGCGCGACGTAGTAGTCGAGGTCGTCCTTCATCTGCTCCCACTGCTCGAAGGACTCGAACTCCCACGTGTCACCGTACGAGAACGTCAGGTCAGCGCCCAGGTCGACGTCGAGGCCGGCCTTCTGGCCGTCGCCCAGCTTGTCCACGTCGAACGTCTTCGAGGTGATCCCCCCGGACACGCCGATGCCCGCGCCGTCGGTCACGGTGGCCCGCACCGGACCGTCCGCGAACTGCTGGACGACGAAGCCCGCGTCCTGCCCGAAGGTGAAGAACATGACCTTGACCTCGCTGGAGAACTTCTCGCTCTCCTCGTGCAGCATGCAGGCGGGAGGCCGGAAGTCGTCGTCCGTCGGCCCGTCGGTGACGGGCGGGGCCGTGCTGCCGCAGTCGGCGGCGTCACCACGAGCGACCGCGGTCAGCAGGCAGAACGCCTGCGAGATCCGCTCCGGGTACAGGGCGATCCCGGCGATCATCGCCGCGACGAGGATGCCCGCGACGACGACGACGCCGTAGGCCTCCAGGGTTGCGGCACCGCGGTCCCGCACGTCCTGCCCGTCCACTGGCGCTCCCTCGTCCGGCCGTCCGACCGCGTCACTCTAGGGACGGGGCTGTCCGCGCCCCCAGGGTCCAGGGGCTCAACCCGGGCCGTGAGGCCGGGCCCCCGTGCCCGCCGGGGCGTCAGCGCGCGAACGCGACCGCGACGGCCCCGATGCCGAGCGCGAAGGCGCACAGGAGTCCACCGAGCACCGTCAGCAACCCGCCCCCGAGCCCTGACGCGCTCCGCGCGCCCGGCAGCCGGACGTCGTCCGGACGCCGCGGATCCACCCATACGGTGATGCGCTCGCCGGGGTGCCGCGCGGCACCGTGCACGCCGGGCGACGGCGCGCCCTCGACGCGCGTCGCCCGGGCCCACCCGCCGCCGGGAAGCGGGTAGTCGAACGTGATCCGTGCCGGGTCGGTGAAGCTCGAGCGCTCGACGACGACCGCCTCGACCGCCACCCGCTCACCGCGGTCCGACGCGCGGCGCGACATGGCCAGGCCGCCCAGCAGGAGCGCGACGCCGATGCCGAGGAAGAGCAGGACGGGGATCGCGGCGAGGAGCAGCCCCATGCTCATCGAGAGGCACCGGCCACGGTCCGCGGACCGGCCGTCATCCCAGCTCCAACGAGCGGAGCGTGCCCTCGACCTCGGAGCCCTCGAGCTGGCCACGCGGCGCCAGCGCGAGCACGGTCACGGTGGTGCCGTCGTCGTCCTGGACGGTCAGACGCGTCGCCGACACGGGCAGCGTGTCGCCGGTCGTGAGCGCGACGTCCTCCTCCCACGTCGCGACCACCGACTCCGCGGACCCCGGCCACTGCACGATCGAGCGCACGTACTGCGAGATGGAGCCGTCCACCTTGGCGGCGTTCTCGCTCGTCCAGGACTGCTCGAACACGCCGACGTCGTCGGGGCCCCACGTCACCTGCACCGCCGGCAGGCCCGACTCGTCGGCGTCGGGCATCCGGATGTTGACCTGCTGCGCACCGCTCTCGGTCGAGCTGACGTCCTCGACCTGGGCGTCGGCCGGCGCCACGAGCGATCCCGCGCCGTCGAGCTCGACCGTCTCACCGTCGCCCCGCTGCGGCGTCAGCGTCGACGCGGGTCCCGTCGGGACGTGCGGGCCGACCGGCGTCTCCGCGGGCGCGTCGCCCTCACCGGCGCCGGTGCACGCTGCCAGCAGCGCCGAGCTGATCGTCAGCAGGACGACCGTCCGCCGCAGACGGTGCGGGTGCTTGGTCACGTGTCGAGCCTCTCGGTCGGTCGTCGCGCCTCGTGCGCGCCGGTCATGATCCCAGGTCGGGGCAGGGTGCGGAACCGCGGTGTCACGCGAGGCACGATGCCCACGTGCGCCACCGGCTGCCGTCCCAGTAGTCGGCGTCGGTCGTCGTGATCGTCTCCGTCGAGTTCTCGAAGGACCCGCCGACACCGACACCCCCGAACTTCCCGTTCGCGTTGATCGCGAAGTCGGTGCCGCCCTCGATGTTGATCTCCTGCCGTGTCAGCGTGCCGCGCTCCCGGGCGGCGTCCATGAACGTCCCGACCGCGTCCGCCGCACCGTCGAACCGTGCCGTGGGCGTGTTGATCGGGATGCCCGACGCACGCATCAGACCGAGCGCGATGTCGCGGGTCTCGTCCCCGGTGACCGACACGCGGGCGTCGAAGATGAACCCGCCGTTGGGGTTCTTGTTCACGAGGTCGTCGCCGAACATCTGGCCGACGACCAGCTTCGCCTCGCCTGCCGCGACGCCCTGCACCTGGACGTTCAGCGGCAGGCCCTCCGGGTCGTACGTGACCGCGACGAGCGGGCGCACCGTCCCCGAGGCGCCGATCTCGGACCCCTCGAGGAGCGACTCGTAACCGCCTCCCAGGTCGATCTGGCCCTCGTAGTAGACCGTCATGGCCCCTGTCTTCGTGTCCACGCGCGTCCCGAGCACCTGGCTCGTCTCCAGCGAGGCCTCGGCGTGCTGCACCAGGCCCGTCGCCGAGGCGGCCGCCTTGCCCTCCACGCCCGCGTAGCCGTAGACCTCGTCGGGCGCCGGGGGTTCGTACGCGTCGGTCGCCCAGTTCCAGACCGCGCGCCCGGCGTCGCCGATCATGCCGGCGGTCTGTCCCAGGAACCCGCCTGCCGCGAGCACGCCCTGCACGCTGTCCCAGTTCCGCTCGTCCTTCAGGTAGGAGACGAGCTGCTCCTTCTCGGCCTCGCTGTCCACCACCCACGTCGCACCGAGGCCGCCGGTGAGCGCCGCAGCCGCGCTGGCGACGGCCTCCCCGCCCACCGTCTTGTCGTCCACCGTGACCGTGACCCCCAGGCCGGTGTCGACCTGCCCACCGAGGCTGCCGCTCCCCTCGCGGGAGATCCGGTAGGTGTCGTCCGACATCTTCTCCACGCGGATGAGGGCACCGTTCTCGGCCTGCACCCACATGACGCTCACGGACATCCCGCGGTCGTCGGTGGTGTCGTTGCGCACGCACGCCTGCGTCGGCTCGGGCCGCGGCTCCGCCAGGGGCGGCTCCGTGCTCCCGCAGTTCCCCTGGCCCAGGGTGATGAGCCGGCAGAACTGGACCCGCAGCTCGTCCGAGAGCCAGCGCCCACCGGGTGCCATGGCCACGACGATCGCGCCGACGAGAACGACCGCGACGGTGGTGATGCCCAGCATCTCCACCGACCCCTGACCCGCGTCCCGCGGCCGTGCGTGCGGCACGTAGGCGTACCCCTCCGCGGCGGGACGCACGAGCCACACGGCCGGCAGCGCCCCCAGGACCATCGTGACGAGCAGCGCCGGGATGCCGGCGAGGTCGACGGGGCGCCCCGCGGCCACGGACGCGGCCGAGCCGAGCACCGCGAGCACGAGGGTCGCCAGCACGCCGACGACGACGAGGGTCGGCACCGCCGACCCGCGCGACGGGTACCGCTGGTGGCGACGCAGGCGGACGACCGTGGCCCAGCCGCCGAGGAGCGCGGCGAGCAGGGAGGCCAGCACGATCACCGTGGAGGCGACGGCGGGGCCCCCCTCGACGAGCACGTCCGCAGCTGCGGGGACCAGCGTCACCGTCACCAGCAGGTAGGCCACCATCGCCACTGCAGCCCCGAGGCCCGCAGGCCGAACCGCGATCCGTTCCAGCATCGTGTCTCCTCGTGCGGTCGTCGTGGGGCACAGGCTACGAGCGGCCGGCAGCGCCGCGGTGGGCTCCTAGGCCCCTGACCGGCAGGGACGTAGGCTCCCGGACCCACCGTCGAGACGGGCCCCCGGCGGGACGACGACCTCCGTCGGCGCCGCGCAGGTCACCGACGCTGGACCGGGATGTCCTCCATGAGCGGGAGCCACGGCAGCTCGAACGAGACCGTCTCGGTCGACGGGTCCAGCGGCGGGAACGTGGCGGTCAGGTAGGCCCCCGTGGCGGAGAACGTCCGGGGCTGCCCCGAGCACGCGCAGAACGAGGCGTCCTCGTCCGTCACGCGCACGCCGATGTACGGCTGGTACCGCTGCTCGGAGGTCGGGTCGATGAGCGCCACGTCCCGCATCTCCCGGGACCGGATCGCACCCGAGCTGAAGACCGGACCGAGCCGCACGGGCTCGTCACCGAGGTGCACGAGCGTGAAGCGCACGAGCGTGCTGGTCTCGTCGGCGAGGACCTGCGTCACGTCGACCCGGACCGGGATGACGTCGGGCGGGTCGCTCAGCTCGCCCTCGACGGACGCGAGGACCTGGGAGGTGCCGACGTCGCCCTGGAGCACCGCCGCCTCGAACTCCTCCGTCGTCCACCCGTCGCCCTCTCCCCCGTCGCTCGAGCCGGTCGGGGTGCTGCTGGGGGCCGGAGCGGGGCCGGCCCCGTCGGAGTCCTGGCACGCGACGAACGCGACGCCCCCGCCGACGACGAGGACCACTGCGGCGGCCACGGCCACCAGACGGCGCTTCATCGGTCGCCCTCCACGGAGTACACGATGGTGACGCGCCGGTTGGCCTGCTTGCCCTCGTCGGTGTCGTTGGACGCCACGGGGTCCCGCTCGCCCTCACCGACGGCGGTGAAGGTGACGGCGCCACCTGCGGCCGGCTGCAGCGCCGCCACGACCGACTGCGCGCGCTGCTCCGACAGGGTCTGGTTGTAGCGGGTCTCGCCGTCGCTGTCGGTGTACCCGGTGACGACGACCTCCCCGGAGCCACGTGCCGCGATGTCCGCCGCGACCTCCGCCAGACGGCCCTGGGCCTCCGGCGCCAGGTCGGCCGAGTCGAAGGCGAACAGGACGCTCGCGTCGAGCACGACGCCGACCTGCTCCGGGCTCTCCTCGACCTGCACGTCACCGGCGAGGTCGCCGGAGCGGCGCGTCAGGACGAAGGTGCGGTCCTCGGGGTCGGCCGTCGCGAGCAGTGCGGCGTCCGGCAGCGCCGGCCACCCCTGACCGGGCCGGGGTGCCGGCTCGTCGGCGACCGGCTCCAGCGCACCGTCCTCGACCTGGACCGCGCCGACGCTCGTGCCGTTCGCCACGACCACCTGGACCTCGGTGACGTCGGCCGGCAGCTCCGGGAACACGGCGAACGCGACGTGCAGGTCGCCCTCCGAGGTCAGGTCCGAGCTCACGGACGTGGCGAGGCCCTCGGACGTGCGCAGCGGGCGGTACGCCCGCAGGTTGGCGGTGTCGATGAGCTTGACGTCCCACGCGAAGGGGATGTCGTCGTGGTCCTGCGCCTGCAGGAACATGCCGGCGCCACGCACGGAGTCCGGCCCCGGCGACCCGATCGAGTAGTACAGCGCCGTGCCACCGTCGACGCGCCGCACGGCGTGCACGACACCGCGGATCTCGTCCTTCGTGTCGTCCTGACGGGCGTTGTACGCGAACGTCCCGGCGACCGGCACGTCCTGGGACTCCACGGTCGCCACGCCGAGGGCGACCCCGTCGTCCCGGGCGGCCTGCGCCGAGGCTGCACCGACCGTCACCCCCACCAGGGCCAGCGTCGTCAGGACCGCTCCAGCTCGTCGCAGACGCACGCTGCCTCCTGTTGCTCGTGTCCTGGGGACGCTCATGAAACCAGACGCGGTCGGAGACCGTCGAACTTCTCGGTGGCCCGCGCGACCAGCAGGGTCACGCTCGGGGCGGTCACGGTGAACGCCTCCGCGCCCGAGCAGCGGAACCGGAATCCCCAGGGCCCGTAGACGGGCTGCGGCACGAACGTCGGCGTGGGTGTGGGTGTGGGCGTGGGCGTCGGGGTGGGCCCGGGCGTCGGCACCGGAGGAGTCGTCGGCGGCGGCGGCTCCGTCCAGCCGACGACCTCACGACCGGCTGACGCCTCGCAGGACGACAGCTCGACCCCGGTGCGCGCCTCGGCGACGGCGCGCATCACGACGCCCTCCGGTCCGGGCGCCTCCGTCAGCCGCACCGTCGCGCGCACGCGGTCCCGGCCCGCCGAGTGCTGGTACTGCAGCACGGCGGCGCCGTTGAGGCTCGCGTACTGGGACGCCTGCGTGACGCCTGCACCGCCCGCCGTCGCCGACGCCAGGCGCCACCTGACCGACGTGCCGGTGAGCGCCTCCGGCCGGAACACCCACGTCAGGCCCGTGAGCTCGGTGACCGCCAGGTCGCGCGCACCCACGGCTCCGGCCAGTGCCGCCGCGTCCGCAGCGGTCTGCGCCCGCCCCTTCTCCTCGGTCGCGCGGAGCAGCGGCTCCACCACGAGGAGCAGGAGTGCGGCCATGGCGATGATCACGGCGGCCAGCAGGAAGGCCGTCGCTCCCCCGCGGTCGTCCCGCCAGCAGGGGACACGACGTCGGCTGTCGTCCCTCACGTGCACTCCTCGGGTCGGTCGGTGGTCGGTCACGGACGCTCGGCGGACGCGCCGACGCGCCCCGGGGATCACCCCGGGGCGCGTGTCCTGAGCTGCGGCGCTGATCAGCCGGCGTTCGGCTCGCCGATGTTCGCGAACTCCTCGGCGATCTTGCCGTCCAGGTCGAACTCGCCGACGGCGTACACGATGGCACCGACGAGGATGACGGCGATGATGACGATGCCGAGGTACTCCAGCGTGCCCTGGCCGGCGTCGCCCCGGCCGAGACGGGCCTGCAGGGACTCCTGCGCCTTCATCGTGCGGACCTTCGCGTTGACGAGCATGCGGGTCATGTGAACTCCTCGTTCGCTGGCCGGTGATCCGGCCGGTTCCGGCGCCCGTCGTGTGGCGGGCCGTGCTGACGGGAGGAACGCTACGGATGGACGTTTCGGTCACGGCGGGCCCCCGGGCCCATCGTGGGACCCAACGTCCGACGCCCCGCCGTGGGGCTCACGGCCTGTTCAGCCAGACCGACACGGCCTCGGCCCGGGACGCGACGCCGAGCCGGGCGAAGATGTGGTTGACGTGGTTCTTCACCGTCTTCTCGGACAGGTAGAGCTCCTGGGCGATCGCACCGTTGGTGCGGCCCGCCGCGACGAGCTCCATGATCTCCCCCTGCCGGTCCGACAGGCCGAGGTCGGATCGGGGGCCAGGCGCCGGCGGCGCCGAGGCGCTGCGCAGCGCCTCGGCCGCCGGCGCCGAGAGCAGCATCGCCCCCGACGCCACCGCCAGGACGGCCCGCTCGAGCTCGATGCCGGTGAACTGCCCGTGCACGAGGTACCCGTTCGCGCCCGCGTCCAGCGCGGCACGGACGACCTCGGGCGCGTCGGAGTACGTCAGCATGAGGACGCGCGACCACGCACGGACCTCTGCCGCCACCTGGACGCCGTCGCGCCGTGGCATCCGGACGTCGAGCAGGACGACGTCCGGCACCTTCTCGCGGATGACGCGGACCGCCTCGACGCCGTCCGCCGCCTCCCCCAGCCAGCGCATCGTCGACGACGCCTCGACGATGCTCCGCAGCCCCATGCGGATGACCGCGTTGTCGTCGACGACGACGACGCTCACGCGAGCCGGCGGCGGGTGGTCGGACAGCGCCGTCGGCGCGGGCGACGTCGTCTCATGCGACATTGTCGGCCTCCTCTGGATCCACGTCGATGATCACGGACGTCCCCTCGCCGGGGACGGACGAGATGGTCAGGACGGCACCGACACCCTGTGCCCGCTCCCGCATCCCGACGAGGCCGTAGTGGCCCCGGGGCCCCGCACCGTCCGGCGCGGGGGTGAACCCGACGCCGTCGTCCCGGACCTCGACCTGCATGCGCCCGTCATGCATCGCGGCGAGCACGACACCGACCGTGGTCGCGCGCGCGTGGCGGCGGACGTTCTCCAGCGCCTCGGCCACGACGGCGAGCACCTCGTACCTCGCGCCCGTGGACAGGTCCACGGCACCGTCGGCGCGGAAGTGGCACGGCGTGCCCGTCTCGTCCTGCCAGGTGGCGCACAGGTCCGCGAGCACCTGCGCCAGCGGGCGGTCGGGCTGGTCGGCCCGCATCCGCGTCAGCAGGCCCCGAGCCTCGACGGCGGCCCGGTGGGCGCCGTCGGCGAGCAGCTGGGCGTGCTGCCGGGCCGCGGCCGGGTCGCTGTCCACCCACGACGGCAGCGTCTGTGCCGCGAGGGCGACGCCGTGCAGCGTCTTGCCGAGGGAGTCGTGCATCTCCCGGGCCAGGCGGGCGCGCTCGTCCGCGGCCGCCGCGGCGCGCTTGGTCTCGGACAGCAGCCGGTGCGCCGCGGTGTCGCGCAGATGCGCCTCCCGGACGACACCGCCGATCGCGACGAGCGCGACGTACAGCGTGGGCACCCCGAGCGTCGTCATGAACCCGGAAGACGCGGTGACGTCGGCGGCGAGGACGAGGCCGTACCCCGCCACCAGGACGACGGCGCCGGCCACGGCGACGCGTCGGTCGAAGATGAGCCCGACGACGAGGGCCGTCGAGAAGGTCGCGAGCACGAGCGGGCTCTCGACCCCGACCACCGCCACGGTCCCCAGGGACAGGAGGATGTCGAGGATCACCGTGAGCGGGTGGCGTGCGACGAAGGCCTCCACGCTCGGCGAGTACAGCTGCACGAAGCTGGTGAACGACAGGACGAGGATGCAGATCAGGACGTTGCCGCTGAGCTCGTGCCCGGTCAGCCCCACGAGCGCGACCGCGATGGCGCCGAGCCGCACGAGCAGCGCCGCCGCGACCACCCGCTGCGGCAGGTCGCGACCCTCGGTCCGCATCAGGACTCCCCGAAGATCGAGCCGAGGTCGACGTCGAGGCCGAGCCACATGCCCACGAAGATGAAGATCAACGCGCCCGGGACGAGGACCATGGAGGTCACCAGGGTCACGCGCGGCGAGGCCTTCGCTGCGGCCTGCCGCTGGCGCTGCCCGCTCGCCTTGCGCATGTCCTCCGCGATGCGCTGCAACGACTCCGCGAGCGGCGCCCCGAGCTCCTGCGACTGCAGGAGTGCCGAGACGAACTGGCCGACCGCCTCCGACGCGCTGCGCCGTCGCAGGTCCTGGAACGCCTGCCGCACCGACGCGCCGTTCGCGATCTGGTGGAGCGTGAGGTCGATCTCCTCGGCGAGCGGACCCTCGAAGTGCTGCGAGACCCGCGACAGGGCCGCGCGGAAGTTGACCCCCGCCATGACCGTCACCGCCAGGACGTCGAGGAAGTCCGGCAGGTCCCGGTCCATGCGCTCACGGCGGCGTCGCTGCGCACCCGCGATCCGCCCCAGCGGCATGATCACCGGCAGCACCAGGGTCAGCAGCGCGAGCGGGAAGGCCCGGATGAGCAGGAGCACGAGGATCAGGGGCAGGCACAGCAGGCACCACCACGCGATCCGGGTGAGCAGTCCGTCGACCGTCATCCCGTCGGGCCGGCCGGCCTCGTCGATCCGGCGCTGGATCGACGCGATGCGTCGCGGCCCGAGCCGGCGCCGGATCCACGGCACCTGGCGTGCGGCGAGCTTCTCGAGCGGCGACTGGCCCTCGGCGCGACGACGCTGCTCGTCCCGCAGCAGCGCGAGGTCCTCGACTGCCAGGCCGTCGAGCGCGTCGGCGCGCATGGCCCGCCACCCGACGAGGAACAGGGCGGCGGCGGCGGCAGCGGCGATCCCTGCGAGCAGCGCGATCATCCGTCGAACCTCGTCATCCTGCGGATGAGGACGAATCCCCCGACGAACAGCGACGAGCCGACGATGAGCGCGCCACGGCCCAACCAGTCCTCCGTCATCGCCTCGACCGTGCCCGGCCGGATCACGTTGAGCAGGAACAGCAGTGCGAAGCCCATGCCGATCACGAGGTATCCCGTGGAGGTCGACTGGGCGAGCACGGTGCGGACCTCGCGGCGGATCTCCTTGCGCTCCTCGAGGGTGTCCGCGATGTCGCGCAGGGCCGTGACGAGCGAGCCGCCGCTGCGGGCGCTCACGAGCAGCGTGGAGGCGAGCACCGCGACCTCACGGGACGGCAGCCGGGTGGTGAGCTCCCCGATCGCGGTGTCGAGGTCCTCCCCGAACCGCATCCGCGAGGCGACGCGGGCCATCTCGGGACCCGCCGGCGCGTCGAGCTCGTTCGCCGCGAGCGCGAGCGCGGAGGCGATGGACAGCCCGGCGCTCGTGGCGTTCGAGAGCAGGCGCGCCAGCTCCGGCATCTGCCCGATGAACGCCTCGTTGCGACGCTGCTGGGCACGCGACAGGTAGAACCGCAGACCGACGACGACCGCCACCACACCCAGCAGCCCGAAGACGGGCGCCAGCCCCACGGCCAGCAGCCAGGCCACCGCGACGCCACCGATCACGGCGGTCGACGCGACCGTCAGCGGTGCGCGCTCCTCGCCCGCGAGGAGCAGCTGCTCCTCGGTCCAGCGCCCCCACCGGGTCCGCCGGAAGTCGCGGTCCCACCCGGCGTAGCGCGCACCACCCTGCACCGCGCTGTCCTCGACGCCCGCGACGAGCTCGCGGCGACGCGAGCTGACCGCCACGAGGTTGCCGACGCCCAGCACCAGCGTGAGGCACGTGAGCAGCACCAGGACGAGGATGGCCAGGACGATCATGCGGACTCCTCGGCCGTGTCGACGGGGCGTTCGAGCGCCCCGGTGCCGGGGACGACGTGGGGACGGACCGCCTGCTTGCCGATCACCTCGCCCGCGATGCGCAGCTTGTCCAGCAGCGGGCGCGGGATCGGGTGCCGGACGAACTGACCGGGCGGTCCCGAGCCGTTCGGGACCTCCGGGTCCCAGCGCATGATCGGCTCGACGACGAAGTCCTCCCGGTGCCGGGACGCGACCCAGCCGACCTCGGTGACGCGGCGCGTGCCGTCGGACCCGCGCAGCAGCTGCACGACGATGTCGACCGCGTTGTTCACCTGGTCGCGCAGCGCGTGGAACGGGACGTCCACCTCGCTCATCGACGCCAGCGTCTCGAGCCGGATCAGCGCGTCGACGGTGCTGTTGGCGTGCACCGTGGCGAGCGACCCCTCGTGGCCGGTGTTCATGGCCTGGAGCATGTCGAGCGCCTCGCCCCCGCGGACCTCGCCGACGATGATCCGGTCGGGCCGCATGCGCAGCGCGTTGCGGACGAGGTCGCGGATCGTCACCTGCCCGTGGCCCTCGACGTTCGCCGGCCGGGTCTCGAGGCGCACCACGTGCTCCTGCGAGAGCGACAGCTCGGCTGCGTCCTCGATCGTGATGATGCGCTGCCGGCCCTGGATGAACGCCGACAGCGCGTTGAGCATCGTCGTCTTCCCGGAGGACGTGCCGCCCGAGACGATGATGTTCATGCGCGCGCGCACGCAGGCCGCGAGCAGCTCGGACGTCGGGCCGTCGAGGCTCCCGCGGTTCAGCAGCTCCTCGAGACCGTACGACTTCGGGAAGAGCCGGATCGTGACCGTGGGCCCGTTGAGCACGAGCGGCGGCAGGATGACGTGCACACGGGCGCCGCGCGGCATGCGCTCGTCGGCGGGCAGCCGCGCGTCGACCATCGGGCTCGACTCGTCCACGCGCCGGTTCACGGTCGACACGATGCGGTCGATCGTCTGGAGCAGCTGCTCCTCGGAGGCGAAGGCGGTCCGGACCCGCTCGACCTGGCCGTAGCGCTCGACGTAGATCGTCGACGGGCCGTTGATCATGATCTCCGACACCGTCTCGTCCGCGAGCAACGGCTCCAGGACGCCGAGCCCGATGGACTCGTCGACGACGCGACGCACGAGCGCGTTGCGCTCCCGCGTGCTGAGGATGACGCCCTCGGAGGACACGAGGTGCGCGACGACGCGCTCGAGGCGGATGCGGCGCTGGGCGGCGTCGAGCTTGCCGAGCTCGTGGAGGTCGACCTCGTCCAGCAGCTTCGCCTTGAAGGTCGAGACCAGCCCCTCGTCCAGCTCGTTGCGCCCGGTCAGCGGCAGCGCCGCGTCGGCGGCCCGCGACGCGCCCCAGTCACCGAATCCCGCGCTCATCAGGGTGCCGTCCGCGGCATGACGGCGAACCGGGTCACGGTCATCTGCGGCAGGTAGCCCACGTCGACGGTGCGCACCTCGAGGCGGACCCCACCCGTGGAGGGGTAGCTGATGGCCGACACCTCGACGGCGCCCGGCAGCGACTGCCGGATCGCGGGCGCGGCGGGCGACCCCAGGCTCAGGGCGCGGGCCCCGTCCCGGACCGCCTGGTTCGCGGCGTGCACCGTGTAGACGAAGGACGCGGCGTACAGCATGAGGCCCAGGAGGGCGACGACGGTGGGGATCAGCCCCACGAGCTCGAGGGAGGCCGACCCCTCGTCACGACGACGTCTCACGACTCACGCACCACCTCTCGCTGAATGGTCACGGACCACGGCAGGTCGGAGACGCCCGGTGCGACCAGCGGCACGCGGGCCTCGACCTCGACGAGGTCGGGGCGCCCGGCGTCGAACCGCACGGACACGCCCGAGCGCATCCCGGACGGGAACACGTCGCGCGCCGCGTCGCGGACCTGCCAGTCCGCCTCGTGCAGAGCGACCGAGCGTGCGGCCTGCTGCGCCGCGTACCCGGTCCACACCGCGGTCATCCCGGCCCAGCCGAGCTGCCACATGACGACGCACACCAGCAGGAGCGCCGGCAGCACACCCAGGAACTCGACCGAGACGCTGCCGTCGTCCGCGGCGGCGGCGCGCCGCCCGCGCGTCCGCTGCTGGCTCTCCCCGGGCGGCGCGCCCGGTTCCACCAGCAGCCCGCCGACGCCGACCGCTCGACCGAGCCCGCGCACGGCCCGCCACCACCCGACGTCGGTGACCAGCTCGGGGCTGCGCGAGTTGGCGGAGGCCTCGAGCTTCTTGCCCATCTCCGGCACGATCACGTCGAGCAGAGGGGACGGCGACAGGCGCCGGGCGACGTCGGGCTGGACCTCGTCCGCGCGGCTCGACCGGTTCAGCAGCACCGAGACGTGCTCCGGGCGCCGGACCTGCAGGCTCTCCCACGCCGTGACGTTCCGGCGCAGCGCCCGCAGGCTCAGCAGGTCGGGGGTGGCGACGGCGACGACCTCGTCCGCGATCTCCACGACGGCGGCCTGCACCGGGGTCACGCGCGCGCCGACGTCGACGAGGACGAGGTCGTACTGCTGGCGGACCAGGGCCACGATCTGCCGGATCGCGCTCGGCGTCACGAACTCGGTCTCGCGCACGTCACCCGGCGGGAGCAGCAGGTGCATGCCGGACTCGTGCACGAACACGGCGTCCGCGACCGTCCGCAGCGACAGGTCGTCCGACACCTTCGCCAGGTCGGCGACCGACGTGCGGTAGCGCGCCTCGATGAAGCTCGTGACGTCGCCCTTCTCGAGGTCGAGGTCGATGACGAGCACCTTGAGCGACGGCAGCTCGCGCCGCACGTCCCAGGCGAGGTGCGTGGTGAACGTGGTCGTCCCGACGCCCCCCTTGGTCCCGGAGAACGCGACGACCAGCGCACGGCCCCGGTTCGTGGCGCCGTCGGCCACGGACTGGACGAAGCCCTGCATGTGCCGCGACCACTCCAGCGCGTTCTGCACCCGCTGCTGGACGTCGGTGAAGGACAGCGGGTAGGCCAGCACACCGCGTGCGCCCGCGTCCATCGCGTCGGCCAGGGCCGCCGGGTCCGTCTCCGAGGTGAGGACCACCACGACGCTCGCCGGACGGCGGATCGACAGGTCGCGGATCACCTGGTGCACCTGGTCCGGGCCGAGCGTGTCGTGCACGAGCACGAGTGCGGGGTCCCGGGTGAGCACGAGGTCGGTCAGCTCGCTCGTGGTCTCGCCGACACCGACGATCTCGACGTCGGACGCCTCGGCGAGCTGGGCCCGCAGCTCGTACGCGAGCGACTGGTCGGCGCACCCGATGACGACGTGCGCGGCCATCAGTTGCCCACTCCTTCCGGGACGGACTGGCCGCCGAGGTTCTCGGCGTCGAAGTCGTCCTCCTCGCCGGTCCGGTTGCTCAGGCCCGCGGGGAGCCCGACGAGGCGGACCTCCTGGGCGAACGCGGCGGCGTAGGTCACGGCGAGGGCGTCGTTGGGCTCCAGCGCGAGCGTCACCGGGACCACGGCCTGCGTCCCCGAGGCGGCCGTCTCGTCGAGCACGACCTGGCTGCCGCGCACGGACACGACGCGGACGTCGCGGACGAGCACGCGGACCTGCTTGGCCAGGCCGGGCACGTCGGCGAACACGGCGTAGATGTCGACGCGGTCACCGGGCCGGACCCGGTCCGCCACGCCCGTGACCTGGTTCACCGCGATGGCGATCTCACGCTCGGTGGTGCTGAGGTCGGACGGCGGGACGAGCAGGTCCGACGAGACCATGGTGCCGGCGAGCAGGTTCGTGGCGATCCTGCGCCCGACGAGCTCGTCGAGCGCGACCTCCGCGCTCGGCGCCAGCCACCGCGCCGGGACCTCGTCGGCCACGAGGTCGCCCTCCTGGAGCTCCGCGAACGCGGGCGTGTCCTCGGCGAGCCGGTACACGGTACGAACCGCGCCCACCTGGCTGGCGACGTTGCCGACGTACGAGGCGATCACGAAGAACACGACCACGGCGAAGACGACGGACAGCAGGATGAACAGGACACCGCGGCGCTGGCGGGGATTCACGAGAGGGCTCCTCGGGGATCGACGGCGGCGGGCCGCACGTGGCAGAAGGGACAGGTCTCGGAGAAGAGGAGCGCATCGCAGACCCCGCACCTGCCGCCGGCGGGGGGAAGCTCCATGCGCTGCTCGACCGGCAGGGCCACGAGCTCGACAGCACCCTCGACCCCGACGCGGGCACGGGTGTCGAGCGCGAGCGCGGGCAGGTCCGTCGTCGTGGCGGAGCCGGCGGTCGTCAGGACGTCCTGCCGGGCCGCGTCGGGCAGGCGCCCGATGCCCGCGCCGTAGACCTCACCGCGCGCGACGACCGGCTCGGCGGCCGAGGCGCGACCGACGGCCCGGACCTCGGGAAGAGGGCCCGAGAACGTCACGACGAAGCCGTTCCCTCCGGGCATCCAGGACCGCAGGTGCTGGCCGACCGCGACCTGGGGCTGCTCGAGCCGGGCGACGCTCGGGGTCCACGCACCGCTCCAGGTCTGCTCGAGGAGCCGGTCCGCGATGACGACAGCGATGCCCGCGTCCACCCCCGCCGCGGCGACCTGGCTGGCGACGAGCAGCAGCGCGGCGGGCCCGTGGTGCGTGGTCCGCCAGGCGACCGGGTGCCCGGCGTCCGTGGCCAGGGCGGCGTGCCGCCGGACGAGCGACGCGTGCCGCCTTTCACCCAGAAGAAGGAGGTGCGCGCCACGACCCTGGAGCCGCTCGAGGACGCCCGGCAGGTCGTCCGGGGCCGTCAGCAGCAGGGCGTCGCTCTCGACGAGCTCCCGCGCCTCCGGGGTGGGCGGCACGAGCGCCGACACGACGATGCGCTGCATGGATACCGTGCTCTCCTCGGTGCCGGGGCCATCGTGGGCACTGTGACGACGTGCGGTCCCAGTCATGGGAACAGGGCATCCCGGCACGATTCGGGCATGCGGTGGACAGTATGACCCAGATCGACCGGACCAGCGGATGATAGTGGGGAACGGCAGATGGGCAATTCCGGCACTCGGCTGATCGTGGACGGCCGCGACGTGGCGGACGTCGTCGTCGCGGACACCTGGGCGCGCCGCGCCCGCGGGATGCTGGCGCGCAGCCCGCTCCCCGCGTCCATGTGGTTCGTGGGTGAGAGCGGCGTGCACGGTGTGGGCATGACACGGTCCCTCGACGTCGCCCTGCTCGACGACGCCGGCCGCGTGGTCGCCACGACGGTCCTGCGCCCGTTCGGCATGACGCGGCCCCGCCGGGGCGTCGCGGACGTCCTCGAGGCACCGTGCGGCAGCTTCGCCCGCTGGGGACTGGCGGTCGGCAGCACGCTGGCGCGACGAGGCGGGAGCGCGGCGGTGACCGGCGGGACGTGAGGCACACCGTCATCCTCGGCGCCCCGCGTCCCGGGACGTAGGGCCCACGGGCCGATTCGCCCGGGTGCCCGCTGGGCCCGTCGTGGGCCCAGCGACCCAGAGGTGCGCCGGAGGGCTCCCGCCAGGGCCCCGTCGGGCGCCTCGCGCCGCGGTAAAGCCTTTCAGCGATGTCAGTACCGCCCCGTAACGTTCTGCGACGTGCGTTCCCTCCCTCTCGCCGATCCCGGCACCCCGCCGCTGCGCGGTCCGCTCACGTACCTGGGCTGGCTCGCCCGCCGGCAGTGGGGCATCCTGCTCGCCGCCGTCGCGTGCGGCGTGGTGCAGTTCGCCTGCCAGGCCTTCCTGCCGTACCTGACGGGCCGGGCGATCGACGACGGGCTGGAGCAGGGCTTCGGGCCCGACCTGCTGCGGGCGGCGGGGTCGTTGCTCGCGCTCGGGCTGCTGAGCGCCGGCGCGTCGGCGGTCGGTCACCGCTTCGACGTCGCCAACTGGCTGCGGGCCGCGTTCACGACGTCGCAGCTCGTCGGCCGCACGTCGGCGCGCGCCGGTCACGCGATCACCGCGGAGCTGCCGACCGGTGAGGTCGTGTCCGCGGTGGCGAACGACGCGCTGCGGGTGGGCGAGGTCTTCGCCGTCATGGCGCGGTTCGTCGGCTCGCTGACCGCGTACGGTGCCGTGGCCGTCCTCATGCTGCGGGTGTCCGTGCCGCTCGGGCTCGTCGTGCTGCTCGGGCTGCCGACCGTCGCGGCCGCCCTCGGGCTGCTGGTCAAGCCGCTGCAGCGTCGGCAGTCGGAGCAGCGCGAGGCCTCGGGGCGCCTGACGACGCTCGGGGCCGACACCGTCTCGGGTCTGCGGGTGCTGCGGGGCATCGGTGGCGAGTCGGTCTTCACGGGTCGCTACCGCAGCCAGTCGCAGCTCGTGCGCGAGCGTGGCGAGCACGTCGCCGTCACGCAGTCGTGGCTCGACGCGCTGCAGGTGCTCCTGCCGGGCTCGTTCGTCATCGCGCTCGTGTGGATGGGCGCGCACATGGCCCTGGCCGGGACGATCACGCCCGGTCAGCTCGTGACGACCTACGGCTACGCCGCGTTCCTCGGCTGGCCGGTGCAGAACGCGACGGAGTTCCTGCAGGCGACCACGCGCGCGCTCGTCGGGACGCGCAAGGTGCTCGCCGTGCTGCGCGTCGTGCCTGCCGCCGGCGCGGTTCCCGGCGCCGCGTCCGCCATGCCGCCGGCGGGATCGCCGCTGGTCGACGAGGTCAGCGGTGTCACGCTCACGACCGGCCGTGTCGTCGCGCTGGTGTCCGCCGACCCCGACGAGTCCGCGCACATCGCCACGCGGCTGGGACGGTTCGACGACGGCGACGAGGCCGCCACGCCGGTGCTGCTCGGCGGCGTCCCGCTGCGTGACCTCCCGCTCGCCGAGGTGCGGCGCCGTGTCGTCGTCGCCGAGGCCATGCCGCAGCTGTTCTCCGGGACGCTCGCGGCCGGTCTCGACGTGCGCGGCGGCGCGAGCCGCGAGGACCTGCTCGCCGCCCTCGACCTCGCCGACGCGCACGACGTGCTCGACTCGGTGCCCGACGGGCTCGACGGCGAGCTGCCCGAGAAGGGCCGCTCCCTGTCGGGCGGTCAGCGCCAGCGCGTCGCCCTGGCACGTGCGCTGCTCACCGACCCCGAGATCCTCGTGCTCGTCGAGCCGACGAGCGCGGTCGACGCCCACACCGAGGCCCGCATCGCGGCGCGGCTCGCCGACGCCCGACGGGGCCGCACGACCCTCGTCGTCACCGCCAGCCCGCTGGTGCTGGACCACGTCGACGAGGTCCAGCTCGTCCAGGACGGCGTGCTGGTCGCCCGCGGCACGCACGCCGCACTCCTCGACGGCGCAGCCGGACCGGAGGTGGCGGCGAGGTACCGCGCGGTCGTCGGCCGGCAGCTGGACGACGACCTGCCGGTCGAGCCGACGTACGACGACACGCACGACGACCACCTGTCCCCCGCCGACCTGACCACCGGAGGTGCCGCGTGAAGCTCCCCATCGCCGACGCGGCGACCGTGCGCGCCTACGCCGGCGACCTGCTGCGCCGGCACCGCCGACCGCTCGGTGGTCTCGCGGTGCTCCACACGCTCGCGGCCGTCGCGGGTCTCGCCGGGCCGCTCCTGCTCGGACGCCTCGTCGACGCCGTCGCCCGGGGCACCGACGCGAGGTACGTCAACACGCTCGTCGTGGTCGGCGCGGTCGCGGTGCTCACGCAGACCGGGCTCATCCGGTACGCGCAGCGTGCGTCGATGCTGTTCGGCGAGAAGGTCTTCGCCGAGCTGCGGGAGGAGTTCCTCGAGACGGTGACGTCGCTGCCGCTGTCGGTCGTCGAACGAGCCGGCACGGGCGACCTCGTGGCGCGCACCACCAACGACGTCAACAAGCTGCAGCACGCCGTCCGCTTCGGCGTGCCGCGCGTCATCGTCGCGGTCGTCACGATCACGCTCACCGTCGTCGCGTGCCTGCTCATCGCCCCGCTGGTGGCCGTCGCGCTGTTCGTCGGGGTCCCGACGATGGTCCTGATGGTGCGCTGGTACCTCAAGCGAGCCACGCCCGCCTACGTGCGCGAGTCGGCGGCGTACGCGGTGCTCAACGGCACGATCACCGAGACCGTCGAGGGCGCCCGCACGGTCGACGCGCTGAGCCTCGCCGACGCGCGCGAGCGCCGCCTCCACGACGACCTGCGCGAGGCGTTCGACGCCGAGCGCGCGACGCTGCGGCTGCGCACGATCCTCTTCCCGGGGGTCGACCTCGCGTTCGTCCTCGCGCCCGTCGCCGTGCTGGTGTGGGGCGGGTACCTGGCCTCGACCGGTCACGTGACGCTCGGCGCGGTGACCACCATCGTGCTGTACGCCTTCCAGGTGACGGGCCCGGTCTGGGAGCTCATCTACTGGGTGGACGAGATCCAGGTCGCCACGACGGCGCTCGCGCGCATCGTCGGCGTGCGGCTCGTCGAGACGGACCGCGTGGCGACCGACGCGCGCCCCGCGGACGAGCGCGTCTCGACCCACGCCCTGCGGTACGCCTACCGCGAGGGCCACGACGTGCTGCACGGCATCGACCTCGACCTCGCTCCGGGTGAGCGGCTCGCCGTCGTCGGGCCGTCGGGTGCGGGCAAGTCGACGCTGGGCCGCATGCTCGCCGGGATCCACCCGCCCACGGGCGGGACCGCGACGGTCGGCGGTGTGCCGCTGGTCGACCTGCCGCTGGAGGAGCTGCGTGGTCATGTCGCGCTCGTCACGCAGGAGCACCACGTCTTCGTCGGCACCGTCGCGGACAACCTGCGTCTGGCCAAGGTCGAGGCGGACGACACCGAGATCGAGCACGCGCTGCGCGCGGTCGACGCGTGGGAGTGGGTCCAGGGCCTGCCCGACGGCCTGGCGACCGAGGTCGGCTCCGGCGGGACGCCGCTGACACCGGCGCAGGCGCAGCAGCTCGCGCTCGCCCGGCTGGTGCTGCTCGACCCGCACACGCTCGTGCTGGACGAGGCCACGTCGCTGCTCGACCCCCGCGCCGCCCGGCACCTCGAGCGGTCGCTGTCCGCGGTGCTCGCCGGCCGGACCGTCGTCGCGATCGCCCACCGGCTGCACACGGCGCACGACGCCGACCGGGTCGCCGTGGTCGACGCCGGACGGATCAGCGAGATCGGGCCCCACGACGAGCTCGTCGCGGCGGGCGGCGAGTACGCGGCGCTCTGGCGGTCCTGGCAGCACGAGTCCGCCTGACCGGCGCCCTCCGGTCAGGCGGCGTGCCGCGCGTCGGCGGGCGCCGCAGCCAGGTCCTGCGGCCCCTCCGGGCCGCCGGGCAGCGGCGGCCGTCCCGCCGCCTCGTCACGCACCAGCCGCCACCACAGCCCGACGGCGAACAGCCCGAAGATCCACCACTGCGCCGCGTAGGCGAGGTTCTGGATGTTGAGGCCGGATCCCGCGCGCGTCGGCGGACCGAGCGGCTCGAGCCCGTCCGCGGACGCCGGGTCGCCCGGGTCGCTCGTCTGGACCACGAGGTACCCGGTGTAGACGGGCCCGCCCCATGCGGCCAGCAGCTGCGCCGCGCTGATCGCGTCGGTGCGCCCGTCGGAGATGGGGCGCCCCGCCTCCTCCCCCACCTGCAGCCAGCCGACGACCTCGACGTCACCCGCAGGCGCGGCGGCGACGTCGGCGGTGGACGACCAGCCACGCACCACGGGCAGGACCGCGGTCCCGTCGGAGGTGGGCACACGCAGGGGGGTCAGCACCAGGTAGCCGTCGGTCTGCCCGTCGTGACCCCGGCCCGTCACGAGGAGCGTCGCGTCGTCGTCGTAGGTGCCCGTCACGACCGCCTTGCGGGCGACGAGGTCGCCGACGAAGGTCTCGCCCGGCGCGAGCAGCTCCGCGAGCGGCTCCGGGTCCGCCGAGACCACGCGCTCCGCCTCGCGCTCCGCCGCCGCCGCCCCCCGGACGTCCGCACGTTCGAGCTGCCACGCGCCGAGCCGACCGCAGACGGCAGCGGCCGCGAGGAAGACCAGGAGGAGGCCGAGCATGCGCGGCCGCAGCGCTGCGCGCCACAGGGAGGTGGGGGTGTCGACCACACCTCACGGTACCCGGCGTGACCGGCCCGCCCGGCCGGCGCGGGACGTGAGGTTCACCCCTGGGCCCTGTCCCATGCCCCTGCGCCCGGGTGGCATGTGCGCTTGTATGGCTGTGGTCAGGAGCACAGGCGATGTGGGCCAGACGTCCCATGTCTCGCGACGACCTCAGGCAAGGCTGGGGGCCGACCCAGCGGAACAGCTCTTTCCCACGGGAGGGGACACATGACTTCCACCACCTCGGACCAGGATCGCCCTCCGGGCGCCGGTCCCATCGCCCCCGGGCACTTCGCCGCGGCGGAGGCACGCACGGCCTGGCGCAAGGGCAGGGGCGAGGTCGACGACGCGACCCTCCAGCGGATCGAGAAGTTCTGGCGCGCGGCCAACTACCTGTCGGTCGGCCAGATCTACCTGCTCGACAACCCACTGCTGCGCCGTCCGCTGAGCCGCGACGACGTCAAGCCGCGGCTGCTCGGCCACTGGGGCACCACGCCCGGGCTGAACTTCCTCTACGCGCACCTCAACCGCGCCATTGCCGAGCGCGAGCAGTCGACGATCTACATCACGGGTCCGGGTCACGGTGGCCCCGGCCTGGTGGCCAGCGCGTACCTCGACGGCACGTACTCGGAGGTGTACTCCGACGTCACCGAGGACGAGGAGGGGCTGCGCCGGCTGTTCCGCCAGTTCTCGTTCCCCGGCGGCATCCCGTCGCACGTCGCGCCCGAGACCCCCGGGTCGATCCACGAGGGCGGTGAGCTCGGCTACGCCCTGAGCCACGCGTACGGCGCCGCGTTCGACAACCCGCACCTGCTCGTCGCGGCCGTCGTCGGCGACGGCGAGGCGGAGACGGGCCCGCTGGCGACGAGCTGGCACTCGAACAAGTTCGTCAACCCGCAGCAGGACGGCATCGTCCTGCCGATCCTGCACCTCAACGGCTACAAGATCGCCAACCCGACGATCCTGGCGCGCATCCCCGACGACGAGCTGGCCGACCTCATGCGCGGGTACGGCCACAAGCCGCACGCGTTCGTCGCGGGCTTCGACGACGAGGACGAGCTGTCGATCCACCGGCGGTTCGCGCTCCTGCTCGACGAGGTCCTCGACGAGATCGCCGACATCAAGGCGCGTGCCGCGACCGGTGACCTGACCCGTCCGATGTACCCGATGATCGTCTTCCGCACGCCCAAGGGCTGGACCGGCCCGGCGGAGATCGACGGCAAGAAGACGACGGGTTCCTGGCGCGCGCACCAGGTGCCGCTCGCGAACGCCCGGGACACCCCCGAGCACCTCGCAGTGCTGGAGGAGTGGCTGCAGTCGTACCGGCCGGCCGAGCTGTTCGACGCCACGGGCCGCGTGGACGACGACATCTCGGCACTCGCACCGGCGGGCGACCTGCGCATGAGCGCGAACCCGCACGCCAACGGTGGTCAGCTGCTGCGCGACCTGCGCCTGCCGAACTTCCGCGACTTCGCGCAGGACGTGCCGGCACCCGGTGCGACGTTCGCGGAGGCGCCCCGCGTGCTCGGCGAGTACCTCACCGAGGTCATCCGCCGCAACCCGGACAACTTCCGGATCTTCGGCCCGGACGAGACCGCGTCCAACCGCCTGCAGGCGGTGTACGAGGTCACGGCGAAGCAGTGGAACGCCGAGTTCGAGGGCCCGGAGGTGGACGACCACCTCGAGCGGGCCGGCCGCGTCATGGAGATGCTGTCGGAGCACCAGTGCCAGGGCTGGCTCGAGGGCTACCTGCTGACCGGGCGCCACGGCCTGTTCACGTCGTACGAGGCGTTCATCCACATCGTCGACTCGATGTTCAACCAGCACGCGAAGTGGCTCAAGGTCACGAACGACATCCCGTGGCGCCGGCCGATCGCGAGCCTGAACTACCTGCTCTCGAGCCACGTGTGGCGGCAGGACCACAACGGCTTCAGCCACCAGGACCCCGGGTTCATCGACCACGTGGTCAACAAGAAGGCCGAGGTGGTGCGGGTCTACCTGCCGCCGGACGCCAACACGCTCCTGAGCACGTACGACCACTGCCTGCGCAGCCGGCAGTACGTCAACGTCGTCGTGTCGGGCAAGCAGCCCGCGCCCAACTTCCTCACCATGGAGCAGGCCGTCGCGCACTGCACACGCGGTCTGGGCATCTGGGAGTGGGCCGGTTCGGAGGCCAGGGACGAGGAGCCCGACGTGGTCCTCGCGTGCGCCGGCGACGTGCCGACGCTCGAGGTCCTGGCCGCGGCGGACATCCTGCGACGTGAGCTTCCGCAGCTCAAGGTGCGTGTCGTCAACGTCGTCGACCTCATGCGCCTGCAGGACGCGCGGGAGCACCCGCACGGCCTGTCGGACCGGGAGTTCGACACCATCTTCACGGCCGACCGCCCGATCGTGTTCGCCTACCACGGTTACCCTTGGCTCATCCACCGCCTCACGTACCGCCGCAACGGGCACGCCAACCTGCACGTCCGCGGGTACAAGGAGGAGGGCACCACCACGACGCCTTTCGACATGGTGATGCTCAACGACCTCGACCGGTACCACCTGGTCATCGACGTCATCGACCACGTCCACTGGCTGCGGGCCTCGCACGCGGGGCTCCGGCAGCGCATGGAGGACGCCCGCATCCGAGCCCGGCAGTACACGCGCGAGCACGGTGAGGACATCCCCGAGGTGCGCGACTGGGTGTGGCCCGACGTCGGTGAGACGGCGACCGAGGAGGGCGGCCCGCAGCCCCGGCAGTCGCCCGCGGCAGCGGACACCGGCGGTGACAACGAGTAGCACCCTTGCCAGCGGTCGCGTCCGGGCCCACCGGCCCGGACGCGACCGAAGAACCACGAGCCCCCACCGGGGCCAGAGAAGTGAGCAGCACTGTGGCCAGGACGATCTATGTCATGTCGGCCGAGGGTGACACGGGCAAGTCCGTCGTCGCACTGGGTCTCGTCGACCTGCTGACGCGCACCGTGCAGCGCGTCGGCGTCTTCCGACCCGTCGCACGGTCGACGGAGGAGCGGGACTACGTCCTCGAGCTGCTGCTCGAGCACGACGGTGTCGACATCGCGTACGAGGAGGCCGTCGGCGCGACGTACGACGAGGTCATCGAGGATCCCGACGCCGCGCTGTCCCGCATCGTGTCGCGGTTCCACGACGTCGAGCGACGCTGCGACGCGGTCGTCGTGGTCGGTACGGACTACACCGACGTCGCGGGACCGACGGAGCTCGCGTACAACGCGCGCATCGCCGCGAACCTCGCGGCCCCCGTGGTCCTCGTCGTCAACGGCGCCAAGCGCTCGCCCGAGGACGTCCACCACGCGGTCGACGTCGCGAGCACTGAGATCGTCGCCAACCACGCGCAGGTCGTCTCCGTCATCGCCAACCGGTGCGACCCCTCGGCGCTGGACGCGGTCCGCGAGGCGCTGGCCGGTGACGCACCGGTGTGGGCGCTGCCGGACTCGCCGCTGCTGTACGCGCCCACGCTGCGCCAGCTCATGCACGCGGTCGGCGGCACGCTGACCGGCGGGGACGAGGAGCTGCTCGGCCGCGAGGTGCTCGACGTGCTGGTGGGCGCCATGTCGATCGAGCACCTGCTCGACCGGCTGCAGGACGGTGCCGTCGTCATCACCCCCGGCGACCGCGCGGACGTGCTGCTCGGCCTGCTCATGGCCCACCAGGCCGAGGGGTTCCCGTCGCTCGCCGGCCTGATCCTCAACGGTGGCCTCACGCCCGCGCCGACGATCGAGCGCCTCGTCGCGGGCCTCGGCTCGCGTCTGCCCCTCATCACCACGTCGCTCGGCACCTTCCGCTCCGCGAGCGCCGCGGCTGCCACGCGCGGCCGCCTGACCCACGACGCGCAGCGCAAGGTCGACACGGCGCTCGCCCTGTTCGAGCAGCACGTCGACGGTGCCGAGCTGCTCGCGACGCTCGACGTGCCGCGTCCTGGCGTCGTCACGCCGCTGATGTTCGAGTACACGCTGCTCGACCGGGCGCGCTCGGACCGCAAGCACGTCGTGCTGCCGGAGGGCAACGACGACCGCATCCTGCGCGCCGCCTCGACGCTGCTGCAGCGTCAGGTCGCCGACCTCACGATCCTCGGGGAGGAGGCCGCGATCCGCGCACGCGCGACCGAGCTCGGCCTCGACCTCGACGGCGCCCAGGTCATCGACCCGAAGAACGGCCAGACCCTGGAGCGGTTCGCGGAGGTCTACACCGAGCTGCGCCGCCACAAGGGCATGACGGTCGAGCGCGCGCGGGAGATCGTGTCGTCCGTGTCGTACTTCGGCACGCTCATGGTGCAGCTCGGCATGGCCGACGGCATGGTGTCGGGCGCGGTCCACACGACCGCGCACACCATCAAGCCGGCGTTCGAGATCATCAAGACGACGCCTGGTGTGGGTAGCGTGTCGAGCTGCTTCCTCATGTGCCTCGAGGACCGCGTCCTCGTGTACGCCGACTGCGCGGTGATCCCCGACCCGACGGCCGAGCAGCTCGCGGACATCGCGATCTCGTCGGCCGAGACGGCCGTGCAGTTCGGGATCGACCCGCTCATCGCGATGCTCTCGTACTCCACGGGCGAGTCCGGTTCCGGCGCCGACGTCGAGAAGGTCCGCGAGGCGACGCGGCTGGTGCGCGAGCGCCGTCCCGACCTGTCCGTCGAGGGCCCGATCCAGTACGACGCCGCCGTCGACGCGTCGGTCGCCAAGACGAAGATGCCGGACTCCGCGGTCGCGGGCCGCGCCACCGTCTTCGTGTTCCCGGACCTCAACACGGGCAACAACACGTACAAGGCCGTGCAGCGCTCGGCGGGCGCCGTGGCCATCGGCCCGGTCCTGCAGGGTCTGCGCAAGCCCGTCAACGACCTGTCGCGCGGCGCGCTCGTGCAGGACATCGTCAACACCGTCGCGATCACCGCGATCCAGGCGCAGGCGCTCGACGCCGCCACCGCCGGCACGACCGGCACCGTCACGACACCGGAGGAATCCGCACGATGAGCACGTCCACCCCGTCCGAGCAGCACGCCGCGAGCGTGCTGGTCATCAACTCCGGTTCGTCGTCCATCAAGTACCAGCTCGTCGACCCGGACAGCGGGCAGGCCATCGCGTCGGGCATCGTCGAGCAGATCGGCGAGGGCGTCGGGTCGGTCAAGCACGTCGCGCTCGGCTCGACGACCCGTCGTGAGCTGCCGGTGCCGGACCACGCCGAGGGGCTCCGGGTCGTGCTCGGGCTGTTCGACGAGATCGGTCCGGACCTCGAGGCGGCGCACGTCGTCGCCGTCGGTCACCGCGTGGTGCAGGGTGGTGCGCTCTTCGACGGCCCCGTGCTGGTCGACGCCGAGGTCGAGCGCCTCATCGAGGAGCTGGCGCCCCTGGCCCCCCTGCACAACCCGGCGAACCTCACGGGCATCCGCGTCGCACAGGCCCTGCTGCCGGACGTCCCGCACGTCGTGGTCTTCGACACCGCGTTCTTCCGTCACCTGCCCGAGGCAGCGGCGACGTACGCGATCGACGCCGACGTGGCGGCGACGCACCGGGTGCGTCGGTACGGCGCCCACGGCACGTCGCACCAGTACGTCTCGCGACAGGTCGCCGAGCTCGTGGGCCGCCCGCTGGCGGACCTCAACCAGATCGTGCTGCACCTCGGCAACGGCGCGTCGGCGTCCGCCGTGCGCGGCGGGGTCGCAGCCGAGACGTCGATGGGCCTGACGCCGCTGGAGGGCCTGGTCATGGGGACGCGGTCGGGCGACATCGACCCCGCCGTCGTCGTCCACCTGCACCGCAACGCGGGCATGAGCATCGACGAGATCGACGACCTGCTCAACCGCCGCTCGGGCATCAAGGGCCTGTCGGGGGTGAACGACTTCCGCGCGCTGCACGACCTCGTCGAGCAGGGTGACGCCGGGGCGCGCCTCGCGCTCGACGTGTACCTGCACCGCCTGCGCAAGTACATCGGCGCGTACTACGCGGTGCTCGGCCGTGTGGACGTCATCGCCTTCACGGCGGGCGTCGGCGAGAACGACGACATCGTCCGTGCGGGCGTGCTCACCGGGCTCGAGGGCCTCGGGATCGAGGTCGACCTCGAGCGCAACGCAGGCCGCAAGTCGGAGCCGACGGTCATCTCGCCCGACGGCGCGCGGGTCACGGTGATGGTGGTGCCGACCAACGAGGAGCTGGCGATCGCACGCCAGGCACTGGAGGTCGTCGGCGCCTGAGCCGCACGACGCGACGGATCGCCCTGTCACCCCCGGCACCCCGGGGGTGACAGGGCGATCTGCTGTCGTCGCCGGTCAGGGCAGGCGGAGGCTGCGCTCGAGCTGCAGGAGGCGGGTGAGCACGCGCGGCCAGACCTCGGTGCCGAGCTCGTGGACCTGGCGCATGCCGAGCCCGCGCCCGGTGTGGACACCGTGCTGGGCCACCACCGCCTGCGTCCACGTCGTCTCCCACAGGCCCTCGCGCCCGTGGCGGCGCCCGTACCCCGACGCGCCGACACCGCCGATCGGCGCGCCGACGCTCCCCCACAGCAGATGGTGCGTGTCGTTGACGACCACCGCACCGGCCCGCACCCGCGCCGCGAGCACCGCCCCCCGCGCCGACGAGCGCGTCCACACGCCGGCCACGAGGCCCAGCTCGGAGTCGTTCATGGCGGCGACCGCCTCGTCGTCGGACGCCACCGGGTACACGGCGACGACGGGCCCGAACGTCTCCTCGCGGTAGGCCCGGGCCGGTGGCGGCACGTCGGCCAGCACCGTCGGCTCGTAGAAGTACGGGCCCAGGTCGGGCCGCTGCTCGCCACCCACGAGGACGGTCGCGCCGTGCCCCACGGCGTCCTCCACGTGCTCGACGACGCGCGCGAGCTGCGCGGGACCGACGAGCGAGCCCATGTCGGAGCGGTAGTCGAGGCCCGGGCCCAGGCGCAGCGCGGCCGTGCGGCGCACGAGCGCGGCCAGGAAGGCCTCCCGCACCTGCTCGTGCACGTAGATCCGCTCGATGCTCGCGCACAGCTGGCCCGCCGACCCGAAGCAGGCGCGCACCGCGCCCTCGGCGGCGGCCTCGACGTCGACGTCCGCCGCGACGTACATCGCGTTCTTGCCGCCGAGCTCGAGGGTGACCGGGACCCCGAGCTCACCCGCGCGCCCCGCGAACACCCGGCCCGACCGGGTCGAACCGGTGAACCCGGCGTGGGCGACGTGCTCCAGCAGGGCCATCCCGACGTCCGGTCCGCCGACCACGACCTGCAGGAGGTCCTCCGGCAGGCCGGCGTCCTCGAGCAGCTCGGCGCACCACAGGAGCGTGAGGGCGGTCTGCGGGTCCGCACGCAGCAGCACCGCGTTGCCGGCGACGAGCGCGGTCAGCGAGTCCCCCAGCCCGAGCGAGAGCGGGTAGTTCCAGGGGGTGACGATGCCGACGACGCCGACGGGGTGACGCAGGACGCGCGCCGACGCGAACGGGCCGGTCAGCGCGCGCACGCTGCGCGGCGCCAGGAGCCGGCGCGCGCGCAGCGCGTAGTAGCGCGCCGTGTTCGCGGCCTCGCCGAGCTCCTCCCACGCGTGGGTGCGCGCCTTGCCGGTCTCGACCTGCAGCAGGTCGAGGACGTCGGACTGGCGCTCGAGGAGCAGGTCGTGCACCCGCAGCAGCACCGCGGCGCGCTCGGCGACGGGGCGCGCGGCCCACAGACGCTGCGCGGCGCGGGCCCGGCGGGCCGCGTCCGGCAGGTCGTCGACGCCGGTCAGGGGGACGGCCGCGATGGGCGCGCCGGTGAACGGGGCGATGGACGCGGACGTCGCGTGCCCAGGGCTCGCGACGACGCGGGCCAGGAGCGGGCGGATGTCGTCCGGCTCCAGCACGTACGTGGCGAGCGGGTCGGTCTCCGGGTCCTGCAGGTCGGCATGCTCGTGCGCCATCGCGTCAGGCTACGCCGGGCCTGCGAGGCGGGCGCCCGGCGCGCCGCGTGGGGTGCCCGGGCCGGGCAGACCCGGGACCATCGGGCGACGAGATTGACGCCACGTTGACATTGTGGTGACGTCACAATGGTGTCATGCTGACGTCATGGACCTGACCCGCTATGTCGACGACCTGCAGGACCGGCTCGCCACGGCGGCCGACATCGGCGGCGACGACGCGCGGCGGCTCGCCCAGCGCCTCACCGCCCCGCTGGACGCGGCGGTGCGGCTCGTCCTGCTCGACGCCCTGACCGCTGCCGCCGGGGAGATCTCCGCCGAGCTGGCACCCGGGTCCGTCGACGTGCGGCTGCGCGCCGGCGCCCCGGAGTTCGTGGTCGACGCCGGCACCCCGACGGACCGGACCGGGACCCCGGCGCCCACCGCGCCCGCACCGGCCGACGCCGCCGCCCCCGAGACCGACGAGGGCACCACGACGCGCACGACGCTGCGCCTGCCGGACCACCTCAAGGCCCAGGTCGAGGTCGCCGCCTCGCGCGAGGGCCTCTCCGTGAACTCCTGGCTCGTCCGCGCGGTCGCGTGCGCGCTCGACCACCCCGCAGGACGCGCGTCCCCGCAGCCGCGCACCGACCCGCGCGCCGCGAACCGACTCACCGGCTGGGTGCGCTGAGCAGCGTCCGACACCCCGCCGCCCGACACCACCGCCCGCGACCTCCTGGAGCCCCGCATGCCCACGTTCCCCGCCACCGCGCCCGTCCCGGTCGTCGTCGACGTGCCGTTCGGCAACCTGCACGTCGTCGCGAGCGACCGTGACGACGTCGTCGTGACCGTCCTGCCCGCCGACGCCACCAAGGCCGGATCCGTGCGCGCCGCCGAGGAGACGCGCGTCGAGCGCCAGGGCGACGCGGTGGCGATCGTCTACCCGGCCGCGTGGCGGCAGTACGTGATGCCGTTCAGCGCCGGTGGCGCCCGCGTGACCATCGAGGTCCCCACCGGGTCGGACCTCAGCGGCAAGGCCGGCTCGCTGTACGCCGAGGGCCGGCTCGGCACCGTCGACCTGCGGCTCAACGGCGGCGACGCCCGGCTCGACGACGTCGCTCGCCTGGACCTCGACGTGAGCGCGGGCTCGGTCGTCGTGGGGCACGTGACCGACCGCGCCAGGGTGCGGGCCGGCGCCGGGAGCGTCCGCATCGCCGCGCTGACGGGCGACGGCGAGGTCCACGCCCGCAACGGCGGCACCTCCGTCGGCGCGGTCACCGGGTCGCTGCAGGTCGCCGGCGTGCACGGCGACGTCGTCGTCGGCACGGTACGCGGCACCGTCACCGCCAAGGCGGCCGCCGGCGGCATCCGCATCGAGCGCGTGGAGTCGGGCGCGCTCACCCTCACGACGTCGTACGGCTCGATCGAGGTCGGCGTCCCGCAGGGCACGGCCGCCTGGCTCGACGTGGCCTCGAAGCACGGCACCGTCCGCAACGACCTGACCGCGAGCGACCGCCCGGCCGACGGCGACGCCACCGTCGAGGTCCACGCCGGCACCGGGTACGGCGACGTGCTCGTCCGCCGCCCCTGAGCCACACCGTCCCGCCCGCACCCGACCCGCCCGGAGGACCTCATGACCAGCGAACCTGCCGTGGACGTCCGCGGCCTGCGCAAGTCGTACGGCGACCTGACGGTCCTCGACGGCGTCGACCTGACGGTCGCTCCCGGCACCGTGACGGCCCTCCTCGGCCCCAACGGCGCCGGCAAGACCACGGTCGTGGGCATCCTGTCCACGCTGCTCGCGCTCGACGGCGGCACCGCCCGGGTCGCCGGCGCCGACGTGGTGACCCAGGCGGACGCGGTCCGCGCCAGGATCGGCGTCACAGGGCAGGTGTCGGCCGTCGACGACCTGCTCACCGGGGTCGAGAACCTGCGGCTGATGACCTCGCTGCACCACCTCGGCCGCCGCGCCGGACGCGAGCGGGTCGCCGAGCTGCTCGCGCAGTTCGGCCTCACCGATGCCGCGCGCAAGCCCGTGTCCACGTGGTCGGGCGGCATGCGGCGCAAGCTCGACCTCGCGATGACGCTCGTGGGGTCCCCCTCGGTCGTGTTCCTCGACGAGCCGACCACGGGTCTCGACCCGCGCAGCCGACGGACGCTGTGGGACGAGGTGCGCGCGCTGGTGGCGGGCGGCACCACGGTGCTGCTCACCACGCAATATCTCGAGGAGGCCGACCACCTGGCCGACCGCGTCGCCGTGCTCGACCGCGGCCGCATCGTCGCCGAGGGCACGCCTGACGAGCTGAAGTCGGCGCACGACGCCGGGTCGCTCGACGACGTCTTCCTGCGCCTGACCGAGCCTCCCCCCGCTCCCCCGACCTCGAAGGAGGTGGCCTGATGACCACCGCGACGCTCGTCCCCACCAGCGGCGCCCGCCCGCTGACGGACATGCTGACGATGCTGCGACGCAACCTGCTGCGCGCGGTGCGCTACCCCGGCCTGACCAGCTTCACCGTGATGATCCCCGTCCTGCTGCTCCTGCTGTTCGTGTTCGTCTTCGGCGGCGCGATCGGCGCGGGCGTCGCTCCGGGGGTCACGGCGGGCGCCGCCGGACGGGCGGTGTACCTCGACTACATCACGCCGGCGATCCTGCTGTTCGCGGTCCTCGGCGCGGCGCAGAGCGTCGCGATCACCGCCGCGATGGACGCGCACAGCGGGATCATGGCGCGGTTCCGGACCATGGCGATCGCACCGGGCTCGGTGCTGGGCGGACCGGTCCTCGGCACCGTGGTCCAGGGCGTGCTCGCCGTGGCCGTCGTGCTGGCGCTGGCCGTCGCGCTCGGGTTCCGCCCGGGAGCCGGTGCGCTGGACTGGCTCGCGCTCCTCGGCCTCGTCGCGCTGGCCACGTTCGCGACGAGCTGGCTGTGCGTCGCGATGGGGCTCGCCGCGCCGTCGGTGGAGACCGCGTCCAACACGCCGATGCTGCTGACCGCGCTGCCGTTCCTCGGCACCGGGTTCGTCCCCCTGGAGACGCTGCCGACGCCGGTGCGCGCCTTCGCCGAGCACCAGCCGTTCACGCCCGTCGTCGAGACGGTGCGCTCCCTGCTCGCGGGCACCGCTCCCGAGGTCTCGACGACGCTCCTCTCCGTCGGCTGGTGCGTCGCGATCGCCGCCGTCGGGTACGCGTGGTCCCACGTCCTCTACCGCCGGGAGCGCCGCTGACGGATGTTGCCCACGTCACTCCGACCGCCGTGCGACGATGCCGTAAGGTAAGCCTTGCCTACAGAGCCTGCATCCGCGGGCCCGTCGGGGCCGTCTCGCCCCACGACGACAGCGAACCTCTGCGAAGGACATCATGCGCACTGCGCCCTCCCGCCGTGTCTGGCGACCGCTGGTCGCCGCGACGGCCGCCTCGCTCCTGCTCGCCGCCTGCGCCGCCGACGGTGGCACCGAGCCGACCGACGACGCGACGTCCGACACCGCCTCGGCCGCCTTCCCCGTGACGATCACGAGCACGTTCGGCGAGACCACGATCGACGAGGAGCCCACGGCGGTCGCCACCGTCAACTGGGGCAACCACGACGTGCCGCTCGCGCTGGGCATCGTGCCGGTCGGGTTCCCGAAGGCGACCTACGGCGACAACGACGACGACGGCGTGCACCCCTGGACGTACGAGGCGCTCGAGGCGCTCGACGCGACGGGTGACGACCTGCCGGTGCTGTTCGACGAGACCGACGGGATCCCGTTCGAGGACGTCAACAACACGGCGCCCGACGTGGTGCTCGCGGCGTACTCCGGGCTCACCGAGGACGACTTCTCGACGCTGTCGCAGATCGCGCCGACCGTGTCGTTCCCCGAGTACGCCTGGGGCACCAACTGGAAGGACATGGCGCTCATCAACGGCGAGGCGCTCGGGCGCAAGGCCGAGGCGCAGCAGCTCGTCGACGACGTCCTGGCACAGATCGACGACGCGCTCGCGGAGCGCCCCGACATCGAGGGCAAGACCGTCGCGTACACGTGGGTCGACCCGGCCGACCCGAGCACGATCGGGGTGTACACGCCGCTCGACGCGCGCGTGCAGCTCCTCGACGACCTGGGCATGACGACCGCGCCCTCGGTGGTCGAGCTCGCCGGCGACACGGACCAGTTCTTCGTGAACCTGGCCGCCGAGCAGGCCGACACCCTCGCGGACGCCGACGTGCTCGTCACCTACGGCGACGACACCACCCTGGCGACGATGCAGGCCGACCCGCTGCTCAACAAGATCCCGGCCGTCGCGCGCGGCTCGGTCGTCGTGGTCCCGGACGCCGACCCGCTGGCCTCGGCCACGTCCGGCCCGACCATCCTGTCGGTGCCGTGGGCGCTCGACGCGTACCTCGACCTGTTCCAGGCCGCGGCCGCCCAGGTCGGATGACACTCACCGCCACGGCAGGGACGCCGGGCACACCCCTCGCGGTGCGCCCGGCGTCCCTGCGCCGTCGGCGCGTGCTGGGCATGGCCGCGTGCGGCCTCGCGGTCCTGCTGGCCGCCGTGGCGTCCCTCGCGTTCGGGGCCCGCGTCGTGGGCTGGTCCGACGTCCTCGCCGGCGTGCTGCACCCCGACACCAACGACATCGCGCAGGCCGCCGTGCGGTCCCGCGTCGCCCGCACGCTCCTCGGGCTGCTCGTCGGTGCCGCGCTCGGCGTCGGCGGTGCGGTGCTGCAGGGGCTGACGCGCAACCCGCTGGCCGACCCCGCACTCCTGGGCATCAGCTCCGGGGCGTCGCTCGCCGTGGTCCTGGGGATCATGCTGCTGGGCATGTCCACGCTCACGCAGTACGTGTGGATGGCGTTCCTCGGGGCCGCGCTCGCCTCCGTCGTCGTGTACGCGATCGGGTCCCTCGGACGTGAGGGCGCGACCCCGCTCAAGCTCGCGCTCGCCGGGGCCGCGACGACGGCCGCGCTCGGCTCGGGCGTGTCCATGGTGCTGCTCTCGCGCACCGACGTGCTCGACACCTTCCGCTTCTGGCAGGTCGGTTCCCTGGGGCGGGCCTCGTTCGCCGAGATCGCGCAGGTCCTGCCGTTCCTCGCCGTGGGTGCCGTCCTCGCCGTGGGGTGCGCGCGCGGCATGGACGCCATCGCGCTGGGCGACGACGTCGCCGTCGGGCTGGGTCAGCGCGTGGGCGCGATCCGCGCCGTCGGTGGTGCCGCCGCCGTGCTGCTGTGCGGCACCGCGGTGGCCGTCGCCGGACCCATCGGGTTCGTCGGCCTGGTCATCCCGCACCTGGCCCGCACGTTCACCGGCCCGAGCCACCGCTGGCTGCTGCCCGCCTCCGCCGCGCTCGGTGCGGCGCTCCTGCTGGCCGCCGACGTCGTCGGGCGCGTCGTGGCCCGACCGCAGGAGATCGAGGTCGGCATCGTCACCGCCGTGCTCGGCGCCCCCGTCTTCATCGCCATCATCCGACGGCACAAGGTGGCGGCGCTGTGACCGCCGTCCTGGCGGCGGACCGCCCCGCCGGCAGCGTCGTCGCCCACGGTCGCCGCGTCCGTGCGCGCCGGCACCGCACCGTGCTGGTCGTGCTCGTCCTGGCGGTCGTCGCCGTCGCCGTCGTCGCGCTGTGCGTCGGCCAGCGGTCGTACGCACCGTCCGAGGTGCTGCGCGTGCTGCTCGGCGAGCAGGTGCCCGGCGCGTCGTTCAACGTCGGGGTGCTGCGTGCACCGCGCGTGCTGACCGGGATCCTCGTCGGCGTCGCGTTCGGCATGGGCGGCGTCGTGTTCCAGACGATGCTGCGCAACCCCCTGGCGAGCCCCGACATCATCGGCGTGAGCGCCGGGTCCAGCGCGGCCGCCGTCGTGGCGATCACGATGTTCGGCCTGTCCGGCGCGGCCCTGTCCGTCGTGGCCGTCGTCGCCGGGCTCGCCGTCGCCGCCACGATCTACGCGCTGTCGTGGCGCAGCGGCGTGCAGGGGGCCCGGCTCGTCCTCATCGGCATCGCCGTCGGCGCGATGCTCGACTCCGTCATCGGCTACGCGATGACCCGGGCGGGCATCTACGACGCGAACGAGGCGCTGCGGTGGCTGACCGGCTCCCTCAACTCCGCGTTCTGGCCCGGGGTCGGCCCCCTCGCCGTCGCCCTCGCGATCCTGGTCCCGGTCCTGCTGGTCCTGGCACGGCGGCTGCCCGCGCTGGAGCTCGGCGACGACGCCGCCGCCGGGCTCGGGGTGTCACCGGACCGCTCACGGCTCGCGCTGCTGCTCGTCGCCGTCGCCGTGATCGCCGTCGCGACCGCGGCGACCGGGCCCATCGCCTTCGTCGCCTTCCTGTCGGGGCCGATCGCCCACCGCCTGGTGCGTGGCACGGGTGCCCTCCTCGTGCCCGCCGCGCTGGTCGGCGCCCTCCTCGTCCTGGTGGCCGACCTCGTCGGGCAGCACCTGCTCGTGCACCGCTTCCCCGTCGGCGTCGTCACCGGCGTCCTGGGCGCGCCCTACCTGCTCTGGCTGCTGGCCAGGACCAACCGATCCGGAGGCTCCCTGTGACGGACCCCGTGCACACCCTCGCGGTCGAGGGAATCACCGTCGGGTACGACGACCGGGTGGTCGTGCACGACATGACCCTCGAGATCGAGCCCGGCGCGGTCACCGCGATCGTCGGCGCCAACGGCTGCGGCAAGTCCACGCTGCTGCGGGCGATGGCGCGCCTGCTGCCCGCGCGCACCGGTGCCGTCCTGCTCGACGGCACACCGATCGACACCATGAGGTCGCGCGACGTCGCGACGGTGCTCGGGCTGCTGCCGCAGGCGCCCGTGTGTCCCGAGGGCATCGCCGTGGCCGACCTCGTCGGGCGCGGCCGGTACCCGCACCAGGGCTGGTTCCGGCGCTGGACGACGCAGGACGACGAGGTCGTCGAGCAGGCGCTCGTCGCCACGGACATCCTCGACCTCGCGGACCGGTCGGTCGACGAGCTGTCCGGCGGTCAGCGCCAGCGCGTGTGGATCGCGATGGCCCTCGCGCAGCAGACCGACGTGCTGCTCCTCGACGAGCCGACGACGTTCCTCGACGTCGCCCACCAGGTCGACGTGCTCGACCTCCTCGTCGACCTCAACCGCGACCGCGGCACGACGATCGTCATGGTCCTGCACGACCTCAACCTCGCCGCGCGGTACGCCGACCACCTCGTCGCACTCACCGACGGACGGCTCTACGCGCAGGGTGACCCCTCGGACATCGTGACCGAGCAGATGGTGCAGGACGTCTTCGGCATGGCCTCGCGCGTCGTGCCGGACCCCGTCACGGGCTCTCCGCTGGTGCTGCCCCTGGGCCGGCACCACGCGTCTGCGGCGACCGTCCGCAGGTTCGGGCACGGCCCGTCGGCCGCGCCCACCGAGCTGCCGGTGGCCGTGCCCGCACCGTGACCACCACGGCGCGGGCGTCGACCCTCGCCGTCAGTGCGGCTGGTACGGCGAGACGACGACCTCGATCCGCTGGAACTCCTTGAGGTCCGAGTACCCCGTGGTGGCCATCGCCCGGCGCAGCGCACCGATGAGGTTGAGCGTGCCGTCGGCCGTGTGACCCGGCCCGAACAGGATCTGCTCGAGGGTGCCGACCGTGCCCACCTCGACGCGCTCACCGCGCGGCAGCTGGGGGTGGTGCGCCTCGGGGCCCCAGTGGAACCCCCGGCCCGGGGCGTCGGTCGCGCGCGCCAGCGCCGCACCCAGCATGACCGCGTCCGCGCCGCACGCGACCGCCTTGACCAGGTCGCCCGAGCGCCCGACGCCGCCGTCGGCGATGACGTGCACGTACCGGCCGCCCGACTCGTCGAGGTAGTCGCGGCGGGCTGCGGCCACGTCGGCGACGGCCGTCGCCATGGGCGCGTGGATGCCGAGGGACACGCGCGTGGTGTGCGCCGCTCCCCCGCCGAACCCGACGAGGACGCCGGCTGCACCCGTGCGCATGAGGTGCAGCGCCGCGGTGTACGTCGACGCGCCGCCGACGATCACGGGGACGTCGAGCTCGTAGATGAAGCGCTTGAGGTTCAGCGGCTCGGCGCGCCCGGACACGTGCTCGGCCGACACGGTGGTGCCGCGGATGAGGAACACGTCGACGCCCGCGTCGACGACCGTGCGCCAGTGCTCCTGCGTGCGCTGCGGGCTCAGGGCCCCCGCGACGACGACCCCCGCGTCGCGGATCTCCTGCAGCCGGGCACGGATCAGCTCGGGGCGGATCGGGGCGGCGTAGATCTCCTGCATGCGGGCGGTCGCGCGCGGCGCGTCGAGCGCGGCGATCTCCTCGAGCAGCCCGGTGGGGTCGTCGTAGCGCGTCCACAGACCCTCGAGGTCGAGGACACCGAGACCACCGGCGCGTCCCAGCGCGACGGCGGACGCGGGGCTCATCACCGAGTCCATGGGTGCCGCGAGCACGGGCAGGTCGAAGTGGTAGGCGTCGATCTGCCAGCCGACCGAGACCTCCTCCGGGTCACGCGTGCGGCGCGACGGCACCACCGCGATGTCGTCGAAGGAGTACGCCCGGCGTCCTCGCTTGCCCCTACCGATCTCGATGTCGCTGGTCACCCGACGAGCCTACCGGCGTGCGCAGGGTGGCCCTGCGCGCGCCGTGTGCCGCGCGTCTCAGCGGCCCGTGTAGTTGGGCGCCTCGACCGTCATCTGGATGTCGTGCGGGTGGGACTCCTTGAGGCCCGCCGGCGTGATCCGGATGAACTGGCCGCGCTCCTGCAGCTGGGGGATCGTGTGCGCGCCGACGTAGAACATCGACTGGTGCAGCCCGCCGACCAGCTGGTGCGCCACTGCCGACAACGGCCCGCGGTACGGCACCTGCCCCTCGATGCCCTCGGGGACGATCTTCTCGTCGGTCGTCACGTCGGCCTGGAAGTACCGGTCCTTGGAGTACGACACCCGCCCGCGCGACGCCATCGCCCCGAGGGAGCCCATGCCGCGGTAGTGCTTGAACTGCTTGCCGTTGACGAACACCAGGTCGCCGGGCGACTCGTCGCAGCCCGCGAGCAGCGACCCCAGCATGACGGTGTCGGCACCCGCGACGAGCGCCTTGGCGATGTCGCCCGAGTACTGCAGGCCGCCGTCACCGATGACCGGCACACCGGCCGGGCGGCACACCTGCGACGCGTCGTGGATCGCGGTCACCTGCGGCACACCGACGCCGGCCACGACCCGCGTCGTGCAGATCGACCCGGGCCCGACCCCGACCTTGACGGCGTCGACGCCGGAGTCGACCAGCGCCTGGGCGCCGGCGCGCGTCGCGACGTTCCCGCCGATGACCTGGACGTGACGCGTCGCCGGGTCCGACTTCAGGCGCCGGACCATGTCCAGCATGAGGCGGGCGTGCCCGTTGGCGGTGTCGACGACGAGCACGTCGACACCCGCCTCGACGAGCGCGGTCGCACGCTCCCACGCGTCGCCGAAGAACCCGATCGCGGCACCGACGACCAGGCGCCCGTCGGCGTCCTTGGTGGACTGCGGGTACTGCTCGGTCTTGACGAAGTCCTTGACGGTGATGAGGCCGGCGAGCCTGCCCTGGTCGTCGACGAGCGGGAGCTTCTCGACCTTGTGCTTGGCGAGCAGCGCCGCCGCGTCGGCGCGTGCGATGCCGACCGGAGCGGTGATGAGCGGCATCGAGGTCATCTCGTCGCGCACGCGCCGCGTGGCGAACTCCGCGGCGGGCACGAAGCGCAGGTCGCGGTTGGTGATGATGCCCACGAGCCGGCGGTCGTCGTCGACGACGGGCAGGCCCGACACGCGGTACGTGCCGCACAGCGCGTCGAGCTCCGCCAGCGTCGCGTCGGGTCCGACGGTCACGGGGTCGGAGACCATGCCGGACTCGGAGCGCTTGACCACGTCGACCTGGTGCGCCTGGTCGGCGATCGACAGGTTGCGGTGCAGGATGCCGACGCCGCCCTGACGCGCCATGGCGACGGCCATGCGGGACTCGGTGACCGTGTCCATGGCCGCCGAGACCAGGGGGACGCGCACGGTGATCTCGCGCGTCAGCTGCGAGGTCGTGTCGACCTCGGACGGGATCACGTCCGTCTCGCCCGGCAGCAGCAGGACGTCGTCGTAGGTGAGACCGACCCGGGCGAACGGGTCCGCGGGTGACGTGGAGGAATCGGGCGCCGTCATCACCTCAGGATACGGGGCGGACGGCGGCGCCGGGACTCCCGCTCAGTCGATGATCCCGCGCCGCAGCCCGATGGCGACGGCCTGGGCCCGGTCCGACGCCCCGAGCTTGCGGAACAGGCGGCGGGCGTGCGTCTTGACCGTGTCCTCCGAGAGGAACAGCTCCTGCCCGATCTGCGCGTTGGAGCGCCCGTGGCTCATGCCGACGAGCACCTCGATCTCGCGCTTGGTCAGCACGGGGTTGGGCTCGCCCTGGCGCGGTGCGACACCGGCGTCGGCGCGCGACACGTGCGTCTCCTGCAGCGGCGAGGCCGGGTGCGGCACCGCCGGCACCCCCGGCGGCCCGGACGAGACGGGACTGGCCTGCACGTGCGCGGCCACGGCGGCGAGCTCGGCGCGGCCCACGTCGGGGGCCAGGAAGCCACGCGCACCGAGCGCGAGCGCGCGATCGAGGGCCTCCCCGTCGTCGGGACCGGCGAGCAGCACGATCGCGGCAGACGGCGCGACGGAACGCAGCCGTCGGATCGCCTCGGCGGGGCCCGCACCCGGTAGGTGGGCGTCGAGCAGGACGACGGTGGGCGCGATGCGGCGCGCGAGCGCCAGCAGCTCGTCGGCCGTCGCTGCAGCGCGGACGGGCGCCAGCGACGGCACACCGATCGATGTCACGACGAGCCGCTCACGAACGGTCGCCGAGCCGTGGCAAACCACGACTCCAGCCATGGGGTTCCTCCTCGCGCCGATCCCGTCACCACATGCGTGCACGGTCCATGCCTGCATCGGCGTTACCGGTGCGTCACGTTAGCCCTCCGCACCGACGGTCGAGTGTCGAACGCGCCGTTTCCTCACGGTTGCGGGCTGGCGCGTGCAATGGCGTCACGCGAACGGGTCACGCAACCGTGAGGGGATGACAGCGGTCACAGGGATGCAGACTGCGTGACGGCCGCCAGCGCCTCGTGGACGAGCCCCGGGATCGTGCGGGACCGGTGCACCGAGCGGTCGAGGGGGACACGCTCCTCGGCGGCATCGGGCACCATGACGAACTGCGGGAGGTCGGTGCGTTCCTGCGCGAGGCGCGCCACGACCGACAGGTCCGGGGTCGCGGACTCCGACAGGGTCACGACGGCCCGGGCGCGCGTCATGAGCGCCAGCTCGCCCGCGTGCCGCGTGGAGACGGGGCCGGCGACGAGCCGCGCGTCGACGCCGCCGTCCACCAGCGCGGCCGCCAGCACGTGCGCGACGACGGACCGCGGCTCCCCCGGCACCGGCAGGAGCAGGACCACGGGAGCGCCGGTGGGCGGGGGCGCCGCGGTGCGCGCCCGCAGCGCACCGAGCACCGCGCCGACGAGCGTCTCGCGAGCGTCGACACCCGGGCGCTCGACGACGGTCCGCCGCGCGAGCGCCGCCAGCGCCGGCTGCACGCGGTCGACCCACCACCGCGTGAGGTCGAGCCCCGCGGGGTCGAGCAGCGCGGCGCAGCGGTCGGCACGGCCGGTGAGCGCGGCGTCGACGAGCGCGGCGACGCGGGCGGCGGCTCCGGCCGGACCACCCGGGAGGGACGGGCCGGACGCGCCCGGCGACGCTGCGCCCCCGCCCGGGACGGGGAGCCTGCCGGTGAGGTCGTCGCTGCCGGCGGTGGGCGCGGGCGGCGTGGCGACACCGTGCACGTCGGAGGACAGCGCGAGCCGCGCGGCCTCGGCGGGCGCGACACCGTCGATGGTGAGCCGGCGCATCACCATGAGCCGCTCGACGTCCTGGGCCGTGTAGCGACGGTGCGCACCGGCGGAGTGCTCGGAGGGCCCCAGCCCGTAGCGCCGGTCCCAGGTCCGCAGCGTCGCCGGCGCGACACCGAGGCGGCGCGCGACGGCGGCGACGGTCAGCGCGGGACCAGCCGGGGGCTCGTCTGCTGCGGGGACCATGAAGCGATTGTGCCAGCCGCGTGGCGCGATCCCCCGAGCCCGCGCCGGACCGGGACCTGCAAGGCGGACGGGCGTCCTGCACCTGCGTCCAAATCGCGCCACGCACCGTTTCACTCGATCGCGCCACAAGGTGGGCCTTGAACAACTTCTGACGCGGTTGTAGCGTGGCGTCACGTCGACACGGGGAACCGCGTCGGCCACCGACTTTCGTCCCGGCCCCGCGCCGCAGGACGACCGCGCAGGAGCCAAGGAGGAACACATGGCCGAGATCTCGCGTCTCCCCGGACCGGTGATGGACCTGTGGGAGTGGCAGTTCGACGGCGCCTGCCGCGATGCGGACCAGGACCTCTTCTTCCACCCCGAGGGGGAGCGCGGCTCGGCCCGGCGCCGGCGCGCGGAGGCGGCGAAGGCCATCTGCGCGACGTGCCCGGTGCTCAAGGAGTGCCGCGAGCAGTCGCTGGCCGTGCGCGAGCCGTACGGCGTGTGGGGCGGGTTGTCGGAGGAGGAGCGCGCCGCGGTCCTCGCCGAGCGCGCCGGCCGCCGCGTCACCGCCTGATCCTGGACGGCAACGACGAAGGCCCCCTCCCGCGGGAGGGGGCCTTCGTCGTGCCGGGGACGGGTCCCCGGTCGGTCGAGCTGTCGTCAGGCGACGACCGCGAGGATGTCGCGGGCCGAGAGGATGAGGTACTCCTCACCCGCGTACTTCACCTCGGTGCCGCCGTACTTCGAGTAGATGACCTTGTCGCCCACGGCCACGTCCAGCGGCACGCGGTTGCCCTTGTCGTCGATCCGACCCGGGCCCACCGCCAGGACCTCGCCCTCCTGGGGCTTCTCCTTGGCGCTGTCCGGGATGACGAGACCCGACGCGGTCGTCGTCTCGGCCTCGAGGGCCTTGACGACGATGCGGTCCTCGAGGGGCTTGATGGAGACCGACACAGCGGACCTCCCCTTCGCATGTGTGAGTAGTTCAGGAGTCTGCGCCGCACCGTCGCACCGTCGTCGCGGGAGCCGGGGCCACGGGAGCGGTTGGCACCCTCACCAGGAGAGTGCCAGTTCCTCACTCTAGGAAGGCGTTAGCACTCGGTCAACCCGAGTGCCAGAATCCGCCCTCATGAGCGCCCACCTCCTGGACGCCGCGGGTGGGACCGACGGCCGGTGACGTGCGAAGGTTGGCGTGTGGACGACGCCGCACTGGTCAAGCTGCTCAGTCCCGACGGCTGGGCACTGCTCCAGGCACTACCTCCGTACGACGAGCGGCTCGCGCTGCCGCTCGCCGAACGGCTGCAGAAGGACGGGCTCGACCCTGCCCTGGTGTCCGCCGCGCTCACCCAGTCCCGGTTGCGCGCCAAGGCGCGCGGCAAGCTCGGTGACTTCGCCGAGGGCATGCTGTTCACGGTCGCGGGCCTCGAGCAGGCGACGCGCCTCGAGGTCGCCGCGCACCACGCACGGCGCTACCGCGACGCCGGGTGCACCTACGTGGCCGACCTGACGTGCGGGCTGGGAGCCGACGCGCTCGCGATGGCCGGCATCGGCATCCGCGTGCTCGCCACCGACGTCGACGAGACGACCGCCGCGCTGGCGACGGTCAACCTGCGCGCGTTCCCCGAGGTCGAGGTCCGCATGGGAGACGGGCTCGCGCTCGACCTGGCGGCCGAGGGCGTCGACGGCGTGTACGCCGACCCGGCGCGCCGCACGGGCACCGGCCGACGCGTGTTCGACCCCCGGGCCTACTCCCCGCCGCTCGACGCGGTCCTCGCCGTGCGCGGGACGGTCCCCGCCCTCGGGCTGAAGCTGGGACCCGGCATCGCGCACCGCGACCTGCCGCACGACGCCGAGGCGCAGTGGGTGTCGTCCGCGGGCGAGGTCGTGGAGCTCGGCCTGTGGTTCGGGCCGCTGGCACCCGACGGGCCCGGCCGCTCGGCCCTGGTCCTGCGTGACGGCCGTGCGCACGCCCTGCGCGCCGACCCCGACGGTGACGACGACGCGCCGCCCGTCGGCCCCGTCGGCGGGTACCTGTACGAGCCCGACGGGGCCGTCATCCGCGCCGGTCTCGTCGGGACGATCGCGTACCGCGTGCGCGGCCGGCTCATCGACCCCACGATCGCCTACGTGACCTCCGACGCCCTGGCCGACCGCGCCGCCTGGCAGCCGCTCGCGACCGCGTACCGCGTCCTGGACGACCTGCCGTTCGGGCTCAAGCGGCTGCGCACGTACCTGCGCGAGCGGGACGTCGGGCGGCTCACCATCAAGAAGCGCGGCACGGCGGTCGTGCCGGAGACGCTGCGCCGGCAGCTCGACCTGCGCGGCAGCGCCGAGGGCACGGTCGTGCTCACGCGTGTCGCCGGGCAGCAGCGGGTGCTCGTCGTGGAGCCCGTCTGATGGCAGCCCCCGTCGCGCTGCCCTTCGCCCGCTCCGAGCGCTCGACCGTGGGCATCGAGTGGGAGGTGGCGCTCGTCGACGCCGACTCCGGCGACCTGCGGCAGGCGGCGCAGGCGATCTTCGAGGCCGTGCAGCCCGCCGACGGCACCGACCACCCCCACATCACCCCCGAGCTGCTGCTCAACACGGTCGAGCTCTCCTCCGGCAAGTGCCGGACGGTCGGCGAGGCCGGTGCCGACCTGCAGCGCGCGCTCGACGAGGTCGCGGCCGCGGCCCGACCGCTGCGCATCGAGCTCATGGGCGCGGGCACGCACCCGTTCGCCAACTGGGCGACGCAGCGCGTCACCGACAAGCAGCGCTACGCGACGCTGATCGACCGCACCCAGTGGTGGGGGCGTCAGATGCTCATCTACGGCGTGCACGTCCACGTGGGCGTCGAGGACCGGGACAAGGTGCTGCCGCTGAGCCGCGCGATGCTCACGGTCTTCCCGCACATCCAGTCCCTGTCGGCGTCGTCACCGTTCTGGGGCGGCAAGGACACCGGCTACGCGTCGAACCGCGCGCTGCTGTTCCAGCAGCTGCCGACCGCAGGCCTGCCCCCCCAGTTCGAGCGGTGGGAGGAGCTCGAGCAGTACGTGGGCGACATGATGCACACCGGGGTGATCGACCAGGTCAACGAGGTCCGCTGGGACATCCGGCCGTCGCCGCGCTTCGGCACCCTCGAGATGCGCATCGCGGACGGCGCGGCGAACCTGCTCGAGGTCACCGCCATCAGCGCGTTCACGCACTGTCTCGTCGAGCACTTCTCCTCCATGATCGACGCGGACGAACCGCTGCCGACGATGCCTCCGTGGTTCGTCCAGGAGAACAAGTGGCGCTCGGCGCGCTACGGCATGGACGCGATCGTCATCACGAACGACGCAGGTGACGAGGAGCTCGTCACCGACTCCGTGAGCCGGTGGCTCGGCGTGCTCGCCCCGGTGGCCGAGCGCCTGGGCTGCGAGGCCGAGCTGGACCAGGTCCGCACGATCCTGCGGCGAGGGGCGTCGTACCAGCGGCAGCGCGCGGTCGCGCGACGCAACGCGGGTGAGCTGGAGCCCGTGGTGCGTGCGCTGGTGGCCGAGCTCGCCGCGGGCCGCCCGCTCTAGGCAGGGCCACCCGAGCCAGGCACGGTCGTCCGTGGACCGTCCGCCGTCTGCTACTAGGCAATACCAGGTAGTTGGCGTTACCTTTGTGTCGTGGCCGACTCCCGCGACTCCCAGCTCCTCAAGGGCGTGCTGCCGATGCTCACGCTCGCGGCGCTGACCCGCGAGGAGACCTACGGGTACGAGCTGGTCACGGTCCTGCGGGGGGCCGGCCTCGACGACCTCTCCACCGGGACGCTCTACCCGGTCCTCACCCGCCTCGAGCGGGACGGCCTGCTGATCTCCCGGCTCGTCGCATCCGCCTCCGGGCCGGCGCGCAAGTACTACCGGCTCAGCGCGCCTGGCCTCGCCGCCCTCGCGGCCCAGCGCGACGCCTGGGTGGACCTGGTCGCGACCGCCGAGCGCGTGCTCGGCGCAGCCGGGCCCCCGACCGACCCGCCGGACGCAGCCGCGCCCGTGCCCGCCCCCACGGGGAGCCCACGATGACCACGACGCACGACCCCGCCACCGCTGACCGCCCGCGGCTGCGCGACCGGGTCCGCCTGACCTGGTGGCTGCTGCGGTTCGACGTCGCGATGCAGGACCACCCCGCGCGGGTGTCCCGCCGCCCCCGGTGGACCGGCGGCGCGGTGCTCGCGGGCCTCATCGCCATCCTGCCGCCCGGGTACATGTGGATCGCCTGGCAGATGGGGGCCTTCAGCGCCGTCGCCGAGATGGGCGGCGGGACCGTCGACCTCAGCCGGCTGGGCGTCCCCGCGACGTTGACGCGCACCGACGACACGATCTCGATGCACACGACCGCGGGCTGGGGTCCGGTCGCGCTGTCCGGTGCGCTGTGCCTCGTGGCGTTCGCCCTCGGGTCGCGCAGCTGGCGGCTGTGGGGCGGTGCCGCGTGACTGCCACGGACCGTTCCCCGACCGCTCGACGGACCCAGGAGGCACGATGACCACGACGCCCGGCACCACCGCTCGCGCCGCCCTCGGGTTCCGTGACCGCACCCGCGTGCGCCGCTGGATGTGGCGGTTCGCGCTCGCCATGCAGGACTACCACCCGTCGCGCGAGGCGCGGCGCATCCGCCGGGACCTGCGTGCCGCGCTCCTCGACGACGCCGCCCGGATCGGCGTCGACGACGCGCTGCGCGAGATCGGCAGCCCGTGGCGCGTCGCCGCCGACCACCTCGACGCGCTCGGGGGCGCCGGACCGCGCTGGAACGACGGCGCGGTGGTGGCCGCCCTCCTCGGGTTCGGCCTGCCGCTGTACATGTGGGCCGCCTGGGCGGCGGGAGCGGTCGACGCCGTGGGAGCCATGGGCGGCGGCCGCGCGGAGCTGTCCTGGCTGGGCGTCCCCATGACGGCCGAGAACAGCGACGCGATGGTCGGGATCCAGTTCATGCTGGGCTGGCAGCCCGTCGCGGTCTCGCTCGGCCTGGGCGCGCTCGGCTTCGCGCTCGGCGCGCGCACCTGGCGGCTGTGGCGGCGGGCGCCGGTCAGCTGACGGACGCCGGCACCCACCGGTCCCGCCGGGCGCGCGAACGGCTCAGACGAGGACCTGCGTGAGCGGCATCGTCGAGTCCACGGGCAGGTCGAGCGGCGACGGCGGCAGGCCGCGTCGCACCACGGCCGCACCGAGCGCCGCGATCATCGCGCCGTTGTCCGTGCAGTAGCGGATCGGGGGGATGCGCAGGTCGATGCCCGCCTCGGCGCAGCGGGCGGCGGCCATGTCCCGCAGCTGGGAGTTGGCGGAGAAGCCTCCGCCGACGACGAGCGTGGAGATGCCCTCGCGGCGGCAGGCCGCGATCGTCTTGGCGGTCAGCACGTCCGCGACGGCGGCGGCGAACGACGCGGACACGTCCGCCAGCGGGATGGGCTCGCCGGCGTCCTGCCGCGACTCGACCCACCGCGCCACGGCGGTCTTCAGGCCCGAGAACGAGAAGTCCGTCGCGTGCTCGGCCTGGTCCTTGGGCGCGGTCAGGCCGCGGGGGAACCGGATCGCCGCGGGGTCGCCGTCGCGCGCGAGCCGGTCGATGTGGGGACCACCGGGGTACGGCAGGCCGAGCAGCCGGCCGACCTTGTCGAACGCCTCCCCCGCCGCGTCGTCGAGCGTCGAGCCGAGCTCGGTGACGTTCACCGTGTCGTCGATCCGCAGCAGCGAGGAGTGCCCGCCCGACACGACGAGCGCCATGACCCGCTCGGGGAACGGTCCGTCGACGAGCTCGTCGACGACCGCGTGCCCGATGACGTGGTTGACGCCGTACAGCGGCTTGCCCAGGCCGACCGCGAGCGCCTTGGCGGCGGCGGCCCCGATCGTCAGCGGCCCGACGAGCCCTGGCCCGGCGGTCACGGCGATCGCGTCTACCTGGTCGAGCGTCACCTCGGCGGTCGCGAGCGCGCGCTCGATCGTCGGCACCATGGCCTCGAGGTGGGCGCGCGCCGCGATCTCGGGGATGATCCCGCCGAACCGCGCGTGCTCGTCCACCGAGCTGGCGACGGCGTCGACCAGCAGGTCGTACCCCCGCACGATGCCGACGCCGGTCTCGTCGCAGGAGGTCTCGATCCCGAGGACCAGTGGTTCGCTCACGCCCCTCAGGATAGGCGTGGCGACCGCCGTGACCGGCCTCACGGTTGCCTGAGGGTATCGATGCGAACGCAACGATGTTGTACCGGAGGTGACCCTCTCCGACCTGATCGACGACATCGCCACGCCGCTGCCGACCGGCGACGCCCCCCTCGCGGACACGGTGTTCCAGGGCGCGCGCACCGTGGGGCGGTTCGTCGACGACTCCGTGCCGGACGCCCTGCTCCGCGCCGTGCACGACACGGTGCGCTGGGGGCCCACCGCCGCCAACTCCGGGCCGCTGCGTCTGCTCGTCGTCCGCACCCGCGAGGCCCGCGAGCGCCTCGCCGCGCACATGGACGAGAACAACCGCGAGCGCGTCCTCGCGGCCCCCGTGACCCTGGTCGTCGCCGCCGACACCGACTTCCACCTGCACCTGCCGACGCTCGCTCCGCACGCACCGACCATGGGCGACCGCCTCGCAGCCGTCCCGGAGGTGCGTGCCGCCATGGCCCGCGACAACGCGTGGCTGCAGACCGGGTACCTCGTGGTGGGGCTGCGCGCCGTCGGCCTGGGCGTCGGCCCGATGACGGGCATGGACGCCGCCGGTGTCGACGCCGAGTTCTTCGCCGGCACGGGCTGGCGGTCGCTGGCCGTCCTCAACGTCGGGTGGCCCGACGGCGAGGGCACCGACCGGCCCCGCGCGCCGCGGCTGGCGTGGGACGAGGTCGCGCGCGACGTCTGACTCAGCCGGTGGCGGCGGGCCGGGCCGGGTCGTTGGACCACTGCGACCACGAGCCGGGGTACAGCGCGGCGTCGACGCCGATCGAGGCGAGCGCGGCGATCTCGTGCGCCGCAGTGACGCCCGACCCGCAGTACACGCCGACCGGCACGTCGCCGCCGTCCACCGGCACGCCGAGGGCCGCGAACCGGTCGGCCAGCGCGCCGGCGTCCCGGAAGCGCCCGTCCGGCCCGACGTTCTCGGTCGTCGGTGCGCTACGGGCTCCCGGGACGTGCCCGGCACGCGGGTCGACCGGCTCGACGCGCCCCGCGTACCGCTCGGCGGCGCGCGCGTCGAGCAGGACGCCGTCGTGCGCGAGCGCGGCGGCACCGTCGGCGTCGACCGTCGGCAGCGCGCCCGGCACCAGCACGACGTCCCCGGGCTCGGGCGCCACGTCACCCGCCTCGACGCCGTACCCGGCGGCGACCCACGCGTCCAGACCGCCGTCGAGCAGCCGCACGTCGCGCACGCCCGCCCACCGCAGCAGCCACCACGCCCGGGCGGCGGACATGCCCCCGGAGTCGTCGTACGCGACCACCGCGCCGCCCTCGCGCACGCCCCAGCGCCGCGCGGCGTGCTCGAGGTCCGCGACCGTCGGCAGGGGGTGCCGTCCGGCGCGCGGGGACGGGGGTGCGGCGAGCTCGGTGTCGAGGTCGACGTACACCGCACCCGGCAGGTGCGCCGCGAGGTAGCGCTCGTGGCCGTCGGTCCGACCCAGCGCCCAGCGCACGTCGAGGAGCACGGGCGTCTCGTCCTCGGCGAGCAGCCGTGCGAGCTCGTCCGCGTCGACGAGGACCCGTCGGCGCGTCTCGTCACGGCTGTTCACCGTGCCTCCTGCCGCACCTCGGCCGCACGTGGCAGCAGCAGCTGCATGGTCCAGGCGTCGACGTTCTCCGGCTGGTAGTAGCCGCGGCGACGCCCCAGCTGGGTGAACCCCAGGCTCTCGTACAGGTGGATCGCCGGCGCGTTGTCGACACGCACCTCCAGGAGCACGGACTCCGCCCCGAGCGCGCGCGCCCGCTCCAGCAGCGTGACCAGCATCCGACGCGCGATGCCGCGCCCCTGGTAGCCGGGATCCGTCGCCACCGTCATCACCTGCACGTCCCGACCGTCGAACCAGATCCCGGCGTACCCCACGAGCGACCCGCCCGGAAGCTCCGCCCCGACGTAGGTACGCCCGGGCCCGACGAGCTCGTCGGCGAGCATCTGCCGCGACCACGCGCTGACGCCGAACAGCGTGCGCTCCATCCGGTCGAGCGCCGCGAGGTCGCCGGCGACCAGCGGGCGGACGACGACGTCGGGTGCCGCAGCGCTCACGCCAGGACCCGCTTGGCACCCGCGGGCGGCACGGCGTCCGGGCGACGCAGGTACAGCGGGTCGGCGGGCAGCTCCTGGCCGGCCGCGAGCCGCCGCTGCGCGATGCGCACGAGGAGCGAGGGGTCCGGGCTCCGCAGCGCCGGCGTGCCCTGCGGGAGCCGGGGGTCGGCGTCGCCGAAGACCTGGGGGTACAGGTCGCGGCCCGCGCCCAGCACGACGTCCTCGGGGGTCCGGGGCACGTCCGCGGGCGCGGCGACGTCCGGTCCCCCCGTGGGCAGCGCCACGCCGTCGCGGACCTCGTAGCGTGACCAGTAGACCTCGCGCCGCCGTGCGTCCGTCACGACGAGCAGCGGCGTCCCCTCGTCGAGACCGGCGAACCGCGCCGCGGCCTCGGCCAGGGCGTCCAGGCTCGGCACGCCGTGGACGGGCACCCCGAGCGCCAGGCCCAGGACGCGCGCCGTCACGAGCCCGACGCGCAGGCCGGTGAACGGCGCCGGCCCGGTGCCGACCACGACGCTCTCGACGTCACGCACGCTGCGCCCGCGCCGCGCGAGCAGCTCGGTCACCAGCGGCGTCAGCATCTCGGCGTGCCGGCGCGGCTCGTCGTCGACGAGGGTGTCGGCCGTGTCCGCGTCGAGCACCAGGGACGCGGCGACCGCGCCCGACGTGTCGATCCCCAGGTGCATCAGGTCCCCGCCTCCTCGTGGTTCTCCGCGGGCGTCGCGACCGGCACGGCGTCGGTCGGGTCCGGCAGCGCGACTCCCTGCCAGCGCTCCCCCACACCGCGCGCAGTCAGCACGCGCTCACCCGCCGCGGCGTCCTCGACGTCGTCGCCGACGCCGCCGTGCGGGCGCTCGAGCCGCAGCTCGAGCCGGTCGTCGGTCAGTCCCTCGACCCAGCCCGCGCCCCACTCCACGACCGTGACCGCCTCGTCGAGTGCCGACTCCAGGTCGAGGGCCTCGACCTCGTCGAGCGAGCCCAACCGGTACGCGTCGACGTGCACGAGGGCGGGTCCGCGCGTCCCGTCGGCGCGCGGCAACGGCGGGTGCTCGCGTGCGATGACGAACGTCGGCGACGCGACCTGCCCGCGGACGTCGAGCCCGTCGCCGATGCCCTGCGTGAGCGTCGTCTTGCCCGCACCGAGGTCGCCGGTGAGGACGACGAGGTCGCCGGCCCGCAGCAGCGACGCGAGCGCCCGCCCCCAGGCCCGGGTCGCGGCGGCGTCGGGCAGCCGTACCTGCGCGGTCACCGGACGCCTCCGGTCACGGCTGCCGTGGCAGCGGTGGCGTCCTGTCCCGCACCGGCTTCGCCCCGCTCGCTGTCGACGTACGTGCGGGGCACGCGCGCACCCAGCCGGGCCACCAGCTCGTAGGAGATGGTGCCGGCCACGTCGGCCCAGTCCTGGGCGGTCGGCACGCCGTCGCTGCCGTCGCCCCACAGCACGACCCGGTCCCCGGCGACCTCCGTCGCGCCCGGCCCGAGGTCGAGCACGACCTGGTCCATGCAGACCCGTCCCGCGATGCCGAGACGGCGTCCGCCGACCTGCACGGGACCGCCCCACCGGTCGGCCGTCCCCGACGCGTGCCGCGGGATGCCGTCGGCGTAGCCGAGCGGCACGACGCCGAGGACGGTGTCCTGCGGCACGACGTACTCGTGCCCGTACGACACGCCGGACCCGGCGGGCACGCGCTTGACCGTGGCGAGCTGCGCCTCGAACGTCATCGCGGGCACCAGGCCGAACCGCTCGGGACCGCCGAGCTGCGGCACAGGCGTCAGGCCGTACACCGCGATGCCCGGCCGCACCAGGTCCCAGTGCAGCGCGGGCGACGTCAGCGTCGCGGCCGAGTTGGCGAGGTGCCGCACCTCGAGGCGGGCACCCGCGGCCTCCACGACGGCGACCGCGTCGGCGAACACCGCAGCCTGCCGCGCGACGACGGGGTGGTCGGGCGCGTCCGCGAAGGCCAGGTGCGACCACACGCCGACGACACGCACCAGGCCCTCGGCCTCGGCCGCGAGCGCGGCCGCGAGGACGTCGGGCAGCTGCTCGGGGACGAGGCCGTTGCGGCCCAGGCCCGTGTCGACCTTGAGGTGCACGCGGGCCGTGAGGCCGGCCTGGCGCGCGGCCGCGACCACGTCGTCGAGCGCCCAGCGGGACGCGACCGACAGGTCCACGTCCGCCTCGACGGCCTCGCGCAGCGGCGCCCCGGGCGCGTACAGCCACGTCAGGATCCGGGCACCCGTGACGCCTGCGCGGCGCAGGTGCAGGGCCTCGCCCACCTGGGCCGTGCCGAGCCACGCGGCGCCGCCCTCGAGCGCCGCGAGCGCGCTGGGCACGAGGCCGTGACCGTACGCGTCAGCCTTGACGACGGCCATGACCTGCGCGGTGGGTGCGTGGGCGGCGAGCGTGCGGACGTTGCCGCGCACGGCAGCGAGGTCGACCACCGCGCGCGCCGGGAAGTCGTTCACGCCCGCCAGTCTCTCACCACCGGGCGCCTGCGCCCGCGCGCGCCGCGGTCGTCGGCGTCCGTGCCCAGCACGGTCGGTCGGGCGTCACCCCAGCAGCCCGGGGCCGACGACGACGTCCGCGCGCCGGGCGGTCGGCGCGACGAGCCGCGCGTTGGCGGCGTCCGGGCCGGTCGACCACGCGAGCGCCGCCGCGGGCGGCTTGCCGAACTGCTCGTGCCGGGCCACCAGGCGGGCGAGCCGCACGTCGTCGTCGGGCGCGACGTACCACGCCTCGTCGAGCAGGTCGGCGACGGGGCCGAAGCCGTGCTCGTCGAGCAGCAGGTAGTTGCCCTCGGTGACGACCAGCGGCACGTCGGGCGGCACGGCGACGGCTCCGGCGACGGGGTTCCGCAGGTCGCGGCGGTACTCGGGCGCGTACACGACGTGCCCGGGGCGCGGCTCGCGCAGCCGGCGCAGCAGCGCGACGTACCCGTCGGCGTCGAACGTGTCGGGGGCTCCCTTGCGGTCGGCGCGGCCGATGCGCTCGAGCTCGGACTGCGCGAGGTGGAACCCGTCCATGGGGACCACGACGCACGCCTCGCCGAATGTGGCCACGACCTGGGCGGCGAGCGTCGACTTGCCCGCGCCGGGAGCACCGGCGATGCCGAGGACCCGGCGCCGGCCGCCCGCCAGCAGGGCGCGCACGCGCTCGGCGAGCGCGGGTGCGAGGGTCGTCGCGCGCACGTGCGGCACCACGGACGCCGTCGGGGCCGGCTCGACGGGACGCCCGCTCACCCGCGCACCAGCCCGCCGACCACGGCCGGCACCGCGTCGGCGACGGCCGTCGCCACGACGGGCCCGCCCGGGTTGGCCCGGTGCGCAGCCCGCCCGTGCACCAGCGCCGCAGCAGCCGCGAGGGCCGCGGGCAGCGTCGGGTCGGCCACGGCGTCGGCCGCCCAGCCCGCCAGCAGCGCGCCCAGGACGCCCCCCAGCACGTCCCCGGCCCCTGCCGTGGCGAGCCACGCAGGCCCGTCGGCCTGCGCGTAGGCAGCGCCGTGCGGCCCGACCACCACGGTCGTCCCGCCCTTGAGCAGCACCGTCGCCCCCGTGAGCTCGTGCGCGCGCCGGGCGTGCGCGAGAGGCGCCGCCTCGACGTCGGCGCGCTCGACGGGCTCACCGCGGGCGGCGAGCAGCGTCGCGAGCTCACCCGCGTGCGGCGTGAGGACCACGTGCGGCGGCACCCGGTCCGGCAGCAGGTCCAGCGCTCCGGCGTCGACGACGACCGGCTCGTCGTGCCGCACCGCGCGCGCGAGGGCGGCGCGGGCCCGCGCACCCTGGGCCCGGTCGTCGGGAGTCACACCCGACCCGACCACCCACGCCTGCACGCGCCCCTCGCCCACGACGACCTCGGGATGCGCCGCGAGCACCTGCGGACCCGCGGCCCCGAGGTAGCGGACCATGCCGACGCCCGCCCGCACCGCCCCGGCGACCGCCAGGACCGCCGCACCGGGGTACCGGGCGGAGCCCGCGACGACGCCGAGGACGCCGCGCTGGTACTTGTGCGCGTCCGCACCGGGCACGGGCCACAGCGCGCCCACGTCGCGCTCCTCGAGCCGGACGGCCGTCGGCGGGCCGTGCAGCCGCAGACCGATGTCGACCAGCTCGACGTGACCCGCGGCGCCCGCCGCGGGCGGCAGCAGCAGCGCAGGCTTGTACGCGCCGAACGTCACGGTGCGGTCCGCGTCCAGCACCGCGCCGGAGCGGGTCCCGTCGTCGACGCCGACGCCCGACGGCACGTCGACGGCCACGACCAGCGGGCGCGGGTCGAGCGCCGCGACGAGCTCGACCAGCCGCGCCCCGGAGCCCCGCACTCCGCCGCGGCCACCGATGCCGAGCAACCCGTCGAGCACGACGTCGGCCGTCGCGACCGCGTCCACGACGAGGCCCGGCAGCGGGCCGACCTCGTCGTCGAGCGCCAGCACCCGTCCGTGCGCCTGCCGCAGGGCCTCCAGCCCACCGGCGTGCACGCGCACCGACGTCAGCACCGCCGTCACCGCGACCCCCCTGCGCGCCAGCAGGGCACCGGCGTGCAGGGTGTCACCACCGTTGTTGCCCGACCCGACGAGCAGCACCGCCCGCGCACCGCCGACGCGGCCCCGCAGGTCACGCAGCGCCCGGGCGACGTGCGCGGCCAGCCCGAACGAGGCGCGCGCCATGAGCGGCGCCCCCGCGGCCAGCAGGGGCTCCTCTGCCTCTCGCACGGCGGCGGCGTCCCAGGAGTGCAGCACGCGCCCATCCTCGCCCGCGCGCCGCCGGAGGGCGAGCGCCGGTAGCGTTACGCGCATGCGATTCGGACTCTTCATCCCCCAGGGCTGGCGGCAGGACCTCACGGGCATCGATGCCCGGGACCACTGGAAGGTCATGCACGGCCTCGCGCGATGGGCCGACGACGGCGACGTCTTCGAGTCCATCTGGGTGTACGACCACTTCCACGCCGTGCCCGAGCCCAACGGCGAGGCGACGCACGAGGCGTGGAGCCTCATCAACGCCTTCGCCGCCTCGACGTCGCGCGTGCGCCTCGGTCAGATGTGCACCTGCATGGCGTACCGCAACCCCGCCTACCTCGCGAAGGTCGCCACGACGGCCGACGTGATCTCCGGCGGCCGGGTCGAGATGGGCATCGGTGCCGGCTGGTACGAGCACGAGTGGCTCGCCTACGGCTACGGCTTCCCCCGCGCCGGCGAGCGCATCGCCATGCTCGACGAGGGCGTGCAGATCTTCAAGCAGATGTGGACCAACGGCACCGCGACGCTGCAGGGCAAGCACTACCAGGTCGACGGCGCACAGCTCTCCCCGCTGCCGCTGCAGGTCGACGGCCCGCCGCTGTGGATCGCGGGCGGCGGCGAGAAGAAGACGCTGCGCATCGCCGCCGAGCACGCGCAGTACACCAACTTCGACGGCTCCCCCGAGGGCTTCGCGCACAAGTCGGAGATCCTGCGCGGGCACTGCGAGGCGATCGGACGCAACTTCGACGAGATCACGCGTTCCGCCAACTACAACGTGGTCATCGGTGCGACGCAGGACGAGGTCGACGACCGCATCGCCTGGGTCGAGGAGCACTACGCGAACACGGTGCCGGACAAGGCGCCGGGCGTCGCCGAGGAGTTCCGCCGCGGGCCGCTGGTCGGCACGCCCGAGCAGATCGTCGAGAAGCTGCGCGAGCTGCAGGCGCTGGGCATGACGTACGCGATCACGTACTTCGCCGAGGCCGCCTACGACCGCACGGGCATCGAGCTCTTCGCCCGCGAGGTCGCCCCGCACCTCCGCTGACGCGTCACTGGATCGCCCTCTCACCGACTGGAGAGAGGGCGGCCCAGCCCCCAGGGCGCGAGAGCGCAATCCAGCCACCCCTCGCGCGCGAGAGCGCAATCCAGCCACCCCCCCAGGGCGTGAGAGAGCAATCCGGCCACCCCCCGCGCGCGCGAGAGCGCGATCCAGTCACCCCCCCGCAGGGCGTGAGAGAGCAATCCAGGCCCCCCCCGCGCGCGAGAGCGCGATCCAGTCACCTCCCCAGGGCGTGAGAGAGCAATCCAGTCTCCGCGGCGGTGACCGGATCGCGCTCTCACGCCTCACAGAGGTGACTGGATTGCACTCTCACGCCTCACAGGGGTGACTGGATT
>JADGMW010000064.1_pt2 | contig 103374 bp, 101 predicted proteins | sample 8641801 | NCBI WGS metagenome assembly JADGMW01 (sample SAMN16272018, study PRJNA661076) | feces metagenome | isolation source: fecal sample from diarrhoea affected cattle A | host: Bos taurus | place: South Africa: Lokaleng Village, Mahikeng | collected 2019-09
CAACGCATGGCAGGATCAAAACCTGCTGCCTTACCGCTTGGCGACGCCCCTGTAGGATGTTGCGACTCAAATGTGTATTCAGTTTACGTTTGCCTAACCTCAGAGAGGTTATGGCAGGGGCGGCTGGATTCGAACCAACGCATGGCAGGATCAAAACCTGCTGCCTTACCGCTTGGCGACGCCCCTGTAGCGTATAACCGAATGTCAAACATTCACTTCCTTGCCAGTGTTCCGAGCTGTTGGTGAACAGGAGACCTGTTGCAGCCGCGAGCGATGAAGCGTGGCAGAGTGGCTGGAAGTTGGCGCGAGACTTTATCAGCATCGCTGCGATTTGGGAAGCTCCCAAATACACAAGCTCCAGTTCCGGTCATTCTTGCTGGAACAAATTTGTTCAGCAAGTTCAAGGCGTTACGCACTTCTGCGTAGTGCCTCTCAACCACCGGCTGACAGTCGTTATGACCGCCCCCCTCAGGAAGGCTGCGAACTGTAATGGCCGGCGTATTACGTGTCAACTCCGGGTCGGAAAAAATTTCCGCAGTACTTACAGAGACTTGCGGTGCCAGTACGAGAAACCAGGGCTCGCTCAGGGTGACTGGCGTGAGGCGCTCGCCGACGCCTTCGGCAAACGCTGCGCGACCACGCACGAAGACCGGCACGTCGGCGCCCAGCTCCAGCCCCAGCTCGGCTAGACGGTTTTCGCTCCATTCCAGGTGCCACAGGTGATTGAGGCCGAGCAGGGTGGTGGCAGCATCCGAACTGCCGCCGCCAATGCCGCCGCCCATGGGCAGTTGCTTGTCCAGCCAGATATCGGCTCCCAAGGGTGTGCCGCTGCGCGCTTGCAATTGGCGGGCAGCGCGCACTATCAGGTTACTGTCGTGGGGAACCCCGGGAATGTCCGTGTGCAAGCGGATCACGCCATCGTCGCGGCTGCGAAAACCCAGCTGATCGCCATGGTCGAGAAACTGAAACAGAGTCTGCAGTTCGTGGTAGCCGTCTGCGCGGCGTCCATTGATGTGCAGGAACAAGTTGAGCTTGGCCGGGGCCGGCAGAATCAGTTGAGCGTCGTGCATAATTGTCATGGTTGGAGTGAGTAGGGCTTGGGCTCTTAAGGCGCGCGCTGTGAATTACTGCCCCAGTAGTCGAGGCCGCCATTCCTTGATAACCAGGGTGACAGTCAGGTCGTGACCTTGAAGCTTCATGCGCGCGGGCAGGGCATAGCCATCGTGCTCGGTATAACCGAGGTAGTCGACTTGCCAGCCGTCCTGCTGCAAGCGGGCCAGGCGGCTGTCCGGATCCAGCGTTACCTGGCTGCGCCGCTCCGGCTCCGGAAGGCCACGAATCCACCAGAGCAGGTTGGAGACTGGCAAGCGCCAGCCCAGTTGTTCTTCCAGTAACGCCTCGGGTGAAGCCGCCTCGAAACGGCCCTGATTGGCGATGTCCAGCACAATGGCGCCGGGGCGGCCGGTCAGGCGGCTGGCGCCCTGGCCGAGCGGGCCGGAAAGGCGGATGTCAAAGTAGGACTGGCGTTGCAGCCAGAACAGGGTAGCGCTGCCGGATTCCTGAGGAGAGCGAATGCCCACCTTGCCGCTGATCTGCCAGCCATCGAGCTGGGTGATTTGCGATTTGTGGGCTTGCCACTGGGCGGGATCGCCCTGGCCGTGCAGGGCTTCCTGGGGTTGTTGGCCGGCGCAGCCGGCAAGCAGGGCGAACAGACTGATAACGAGCAGGTAGCCAAGGCGCATGGTTAGGGGTTCTCCGAGCCAGTCAAGCGTTGCAGGGTGCTGCGCAGGATGCTGCTTTCGGGCTGCACCTTGAGCGCTTCGGCCCAAACCCTGCGGGCCTCGGCGTGCTTGCCACGGGTCCACAGCACTTCACCGAGGTGGGCGGCTACCTCGGCGTCGGGAAAACGCTCATGGGCCTGGCGCAGCAAACGTTCGGCTTCGCTCAGGTTACCCAAGCGGAAATTCACCCAGCCCAGGCTGTCCAGGATCGCCGGATCTTGCGGATTGAGTTGGTGAGCCTGTTCGATCAACACCTTGGCTTCGGCGTAGCGCGTGGTGCGGTCGGCCAGGGTGTAGCCCAACGCATTGAGGGCCATGGCGTTATCAGGCTCGCGCTCGAGAATGAAGCGCAGGTCCTTTTCCAGCTGCGCCAGGTCGCCGCGCTTCTCCGCCAGCATGGCACGTGTGTACAGCAGGCTGAGGTCGTCTGGGAATTCCTTCAGGGCCTGTTCGATCAGCCTGCTGGCGCGCTCGGGTTGTTGATACTTGGCCCAGGCTTCGGACTCGATCAAGTACAACTGCAGGGCGTAGTCAGGCTGGTCGAGGCGGGCGCCGCGTAAACGTCGTGACGCTTCGGCGCTGCGCTGACTGGAAAAGAGGATGTTGCTCTGGCGCACCTGGGCGGGCAGAAATTCATTGCTCGGCCCGACCTGTGAGTACTCATCCAGGGCTTGCTCGGGTTCGCCCAGTTCCTCATGCACTCGGCCCAGATGCAGGTGCGCGGCGTTCACATGAGTCTCGTTGCGAACAAGTTGCTGCAGGTGGTCGCGGGCTTCCTGCCAGTCTTTGGCCTCCATGCACACCAGGGCGAGGGAAAAGCGCAGGTCGTCATCGTCCGGGTACTGTTCAAGCAATCGTGAGAATGCTTGCTTGGCCTCCTTGATGCGCCCCTGGTCGACCAGCAGGCGCGCCTGGGCAAGGCGCAGGCGCTTATCGTCGGGGTGTTGGCGAATCCCTCTTTCCAGCAGCGGCAGCGCTTCATCGCCACGGCCAACACTTTGCAGCAGCCGTGTGCGCAGCAGCAGGGTGGCGATTTCACTGTCTTGTACGGGCTGGCGTTGCAGCAAAGCCAGGGCTTCTTCGGGGCGACCGTCCTGTTGCAGCAGCAGGGCCTGGCCGAACAGCAATTGCGCGTTGTTCGGATACTGTTGCAGCAGGCGGTCGAAGTTCTTCATCAGCCCGCTGCGGGTATCCGGGTCGGTCTCCGCGGCAGAGAGGGCCAGGAAGTCAAAGTGCGTGCTGCCATGGCGCTTGAGCACGTTCTCCATGTAGACCAGTGATTCGTCAAAGCGGCCGGCACGCGCCAGTTGTATGGCGGCGGCGCGCTGTGCATCTAGGTTGTCCGGCGCGGCATCGGCCCAGATCTGGCTACTGAGCAGGGCTGCCTGCTCGGAGCCGAGGTATTCGGCGATCCGATAGGCGCGCTCGGCAACGGCTGGGTCCTCGGTGGCGTTGGCCTGTTGCAGGTAGTTGCCCAAGGCGATATCAAAACGACCGCGCTGACCAGCCAGTTCAGCTGTCAGCAGGGCGTACAGCGTCTCTTGGCTGAACGAGGCGTACTGTTGCGGTTCGGGTGTGCTGACCGGCGCCGGCGGGGTGGTTTCGGGGGTGCTGGTGATGCTCTGACAACCACCCAGTAACGTCAGGATGGTCAAAATTGCGAAGGATTTTTTCATGGGAAAGAAGACTTACCTGCTGTTGCGCCATCATGACACATGCCTCCAGGCAAGCCCATGGGCTGCCGTTTGCCGGCGCTAGAAAGGGTGCGACTAATAGTGGCAATAAGTGATGGAGGTTGTTCTACGCCCGGCGACGTAGGAGAATTACCGGCTTCTCTAGCTTGATTTACGACCCGCATGGCTTTCCTCGCCCTTGGTATCAACCACAAAACCGCTTCGGTGGATGTCCGCGAGCGCGTGGCATTCACCCCTGAGCAGATGGTAGAGGCCCTGCAGCAGCTCTGCCGGTTAACGTCGAGCGGCGAAGCAGCGATTCTTTCCACCTGTAACCGTAGTGAACTCTATGTTCGGCAGGAGTCACCGGAAGCCGACGCCGTGCTGCGCTGGCTGGCCGATTTTCACGGGCTGAGCCTAGACGATCTGCGCGCTTGCGCCTATGTCCACACCGAGGACGAAGCGGTGCGACACATGATGCGTGTCGCCTGCGGACTCGACTCGCTGGTGCTTGGCGAGCCGCAGATTCTCGGCCAGATGAAGTCCGCCTATGCCGTGGCACGCGAGGCGGGCACGGTCGGGCCGTTGTTGGGCAGGTTGTTCCAGGCCACGTTCAGTACGGCGAAAACCGTGCGCACCGACACCGCCATCGGTGAAAACCCGGTGTCCGTGGCCTTTGCCGCAGTCAGCCTGGCCAAGCAGATCTTCAGCAACCTGCAAAACAGCCAGGCATTGCTGATCGGTGCGGGCGAGACCATTACCCTGGTCGCCCGACATCTCCACGAGCAGGGCGTCAAGCGCATCGTGGTGGCCAACCGGACGCTGGAGCGCGCCAGTCAGCTGGCCGCTGAGTTCGGCGCGCGGGCGGTGTTGCTGTCGGAAATTCCCGATGAGTTGGTCGGCAGCGATATCGTTATCAGCTCCACCGCCAGCCAATTGCCGATTCTGGGCAAGGGCGCCGTCGAGCGCGCATTGAAATTGCGCAAGCACAAGCCGATGTTCATGGTCGATATCGCTGTGCCGCGGGATATCGAACCGCAGGTCGGCGAGCTGGATGACGTCTACCTGTATACCGTTGACGACTTGCATGATGTCGTCGAGGAAAACCTCAAGAGCCGCCAGGGCGCCGCTCAGGCTGCCGAGGAGTTGGTCACCCTGGGCGCCGGCGAGTTCATGGTGCGCTTGCGCGAACTGGCCGCTGTGGACGTGCTCAGAGCCTATCGTCAGCAGGCCGAGCAATTGCGCAACGAGGAGCTGGCCAAGGCGCAGCGACTGCTGGCCAATGGCGGCGCGCCCGAAGACGTGTTGGCGCAGCTGGCGCGCAGCCTGACCAATAAGTTGCTGCATGCACCCAGTGTTCAACTGAAAAAATTCTCGGCTGATGGCCGGGGCGATGCCCTGGCTGTAGCCCAGGAACTGTTTGGCCTTGACGAGGGCGACGCGAAAAAATGAAAGCCTCGCTGCTCAATAAGCTGGACGTTCTCCAGGACCGTTACGAAGAACTCACGGCGCTGCTGGGTGACGGAGAAGTCATCGCCAACCAGAAGCAGTTCCGCGCCTATTCCAAAGAGTACGCCGACGTCGAGCCGGTGATTCTCGCCTACCGCGAGTTTCGCAAGGTGCAGGGCGACTTGGCCGGCGCGCAGGAAATGCTCAAGGACAGCGACCCGGACATGCGGGAAATGGCCGAGGAAGAAGTCAGCGATGCCAAGGAGCGACTGCTCGGTATCGAAGATCAGCTGCAGCGCATGCTGCTGCCCAAGGATCCCAAGGACGGGCGCAACGTCTTCCTGGAAATTCGTGCCGGTACCGGTGGCGATGAAGCGGCCATCTTCTCGGGCGACCTGTTCCGCATGTACTCGCGTTACGCTGAGCGTCAGGGCTGGCGGGTCGAGATTTTGTCGGAAAGTCTCGGCGAACACGGCGGTTACAAAGAGGTGATCTCCCGCGTCGAAGGCGACAACGTGTTCGCCAAGTTGAAATTCGAATCCGGCGCCCACCGGGTGCAGCGCGTGCCGGAAACTGAATCCCAGGGGCGCATCCACACCTCGGCCTGCACCGTGGCGGTGTTGCCCGAGCCGGACGAGCAGGCGGCAATCGAAATCAACCCGGCCGACCTGCGCGTGGACACCTACCGCGCCTCTGGCGCCGGCGGTCAGCACATCAACAAGACCGATTCGGCGGTGCGCATCACCCACTTGCCCACCGGCATGGTGGTCGAGTGCCAGGAGGAACGCTCGCAGCACAAGAACCGTGCGCGCGCCATGTCCTGGCTGGCGGCCAAGTTGCAGGATCAGCAGGACGCCGCTGCGCACAAGGAAATTTCCGACTCGCGCAAAATGTTGGTGGGCTCCGGAGACCGCTCTGAGCGCATCCGTACCTACAATTTCCCCCAGGGCCGGGTAACCGACCACCGCATCAACCTGACTCTGTATTCGCTGAGCGAAGTCCTGGCCGGCGCGGTGGAGCAGGTGATCGAGCCGTTGCTGCAGGAATACCAGGCCGACCAACTGGCGGCGCTGGGCGATTAACGGCAGCGGCAAGCCGCACGCTATCAGCCGCAAGCTGAATGAGTGGCGTCCTGTAGCGTGCCGCTCGCCGCTTGAGACTTAATACGTATGCCCACTATCGAAACACTGCTCAACGCCGCCGACTTGCCCGACTCGCCCAGTGCGCGGCTGGACGCTGAGCTGCTGCTGGCCCATGTGCTCGGCAAGCCGCGCAGCTACCTGCGTACCTGGCCGGAAAAAACGCCCAGCGAGGCACAGCAACAGGCCTTCGCCGAGCTGCTGCAGCGTCGTCGTACCGGCGAACCGGTGGCCTACCTGCTTGGCCGTCAGGGCTTCTGGAGCTTGGACCTGGACGTTGCGCCGCATACGCTGATTCCCCGCCCGGACACCGAGCTGCTGGTGGAAACCGCGCTGGCGCTGCTGCCCGCTACGCCACTGGCCGCGCTGGACCTGGGCACCGGCACCGGCGCCATCGCCCTGGCGCTGGCCAGCGAGCGGCCTGCCTGGCAAGTGACCGGAGTGGATCGCATCGACGAGGCCGTGGCCTTGGCCGAACGCAATCGCCAGCGTCTCGGGCTGGCCAACGTGAGGTTTGCGCTCAGTCATTGGTTTTCCGCGTTGCAGGGGCGGCGTTATCGTCTGATCCTCAGCAACCCACCGTATATCGCCGCCGATGACACTCACTTGAGCGAAGGCGATATACGTTTCGAGCCGGCCAGCGCGTTGGTGGCGGGCCAGGACGGGCTGGACGATATCCGCCTGATCATTGCCCAGGCGCCGCACTTTCTGGAACCGGGCGGCTGGTTGCTGCTTGAGCATGGATTCGATCAAGCGTTTGCCGTGCGCGAGTTGCTCGGGGCAGCCGGTTTTGCCGAGGTCCATAGCCGCCGCGATCTGGCCGGTCATGAACGCATCAGCCTGGGTTGTTGGCAGCCCGGCTCGGGAGCTGCCCATGTTCAATGAACTGAATGATGACGAACTGCTGCGCTACAGCCGGCAGATTCTTCTGGCACAAGTCGATGTCGAGGGTCAGTTGCGCCTCAAGCACGGGCGCGTTCTGATCGTCGGCCTTGGCGGGCTGGGCTCGCCGGTGGCGCTGTACCTGGCCGCCGCCGGGGTTGGCGAGCTGCATCTGGCGGATTTCGACACCGTGGACCTGACCAACCTGCAGCGCCAGGTGATTCACGACAGCCAGAGCGTGGGCGTGGGCAAAGTGGATTCAGCCATGGCTCGCCTCGCCCGCCTCAACCCCGGCGTGCGGCTGGTTGCCCATCGCCAGGTACTGGATGCCGACACGCTGGCCGAGGCGGTCAGCGCCGTGGATCTGGTGATTGATTGCTGCGACAACTTCGCTACTCGCGAGGCGGTCAATGCCGCCTGTGTGGCGGCCGGCAAGCCGCTGGTATCCGGTGCGGCGATTCGCCTTGAAGGCCAACTGGCGGTTTTCGACCCGCGCGACGCCGCCAGCCCTTGCTACCACTGCCTATACGGCCATGGCAGCGAGGCGGAGCTGACCTGCAGTGAGGCTGGCGTGATCGGCCCGCTGGTGGGCCTGGTAGGCAGCCTGCAGGCGCTGGAAACCCTCAAGTTACTGGCCGGCTTTGGCGAGCCGCTGGTGGGCCGTTTGCTGTTGATCGATGCGTTCGGTAGCCGCTTCCGCGAACTCAAGGTCAAGCGTGATCCAGGCTGCGCCGTCTGTGGGAGTCGCCATGCCCAGTAGCGCGCCGATTGGCGTGTTCGATTCCGGTGTCGGCGGGATTTCCGTGTTGCGCGAGATTCGTGCGCGACTGGCTCAAGAATCGCTGATCTACGTCGCCGACAGCCGCTATGTGCCGTACGGCGAGAAAAGTCCCGACTTCATTCGTGAGCGCAGCCGGCTGATTGCCGACTTCCTTTTGGCACAAGGCGCCAAAGCGCTGGTGCTGGCCTGCAATACCGCGACGGCGGCGGCCGTGGCCGAGCTGCGCGATCTCTATCCCGCATTGCCCATTGTCGGCATGGAACCGGCGGTCAAACCGGCAGCTGAAGCGACGCGCAGCGGCGTAGTGGGCGTGCTGGCCACCACCGGCACGCTGAAAAGCGCCAAGTTCGCCGCTCTCCTGGATCGCTTCGCCTATGACGTTCGGGTGATCACCCAACCCTGTCCGGGCCTGGTGGAGTGCATCGAGTCGGGAGCACTGGACAGCGCCGCAACCCGCGAGCTGTTGAACGGTTTCGTCGAACCGCTGCTGGCCCAGGGCTGCGACACGCTGATCCTCGGCTGCACCCATTACCCCTTTATCAAGCCGCTGCTGCGTGGGCTGGTACCAGACTCGGTGAGCCTGATCGACACGGGCGAAGCCGTCGCGCGTCAGTTGCAGCGCCTGCTGCAAGCCCGTGACCTGCTGGCTGGCGGACCGCCCTTAGCCACACGTTTTTACACCACCGGCGCGGTGGGCGGATTGCAGCAGGTATTGCCCACCCTGTGGCAGGACGAAGCGCAACTGGAACCGCTGGGTTTGGAACTCACCTCCGGCTGAGCCTTCATATAACGGGAAGTCTGTCTTCTTTTCCTTCTGGATAAGGATGTTTCCCATGATTAACAGGCCATTTCAAAACGTAGGCGAGGCCGGCAAGACGAGGCAAAAACAGCCGAGGAAGCGCAGTTTAGGAGTTCTAAATGAGCATGACTCACTGCGTTTCGCCCTTCGGGCCGCGCTAAAGCGCGTTAGCCGCAAGCGGCTTGCTGAGGCTGTTTTTAACGACGTATTGCCAACGCAGGTGGTTTTAAAACGGCCTGTAAAAGGATTCCCCCTGGCGGCGTTAACCCTTGCGCTGGTCGGGCTGCAACACGCACACGCGATGGATGTAACCATAGGCGTCGGCCAGAGCTCGGAGTCGGAAATGGTCTACCGCCTGGGATTGCAGTGGGATTTCCAGCGCAGTTGGTGGGAAACCTCCACGGGGCGTCTGACCGGCTACTGGGATACCGCCTACAGCTACTGGCAGGGCGACCAAACCTCCAGCAACCACAGCCTGTCGCTGTCCCCTGTGTTCGTCTACGAGTTTGCCGGTGAGCGTTTCAGGCCCTACATCGAGGCCGGAATCGGCGTGGCGGCTTTTGCCGATACCGAAATCGAGGACCGCGACCTGGGCTCGTCTTTCCAATTCGAGGATCGACTGGGCCTGGGCGTGCGCTTCGGCGCCGACCAGGACCTCGGGTTACGGGTGATCCACTATTCGAATGCGGGCCTGAAAAACCCCAATGATGGCGTAGAGGTGTACAGCCTGTATTACCGGATGGGGTTTTGAGGCGCGGGCAGCGTTATCGATAGGCCTGGGCCAGATCACCGCGTTCCTCGACGCATTCCGGTGAGCCCATTTCAAACTCGCGGCAGATCAAGGGACGATTGGCGTAGATGGTGCAGCGCATGCTGTCGCGATCCAGGGCTGCGCACCAGCCGTCGTCCAGGCGGCGCATGGTTTCGCCGCCCCAGCGATCCTGTTCGATAAAGCGCGCAGGTACGCCCGTGTCGGTCACCAGCATTACTTCCAGGCGACAACAGCAAGCGGCGCAGTTACTGCACAGCACGGGTGGGCTGGGTGTCTGGCGATGGATAAGCGGTGGTTGCTCGGGCATGCCCGCAGTTTACGCCTTGGTGAAGTGCGGCGCTCGGCCAGCAATCGGTTATTTACAGGCCAGACTGAAAGAATCTTGCACCCCGAGCGGAGCTCACCATGCGTATCTTGTTGACTGGCGGTACCGGCCTGATCGGCCGCGCCTTGTGCCACTACTGGCGGGCCCGAGGCTATGACCTCTGGGTCTACAGTCGGAGACCCCAACAGGTGCCCGCGTTGTGCGGCAGCGGAGTGCAGGGGCTGGGCGATCTTAATGAGCTGGGTAACCAGCCGCTGGACGCGGTGATCAACCTTGCCGGCGCGCCCATTGCCGATCGTCCGTGGACCGAAGCGCGCCGCACGGAACTGCGTGACAGTCGTATCGCCCTCACTGAACACTTGCTGGCCTGGCTGGCATTGCACAAGCAACGGCCCCAGGTGCTTATCTCCGGGTCGGCGGTGGGCTGGTATGGCGACACCGGTGAGCAGCGGGTGACCGAGCAAACACAGCCGGCCGACCAGGGCTTTGCCGCACGCTTGTGTGGCGCCTGGGAAGACGCTGCTCGCCATGCCGAAACCCTGGGTATTCGCGTGGTACGGGTGCGTACGGCGCCTGTGTTGGCGACCGAGGGCGGTATGTTGCCCCGGCTGCTGCCGATATTCCGCCTGGGACTTGGCGGGCCGATGGGCAGCGGCCGGCAATGGATGCCGTGGATTCATCTGCAGGATCAGATCGCCTTGATTGATTTTCTTCTCTGCCACCCCGACGCCCAAGGCCCGTACAATGCCTGCTCGCCGCAACCGGTACGTAATCGCGAGTTTGCCCAGGCGCTGGGCCGCGTGTTGCATCGCCCGGCGGTGCTGCCGGTGCCGGCCATGGCCTTGCGACTGCTGGGCGAGATGTCCGGTTTGCTGCTCGGCGGCCAACAGGCTGTGCCGGAGCGCTTGCAGGCGGCAGGTTTCACGTTTCGTTTTAATGATTTGGACGCGGCGCTGGTGGATCTGCTAGGCCGTCACTGATAGGAATGAGCATGACCGATCACGCGCTGTTGCTGGTCAATCTGGGTTCACCGGATTCCCCCCAAGTGGACGATGTGCGCCGCTACCTTAACCAGTTCCTTATGGATCCTTACGTCATCGACCTGCCATGGCCGGTGCGCCGGTTGCTGGTGTCGCTGATTCTCTTTCGTCGTCCGGAGGAGTCCGCCCATGCCTATCAGTCAATTTGGTGGGATGAGGCCTCGCCACTGATCGTGCTCAGCCGCCGTCTGCAAGAAGCCATGCGTGATCACTGGACGCATGGCCCCGTGGAACTGGCGATGCGCTATGGTTCGCCGTCCATTGACAGCGTGCTGCAGCGCCTGGCCGAGCAGGGGGTGCGCACGGTGACCGTGGCGCCGCTGTATCCGCAGTTCGCCGACAGCACCATCACCACGGCCCTGCAAGAAGTGCAACGGGTGACCGCCGCACGCGGGCTGAACTTCACGCTGCACACGCTGGCGCCGTTCTATGCCGAGGACGCGTATCAGGATGCGCTGGTAGCCAGCGCCAAACCCTACTTGGAAAAGGAGTTCGATCACCTGCTGTTGAGTTTTCACGGCATTCCCGAGGGACACATTCGCAAGTTGGTCAAAGACCCGCAGCATGATTTGCGCGCGGCTGACAGCCGTGGCGTCAGTCCTGAGAATCTGGCGCTGTGCTACCGCAGTCAGTGCCTGCGTACCGCCGAGCTGTTCGCCGAGCGGGCCGGGCTGCGTCCGGAACAGTGGTCGGTGTCCTTTCAGTCGCGACTGGGCAAGAACAAGTGGATCGAGCCCTACACCGAGGCGCGCTTCGATGAATTGGCTGCACGCGGCGTCAAGAAGCTGCTGGTGATGAGCCCGGCGTTCGTGGCCGATTGCATCGAGACCCTGGAAGAGTTGGGTATTCGGGGCCGAGAGCAATTCATCGCGGCCGGCGGTGAGGAATTAACGCTCGTGCCGTGCCTGAACGATCAGCCGCAGTGGGCACGTGCGCTCAATGCACTGTGCGAGCAAGCGGCGTCGCAGAGCAAATAAAAGGCGGCTTCGCCCCGTCGTCGAGAATAAAAAACGCCACGCTCCGTGAGGGGCGTGGCGTTTTTCATGGCAGGCGTGCTTGTGGTCAGGGGTTACTGTCTTCCAGCGCCTTGTTTCTCCAGCCCTGCCCGCCGGGCAGCAGCAGATTGAGCAGCAAGGCGGCAAGCGCAGCCAGGGAAATGCCGGAGAGGGCGAAGCCTTGGCCGCCGAACTTCATTCCGCCGATACCGAAGACCAGCGTGACCGAGACGATGATCAGGTTGCGCGCTTCGGACAGATCCACCTGGTTGCGGATCAGGGTATTCAGGCCGACCACTGCGATGGAGCCGAACAGCAGGCAAAGAATGCCGCCCATGACCGGGACCGGAATGCTTTGCAGTGCAATCCCGAACTTGCCGATGAATGCCAGGACAATGGCGAAGACCGCCGCCCAGGTCATGATTTTCGGGTTGTAGTTCTTGGTCAGCATCACCGCCCCGGTGACTTCCGCGTAAGTGGTATTCGGCGGGCCGCCGAACATGCCGGCGGCCGAGGTGGCCAGGCCGTCGCCGAGCAGGGTGCGGTGCAGGCCGGGTTTCTTGATGAAGTTCTTGCCGGTCACGCCGCCGATCGCTACCACCCCGCCGATGTGCTCGATGGCGGGCGCCAGAGCTACCGGCAGCATGTACAGGATTGCACCCCAATGAAATTCCGGCGCAATGAAGTTCGGCAAGGCCAGCCAGGGCGCAGCGGCGATCGCGCGCGTGTCGATCTGGCCGAGCAGGTATGACAAGACGCAGCCAACAATCACCCCGGCGAGGATCGGCACCAGGCGAAACAGCCCGCGACCCAGCATCGCGACCATCAGCGTGGTCACCAGTGAGGCCATGGAAATGAAGATGGCGGTGCCATAGGGAATCAGCTCTACGGCGCCGTCACCGGTTTTGCCCATGGCCATGTTGACCGCCACGGGTGACAGGGCCAGGCCGATGGTCATGATCACCGGAGCGATCACCACCGGCGGCAACAAGCGATCGATAAACGCCGGGCCGCGCAGTTTTACCGCCAGGCTCAGGACGATATACACCAGGCCGGCGGCGACGATGCCGCCCAGCACCGCCGGCAGGCCCACCTCGGCTTTCAGAACGATGATCGGTGCGATGAAAGCGAAGCTCGACGCCAGAAATACAGGCACCTGGCGGCCGGTGACCAATTGAAACAGCAAGGTGCCGACACCGGCGGTGAACAACGCCACGTTGGGGTCCATGCCGGTGATCAGCGGCATCAGCACCAAGGCGCCGAACGCCACGAAGAGCATCTGCGCGCCAGCGATTGACTGGCGCCACAACGGCTCCTTGAATTCATCGGTCATGCTCAGCTTTCCTTCTGCTTGGTGCCGAAAATCTTGTCGCCGGCATCGCCAAGCCCGGGAATGATATAGCCGTGCTCGTCCAGGCGTTCATCAATGGAGGCCGTGTAAATCTGTACGTCGGGGTGGGCTTTTTGCACCGCCTCGATGCCGGGTGGTGCGGCGACCAGCACCATGGCGCGAATTTCCTTGCAGCCCGCTTTCTTCAGGAGGTCAATGGTGGCAACCATGGAACTGCCGGTGGCCAGCATCGGGTCGATAATCAGTGCCAGACGTGAGTTGATTTCCGGCGCCAGTTTTTCCAGGTAGGTGTGCGCCTCGAGGGTTTCCTCGTTGCGGGCAATGCCCACGGCACTGACCTTGGCACCGGGAACCAGGCTGAGGACACCGTCCAGCATGCCAATGCCGGCGCGCAGGATTGGCACTACAGTGATCTTCTTGCCAGCAATTTTTTCCACTTGGACCTTGCCGCACCAGCCGTCGATCTCGTAGAGCTCAAGCGGCAGGTCATTGGTGGCTTCATAGGTCAACAACGCGCCCAATTCCTGGGCCAGTTCGCGGAAGTTCTTGGTGCTGATATCGGCGCGGCGCATGAGGCCGAGCTTATGGCGGATCAGCGGGTGGCGGATCTCACGGACGGGCATGGGATTGTCTCCGGGTGGGGCGGGCAAAAAAAATCGGGTTAGGGTAAAACATTGTGAGCCGGTTGTAATGGCGAAGCTTCGAGCAATCCGCGACATTTTGGCTTCCCATGAGGCGTCATGGACGGGCGTGCGTCCATTGCTTCTTGCCCAGACCCGCTGCGATGGCTACCTTTGCCAGTCTTTTTCCTGACGTCTCGCTTCGCGTGCGCCCGGTTTTTGTCGTTCCGCCCCGCCTTGAAGAGGAAGTTCCATGCCCGCCGATCTCGCTCATATTCGCCAGGTGATGGCCGAAGCTGACTGTCTTTATACCAACGAACAGCTTGAAGCCGCCATCCACCAAGTCGCACAGTCAATCAATGCCGAGCTGGCTGAACGCAATCCTGTCGTGTTCTGTGTCATGAACGGCGGGCTGATTTTCGCCGGCAAGCTGTTACCACAACTGGATTTCCCGCTGGAGCTGTCTTACCTGCACGCCACGCGGTACCGCAACGAAACGACCGGTGGCGAGCTGTTCTGGAAGGCCAAGCCGGAAATTTCCTTCATGGATCGCGATGTGCTGATCATCGACGATATCTTGGATGAAGGGCACACCCTGGCGGCGATCAGCGACTTCTGCAGACACGCCGGGGCCCGTCAGGTCCACACGGCGGTGCTTATCGATAAAACTCACGACCGCAAGGCGCGCCCGGACCTCAAGGCAGATTACGTCGGACTGCCTTGCGTGGACCGTTACATCTTTGGCTATGGCATGGACTACAAGGGCTACTGGCGCAATGCGCCGGGCATTTACGCGGTGAAAGGGCTTTAACTGCGCTGCGATTGCGGCGCCCGTGGTAGCCGGCGCCGCTGCAATAGAAGTGGTCAGGGGTTATGGCACGCCTGTCTCAGCGGCCAGCCCTGGTTGTTCGGTGTGTTGCTGCTCAGGCTTGAGCCAGTGCAACGCCCGCATCCGAGCCTGGTTGAGGTCACGGACGAAGGCCAGTCGCCCCTCGCTGCGGCGAATGCCGGCGCGGCGCAGTTTCAGGCGCACGCGGGGATGGGTGCCGACCAGGATCAGCCCGATGCCCTGGCGGCGATAGTCGTCGCGAATGCTTTCCAGTGCAGCCAGCGCGGTCATGTCCAGCATGGGCACAGCGCTCATTTCAACAATCACTACCTTTACCTCGGCCGGAAAGCGACGCAGCACGCTGAGCGCTTTTTCCGCCGCGCCAAAGAACAGTGGTCCGCGAATGGCGTAGGCACTGACCCCCTCGGGCAGGTCTTGCAGGGCCGCATGGAAACCGCGCGGCAGGCTGGCGGTGTCGGTCAGGTCGCTCATGCGCTTGATGAACAGTCCAGCAGCCAGCAACAGGCCAACGCCGACTGCCAGCACCATGTCGAACAGCACAGTGAGCACCAGGCAGGTAAACAGCACCAGCACATCGCTGCGCGGGGCTATTTTGACCGTATGCACCACATGGCGTGCCTCACTCATGTTCCACGCGACCATCAGCAGCAGGGCGGCCAGCGCGGACATGGGCAAGTAGCTGAACAGCGGCGCGAGCAGCAGGACAGCCAGCAGGACTACGCCGCAGTGAATAATGGCCGCCAGCGGCGAGAAGGCGCCGGCGCGTACGTTGGTGGCGGTACGCGCAATCGCCGCTGTGGCGGTGATACCGCCGAACAGGGGAGCGACCAAATTGCCGATGCCCTGGCCGAGCAATTCGGCGTTGGGGTCATGCTTGGTGCCCGCCATGCCGTCGGCTACCACCGCACAGAGCAGCGATTCGATGGCGCCCAGCATGGCAATAGCGAAGGCAGGGGCCATCAGTTGGCGAATCAATTCAAAGGACAGCGTCAGCGGCTGACCATCCGGACCAGGCAGGTTCCAGGGCAAGGCAAAGGTGGGCAGAAACGGCGGGATGCCAGGGTGTTCGATACCGTCGAGGGTATAGCTGAAGCGTTCGCCGAGGGTGGCCAGCGGCAGGCCGATGCTCTCCAGAAACAGGCCGAGCAGCGCGCCTACCAATAGCGCCACCAGATGGGCCGGAATCCGGGGTATATAACGAGGCCAGACAATCAGCACCGCCAGGCAAATGATGCCGACCAGTGCATCGCCCAGTTGCAGACTGGGCAGGGCCTGACCCAAGGAAGCGACACGCTCCAGGTAATTCTGGGGATCGCCTGCCAATTGCAGACCCAGAAAATCCTGCAGTTGCAGGGTGGCGATGACCACGCCAATACCGGCGGTAAAGCCGAGGACCACCGGGTAGGGCACGAAGCTGATCAGTTTGCCGAGGCGCAGCAGTCCCATGCTGATCAGGATCAGCCCGGCCAGCAGCGTACAGAGCAGCAAACCGCCCAGGCCGTATTGTTGGGTGATGGGTAATAAAATGACCACGAACGCCGCAGTCGGTCCTGACACGTTGAAGCGCGAGCCGCCGAACAGGGCAATCAACGGCGCGCCAATCAGCACCGTATACAGGCCATGCTGCGGCGCGGCGCCAACGGCGATGGCCAGGGCCATGGCCAAGGGGATGGCGATGATGCCGACGGTCAGGCCGGCGGCGATGTCGCCGCGCAGGGCATTAAGGGAATAGCCGGCTCGAAGTGTTTGGCGCCAAGCTGCGAAGAGAGGTAGTTCGAATGACATGATGGCTCCCATGAACGCTTGCCGGCCGAGTATACGCTGGCCAAAGGGCATCTTGACGGGTCTGCGTCGTTCGTTGAGTCGCGAAGGATGCGAGGGGTAAACTGCCCCTTTTAAATAAAGTCCGCCCGGTTTGGAGTGAGCGATGCGTAAAGACAAGAAGAAAGTGGTTGGCGACGAAATTGGCGACGAGGTGATCAAGACGTTCCTGACCATGGAACCAGCCGACGAGACGCCGCCTTCGCTGCACAAGCTGATCAAGGCCTACCGTGGCCTGCGCGTCGGCGATTTCGAGCGCTTTCTGGGCTTTTTCGTCGAGGCTGGCTATGACCTCGAGGCGAAAAATGACCAGGGTGAGGACTTTGTCGCCCTGGTCAGGAACCAGCGTCAGGCAGAGCTTTATATCGAGGCGGTCCAGGCGGTACGCCAGGCATAACGTCGCCGCCTTACAGGCTGTGGATGAGGGTGGAAACGCTGTCCACCCTTTGCATTCACGCTGGCTTGCGCGTCAGGGGTAATTGTTCGAAGTGCACGCCCGCCAGGCCTGTTTCCATCAGCGCGCGGATATTCCCGTGATCGGTGCCTGCCGGGCTGGCTTGCACAGCGCGGTAATGCTCGCCGAACGCCAACAGGGCTTCCTCGTCGGTGAAGCCTTCCAGTAACGCCAGGCCGAGAATCTTGCATGAGCCTTCATTCTGGCCAACGGCGTTTTGCTGCATGCCATTGCGAAAGGCGCTCGGCCGATAGTCGTAGTGTGCTGCGATAAAGGCCAGGGTCTCGGCGAAGGCATGGGCGCTGTCTGGCAGTGCAGCGCGAAAATCATCCAACGGCCTCATTGCGGCTTGTTCTTCTCGAAGCCGGCCAGTTGTTCAGCACTGGCTTCGCGCTGGTAGCGCTGTTTCCACTCGTCATAGGGCATGCCATAGATCAGCTCACGGGCGCTGTCCTGATCGAGTTCGATACCACGCTCGTCGGCAGCGGCCTTGTACCACTTGGACAGGCAGTTGCGGCAGAAGCCGGCGAGGTTCATCAGGTCGATGTTCTGCGCGTCAGTGCGCTCCTGCAGATGCTGCACCAGGCGGCGAAATGCAGCGGCTTCAAGTTCCAGGCGTTGTTGTTCGGTCATGAGCGTGCTCCGAGAGGGTAGAGGCGCGGCATGGGTGCCTGCGCCGAGGCGTGTTCGCGCAACGGTTCAGTCGCGATGGGCGGCCAGGGTGATCGACACCGACTCGGCAAAACGCAGCGCATGAGGCTTGTCCACTTCCACTTCGGCGTAACGTACCTGGGCGTGACTCATCACCAGGTCGAGGACTTCCTGAGTCAGGCGCTCAAGCAGGGCGAAACGGTGTTCTTCAACGTGGGCGATGATCGCCTTGGTGATAGTGCGGTAATTGAGGGCGTATTCGATAGCGTTATCACGCACCGCATCATGGGCGGGGTACAGAATGGTCAGGTTGATCAGCACATCCTGTTTGTTGAGGATTTCCTCCTCCTTGATGCCGATATAGGTGCGCAGGCGCAGGTCCTTGACCCGAATACGCGCCATTCCCGGTTCCAGTCGCGGCATGCCGAAGTTCTCCTTTCAAAGTCAGTAGCGCGGAGGAGTATCGCACGGACTGTTACTTGAGGTGGCGACCGCCATTGACGGTCAGCGTCGTACCCGTGACATAGGGGTTGTCGAGCAGGTAACGCAGCCCCTGATAAACCACCTCCGGGCCTGGCGTAAAACCCATCACCGATTTGGCCAGGGCTTTTTCGCGGTACTCGGGGTCGTCGTGCTCGTTGAACATCAACAGGGCCGGCGCGATGCCGTTGACCTTGATGCGCGGCGCGAGGCGCGCGGCAAAAGACAGGGTCAGGCTATCCAGGCCCGCCTTGCTGGCGCAGTAGGCCGTGTGTTTGGCGCTGCCCTTGCGCACCACATCGTCGCTCAGGTGCACGATATCCGCCGGGCTACTGTGCTCCAGCAGCTTGGCGCAGTGCAGGTTGATCAAGTAGGGCGCGAGCATATGCACATTGACCATGCGCTGAAACGCCTGCGCTTCCTGGCCGGGGCCTTCGGCAAGCCACTCCGAAGCGTTGTGCACAATTGCTCGCAAGCAGTCAGTGTGCCGCTTGAGTTGCTCGATGAACGCGAGAATGCCGGCTTCATCGCTGAAGTCTGCCGGCAGCGTGAGTGCGCCCTGCTGGCGCAGACGTACAAGGCTTTCGCGTTCGCGACGATAAGTAACGATCACGGGATGCCCGTCTTCAAGCAGGCGCAAGGCGCAGTGCAGGCCGACACGCTGGCTGGCGCCGGTGATCAGGATGGGGGCCGGGTTTTTGCGCATGGTGCTCACGGACAAGAAAGAAGGGTCCGGCGGCGCGCCACCAGGTACCTGACCAGTATGACGCCGCGCCGACCGAACCCCGGCTAACTTATAACAGTCGGCCTAAGACGACAATCATCGTGGGATTGACGGCTTTCTGGCGGCACGCGCGAGGCGTGCACGCACAGCGCCTCAGCGCTCATGCTCGAGGGCTGCCGGCCTAAAGAGCCTGCTCCTGGTTGCGCAGCTGCACGAGCAGTTCCTGCAGGCGCAGGATGCCAGAGTGGTGCGAAGGGGTGATGCGATAGGCGGCCAGGGTCGGTGAAAGTTGGCGCACGCGCGAACCGCGCAGCGAAAGAAACGCTTTACCCGGCAGGGCCAGTCCGAGGACAAAATGTTCGGGCGGCTCGCTGCCGTCATCGCTGCTGACGAGTGCACCGTTCTGGGATATCTGCTGCACCCACAAGGCGCTGGCCTGGCCGTTCTTGGCGATCAGGCTCAGCGGCGTTTCCAGAGTGGCGCGCCAGGGGCGCTCGACCACGCCCTTTTCGAAAATCTGCGGAACATCCAGTTGCAGGCTCAAGGCCCGGAATTCATCCAGTGTGAGGCGCAAGGGGAAGGTCATGCGCTGATTACCGACCCGTGCTTCCAGTGTCAGCTGCGCATGTTCGCCCAGATTGGCGAGAAGGGTCTGGGTGTCGGGGCTGCTGTTGAGGGTCAGCTCATGTGCACTTTTGGCTGAATACGCCGGGTCATCCAGGAGCTGCTGGAGAAATGTCAGTTCATCCCGAGTGAGCAAGGGCTCGTTACGCATGATGTTCTCGAACGGAAGTGCTGTGGCGATACTAAGACTAGCGCTGCGACGATTTGTTGCAGGAGTTCCCGTTATTTGAGCATCTGCACGGTTTCGAGTCACTGCGGTAGGTCGGGTTTCAGGCAATATTTCGGCATAATGTGACAATACTTGACCCCATTAAGGAATTTTTCATGAAAATTGCCATCATCAGCGGCTCGGTTTACGGCACGGCTGAAGAGGTTGCTCATCATGCCCAGCAGTTGCTGCAGGCCGCTGGCTTCGAAACTTGGTATCAGGCTCGCGGCACATTGGCCGATTTGCAGGAATGGGCACCCGAGATGGTCTTGGCAGTGACCTCAACGACCGGCATGGGTGAGTTGCCAGAAAATTTGCAACCGTTGTATTACGCATTGCGCGACCAGCCGCCCGCCTGGTACGGCGTGCCGGGAGCGGTAATTGCTTTGGGTGACTCGAGTTACGGCGATACCTATTGCGGCGGCGGCGAGCAGGTGCGCGAGCTGTTTGCTGAGCTGGGCATTCGGGAAGTGCTGCCCATGCTGCGCCTGGACGCCAGCGAAAGCGTAACGCCAGAGCTGGATGCCGAGCCGTGGATCGCCGAATTGGTTACCGTATTGCGCGGTTGAGCTAAACGAACACCATCTGCCAAGCGGACGAAGAATACCGCTGGCCATACCTGCCTTGCCGAGGTTGTAAATGAGTGACGTGTTGGACGAACTGGTGGCCTTGCTGAGCCTGGAAACCATCGAAGAAAACCTGTTTCGTGGTGCCAGTCAGGACCTGGGCTTTCCCCAGCTGTTTGGTGGACAAGTGCTGGGGCAGGCGATTTCAGCAGCCAGTCAAACGGTTGAGCCGGGTCGTCATGTGCATTCTCAGCACGGCTACTTTTTGCGCCCGGGCAACGCCTCGCTGCCGGTGGTCTACCAAGTGGACCGAGTGCGTGATGGCGGCTCCTTCACTACCCGGCGAGTTACCGCGATCCAGAAAGGCCAACCGATCTTCTTTTGCAGCGCTTCGTTTCAGGCCGAAGAGCCTGGTTTCGAGCATCAGGTGGCGATGCCCGAAGTGGAGGGCCCCGAAAACCTGCTCAGCGAATTGCAACTGTTTGGCCGCCACGCTGAATTGATCCCGGTGCCCATGCGCGAAAAAATACTGTGCGCAAAGCCTATCGAGATCCGTCCCGTGAACCCTGGAGATCCCTTTAATCCCTCGCCAAGTGAGCCGTGCCGGTATGTCTGGTTCCGCGCCGACGGCCCGTTGCCGGCGATTCATGCGTTGCACAAGTACATCCTGGCGTATGCCTCGGACTTTGGCCTTTTGACTGCGTCGCTGTTGCCTCACGGCGCTTCGTTCTGGCAACGGCATATGCAGGTGGCCAGCCTCGATCATTCCCTGTGGTTCCACCGCAACCTGAAGGTGGATGAGTGGCATCTGTATGCCATGGACAGCCCATGGAGCGGCAATGCCAGGGGTTTTAGTCGTGGCCATATTTTCAACCGGGCCGGCGAGTTGGTGGCCTCTGTCGCCCAGGAAGGCCTGATTCGTCGCCGCGAAGACCGCACATGAAATTGCACGAGGTCCGCCACTGGGTGTTTGACATGGACGGCACCCTGACTATCGCCGTCCACGATTTCGAGGCCATTCGCCGGGCACTGGAGATTCCTCTGGAGGAGGACATCCTCGACCATCTGGCCGGATTGCCCCTGAACGAGGCCGCCGCCAAGCATGCCTGGTTGCTGGAGCATGAGCGCGAACTGGCCTGTGCGTCGCGCCCAGCACCCGGTGCGGTGGAGCTGGTTCGCGAGCTGCATGCCCGCGGTGTACAGCTGGGTCTGCTGACCCGCAATGCCCGCGAATTGGCTCAGGTTACCTTGGACTGCATTGGCTTGGGCGAGTGTTTTTCCGGCGGCGACGTTCTTGGCCGTGACGAAGCAACACCCAAACCGCACCCTGGTGGCTTGCTGCATCTGGCGCAACGTTGGGATGTGGCGCCCCAGCGACTGGTGATGGTGGGTGATTTCCGTTTCGACCTGGAATGCGCCCGTGCCGCTGGCGCAAAGACGGTGCTGGTCAATCAGCCGGAAAATCTGTGGCCGGAATTGACCGACTGGCATGCGCGCGATTGTGGTGAGCTTCTCCAGTGGTTGTCATAGGTTCACTTAACCGGGGGTCTGTTGCGCGGGTAGTTGTAGTGTGCCTCGCAACAAGTGCGAGATGCCGCGTTTATAACGTCCGCGCCTTGAACGTATCGCAACGCCCGGGCTCACCCGTGTCGAATCCGGTGCGAAACCAGCGGGTCCGCTGGGCTGATGTGCCATGGGTGAAGGAGTCAGGCACCACCTGACCCTGGGTATGCTTTTGCAAACGGTCATCGCCAATGGCCGTGGCGGCGTTGAGGGCTTCCTCGAGGTCGCCTTCCTCCATCCAGTCCAGCCGCTGCTGGGCGTGATAGGCCCAGACGCCGGCCAGGCAGTCGGCTTGCAGCTCCTGGCGCACCAGCAACCCGGTTTCACCTTCCAGGCGCTCGCCGCGCTGACGGGCGGCATTCACTTGGGCTGATACCCCGAGCAGCGTCTGTACGTGATGGCCCACTTCATGGGCGATGACATAGGCCTGGGCGAAATCCCCGGCGGCACCGAAGCGCTGTTCAAGTTCTGCGAAAAATTGAAGGTCAAGATAGACCTGCCGATCAGCGGGGCAGTAGAACGGCCCGACAGCCGCCGAGGCCAGGCCGCAGGCCGACTTCACGGCGCCGCTGAACAACACCAGCCGTGGATGCTGATACTGACTGCCGGCGCTGGCAAACAGTGCGTCCCAGGTGTCTTCAGTATCGCCGAGCACGGCGCGCACGAACTGGCTTTGCGCGTCGTCACCTGCAGGTTGCCCTGGCTGAGTCGCGACGGGGCCGCCCGACTGGTTGGCCAGCTCACCGAGGATCTGCAACGGGTCCTGACCCATCAGCAGGCCGACGATCACCACCACGGCGATCCCGCCCAGACCCAGTCCTCCGCCGACTCGCAAGCCACGACCGCTACCGCGTGCATCCACAACGTTGTCGCTCTGCCGTGCTCGTCGCCAACGCATGCTGTTTCTCCTCGGTACTTTGCCGTACGGGAACTGAAACCGTTATGAGTATGGTCGAATGCCGCAACGGAAGCCGGATAGCTCGCGTTATTAGCGTGCGGAACGAGGGTGCGGTTGTCGTGCCTGCCCGCCACGAATTAGCATGCGCGGCTATGGGCGGCTGTCACACGTGCGCGGAGCTGGATATGAAACAGTCTTTTTCACTGGCGACCCTGGTCGCTGCCTTGCTGCTGGTTGGCTGCCAGGCTGTGAACACCACCAGCGGCGGCGCCGTGGGCGTTGATCGCAAGCAGTACATGTTCAGCATGCTGTCGACCGACCAGGTCAACCAGATGTATGCCCAGTCCTACCAGGAGGCGATTGGCGAAGCATCCAGCCATGGGGTGTTGGAGAAAACCAGTGCCGATGCCAAGCGGGTCCAGGCAATTTCCCAGCGCTTGATTGCCCAGGCATCGGTATTTCGCCCGGATGCCGCGCAATGGGATTGGGAGGTCAATTTGATCGACAGCAAGGAGTTAAACGCCAACTGCGGGCCAGGCGGCAAGATCATGGTCTACACCGGTTTGATCGAGCAGTTGAAGCTGACCGACGACGAGCTGGCCGCGGTGATCGGTCATGAAATTGCCCATGCCCTGCGCGAGCACAGCCGTGAAGCACTGTCCAAGGCGTATGGGGTAGAACTGGCCAGCCAGCTCGGTGCGGCCCTGGGTGTGGGGCCGGGCAGCCTGCAAATGGCTAACATGGGCGTGGAATACCTGATGACCCTGCCCAACAGTCGCGGCAACGAGAACGAAGCCGACCTGATCGGCCTGGAGCTGGCCGCGCGCGCCGGCTACAACCCCAACGCGGCCATTACCTTGTGGCAAAAGATGAGCCAGGCAAGCAACGGCGCGCCGCCAGAGTTCCTGTCCACTCACCCGTCATCGAGTACGCGCATGAGTTCGTTGCAGGCCAACATCCCCAAAGTCATGCCGCTGTACGAGCAAGCGCGTCGCAAGTAGCGGCAAATGCAGGAGGGCGGCGTGGCGGGATACCAGCACCGCCCCCATCCTGCGAGGTGTTTACCAGATCCCTGCCAGTCTCAGGGCTTGATATCCGGCATACAGTCCCAGCAGTGCAAAGGCCGCCGCGGCCAAGCGATGAATCAACGTGAGTGGCAGACGGTCGGCGGCAAAGTTGCCAGCCAAGACCACCGGCACGTTGGCGATCAGCATGCCCAGGGTGGTGCCGGCGACCACCATAAGCAGGTAATCGTATTGCGCGGCGAGCATCACCGTGGCGATCTGCGTCTTGTCGCCCATCTCGGCGATGAAAAAGGTAATTAACGTGGTGATGAAGGCTCCTCGGTATCTGACGCGCGAGGCTTCGTCCTCATCGAGTTTATCGGGGATCAGCGTCCAGGCCGCGACGGCCAGGAACGCGATTGCCAGGATGGCGTGCAGCATGGCTGGGGTGAAGAAGCCGGCAACCCAGTTGCCCACAACCCCGGCGATGAAATGATTGAGCAGCGTGGCGACGACGATCCCGGCCACGATTGGCCAGGGTTTGCGAAAGCGTGCGGCAAGCACCAGAGCCAAGAGTTGTGTCTTGTCGCCGATTTCCGCCAGCGCGACGATTCCGGTCGAGACCAGGAGAGATTCCAGCACAGGGATTTCCTAAGAGGGGTGGGTCGACTGAACACATATGACACGACGTCCTGCCCACCCCGGGTCAGGTCGTTCGTGTCATAGGTCTTGTCAAACCACGGGCCTGTTTCGACAGGCTTGAGGTCGCTGGCGCCATGCTCTGTTGAGCAAGTATGTTGACGCGAGCCGGGCGAGCGGGCGCTCGCGGGAGACTACTCCCCTAGGACGGCGGGCATTCTGCCCAATGTGGCGTGCAAGGGCAAGCTCACAAGGGGGGCAGCAGCGTGACCTTAACGGCGCTTGGCCCGGTAAATACGGAAACCCTGGCCTTCGGCCAGCATCTGGCAGGGTCCCAGGTGCTGTTCGATCAGCGGCGGATATTTGAGGAAACTGTTCGCCACCAGACGCAATTCCCCAGCGTTGATGAGGTGCCGGGTAGTCTCGCGCAGCAGGGTTTCGCTGGCTTGGTAATCGGTGTGCACGCCCTGATGGAACGGCGGATTGCTGATGATGGCGGCCAGATCCTTGGGCGCCGCGTGAATACCATTGCCAGCGATCAGCTGCGCATCCAGACCGTTGGCGGCCAGCGTCAAACGGCTGCTGGCCAGGGCGAAGGCGTCGACGTCCAGCATATTCACGGTGCTGTGCGGATAGCGACGTTTGAGCACCGCGCCAATCACCCCGGCGCCGCAGCCGAAGTCCAGCAAAGAGCCGGCGGGTAGGTCGTCCAGATTATCCAGCAACAAGGCCGTGCCCAGATCCAGTCGACCGTGGCTGAACACGCCCGGCAACGTGACCACCTCCAGCGGACCGTCGCTAAGTTGCAGTTCGTAGCGCTGCGCCAGGCTATCCAGGTCAGGCGCGGCGGGTGCCTGCTCGACGCTGATCTGCCACAGCTGGCAGTGGCGGGCGCTGTCCAGTTTGCGCGGTTGGCCATAGGCGGCCAATTGCTTGGCGGCGCGTTCGACGCCCGCGCGCTTTTCCCCAACCAGGTACAACGGCGCACCGGGCAGGCGTGCGGCCAGGGCTTGCAGCAGATACTCAGTCAGCTCGCGGGACTTGGGCAGGAACAGCACGGCAGCGGTGAAAACCTCGAGAGGCGGGCAGGTCCCGAAGTGACTGCGCCCGGGGAAGCGCGCCGCCAAGGTGGCCTGTTCGCCAGCATGCCAGCTCCAGCCGAGGCTGTCGGGCAGCTCGCCGAGCAGGTCATCAGCCGGCAGCCCGGCCAGCAACACTCGGCCGGTGAATAGCTCGGCCTGACGCAGCAGTACTTCGCTTCGCGGGTCCATGGGGTCTCCGTTAAAACCTGGTTTGGGCCTGAAGCCAGGCCCGAAAAAGGCGCGGATTTTACCCGACCACGCGGATCGCCGCTGCGTTGAAAAAGGCCTGGGCGTTTTCCGTCAGCTGACCGACGATGCGCTGGCGCGCCTCGCGACTACCCCAGGCGCTGTGGGGGGTAATGATCAGGCGCGGAATATCGTCGGCCAGAAGGGGGTTTCCATTAATCGGTGGTTCTTCGCTGAGCACGTCGGTGGCCGCGCCGCCCAGGTGGCCACTGCGCAGGGCGTCGGCCAACGCCTGCTCGTTCACCAATCCACCGCGGGCGGTATTGACCAGCAGTGCGCCGGGCTTCATCAGGCCTAATTCGCGGGCACCGATCAGATCGCGGGTTTGTTCGGTAAGCGGGCAATGCAAGCTCAAGGCATCGATATGCGGCAGGAGGTCCGTCAGGGGTAAATGGTCCGCGCGAGCAGGGCGTCCCGGCAGTTGGCCGAGCAGTACGCGCATGCCGAACGCTTCGGCCAGGCGGCCCACGGCGCTGCCCAGCTCACCATGGCCGAGCAAGCCGAGGGTCTTGCCTTCCAGTTCGATGATCGGGAAATCCAGCAGGCAGAATTGCTTGGCCTGTTGCCAGCGCCCAGCACGCACCGCCGCGTGGTAATCCGGCAGTCGCGTGGCCAGGGCAAGCAAGAGCATCAAACAGTGCTGGGCCACCGAGGGCGTGCCATAGCCTTGACAGTTGCACACGGTCACGCCGTGGGCACGGGCCGCGTCCAAGTCGACATTGTTGGTGCCGGTGGCCGAGATCAGTACCAGCTTCAGGTCCGGGCAGTTGGTAAAAACCTCGGCATCCAGGCGAACCTTGTTGGTGATCGCCACCGTAGCGCCCTGCAATCGTTCGCTGACCTGTGCGGTCTCGCTGGCGTCGTGCAAGGTCAGCTCGTCGAAACAGTCACGCAAGGCGGTGAAATCCAGATCGCCTAGATCAAGGGACGCGTGATCGAGAAAAACGGCGCGGATGCTCATGGGAAGACCCTCTGCTACGGCGGAAGAAAGAAGCAGAGCCTACCAGAGGGGTGGCTGCGTGGGGCGTGATCGTAGGGCAAGAGGTACGGTGCAGAGATTGGCAGTGGGGTCGCTCGCACGACCCCCAGCCGTTCGGTTTACAGCAGCTCCACTGCAATGGCGGTGGCTTCGCCGCCGCCGATGCACAGAGATGCCACGCCGCGTTTACCGCCGGTTTGCTTCAGGGCATTGATCAAGGTGACGATCAGGCGCGAGCCGGTCGAGCCGATCGGGTGGCCTTGGGCGCAGGCACCGCCGTAGACATTGACCTTGGCGGGATCGAGTCCATGTTCGCGAATGGCCAGCATGGTCACCATGGCAAAGGCCTCGTTGATTTCGAACAGGTCGACCACGTCCTTGTTCCAGCCGGTCTTGCGGAACAGATTGCTGATGGCGCCAACCGGAGCGAGGGTGAATTCGCTCGGGTCCTGACTCTGGGTCGCATGGCCGACGATGCGCGCCAGCGAAGTGAGCCCACGGCGGGCGGCTTCATCGGCGCTCATCAGTACCAGCGCGCTGGCGCCGTCAGAGATCGAACTGGCGTTGGCTGCGGTGATGGTGCCGTCCTTGCGAAAGGCCGGTTTCAAACCGGGGATCTTGTCGAGCTTGGCATTCAGCGGCTGCTCGTCATCCTTGACCAGGGTTTCCCCCTTTCGGCTGCTGACAGTGATCGGCACTATTTCGTCGTTCAGCTTGCCATTGGCAATGGCTGCCTGAGCACGGTTCAGCGACTCAATGGCGTATTCATCCATCTGTTCACGGGTGATGCCGTACTGGTCGGCAGTTTCCTGGGCGAAGGAACCCATCAACCGGCCGGTGCGGGCATCTTCCAGGCCGTCGAGAAACATATGGTCCTTGATTTCGCCGTGGCCCATGCGCAGGCCGCCACGGGCTTTTTCCATAACATAGGGCGCATTGGACATGCTTTCCATGCCGCCGGCGACCATCACGCTATTGGTACCGGCCTTGATCAGGTCATGGGCGAGCATGACTGCTTTCATGCCCGAGCCGCACAGCTTATTGATGGTGGTGCAGCCGGTGGCGGCGGGCAGGCCGGCGTTCAGCGCGGCCTGCCGGGCGGGACCTTGTTTGAGGCCGGCGGGCAGCACGCAGCCCATGATCACTTCCTGCACCGCGTCGGGCGCAATACCGGCACGCGCCACAGCCTCGCGAATTGCGGCGGCGCCCAGTTCAACGGCGGGAATGCTGGACAGGCTGCCTTGGAAACCACCCATGGGGGTACGGGCGCCACTGACGATGACGATATCGGACATCGAAAACACCTCTTGTTGATCGGTACCGGAACTGGCCGAGGCCGACGATTCTATACCGTGACCAAAGCAGTCAAAAGAGTCACGTGATAAATCATCCTTTGGGTTGATGGGGGTTCCTGTCGAGCCATCTAGAGTGCATCCATACCAATAACAACACGCACGGAAAACGCCATGCTCCAGACACGAATCATTCCCCCTGCGCACAACGCCCATGCCAGCCCACTGCTAATCAAGCGCCTGCTACTGTCTGGCAGTCGTTACGAGCGCACCCGTGAAATCGTCTACCGCGACCTGGTGCGCCACAGTTATGCGACCTTCACGGAACGGGTCGCCCGTCTGGCCAACGTGCTCACTGCGGCGGGGGTCAAGGCCGGCGACACCGTGGCGGTGATGGATTGGGACAGCCACCGTTACCTGGAATGCATGTTTGCGATCCCGATGATCGGCGCGGTGCTGCATACCATCAACATCCGCTTGTCGCCGGAGCAGATTCTCTACACCATGAACCACGCCGAAGACCGCTTCGTGCTGGTCAACAGCGAATTCGCACCGCTCTACCAGGCGATTTCCGGGCAACTGACCACAGTGGAGAACACCCTGTTGCTCAGCGATGACCCGCAGGCGACCGTCGAGCTGCCGTGCATGGTCGGTGAATACGAAAGTATGCTGGCTGAGGCAAGTGCGCATTACGACTTCCCCGAGTTCGATGAAAATTCGGTGGCCACGACCTTCTACACCACGGGCACCACCGGCAATCCCAAGGGTGTCTACTTCACCCATCGCCAACTGGTGCTGCACACGCTGGCAATGGCCGGCGTGGTGGGCAGCCTGGACAGTGTGCGATTGATGGGTAACAGCGATGTCTACATGCCGATCACGCCAATGTTCCATGTGCACGCCTGGGGCATGCCTTACGTGGCTACGATGCTGGGGGTGAAGCAGGTCTATCCGGGACGCTATGACCCCGACCTGCTGGTTCAGTTGTGGCAGCGCGAGAACGTCACGTTTTCTCACTGCGTGCCGACCATCCTGCAGATGGTCCTCAATGCCAAATCGGCGCAAGGAGTGGATTTCGGCGGCTGGAAAATCATTATTGGCGGCAGCGCCCTGAATCGCAGCCTGTACCTGGCGGCGAGGGAAACCGGCATCCAGCTTAGCGCCGCGTATGGCATGTCAGAAACCTGCCCGCTGATCTGCGCCGCCTATCTCAATGAAGAGCTGCTCGCCAGCAGCGAGAGCGAACGTACCACGTACCTCATCAAGGCCGGCGTACCGGTACCGATGGTTGAAGCGGCGCTCATGGCGGAGGATGGCAGCCTGTTGCCGCAGGATGGCGAAACCCAGGGTGAATTGGTCCTGCGTGCGCCCTGGCTGACCCAAGGGTATTTCCGTGAGCCGGAAAAAAGCGAAGAGCTGTGGCAGGGCGGTTGGATGCACACCGGTGACGTCGCCACTCTGGATGACATGGGTTTCATCGACATTCGCGATCGCCTTAAAGATGTGATCAAGACGGGTGGCGAGTGGCTTTCGTCGCTGGCCCTGGAGGATTTGATCAGCAGTCATCCGGCAGTGCGCGAGGTTGCGGTGGTGGGTTTGCCCGATCCGCAGTGGGGGGAGCGACCCTTTGCGCTTCTTGTGCTGCGCCCTGAGCAAACCCTGGAAGCACGGGATCTTCGTGAGCATTTAAAGCCCTTCGTTGAGCAAGGCCACATCAATAAATGGGCTATTCCCAGCCAGATTGCCGTTGTTACCGAAATTCCCAAGACCAGTGTGGGGAAGCTGGACAAAAAGCGCATCCGCAAAGAGGTGGCAGGCTGGCAAGCAGCCGGCAGCGCCTTTTTATCCACCCTCTAGGATGCGTTGGGTGGGTCATTGCAATGTGACTAATCGGTCAGGCGAGTGCTGGCGTGCTAATTGCTCCGCTTCGCCTCACCGAAGACTCGGGCAGTCGCGAAAGCGCTGAGCCAGAGGACTTTGGAGCGTGCAAATCACTCTTTCGGGGGATCATGCGGGGCAGCCCGCTGGATATAGTCAGTAGTAGCCATAACAAACATAAAAAGTACATGGAGTAGCGTCGATGACAACAACAAAACCGTTCTGGCGTCGGGCACGACTGCCATTGGCCATCAGCCTGGCATCCACACTTTCCGCGCCGGCCTTTGCGTTGAACTTCAATATCGGGGAAATCGAAGGGCAGTTTGACTCGTCGTTGTCGGTCGGCGCCAGCTGGGCCACCGCCAAGCCGGACCAGGACCTGATCGGTGCCAACAACGGCGGGCGCGGTCTGTCGCAAACCTCCGACGACTCCCACCTGAACTTCAAGCGCGGCGAGACCTTCTCCAAGATCTTCAAGGGCATCCATGACCTGGAGTTGAAGTACGCCGACACCGGGATCTTCCTGCGCGGCAAGTACTGGTATGACTTCGAGCTTAAGGATGAAGACCGCCCATTCAAGCCGATCGAGGAACGGGGCCGTGAGCGTCTGGCCAAATCCTCAGGCGCCGAGCTGCTAGATGCCTTCGTCTATCACAACTACACCATTGCCGACCTGCCGGGCACTGTGCGCTTGGGCAAGCAGGTGATCAGTTGGGGTGAAAGTACTTTCATCATGAACGGCATCAACGCGGCCAACCCGGCGGACGTTTCCGCTTTCCGTCGCCCCGGCGCGGAAATCAAGGAAGGCCTGATTCCAGTCAACATGTTCTATGTCGGCCAGAGCCTGACCGATAACCTGTCGATGGAAGCCTTCTACCAGATCGAGTGGAACCCGACTGTACTTGAGAATTGCGGTACGTTCTTCTCGCAGCCGGACGTCGTGGCACCCGGGTGTGATGACAATCTGGCGGTGTTGATCAACGACGAAGCGCTTATTGGAACGCTTAATACCCTCGCAGCAGGAGTAGGGTTGGGTGTTAGATCGTCAGCGTACGGTGAGGGATTGTTGGTTGAGCGTGGTGCGGACCGCAATGCTCAGGACGATGGCCAATGGGGCTTGGCGTTCCGTTACATGTTTGAGCCACTGGATACCGAATTCGGCGCCTATTTCATGAATTATCACAGCCGCATGCCGATTTTCAGCGGTGCTGGTCCGGATGCTGCGACTCAAGCAACAATCAATACCTTTGCCTCCGGTATTTATGGTCTTAGCCCGGCGCTAGGGACAGCCGCCGGTGCCGCGCTGACAGCTGCGAACGGCCAATATTTCATCGAGTATCCGGAAGATATTCGCCTGTACGGCCTGAGCTTCTCAACCACCTTGCCTACTGGCACAGCCTGGCAAGGCGAGATCAGCTATCGTCCGAATGCGCCGGTGCAGTTATCAACCACCGATGTGCTCTATGCCGGTTTGCGCAACCTGCAGCTCAATGGTGTTGCAGTGTATGACGGCGCTTCTTTGTTGGCTGCAGCGCCGGGTCAGGAGCTGAACGGTTACAACCGCAAGGAAGTTACCCAGTTGCAAACCACCTTCACCCATTTCGTCGATCAAGTCATGGGCGCCTCGCGTATGACCTTGGTGGGTGAAATCGGCTGGACGCACGTTGGTGGGCTGGAAAGTTCAAGTGAAGCCCGCTACGGCCGTGATCCGATTTTTGGGCCGGGTGCGGGTGCGATGTGTACCGCGTTGAACGTAGGTACCGTGGGCGACGGTTCTCAGGCCAACGTCAGCAAGTTCTGCGAAAACGACGGCTTCACCACTGCTGACTCCTGGGGCTACCGTGCTCGCGTCATGTGGGAATACCCCAACGCCCTGCTGGGGGTGAACCTGCAGCCGACCCTGGCCTGGTCCCATGACGTCAAGGGTTACTCCCCGGGCCCGGGTGGCAACTTCGAGGAAGGTCGCAAGGCGGTCAGCGTCGGTCTGAATGCTGATTACCAGAACACCTACACCGCCAATCTGTCTTACACCGATTTCTTTGGTGGCGATTATTCGACCCAGAGTGACCGGGACTTCGTGGCCCTGAGCTTTGGCGTGAACTTCTAAGCTGCCCGATTAAGGAAACGCATATGAAAACAAAAACATTGATGCAGACCGGCGCACTGGCACTTTCCCTGTTGGCCGGCGGTGTAATGGCCGCAGTCTCTGAATCCGAGGCGGCCAAACTGGGTACCACCCTGACCCCGATCGGCGCTGAAAAGGCGGGTAACGCGGCGGGCACCATTCCGGCCTGGACCGGCGGTCTGCCCAAGAATGCCGGAGCTGTGGACGCAAAGGGCTTCCTAGCCGACCCTTTCGCCAACGAGAAGCCGCTGTTCACCATCACTGCGCAGAACGCCGAGCAGTACAAGGACAAGCTGACTCCCGGTCAGCTGGCAATGTTCAAGCGCTATCCGGAGAGCTACCGCATTCCGGTGTTCACCACGCACCGCACCGCCACGCTGCCGGCCAGCGTGCTGGAAGCCACCAAGTACAACGCGACCCATACCCGGCTGCTGTCGGGGGGTAACGGCCTGGATGACTTCCGCACCGCCAACGCCTTCCCGATTCCGCAGAACGGTCTGGAAGTGATCTGGAACCATATCACCCGCTACCGTGGCGGCAGTGTGCGTCGTCAGGTCACCCAGGCTACGCCGCAGGTTAATGGTTCCTTCAATCTGGTGTATTTCCAGGAGGAGTTCGCCTTCCGCGATGCCCTCAAGGACTACGACGCGAGCAAGCCGAGCAACGTGCTGTTCTACTTCAAGCAGCGGGTAACCGCACCGTCGCGCCTGGCGGGTAACGTGCTGTTGGTGCACGAAACCCTCGACCAGGTGAAGGAGCCGCGTCTGGCCTGGCTGTACAACGCCGGTCAGCGCCGTGTACGTCGCGCACCGCAGGTGTCCTATGACGGTCCGGGTACTGCTGCCGACGGCATGCGCACCTCCGACCAGTTGGACATGTATAACGGCGCGCCGGACCGTTACAACTGGAAGCTGATGGGCAAGAAGGAGCTGTACATTCCCTACAACAGCTACCGCCTGGACTCGCCGAACCTGAAGTATGCGGACATCATCAAAGCCGGCCATATCAATCAGGATCTGAGCCGCTATGAGCTGCACCGCGTCTGGCACGTGGAAGCGACCCTGAAGCCGGGCGAGCGCCACATCTATGCCAAGCGTGACTTCTATATCGACGAAGACACCTGGCAGGCCGTTGCGATCGACCATTACGACGGTCGCGGCAATCTGTGGCGTGTTGGCGAAGCCCATTCGCAGTACTACTACGACAGCCAGGTACCCTGGTACACCCTGGAAGCGCTGTATGACCTGCAGTCTGGCCGTTATCTGGCTCTGGGCATGAAGAACGAGGAGCGTAAGGCTTACGAGTTCGGCTACCAGGCCACGGAAAGCGAGTTCACTCCGGCGGCGCTGCGCCAGTCCGGCGTGCGTTAATCGAGCACTATCCGACCCGGGGTCACTCGGGTCATCGGCTACGAAAGAACCCATGCTTGCATGGGTTTTTTCGTTTTCATCCCCCTGGGTGTCGAGCCGCGCCATTGGCGGTTGCTCATGTGCGTAATGTGATCGGGATGTCGTTGAGTGCATCTTGAATCGGGCGCCACCTTTCAAAGCAGGGGTGAAGGCGCTAGGCTGGTCGACGTTTGTCCCTTGAGGCCGACCTGCCCATGACGGTGTTATCCCGCTCGCAGACTTCGTTGCTAGAGTCTTTGCCTGGCGCCCAGGCAGGCCGTTTTTTTCGTCCGCCATTGCCGGCTGGGCATGTACCTCGTCCGCATTTGTGCGAACGGCTGGCGCAAGGGTTGCGTGGTCGGCTCCTGCTGATCAGTGCACCTGCCGGGTTTGGTAAAAGCTCCTTGGCCGGTGAGTTTTGCGAGAGTCTGCCGCCGGGCTGGCGCAGTCTTTGGCTCGGACTCAGCCCGCGCGTCAGTGATCCAGGGCGCTTCTTCGAATACCTGCTTGAGGGGTTGCGTCAGTTTTTCCCAGGACTGGGTGAAGAGGAGCTGGCGCTGTTGAAGATGCGTCAGCCGCATCAGCCCTTCGCGTTCGAGGAATGGCTCACCGTCGTGCTGGATGAGCTAGCCGTCTGCTTGTCAGCAGAGCAGCCGTTATTGCTGGTGCTCGATGATTATCATCTGGCCCAAGGCTCCGTTCTGGATGGTTGCCTACAGTTCATTCTCAATCATTTGCCGGCCGGTCTGGTGTTGCTGGTTACCAGTCGGCAGCGTCCGGATTGGCATCTGGCCCGCTTGCGGCTTTCGCAGCAGTTGTTGGAGCTGCAAGTGCAGGATCTGCGTCTGAGCGCGGAAGAGTCCCAGGCATTACTAAGCGGGCATGGCATACCGTTGTCTCAGGATACTTTCAACGATGTACAGGCACGCTGTGAAGGCTGGGTCGCCGGCTTGCGCCTATGGCTGCTGGCACGTCAGGAAGAAGGCGAAACCGAACCAATTGGCCAGCCTCGCAACGCCGATGGGCTGATCCACGATTATTTGCTTGAGGAAGTGATCGAGCGACAGACCCCAGAGGTGCAGCACTTTCTTTACCAGACCGCGCACCTGGATCGCTTTTGCATCGATTTGTGTGATGCGGTGCGCGAGGCTCATGACAGCAGCGAGATACTCGCTTACCTGCAGGCCCACCAGGTATTCCTGGTGCCGCTGGACGAGAGGGGTAAGTGGTTTCGCTATCACCACTTATTTTCCGATTTGCTGCGCCATCCCGACATCGACACGGGGGTCACCCCTGCAACCTTACACCTGCGGGCCTGCCGCTGGTTCGGTGCCCATGGTGAGCTGATCGAGGCAGTGGAGCATGCGCTACGAGCAGGGCGCAGCGATGTAGCGGCATCGTTGGTGCAAAACCTCTCTGAAGAGAAGCTGCTGGGCGAGCAGAACGTGGCCATGCTGCTGCGTTGGAAAGTGGAATTGCCGGACACCCTGCTCAGCACCTCGCCGCGCTTGATCATGCTGTATGGGTGGGCGCTGGCCATGGCCTGTCAACTGGACGCTGCGGAATCGCTGGGTTATCAGCTGGGGAATTTCCTCCCTGCGGCGTCAGCGGAAGAACAGACCTTGCTGCTGGCCCAATGGCTGGCGTTGAGTGGTGTGATTGCGCGTGGGCGCGGTGAGCTGGATAAGGCCGAGCACTATTGCCGCGAGGCGCTGGAAGCATTGCCGACTGATCGTTATGGACAGCGCTTCATGTGCATCTCTGTGCTAGCCAATATTGCGGTGGCGCGCAATGCGTTATGGCCGGCCCGGATGCGCAACCGCGAGGCGCTCGAGCTGGCGCAGCGGATCGGCAATCCGCTGTTCGAAGCGCTGGCTCATTACGATCGCGCGCGGGTTCTACAAGCACGGGGGGAGATCGCGCGCGCCCTGGGTGAGGTTCGCCAGGGATTGCAGGTGTTGCGTGAGTATCCGCAGAGCCAGCCTTATGCCGTGCGCGCGCGCCTGCACCTGTATGAGGGCTACCTTTTAGCGCTGCGCCTGCAACCTGGGGAAGCGCGCGAATCCCTGCAGGCAGGTATTGCCGAAGCGCATCGATGCCGGGATGTCAGCGTGGTAATTGGGTATTGCGTTCTGGCACGCTTGTCCGGGCATGCGGGAAAGCACGATGAGGCGTTCACTCAGTTGGCTGAAGCTGAGCGCATCATGCATGCATGGGATGTCCCGCCGATCTACTACTTGGCCCTGGTAACCCTGGTCAAATGCGAGCTGTGGATGAGTCAGGGGCAGCTGCCGCTGGCGGGAATCTGGCTGGCTCGTCTGGAGCAAACCTATGCCGGCGAGCGGGCTGCGGCAGCTCCGGAACTCTTGCCCCAACTGCCCATGCATATCACCTTGCAACGCGCAGCGCTGGCCATCGGGCGTGGGCAATCGAAAGAGGCTGAAAAGCTGTTGCGCCAACTCGAACAACAGGCCCGCGCCAGCGATTGCTTGATGATCGCGACAATGGCAGGTGCTCACCTGTGCCTGTTGTTGCGTATGGGGGGAAGCGAGCGCGAGGCTCAGCAGCAGCTACGTACGAGCCTGGATTTGGCGCAAGGCGGTGGGTTCTGGCAATTTCAACCGTTGATCGAGCGACAGGCAGAGTGGTTGCGTGCGCAACTTCGCGTCCAGCCGGACTGCCCGGTGGCCTCAGCCTTGCGTGGCCTGTTGCCGGCCGAGCAAGAGTTGCATGACGGTTCTGAACCGACCGAGACGCTTACCGCCAGGGAATTGTCGGTATTGCGCCTGATAGCCAAGGGCTGCTCCAACCAGCAGATCAGCGAAAAGTTGTTCATTTCCCTGCACACGGTCAAGACCCATGCCCGGCACATCAACAGCAAGCTTAACGTCCAGCGGCGTACCCAGGCAGTCGCCCGCGCCAAGGAGCTGGGGTTGCTGGAATAGGCTTACCGATGTGTGCACTGAGCGCTCAGGTGTGTGATGCACTGAGCGCTGCCTCGTGGTCAACCGCGTGACGCGTTGCGTCTGTTCATGTCCATTTGAAGAGCCAGCAGAACGGGGTGCAGCTCAGCCAGGCTGGTGCGGACCTCAGCGTGTGGGTGCTCGTGGGTCAGCTGTGCGATACGCGCTACTACTTCATCGCGGGTTGTCGCTGGCAGGTGCACGAACAGTTCCGGTAGCAGCTTGCCGAGTTCTGCCGCATAGAGCGCCAGGTCGTCCTGAGCGAACTGCTTGCCTAGTTCCAGGTAATCCAGGGCGCTGGTGGAGAGCATGCCGGCAGCATTCTTGGCCTCGCGCAGACCCTGCAAGCGTACAGGGTTGCGTTGTTCGTCGGCGGACAAGGTCATCCAAAACTCCACCGTAAGGGTAAACAGGATCGCCTGCTGATTCAGCGCATGGCTCATCAGACCCAGTGCTTCGGCAGCATAGGGCTGACGCGTGGCGGTAAAGTCAAAATACAAGCGCATCAGTTCCTTGAGCTGCAACAGCGTTTCGCGCGCTTCGTTCTGGCGTAGCTCCAATGGGGCATAAATGTTCAGCTGCGGACGAAAGTTTTCCTGGCTGACCATGCGCTGGTAAATCGGCCCGGTGAACTCGCCGCTGCGTCTGGGTAGCGCGTTGCTCTGGTTGGAGTCGACCTTTTGCAGCGCGATTAGCAGTTGGTGGTAATCGCTGCTACTCCAGGGACGCTGAATGTCGGGGATTTTCTGCCCCAGGTAAAACAGCTCGGCGGCCCCCGCGGAGCGCAATGCGAACAGCGTGAGCAGGAGCAGGAAAAGCAGGCGAGGAATTAGGCGCATCGGCGGGTCCGACAAGTGGGCGTCGCGTCAGCTTAGTCAGCCCCAAGCGCAGCGTCATCCCGCGCCGGGCTGAGATCTTCGCGATGTGACGCAGGCTCTACCTAGGTTGGGCACTCAGCGCCGGGCGGCTGTGCTGTCATGCGAGCATCCCCCGCTAGAGGAGAGAGCGTCATGACCGTTTCCAGTTATTCGATACACCCGCCACTGGCCTCCGGTCTGGCCCGGCTGGGGTTTGGCGAACTGCCGCTGGAAAGCCTCAAGGCTCGTTACGGCAGCGCCGCCCGTGGTTCGCGGTATGTCGAGCTTGACGGCTTCACTGTGCATTACCGCGATGAAGGCAGTCGTGACAAACCGGTGATTGTGATGATCCACGGCGTAGTCGCCTCGCTGCATACTTGGGACGCCTGGGTGCCGGCCTTTGCGCCGCATTACCGCATCGTGCGCTTCGACGTGCCGGGCTTCGGCCTTACCGGTCCAGCGCCGGGCGATTACAGCGCGGAGCGCATGCTGAAGGTTCTGGAACTGTTGCTGGCGTATCTGGCGATCGATCAGGCCATTTTGGTGGGCAATTCATTGGGCGGTTATATCGCCTGGAACTTTGCCCTCGCTTCCCCGCAACGGGTCGAGAAGCTGATCCTGATCGACCCGGCGGGCTACAAGATGCGCACGATTCCCTGGATGATCGCGGCTGCCGCGTTACCGGGATCGACCTGGGCAATGCCGTTGTGGATGCCGCGTGCGTTGATCGCCCAAGGCGTCAAGGAGGTGTATGGCGAGCGCGGACGGATCAAGCCAGGAGTAATCGACCGCTATTACGACCTGACTCGCCGCCCCGGCAACCGCCGCGCGATGATGGAGATTTTTCGCATGATGATGCGGGTCAACAAGCGCGAGTTGCACCAGACGCCACAGCGTGTCGCACAGCTTCGTGTGCCGACCCTGTTGATGTGGGGCGATCGTGACCGCTGGATTTCTCCGGAACATGTACCGTTATGGCGGCGCGACGTACCGGGTTTGCAGGTGCGCACGTACGCGGGTGTCGGGCATATTCCCATGGAGGAAATACCTGAGCGCAGCGCTGCCGATGCGTTGAGCTTTTTGCAGGGGCGGATGGCGTAAAGGCTGTCACCAGGGCGAATTCATGCGAAGCGTTCCACTGCGCGTTCGCCACAACCCCTCGTGGCGAGGGGTTGTGGCCTCAGTTGCGTTACTTAGCCCAGTTTTCCGGCAAGTTGATGAAATCGAACATTTCGCGCAGACGACCGTGATCGCGGCCGTTGAAGATGAAGGTCAGGCGCGGCAGATGGCTGAGCTCGGGGTCATCCTGCTCCGTACCGCAACCAAGTTGCTGCTCAAAACCGCCACTCAGGCACAGGTCGGCATAGTCGCTGTGCAAGGTTGCAAGGGCCGGTTCGCTGAGGGCATGGTTGAGGCGAACAATGAAATACTCCTTCAGCCAGCGACTGGAGTGGAAGTTGCGGTAGAACTGGGCAATTTCGGCGGCCGCTTCCTCGGCGCTGTGGGCCAGACGCATCAGGTGCATGTCGCTGGGCAGGATGTAGCGGTTTTCCACCAGCTGTTTGCTCATGAAGTGCAACGCGTCGTGCCAATAGCTGCCACCGGGCTCGTCGAGTAGAACCACCGGCACCAGCGGGCTTTTGCCCGTCTGGATCAGGGTCAGGACTTCCAGTGCTTCATCCAGCGTGCCGAAACCGCCCGGGCACAGCACCAGCGCATCCGCTTCCTTGACGAAGAACAGCTTGCGAATGAAGAAGAAGTGGAACGGCAGCAGGTGCTCAGTGCCTTCCACTGTAGGGTTGGCATGCTGTTCAAAGGGCAGGGTGATGTTGAAGCCCAGGCTGTTTTCCTGTCCGGCACCTTCGTGGGCTGCGGCCATGATGCCGCCGCCCGCGCCGGTGATGACCATCAGGTCGTAACGGGCCAGGGTCGCGCCGAGCTCGACGGACAATTTATACAGCGGATGATCGATGGGCGTACGTGCCGAGCCAAAGACGGTCACCTTGCGCCGGCGCTTGAATTTTTCGAGTGTGCTGAAGGCGCGTTCCATCTCACGCAAGGTCTGTAGCATGATTTTGGCGTCCCAGCGGTTGCGGTCGGCTTGGGCCATGCGGATCACGGTGGTGAGCATTTCGCGGTACAACGGCTGGTTGGGGCTGGACTCAGGCACTACGAGGCGAGCGATCTCGTCGACCTTGGATGTCAGGTCGATACCGCTGGTCTGGAAATGACGGGACAGATAATCGTCCGATTCAAAAGGCATGCAGCGTCTCCGGGTAATCGTTTTACGATGATTTTTCCATGTTTGGTTATAACGCGATGCGATCGCCTGCCTCGGGAATAATGGCTTCCCAGTTCAGTCGAGCACGCAGAGCGGTCTGCAGAGCCAGCATCTTTTCCCGCTCGCCGTGGACCAGGTAAAGCTCGGGTCGGGATTTGAAATGGAACGCCCAGTCGAGCAATTGTGATTGGCCTGCATGGGCGGAAAATCCACCCAGTGTATGGATTTGGGCCTTTACGGCAATCTGTTGATGGAACAGTCGTACGCTCGAGGCACCGTCGACGATAGCGCGACCCAGCGTGCCCTTACTCTGGAAGCCGGGAATGACCACGTGGCATTCCGGGCGCCAGAGGTTGTGCTTGAAGTGATGGAGAATACGCCCGCCCGTACACATGCCGCTGCCGGCGATAATGATTGCGCCGTGGGTGGTGCGGTTGATCGCCATGGACTCTTCGGCGCTCGGCGTGGTGCGCAGGATTGGCAGCAGATCGTTCAGCTTGTGGAGGTCTCGTCTGCTTAACTGCTGGCGCTCGAGTGGGTCAAGGTGATCCAGGTAGCGGTTGTAGATATCCGTGGCGCGGATTGCCATTGGGCTGTCGAGGAAGACCGCCTGCTGGGGCAGGCTCCCCTCGTGGTAAAAGCGCCCGAGGTAGTAGATCAGGTCCTGGGCCCGACCCACGGCGAAAGAAGGGATCAGCACGTTGCCGCCGTCACGTTGAGCGGCTGCCAGGATCTGCGCGAACTCCTCCAGGGTGTCTGCGGCGCAGCGGTGATCACGGTCCCCATAAGTGGATTCGAGCAGCAACACGTCGGCTTCTTCAAGCACGCTGGGGTTGCGCATCAGAGGCGAGCAGTCGTTACCGAGGTCTCCGGAAAATACCAGGCGACGGGTGCGGCCATGATCATGCACATCCAACTGAACGATGGCCGAACCGAGGATGTGCCCGGCGTCATGCAGGGTAGCGAGCACGCCTTGCGCGACCTTGACTGCCTGGCTGTAAGCAACGGGCTGGAACTGGCTCACCGCCTGTTCGGCATCGGCACGCGTATACAAGGGTTTGACCAGCGGCTTGCCGCGCCGTGCCCGCCAGCGGTTTTCCCACTCGGCGTCCTTTTCCTGAAGGTGCGCGGCATCCTGCAGCATCAGATCCATCAGTTCACAGCTGGCTTCGGTGGCGTAGATCGGGCCGCGGTAACCGGAGCTGACCAGGCGCGGCAGCAGGCCGCTGTGGTCAATATGCGCGTGGGACACCACGACGGCGTCGATGCTTGCTGGATCGAAGGCGAAAGGCAGACGGTTGCGGTTTTCTTCTTCACGACGGCCTTGGTGCAGGCCGCAATCCAGAAGAACCTTTATGCCGTCATGGGTTTCGATCAGGTAGCAAGAACCCGTGACCTGCTGGATGGCGCCAAGGAAGCTGAGTAAAGCCATAGTTTGCAATCCCACGTCCTGTCGTTAAAAACAGTCTGAGCCGATCGGCGTCACGCTGTCTTGATACATATCAGATCCCTTGGCTGGCTGTCTGCCTAGACTTGTCGAAACACTTGTCGCGACGGAGCCCACACCATGCATCAAATCCTGCCGAGTCCCTCCGAACTGGCTGAGCATGCTCGCCGTGAGCCGGACTTTGCCCGATGGAGCGAAGGATACGGCCCCCTTCAACATGCTGATGAAACACGCGCGGCAGTATTTCGCATGGCGCATCAGTTGGTGCAAGCGGGACTCCACCAGGACCTGGCCAGTGTCTATCGCCTGCTGCAGGGGCTCGACCGGCTGACCGCTGCGGGTCTGTGGCTGGTTGTGCACATGACGTACGCGCGTCGTGTACGTCTGGATGGGGCACCGTTACAGGCCGAAGATTTCAAGGCCCAGCCGGAAGGTCATACCGGAGGGGCGTTGAATATGGTGCCGGGCTATGCCGGTTACCTGGCGCTGAACGCGTTGACCGGTACGACCCGCGGCTGGTTGATGGGGCAGGGGCATTGCGTGGCGGCGATCGAGGCGCTTAACGTGCTGACCGCCAACCAGCATCCTGAGCAGGCGGCGCGTTATCGCTTCGACGAGCAGGGGCTGAGTCATCTGGTGAGCGATTTCTACAGTTACGCCCAAGCGCCTGATGGTACAGCCGGCGTGCCGTTGGGTAGCCATGTCAATCCGCACACCGCAGGGGGCATTGCCGAGGGCGGCTATCTTGGGTTTGCCGAGCTGCAATATGCCCACATGCCGTTACCGGGTGAAACCTTGGTGGCCTTCCTTTCCGACGGTGCAGCTGAAGAGCAGCGGGGCAGCGACTGGATTCCCCGCTGGTGGCGTGCCGAGGATTGCGGCACGGCGTTACCGGTGATGATCGCCAACGGACGGCGCATCGAGCAGCGCACCGAACTGGGCACCCTCGAAGGCCTGAAGGGATTCGCCGAGCATCTGCGTCACTGTGGCTTCGACCCGATCCTCTTCGATGGTCGCGATCCCGCCGCGTTCGTGACCACCCTGTGGGAGATGGAGCAGCGACTGGCCCGCCGGGTGGATGAGAAGAATCACGGCATCCTGCACTATCCGCTGCCGATCCCCTACGCTATTGCCGAGACCACCAAGGGCTTCGGCTTTTATGGCGACGACAGCAATGCCGCGCACAACCTGCCGTTACCCGGAAATCCCTCCCTTGATGACGAGGCTCGCGCACTGTTCAACACGCATGTCACGCCGCTGTGGGTGGCCCCGGAAGAATTGTCCGCCGTGCGCACGCTGTTCAGTTCACGTGGCGAGCGCCCGCTGGAACGCGATCATGCCCTGGCCTTGCGCCATCCGCCGGCGCCGCGTTTGCCGGCGTTGCACTACCGGGCGGACTCGTGCTCACCCATGGCCGCGCTGGACCGTTTCTTCGTCGAACTCACCGCTGCCAATCCCGAGTTGCGCCCCCGGGTCGGTAATCCCGATGAGTTAGCCAGCAATCGCCTGGGCGGGGTACTGAAAGCACTAAAACACCGAGTCAGTGAGCCGGAAAACGAACTTGAAGCGGTGGATGGCAAGATCATCACCGCCCTCAACGAGGAAGCCGTGGTCTCGGCCTGTCTGGCCAACCAGGGTGGATTGAATCTGGTGGCCAGTTATGAAGCCTTTTGCGTGAAGATGCTGGGCGCGGTGCGCCAGACGATCATCTATGCACGCCAGCAGAAAGAGGTTGGACGCCCCGCCGGCTGGCTGGGCTTTCCCGTGGTGGCCACGTCGCACACCTGGGAGAACGGCAAGAATCAGCAGTCGCACCAGGACACGACGTTCTGCGAGGCTTTGCTGGGTGAAATGAGCGATATGGTACGGGTAGTGATTCCTGCCGATCACAACAGCGCGCTGGCGCTGCTACCAACAATCTATCAATCCCGTGGCCAATTGGCCTGCATGGTCATTCCCAAGCGCGAGCGCCCGGTGTACTTCGATCAGGCCCAGGCCGAACAGCTAGCACGTGATGGTGCCATTGTTGTCGAGGAGGTTGGCGGGGTCGATCCGCTGCTGCTGATTGCCAACGGCAGTTATCAGCTCGAAGAAATGCGCCGCGCCTGCCAGCGCCTCAAGGACGCCGGTTGTGGTTATCGGCTGGTGTATCTCCAGGAACCGGGCCGCTTCCGCGCCCCCCGTGACCAGTGGGAGATGGAAACCGTAGCTGACGAAGCCACGGTGGGGCGGCTGTTTCCCGACCATTATGAAAGGCGTGTGTTACTCACCCACATGCGCCCCGAAGTCGCGCGCGGCGTGCTCTGGCCGATTCTGCCCGATGCGCGTCTTAGCGGAGTGCTCGGCTATCGTAACCGGGGCGGCACCTTCGATGAAAAGGGCATGCTGTTTGCCAACCGTTCCACTTGGGCCAACGTGCTGGCAGCCTGTGCGCGCATCATGGACGTGCCGCGCACCGCGTTGCTGACGCTTGATGAAGCAGCTGCCGTGGCCGGTAAAGGGGATCCGCAGGTACTGCGCTGAGTGTTCTGGCGCAAGCAAGCATCGCGGCCTTGCCAGGGCAGCGATGCTTTTTTGTTGACGTGACGGTGCCTAGGGGCAGTCTGTTGCCTGAAAACGCTGACTGCTGATCGGCTCCCCGTTGGGGTATTCCGTGAATTGGTAACGCAGGGTAGCGCCCTGGTCCAGTAGCCGCTTGAAGCCTGCGTTGTTGCACACGCTTTGGGATAGCTGCTCGCGTACCGCTTCGGGATTGCGGCGCATTTCTTCTGCGTGGCGAGGCTGCACGCCCAGGTGATTGATGAGTTCGTGGCCTTCTACGCTGAATCCGCGGTCAAGCAGATCGGCATTGATGGCCCGCGGTGTGCCGACACTGCTTTCTCGGGCGATGCGCTGCAGGTCGCGACTCAATTGTTCGCTTCTCAAGGATTCTGCCTGCGCCCAAGGCATGGCGAAGCACAACAACATGGCAAGTAAGCGTGACATCCAACGTTCCCTCTAAAACTGCTTTGACCTGCCGTCGACGAGGGTGTTCGAGGCGTGTAGCCCGCATCTGTTAAACTGTCCGCCCTTGAGTTATCACTGACCTACCCATGCATGCTGTAGCCCGACTGCGCGCCGAGCGCCTGGCGCGTAGCCTCAAGCCTTTCATTGCCCGTGGTTCGCGTGCCGAACGTTGCCCTGCGTGCCGGGTCATTCCTCACTATTGCCTGTGCGCCTGGCGACCGACCGTGACAGCCGAGTCCGGCATGTGCCTGCTGATGCATGACATCGAGGCGCTCAAGCCCAGCAATACCGGTTGGCTGATCGCCGATGTGGTGCCCGATACTCACGCCTTCGGTTGGTCGCGTATCGACGTTGATGAACGTTTGCTGGCATTGCTGGACGATTCGAAGTGGCAGCCTTATGTGGTTTTTCCGGGCGAATACGCCGCGCCTGAACGCGTGGTGCAGCAGGTAGCGGTGCAGCCTGGCAAGCGGCCATTGTTCATCCTGCTGGACGCCACCTGGACCGAGGCGCGCAAGATGTTTCGCAAAAGTCCGTATCTGGACGGCTTGCCGGTGCTCAGTTTGCAGCCGGAGCAGTTGTCACGCTATCAACTGCGCCGTTCGACCCGCGCCGAGCATCTGTGTACCGCCGAAGTGGCGGCGCTGTGCTTGGAGTTGGCCGGTGACGCCTCCGCGGCCACTGCACTGGGTGGCTATTTCGACCTGTTCACCGAACATTATCTGGCCGCCAAGCATAAGCGTGTGCTGGACGTGAACAACGCGTCGCATCGCGAGATGCAGGCTTTTATATAGCCGTGTTGCACTGGCAGGTTTTCCGCGTGGGGGCGGGTGGCCATCCCAGCGGGGGCCACCCGGTAGAACGACTTCGATCCTAGGCCTGTGTCGCCTGCGGCTTGTCGAGGGGCGTTACTTTTTGAGGCCACAATTGGGCAAGCAACATCCCGGCGAACATCAGGGCGGCGCCGATATAGCCTTTCATCGCCAGGCTTTCACCCAGGAACAGCCAGCCGGCAAAGGCCGCGAAGACTGCTTCCAGTGACAGGATGATCGCCGCATGGGAGGCAATGGCGTGTTGCTGTGCCACCACTTGCAGGGTGTAACCGACGCCCACGGCAAAAAAACCACCGTAAAGCAGGGCCGGGGCGGCTTGGACAATCGCGCTCCAAACAATGGGTTCGAATGCCACGGCGAGCAGCAAACTGACGATCCCGCACGTGATGAATTGCAGGAAGGCCAGGCGTAGTGGGTCATAGCGACTGGCAAAGAACCCTACCACCAAGACGTGCACGCCCCAGACAAACGCACCGGCCAGTTGCAGCCAATCGCCTGAGGCAACGTGGAAGTTGTCTCCGACACTGAGCAGGAACATGCCGGCCACAGCAAGAGAGGCGCCGAGCCAGGTTCCCAGCCCGGCCCGTTGGCCAATGAACAAGCCCAGCAGAGGCACGACAATCACGTACAAACCAGTAATAAAGCCGGAGTTGGTTACCGTCGTAAACAGCAGGCCAACTTGTTGCAGGTTGATGCCCAAGGTCAGGGCCATCCCCATCAGCATGCCGCCCAGCAACAGGCCGCGATGGGCAAAGCCCGGCGTGGGAGCCTCGCGGGCTTTTTTCTGTCGCCAGATCAGCGGCAACAGCACCAGGGCGCCCATGCAAAAACGCAACCCGGTAAACAGGAACGGGCCGATGGCATCCATGCCGACCCGCTGGGCAACAAAGGCCGATCCCCAAATTATTGCGGTAATCAACATCAGCAGATCGGCGCGTAGGGCTTTGCTTTGCATTGCAGAACATCTCGCAGGGAAAAAGGTGCAAACTCTGCCGTAAAGCATCTCGCTTGACCACTCCGATCTAGCTCGTCATCCTTGGTTGTCTGCCAAGATCCATATAAAAAACAGGGACATTTCATGGCTGCCTACGAAATCCTCATTGCTGACGATCATCCTTTGTTTCGTAGTGCGTTGCTTCAGGCGTTGAGCCAGGGGTTGGGCAGTGAAGCCAACCTGGTGGAAGCGGCAAGCATCGCGGAGCTGGAGGAGCGTCTGGCTATCAAGTCCGATTGGGATCTGGTGTTGCTCGACCTGAACATGCCCGGTGCCTATGGCTTTTCCGGTTTGGTGCTGCTGCGCGGCCAATACCCACAAATACCCGTTGTGATGGTCTCAGCGCAGGAGGAAGCCGCCGTGGTCAGCCGCTCTCGCGAGTTTGGCGCCAGTGGTTTCATTCCCAAATCCAGCTCATTGCAAACCATTCAACAGGCGGTCAGGGCCGTGCTCGATGGCGATGTCTGGTGGCCGGAGATGGCAGATGCCGGGCCGGCCGTCTCTGCCGAGGAGCGCGAAGCCAGTGCCGGCTTGGCGAGCCTGACACCGCAGCAGTTCCGGGTTCTGACCATGGTCTGTGAAGGGCTGCTGAACAAGCAGATTGCCTATGAGCTGAGCGTCTCCGAAGCGACGGTCAAGGCGCATGTGACCGCCATCTTCCGTAAGCTGGGCGTGCGCACGCGCACCCAGGCAGCACTGCTGCTTCAACAATTGGAAACGGTGCCGGGCTAGGAAATGTCTGATTGCCTGTGTTTCACGCAATGGTAGGCAGCACAATCTCATCACTGCGTCGTACATTGGCGGTCAGCTCTCGACACTGATCGATGAACTCGCGCATCGCGGCGCTGTGGTATTTGCGCTTGTTCCAGATGAAACAGAACTGCCGGCGCAAATCCAGCTCCGGGGTCTCCAAGCCAACCAGGCTGCCGCGCCGGAAAGCATCGCGCAGGGCCAGGCGCGAAATGCAGCCAATCCCCAGGCCCGACTCCACGGCTCGTTTGATCGCCTCGGTATGCTCCAGCTCCAGGCGAACATTGAGCGGCGCGTGATGACCGCGCACTGCCTGGTCGAATCTCATGCGGGTTCCCGAGCCTTTCTCGCGCAGAATCCAGCCTTCATTGCGCAGCTCGTCCAGACCGACCCTGCCCCGCGTGGCGAGCTGATGTTGAGGTGCGCAAAACACCACCAGTTCATCCTCCACCCAAGGCTGGACTTCTATGTCCGGGTGATGGCATTCGCCTTCGATCAGACCGAGATCAAGCTCATAGTGGGCGATCTGGTGAACGATTTGCGCCGTGTTGTGCACATGCAGCGCCACTCTGCATTCCGGGTGGCGTTGCATGAAAACACCGAGCAGCAGAGTTGCCAGATAATTGCCCACGGTCAAGGTCGCGCCCACTTCCAGTGAGCCAAAATCGCTGTGACCGCTGAGAATATTTTCGATTTCACGACCCTGGGCCAGCAAGGCCATGGCCTGGGGTAGCAGTTGTTCGCCGAGGCTGTTGAGGCGCAGGCGCTTGCCATGGCGCTCGAACAGTTGGCAGTCGGATTGACGCTCCAGTTCGTTCAGCGAGCTGCTGGCGGCTGATTGCGAAAGAGAGAGGGTTTCCGCCGCGCGCGACACGCTTTCCTGCTTGGCAATGGCGACAAACACCTCGAGTTGGCGCAGGGTAAATCGCATATTCAATTAACCGATAAGTTATATTTTAATAATTAATTTAACAGATAACCAAAGAGCCGGTAAAATCGCTGTAATTTCTTGCCTTAAGGCATCCTACGAGGACCACCATGAGCAATCTGAACGTCGAGCGTGTGCTCAGTGTTCACCACTGGAACGATACCCTTTTCAGCTTCAAGACCACTCGTGATCCGGGGCTGCGTTTTGAAAATGGCCAGTTCGTGATGATCGGCCTGGAAGCGAATGGGCGTCCGCTGATGCGTGCCTACTCGATTGCCAGCCCCAACTATGAAGAACACCTGGAATTCTTCAGCATCAAGGTAGAGAACGGCCCGCTCACCTCGCGCCTGCAGCATCTCAAGGAAGGCGACAATATCATGGTCAGCAAGAAGCCGACCGGCACCCTGGTCCTGAGTGATCTGAAGCCGGGCAAGCATCTTTATCTGCTGAGCACCGGTACGGGGCTGGCGCCTTTCATCAGCGTGATCCAGGATCCGGAAACTTATGAGCGTTTCGAGAAGGTGATCCTGGTCCATGGCGTGCGTTACGTCAGCGAAGTCGCCTACGAGGAATTCATCACCCAACAATTGCCGCAAAATGAGTTTTTTGGCGACGCGGTGCGCGACAAGCTGATCTATTACCCCACGGTGACTCGCGAACCGTTCCGTAATCAGGGCCGTCTCACCGAGCTGATGCGCAGCGGCAAGCTGTTCAGTGATATCGGCCTGCCGCCGATCAATCCGCAGGACGACCGTGCCATGATATGTGGCAGCCCGAGCATGCTGACCGACACCAGCGCAACCCTCGACAGCTTTGGCCTGACGGCTTCGGCCCGTATGGGCGACCCAGGCGATTACTTGATCGAGCGTGCCTTCGTCGAGAAGTGACCGTAACGAATACTTCCAAAACCCGGCTTGCCGGGTTTTTTTATGGGCGTTAACGGCGGAGTATGGTGAGGCCAATCAGCCGGGAGACCACCAGGGCGATGTACATCACCCCGGCAAACGCCTCCAGCATGACCAACGCGCGCGCCATGGGATTGAGCGGCAGGATATCGCCGATACCGACGCCGGACAGGGTGACGAAACTGAGGTACAGCAACTCCATCCAGGTGCGAGCCGCTTCAGGTTCGACCAGCGCGGCGAAACTGCCGGGAATCAGAATCTGGCAGGCGTTGTAGAAAAAGGCGAATGACCAGGCGAGCAGAGTAAAGGTAGCACCGGAGGCGAACAGCTCATCGGTGGTGGCGCGCTGATCTTCCATCATGTAGCTGATCAGGCTGCCCGCCGCGTAGAGGTAGAAAGCTCCCTCCAGAATGGCGATGGCCAGCGTCAGCTGCCAGCGGGTGGCGAACAGGTTCAGGGCCCAGAGGCTCAGCACCACCGCCGCCAGCAGAAAACCGATCCAGGCTTGTGCCGCGCTGCGGCGAACCAGGCGCAATGTGGCCCCGAGAACAACCAGGCCGAAGGCACCGAACAGCGCCCGACCGAATGAGGTGTTTTCCATCCACGGATAGAGCAATACGCCGAGGAGCTGAATGAGCAGCAGCAGGGCCGAAGGATGGCGGGCCAGGTAATTCAGTGGTCCGGGCAGAGGTGTTCGGCCCATGGCGGGCGCCCTCAGGAGGAAGACAGCTCGCTGAGCGTAGTGCCGGTGGGATGCCTGTTCAAGGCCGAGATCTGTGTGATCAATCCGGGTTGCTGACCACTTCCAACACGCGAATCAAGCCTGGCTGCGGATAGTGCCAGCGCACCTGCACATCCCAGAAGCCCACGCCGTAACGGCGCTCGGGCGTAGGTTTCTGGTAGGCGGGGCGCGGGTCTTGCGCCAGGCATTGTTCGATCAGTTCCACCAAGGGCTCCGCCAGGCGATGGGCATGTTCGCTTGCCTGGAGCAGTGCGGTGGGCGACCAATCCACGGTAATCGGCAGTGGCGCATCGGCTGCGATGCTGTTGTGTGCAGACGGGAGGCAATCGGCATAGGGCACGTAGGGTTTGATGTCCACAATCGGTGTGCCATCGAGCAAATCGATACCCGACAGCCACAGGCGTCCGGGTTCGACCTTGTCCAGGCACACCACGGATTGGCCTATGCCGTTGGGACGATGGGTCGCCCGCGTGGCGAACACACCGAGGCTGCGGTTGCCACCCAGACGCGGCGGGCGCACTTTGAGGCGCGGGGTGTCTTCCAGCGCTTGATGAAAGAGGAACAGCAGCCAGACGTGACTGACCTGCTCAAGGCCCTCCACAGCCTCGGGTTGATCGAATGGCGCGACCAGTTCCAGGACGCCACGGGCAGCGGGCGCCAGTTGTGGCTGGCGTGGAATGGCGAATTTCTCCTTGAAGCAGGAGCGGACGTGGCCGATCGGTGTGATGCAATGCATGGCGGAGTGACTCACTGCGCTGGCACGTGTTGGGTGGGGCGGCAAGCGGCATTGCGAAACGGGCCGGCGGCCTTGCGCCAGCCCGGGCCGGGACTGGTTTGTGCGCAGATCCGCTGGCCATTGAGCAGGCTTTCCCAGCTGAACCAGGGAGCCGGTGCGGCATGAGCGGCGGCAGTGAACAGAGTTGTGAAGAGAACACAGGCTAACAAGTGTCTGGGCATACCAATCATCCGCGACAGTGCGGGGCAGATGATAAAGCAGTGGGTGATCAAGCGCCCAACGTTGCTGCAGTCACTCACCGGCAAAAGGGAATTCCCTGCTGATGTCGGGCTCTATGTCTGAGATCACCCACAAAGGAGGGCGGTGTCATGCGGACTTCACACACGCAACAGACAGTCGTTGGGAGGAGGGTTCTCATTAACGGGGCGGACGTATTTGGTGACCCGGAGCAACCGCCGCCTCCCGGGCCGCCACCGTATCCAGGCGAGCCCGGTGAGCCGACCATACCGGATGAGCCGCCGCCCAAGCCCATCGCCTGAGCAAAAACTATTCAAACGGGCGAATTAATGGTGAGAGCCTACGCTGAAGTTGAGTACTGCAGAGTATTTATAAAAAGGAGGCAGACCATGGCCCGATGGATCATTACCTACAACAAAGACAACAACACCGCCACTCTGGAAATCGAATCGGCCAAACAACCCAACCTGGAACAGGCCGTTCGGCATACCTTGAAGTGGGCCCGCCAGCAGTTTGAGGCTCAGGAACCCAGCGAGGTGGATGGAGATTTGCGCGGGCCGGCTGTACTGCTCTCGGAGCTGTATGGCATCACCATCACCGGTATCACCCAGGCATAGCCAGCTGACGACCCGCATCCCTTACTCGGGTGCGGGTCGTTATTTTTAGCGGGCAGGGAGCAATATCAAGCGTTCAGTGCCGTAGGTCTGTTGAAGATTATCGGCCTTGAACGGAAAGCTCTGATAATCGCCCTGGCGCCAGGCATCGATGCCGTCGGCGTAATGGGGACTGGCCGGGTTGTCGGATTGACCGCTGCTGTTCAGGCCGATCAACGGTTCGTCGTGACCAAAATCCACAATGATGCGCATGGCAGGTATCAGCCAGGTATCAAAATTCTGACCCCACTGGTACGCCGAAACGTTCAGGGTGCTGTGATCGCCTCCGGCGGGGTAAGGCCCCCGGTTTAGATAACTGTCCAGTGCTCTTGTGCCGATCCGTTGACTCGCGCTCATGTAAGGGGCCAGTTTGCTGGCGTCGGTGGTCCAGGTGTAGCGGTGCAACGCGCCCCATTGCCAACCGTTGCGGTCGCGGCCGAGGCGCTTTTCCAACAGCGCCACGGCGCCCGCCAGACTGCGGGCGAGAATGGCCGCCTTGTCTTCATGCTCGGCTGTGTTGTCGTCGTCCCAGAACGGACTGTCGTCGCGGCCCAGCAAGTGGTCGGCCTGGGCCGAATAGGAGCTATCAGCCACGCTGACCAAGGCCTGCCAGGCAGGGCTGTCGTCAGGTCCAAGCTCGTCCAGGAATGTCTGTCGGGCGCTTTCATGCAGGAACGCGCCATAGAGCGCGGCATCGGCAGAGTCGCTGGCCAATAGGCCGTCAAAGGCAAGCAGGCGAGCCAAAGCTTCGCGGGCTTGGCTGCGCTGTGCTGCGGGCAAGGCCTGGATGGCGTGTTCAAGTGCCTGGGCCATTCCGGGCTCGGTGAGCATGGCCTGCAGTTTGGCGACGAAGGGGCTGGACTGGTCGTACTGCATGGCAATCGTGCCTTGAGTGTCATGACGGCGGGCGCCATCGAGCCACTGACCGATGCGTTCAGCCCGCTCCGGGTAGTACCAGGAATTGGACAATTGCACGCCGTAACCGCTGGGCACGCTGCGGTGATTGGCGGTGCCGAGCCAGCCTTGCTGAGGGTTTTGATCGTAGGGGTGCAGGTCCGGGTCGGCAAAGCCGTCCCAGGCATAGGCGTTATCCCAGCCGGGCGAAGGCAGCAGACCGCGGCCGGCACGGCGGCTGGGGTAGCGCCCGGTGACTTGCCAGGCGATGTTCTGCGCGTCGGCAAAGACGATATTCAGCGGCATGGCGCGAACGTCGCGGGTGGCGTCAAAAGCCTGGTCCACCGTTTTTGCCATGGACAGGTTGAAAAAGGCATCCAGGCTCTGGTCGGTTTCCAATTGCACGCTGCGGTAGGCCAGGCCGTAGCGGCTGGTCAGCGCCTGGGGCTGCAGCGTGTGCTTGGACTTGCGCAGCGCACTGTTGAGCAGCGGGCCGTTGCGGGTCTCGTGTATCAACTCGCGCACCGGTTTCTGGCCCTTGATGAAGAACGTCTCGTAGCGCTCACGGGTTGGCTGCCACTGGCCATCGGCCAAATACTGCAGGCGTCCGTTGTCATCCTTCAGGCGTTCAAGAAACAGGTCCTGGTTGTCACCCATGACCATGGTCATGCCCCAGCCCAGTGCGCCGTTGTAACCTGCCACCACCGCAGGCACACCGGCGACCGAGACGCCAGCGGCCTGGAAGTGCGGGGTGCGCAGATGCACGAAATTCCACATGGACGGCATGGCCAGGGGCAAATGGGTGTCATTGGCCAGCAGGCTCTTGCCGCTGCGACTGTGCGAAGGCGCGACCGCCCAGTTGTTGGAGGCGGCCACACCGAGCATGTTCACGCCGGCAACTTGGCGGGCGGTCTGCTCTAGGGCCGCCAGGCCAGGAATCTGGCCGGTCAGCTCAAGTCCCTTGAGCTTGTCTGCCTCGTCAAAGGGCAGCGGTTCGTCGGGGTAAACAGGTAGCAGCCAGGCGAGCTTCTCAGTGCCGACTTTTTGTGCCAGCACCAGGGCGGCGATTTCTTCCCTCAGGTTGACCGCCAAGCCAAAATTCAACAGGCAAAAGATCAGCACCGAATCTTTGGCCTGCCACTCGGCGGGCTGATGGCCGGACTCGGCCAGGCCCATCGGTAACGTGTCGCGATGCTGATACAGATACGCATTGACGCCCTTGGCATAGGCGTCGAACAGCGCTTTCAGTTCCGGCGATGCATGGCGATACAGTACCTCGGCGCTCTGGCGCAGGTTCACCGTGCGCATGAAACGGTCGATGTCCAGTACACCTGGGCCGACCATTTCTGCCAGGCGCCCCGATGCCATCAGGCGCATGCCGACCATCTGGCTCAGGCGGTCGCTGGCATGCACGTAGCCCAGCGTGAACAGCGCATCGGGTAAGTTGTGCGCTTCAATCAGCGGCATGCCCAATGCATTGCGCCGCACCGAAGCGCTGTCGGCCAGTTCATGAAAAGTCAGGGTGCCCTGGGTTGGCGGCACGCTGTTGCGGTAGCGGGCATCCAGCAGGCTCTGACAACCACTCAGGGTCAGTACTGTCAGCAGGGCGGCGCAGAGCGCAAGGGGAGATAGCAGACAAGAGGGGCGGGGCAGCATGCACGGCGTTCCTTGTGCAACGAAGTCGGATCGCCAGCTTAGCAATACACCAGACGCAAACCCCAACCCAAAAGCGGGGCTTGAGCCTGGTTGAAGCGATTACGGACTGATGTTCCTGATCAGTGCATCATTGAGCAGCCAGCGAGAAGCGGCACGGACGGCCGCCTTGTGCTGCAGTTCCAGTTCGCTGAACTGGCTGCGATAGCGTTGCCGCTCACGGCGATCCAGGGCCTTCCAATCCCCATGGGTCGGCACATGGGCCGTGGCTGCGTACAGTTGATGAAACACTGCACAACGCGGATCCTGGCTGAGTTGCGGATCATAGTTGTCCATCAGCACCTTGATGCGGATGGCGCCTTCAATCAGCGGCAACTGCTCATCAAGCAGGCTGCCCGCCAGAATGCGCAAGTCCCCGCCCAGCTGTTCATGATGGCGCTGCTCGGCGGCCGTCTGCCGGCGCTGTTGATGCCAGACGCGCCGCCATAGCCAGAGGGCATACGCGGCGAGGCCTGCGATGATCAGCAAGGCAAGCGCAAGCAGGCTCCAAACTAACGCTGGGCTCACTGATCAGGCACCGTGACACTTCTTGAATTTCTTCTCGCTGCCACAGGGGCAGGGGTCGTTGCGTCCGACATCCTTGAGCGGGTTGCGCAGCGGTTCGCTGGGGCCATGATTGCAGTGTGGGCCGTGGACATGGTGTCCATGACCATGACCATGACCATGACCATGATCGTGATCGTGGTTGCAATCGGGGCCGTGGACGTGGGGTTCTTGGGACATGGAACTACTCCGGAATGATATCGCCGGGGATTATCTCGCCGTTGCGCAAAAGGTGCACGCGTCTGCCTTGCATCAAGCCTGTTTTGATCACGCCCTGAAGCTGATAGCGAATCGGCTGGTCAGGTTTTTCCAGCAGTTTGATCAGGTCGCGCATGTGTCGCCAGAGATTGGTATGCAAGGCTACCTGGACGATCTTGCTGCCGTGCGCCGGCACGATGAAGAAGCGCTCATACTCGGCATCCGCCAGTTTGAGTTCATTGAGTTGCAAGCTGTAATTGATGCCACGAATCGGCAGGCTGCGGTCGTTGGGGTTAGTAAAGCGAAAGTTCAAGCGAAATTGCTGTTCCAGCAACTTGGCCTCGATGACCTCGACATTGAGCAACTGCACATCAGGATCCTGATAGTTGCTGCCCATCCAGGTTGAACAGCCGCCGAGCAGGGACAGCAGGGCGGCGTACAGGCTGACGCTGACTATTCTTATTGTTCGTGCCTGCAAGGACATGTCTTGGCTCCGAAGGAAGGACCGCAGTGTAACAAGCAAAAGCTGGGCTGCAATCGATTGTAGCGGGCGAAAAGGCTGCGCCATACTGCACTGCGAACGAGACGAATAGGCCAGGTGGGCTGATGAAACGTTATGAAGTCGCTTTTGCTGGTCGGTTGCAACCGGGAGTCGACCCCGCTCGAGTCAGGGCGAACTTGGCACAACTGTTCCAGGCTGATGAATCCCGTATCGAGGCGTTGTTCTCCGGACGTCGAGTGGTGATCAAGAACAACCTTGATGAGGTGGCGGCGGAAAAATACCGCGCGGCACTGGCGCGGGCGGGTGCGGTGGCTGAGGTGTGTCCTCAGGATGCCGAACTACCCCGGGAGATTGAGCAGTCTGCGTATACGGCGCAGCCAAGGTCGGTCTCAGTCCCAGCTCCGGGACGTCTCGAAGTCGTTCCACGCGACGAGTACATGGCGGCTTTCAGTGCTGTGCAAGCGCCGGATTTCGGGCTGGCGCCGGTGGGAGCCGATTTGCAAGACGTCACACCGTCGCCAACGGCACCGGCCATTCATGTGAGTGCCTTGGCATTGCTGCCCGTGGGCAGCGATCTGGGACAGCGGATCGAGCCGGTAGTGGCCAGCGTGCCGGACAGTAGCCATTTGCGCGTACTGGATTAGTGCTGCGAGTGTGGGTCACTGCTAAACAAACGGGCCGCAACACTTCTTGAATTTCTCCCCACTGCCACAGGGGCAGGGGTCGTTGCGTCCCGCCTTGAGTGGCACCGTGGGGTCGATAAAATACCAGCGGCCCTGGTGTTGAACGAAGGCGGAGCGTTCATGGGAATGGTGTTCGCCCTCGCCGTCGTGCCAGCGCGCGGTAAAGCTGACAAAGGCATGTTCGGGCTGCCCGCCGAGTATTTCAGCGTTTTCCACTTCCAGCCCTAGCCAGACGCTTTGCGCGCTCCAGGCCGCCATGCCGGCGCGATCCAGTCCGGCTTGCTGGGCTGGTAGCGTGGTGTCCACCAGGTAGTCAATCAAACCCAGCACATAAGCGCTGTAGCGCGAGCGCATCAACAGTTCGGCACTGGGCGCCGGAATATCAGTGTGATAAGGGCTACAGCAATCTGCCAGTGGCAGGCCACTGGCGCAGGGGCAGGCGGGACTCATAGTTGCCACCAGTGATTCAGTACGGATGCGGTTGATTGTTTGGCCAGCGACTGTATCCCAATTAACCATTGCAAGGAATGCGCAACCTGTCGCTGCTGCGCGAAGGGCCCGAATATGCGCGCCGGCCACTTTGCAGGGAACCTCGAGGAGCCTGTTCTCGACTAACAAGATGCGGCCCGGCGGCGTATTGAAGTGCCGGGGGTATCCATGGCTCGGGGCGGTGAAACATCTCGCCTAGCGTACTTCCGTTGCGCTGTCTTAACTGCTGGGTATCGGTTCGAGCCGATTCATCAGGAGGCATCCATGAGCATCGTAAGGAAAGCGGTACCGTTGTTGGTAATAACCGGCGTGCTGAGCGGTTGCGCGGGCGTACAAAAAAGTGACTGGCCTACCTGTGCAGCCCTCGGTGGTGTCACTGGTGCGGCGCTGGGTGCTTTTGAAAGCAGCAGCTATGCGGGCTGGGGTGCGCTCGTCGCTGCGGTTACTGCAGGGGGCTACTGCTGGGTGCACGGTCAGGGCGAAGAGGTCGTGGCCTATACCGAGCCTGAACCGATTCCGGAGCCTGCTCCTGAGCCGGTCGCAGAAACGGTCCGGGTCGAACTGGATGTTAAGTTCGACTTCGACAAGGCGGTGGTCAAGGAGGGTAGTTTTGATGATATCCGCGATCTGGCGGAATTCATGAAGCAGTTCCCACAGACCACCACGGTGGTGGAAGGACACACCGACTCGGTGGGTACCGACAGTTATAACCAGCAGCTTTCCGAGCGTCGGGCCATGGCTGTGCGTGAAGTGCTGGTCAACCAGTACGGCGTACAAGGCGGACGTGTGGATGCCATCGGTTATGGCGAGGCGCGTCCAGTGGCGGATAACGCGACCGAAGAAGGTCGCGCTATCAACCGCCGCGTCGAGGCTGCCGTCGAAGCGCAGATGCAGTGATGGCTGCCATCCGGGCAGCGCTCCCCGTCGCTGGCGAGGAGCTTGCCCGGAAGGCGGTTACAGCAGTGGTCTGGCGCCAGCAATGGCCATCAGTGCCAAGCCGAGCATGAGGTTCACGCCTACCTGGCGCCGTATGTGACCAAGCGTAGCGCCGCCCGCCGACCAGTTCTGCTCCGTCACGGCGCGCCGCAGTTGCGGGACCTGCAACAGGCTGACGCGTAAAAACAGGGCCAGCATGGCCAGGTACAGGCCGATCATCAGGTGTACATAAGTCGGTGCTGTTTCGAAACCGCTGAAGCGCAGATGCAACATGCCTACGCCAGTGACGGGAAGTATGACCACCGCTCCCCACACCCAGTGGAAAAAACGCGGAAAGACCTCGGCCCACAGCCCCAAACGTTCCGGTGCCTGCAAAACAGCGCCGGCTGCCGGGCGCAGGATCATCCAGGCGAAGAACATGCCCCCTACCCAGATCAGGGCGGCTAGCAGATGCATGGCGTACAGCAAGGCAAACGAACTCATCGGTAAATCTCCGCTGATGGATGGGGCGCGCTATCATAGCGGTCCCTTGTGAAACACTGAAAATATATACAGCTCCGCGCCCATGCTCAGCACCGAACTCAAGTCCCAGATTCAGGGCGCCTACACCCGCTTTCTTGAAGCCAAGGGCCTCAAGCCCCGTTACGGCCAGCGTTTGATGATTGCCGAAGTGGCCAAAATGCTTGGCACCATCAGCACCGATGATGAAGGACGCCGGGACGGCGAGCCGGCTATCGTTGCCGTGGAAGCCGGTACCGGTACCGGTAAGACAGTGGCCTACAGCCTGGCCGCGATTCCCGCCGCCAAGGCCGCCGGGAAGCGCCTGGTAATCGCCACCGCCACCGTGGCCCTGCAGGAGCAGATCGTCCATAAGGACTTGCCGGACCTGATGCGCAACAGTGGCTTGAACTTCAGCTTTGCGCTGGCCAAGGGCCGTGGCCGTTACCTGTGCCTGTCCAAACTCGACCTGCTGCTACAGGAAGGGCATGCACAAAGTGCCACAGCACAACTGTTCGAAGAGGAAGGCTTTAAGCTTGATGTAGACGAAGCCAGCCAGAAACTGTTCACCCAGATGATCGAAAAGCTGGCCGGCAACCGCTGGGATGGGGACCGCGACAGCTGGCCGCAGGAGCTGGCCGATACCGACTGGTCGCGACTGACCACCGATCACAGCCAATGCACGGGCCGGCATTGCCCGAATTTTCAGCAGTGCAGTTTCTACAAGGCGCGCGAAGGCATGACCAAGGTCGACGTGATCGTCACCAACCACGACATGGTGCTGGCCGATCTGGCTCTGGGCGGCGGCGCGGTGTTGCCGGACCCGCGCGAGACGATCTACGTTTTCGACGAAGGCCACCATTTGCCGGACAAGGCTATTAACCATTTTGCCCACTTTTCACGCTTGCGCTCCACTGCTGACTGGCTCGGCCAGGTAGAGAAGAATCTCGCCAAACTGCTTGCTCAGCATCCTTTGCCTGGCGAACTGGGCCGGTTGATCGAAGGTGTGCCGGAACTGGCCCGTGAGCTGCGCAGCCAGCAGCAATTCATGTTTGCTGCCTGCGAGCAGTTGGCCGACTTCAAGACCGGCGAGGACATGGAAGGCCGCGAACGGCCGCGCCATCGCTTTGTCGGCGGCGTGGTCCCCGCGCATTTGGTCGAGCTGGGTGTTGAACTGAAAAAAGGTTTTGCCAAGCTTACCGATCTGTTCACGCGGATCGCCGAACTGCTCAAGGAATCCATGGACGACGAACCCGGCAACGGCCTGAGCAGTGCCCAGGCCGAGGAGTGGTATCCGCTGTTTGGTAGCCTGCTCAGTCGGGCCCAAGGCAACTGGGAGCTGTGGACCGCTTTCACCGTCGAGGATCCCGAAGACAGCCCGCCCATGGCACGCTGGCTGACCCTGGCTGAAACGGGCGCGCTGTATGACATCGAGGTCAACGCCAGCCCGATCCTGGCCGCCGAAACCCTACGCCGTAACCTGTGGAATGTGGCCCATGGCGCCCTGGTGACCTCGGCCACGTTGACTGCGCTGAACAGTTTTGAACGGTTTCGCATGCGTGCCGGCCTGCCCCGCGTTGCTGTTACCGCCGTGGTGCCCAGCCCCTTCGCCCATGCCGATGCCGGTATTTTGCATGTGCCTGATCTCAAGGCGGACCCGAGAGATGCCACCGCACATACCGCAGCGATCATTCGCGAATTACCCCGCCTGGTGGACGGTGCGCACGGCACCCTGGTGCTGTTTTCGTCGCGCAAGCAAATGCAAGACGTGTTCGATGGCCTGGAGCGGGACTGGCGCAAGCGGGTGTTGATCCAGGGCAACCTGTCCAAGCAGGAGACCCTCAACAAGCACAAGGCGCGGGTTGATGATGGCGAGCCAAGTGTGTTGTTCGGTTTGGCCAGCTTTGCTGAGGGTGTCGACTTGCCCGGTGCCTATTGCGAGCACGTAGTGATCGCCAAGATACCTTTCGCAGTACCGGATGATCCGGTTGAAGCGGCCTTGGCCGAATGGATCGAGGCGCGTGGCGGCAATCCCTTCATGGAAATTACCGTGCCGGATGCCTCACTCAAGCTGGTCCAGGCGTGCGGTCGTCTGTTACGCACAGAGCAGGATCGCGGCACCATCACCTTACTGGATCGCCGTGTGGTTACCCAGCGCTATGGCAAGGCGATTCTCAATGCGTTACCGCCGTTTCGCCGCGAGATCGAATAACTTTACCGTGGCAAACCAGGCCACAGCTTTGCGATGACGCAAGGCCGTGCCTGCGTCGTCATTCCCGATCATCACTTTTTCAATAACTCGGCATGGGCTGTTCAAATTCTGTTCAGCATGCTAAAACCAATTGCAAATGTTGGTCTAGCCGCTTGAAAAAGAAGGGAAAACCATGACCAAGTCGGAGTTGATCGAACGGATTGTCACGCAACAAGGGCAGCTCTCGTCGAAAGATGTCGAACTGGCCATCAAGACCATGCTTGAGCAGATGTCACAGGCTCTGGCCACCGGGGATCGAATCGAGATTAGAGGGTTTGGCAGCTTCTCTCTTCATTACCGCGCCCCACGGGTCGGTCGAAACCCAAAGACCGGGCAGTCCGTCAGCCTGGATGGCAAATTCGTGCCGCACTTCAAGCCCGGTAAGGAATTGCGTGATCGGGTGAATGAAGACGAATAACCTGCTACCCCCAGCTAGCTGAGGATCCTTCTCGTGAACATCATCAGACGTATATTGCTGGGTGTTGCCGCCTTGCTGGCTGGCCTCTTTATCGTTATTTTCATCCTGGAAAACCGCCAACTGGTTGCTCTGACACTGTTCGGACAAAGCACGACCATGCTGCCCTTGGCCAGTTTTCTTGTGCTGAGTTTCCTCGCTGGTCTGTTAGTCGGGCCACTGCTGAGCAGCGTTGGTCTTGCTCGTTTGCGCATGCGCTTGCGAAATACACGGCGGGAGATGTCTGCTTGCCAACGGCAATTGGCTCAGCAATTGAGTCAGGATAAGTGATCAGCGTCTCGCCGCTTTCCAAATCGCCTCGCTTTAGCAGTCCTTCGCTTGCAGCTTCACTACCCTTCCCCCGAATAAATAGATAGTTGGCTTATTGGTTGCATGCGCCAAGAGCTTGGCGTGAAAAGTGTCATTGTTTTGGCAAAAGAATTTTGCTGAAAATAGTTGAACTGCCCAGGCTGGCTTAGAGTCTAAGCGCATCCTTAGTGATCTGCAGGCAAAGCAGCAGATTCAGATTTTGAATACTGGTTTGTAGCAAGGAGGTAAACCAGTTCGTTGTTTTTGGAGTCCGCAAATAATGCAAAACACGCCTATGCGAGCCACACAGAATAATAATGACGAAATTGACTTGCTGGATTTGTGCCGGTCCCTCTGGAGCCAGCGCTGGCTGATCATTGGGGTTGCGGCGCTGGTCACCCTGATTGCGGCTATTTATGCCTTCACGGCCACCTCTTATTATCGGGTGCAAAGCATCCTGCGTCCCACTGAGATGGGTATGCTCGATGCTTTGAACAGTACGGGTGTGTACGAACTCAAGCCGAGTGATGCCTTGCGCCGGGTTTCGGCAGGCTTGTCCTCTTACGGCGAGCGTTTGGAGTTCTTTCGTGAAAACCCTGATCTGTTTGCTGATCTGGCCCGGGAAGGCCGAAGCCAAGAGCAAGCGTTCGAAGAGTTCAATGCCCAATCTTTCACAATGCTCTATCCGGATCCCAAAAAGGATCAAGGCGAGTACGTTGGCTTGGCGTTGACCTATCCCGAAAATATGGACGGGGTCAGGGTGGTGAACGGCTTTGTTGCGAAGATTCTGGAAAAGGAGCGCAAGCAAGTTTCACAAGATCTCGAGGTCCTGATTGCCAACCGCAAGGCCAATTTGGAACAGAAGATCGAAGCGGCCCGCGTTAGTTATCAGGCCAGCAAAAATGCTCAGATAGCCAGCTTGCTCGAGCAGGCCGCTCTGGAGCGTGCCTTGCTTGAGGATGAGCTGCGTGCGCTGCGTGATGGTCTGAAAATGCGTCGCGAAAACCGAATCAAGGAACTGGATGAAGCCATCCAGATCGCCAAATCCCTGGGGATTCGCACGCCGACTTCGCCTTCGGCGATGTCCAGTTCATCGGCTGGAGGGGGAGTACGTACTGAAATCAATAGCCGTGAAATTCCGTTGTATTTCATGGGAGTTGCTGCTCTTAGTGCTGAACGTGAGGCGTTACAAGCACGAGCCAGTGATGATTTCATAGAGCCGCGCATCAGCGAACTGCAAAAGAAACTGGATATGCTCAAGCATAATCGTCAGGTCGAGGTGCTCAAGCAGCGCGAAAACGAAGATCTTTATCTCGACGAGCTTGCGGTGTGGAGTGAGGAGGCGGCGCGCTTGGATGGCATTAATTTTGACGCCTCAACGTTGCAATTGGCCCGACTGGATCAGCCGGCCCAGCAGCCCTTGAATCGTCTCAAGCCTAAGCGGACATTGATTCTGGCGTTAGGGGCAGTGCTTGGGGGAATGCTTGGTGTATTCATTGCCTTGGTCAGGAATCTGACACGGCCTCGTGTAAAATTCTGATGTCGGAAACAGGGCGCCAACCCGCATCAACTGGTATTAAGCGCTTCAGGTATAAAACCTGACACGCTTAGATCGTCTCTTCCAAATTTAGTTTCTTTCGGTCAGAATTCCGCGCTTCAATGCGCTGCGTGATGTTTATCACATTTATGCGGCAGTTTTTTGGAGCGTGCCTGGCTGGAAAGGCACTTGGAAGATGGAATTTTGCAGTGACTGATTTAGTTTTGCCCGCAAAAAACTTCCCGCAGAACGATGAAATCGATCTGGTCGAGCTGTTTAGGTCGCTCTGGACGCAAAAGCTGTTAATCGCGCTGATTGCCGGAACTTGTACTTTTCTTGCAGGGATTTATGCCTTTCTGGCAACTCCTGTCTATCAGGTACAAAGTGTTATGCGTCCCGCACTCATTAAAGATCTGGATGAGCTCAATCGCACCGGTATCTATGAATTAAGCCCTTCAGCAGCCCTCAGTCGCATCGGCGCTGCGCTGGATTCGTATGAAAACCGGCTGGGTTACTTCAAAAGCAATCCTCAGCTGTTCGCGTCGCTGGACCGAGAAGGACAAACCCTTGAGCAGGCCTTTGAGCGTTTTAACGAAACGTCTTTCGCCATGCAGGTGCCCGATCCCAAAAAGGCGGATACCCTCAGCCCCTACTTAGGTATTCAGTTGACCTATCCGCACGGCATTGACGGTGTGTCGGTGGTAAATGGTCTGGTAGCTCATGCGATTCAGCGCGAACGCGAGCGGCTTGGTCGGGATTTGCAGGCCATCATCCAGAACCGTCTGAAAAATCTTCAACTGAACATCACTTCGGCTCGGGCGAACTATGAAACCAGCAAGGAAGCGCGCATTGTCCAGCTCACCGAAGCCGACAAGCTCAAGCGCGCCGTGCTGCAAGACGAGTTGACTGCACTGCGTCAGCAACTCAAGACCCGTCGCGAAAATCGGATTCAACAGTTGGGCGAGGCTATTCACATTGCAAAGTCGCTGGGCATCAGCAAGCCCACGACGCCATCCGCGTTGGGGCAGGATCAGCGAGTGAGCCAAGGCAGCGTGGTGCGCACCGAAGTCAATAATCAGCAGATTCCGCTGTATTTCATGGGTGCCGAGGCATTGGAGGCGGAACGCAAGACGTTGCTGCAGCGCAAATCGGATGACTTTACCGAGCCGCGCATTGCGGAGATCACCAAGGAGTTGCAATTGCTGGAAAGCAATCGGCAAATCGAAGTGCTCAAGCTGCGTGAGAACGAAGACCTGTTCCTTACCGATCTGGCCGCCTGGCATGCGGAAGAGGCGCGTCTGCGCAACCTGCGCATTGATACCAATGCGTTACAACTGGTCACGCTCGATCAGGTCGCAACTGAGCCGCGTCGGCCGATCAAGCCCAAAAAGCTGTTGATTCTGGTGTTGGGCGTGGTGCTGGGCGGAATGCTCGGGGTATTCGGTGCCCTGGTGCGTCATCTGCTCCGGCCAAAGCAACAGCACGCTTATCCGCTCTTGGTCGATACCCCGGTGCCGGAAGCAATTAATAGGGCGTAAGTCCTGCTTGTACCCGATGAAAAATAAGGGGCGTCATTCAACGATGACGCCCTTTCTTTTTGGCTCCTGCTGGAGCCTGATTGTTCGCACTGCTAACATCCCGCCCTTGATTCATCCTCCGCTTCGAGAGTCGCCATGACCACCGTTCGTACCCGTATCGCGCCGTCGCCTACTGGCGATCCGCACGTCGGCACCGCTTATATCGCGTTGTTCAACCTGTGTTTCGCCCGTCAGCATGGCGGTCAATTCATCCTGCGCATTGAGGACACTGACCAGTTGCGCTCGACGCGGGAGTCGGAACAGCAGATCTATGATGCGCTGCGCTGGCTCGGTATCGAATGGGACGAAGGCCCGGATGTGGGCGGCCCGCACGGTCCGTATCGTCAGAGCGAACGGGGTGAAATTTATAAGAAGTACGCGGATGAGTTGGTTTCCAAGGGCCATGCTTTCCAGTGCTTCTGCAGCGCTGAGCGCCTCGATCAGGTGCGCGCCGAACAGATGGCCAACAAGGAAACTCCGCGCTACGACGGTCACTGCATGCACATCGCCCCGCAAGACGCGCAGCAGCGCGTTGCCGCCGGCGAGCCCCACGTGATCCGCATGAAGATGCCGACCGAAGGCGTATGCAAGGTGCCGGACCTGCTCCGCGGCGAGGTAGAAATTCCGTGGGATCGCATGGACATGCAGGTACTGATGAAGACCGATGGCCTGCCCACCTACTTTCTGGCCAACGTGGTCGATGACCACTTGATGGGCATCACACATGTGCTGCGTGGCGAGGAGTGGCTGCCCTCGGCGCCGAAGCTGATCCAGCTGTATGAATATTTTGGTTGGGAGCAGCCGCAACTGGTATACATGCCGTTGCTGCGTAATCCGGACAAGAGCAAGCTGTCCAAGCGCAAGAATCCAACTTCGGTGACATTCTATGAACGCATGGGCTTTTTGCCGGAAGCCATGCTCAACTACCTGGGCCGCATGGGCTGGTCGATGCCCGACGAGCGCGAGAAGTTCACGTTGACGGAAATGATCGAGCACTTCGACATCAGTCGTGTTTCCCTCGGTGGACCGATCTTCGATCTGGAAAAACTGTCTTGGCTCAACGGTCAATGGCTGCGTGAACTGCCAGTGGAGCGTTTCGCGGCCGAAGTGCAAAAGTGGGCGCTGAATCCTGAATACCTGATGCAGATCGCCCCGCACGTGCAGGGCCGGGTCGAGACCTTCAGTCAGATTGCTCCGCTGGCCAGCTTCTTCTTCTCGGGCGCGGTGCCGTTGGATGCCAAGCTGTTCGAGCATAAAAAGCTCTCGCCGGATCAGGTTCGGCAAGTGCTGCAGTTGCTGCTTTGGAAGCTTGAAGGCTTGCGCCAGTGGAACAAGGACAACATCACCGCCATCATCCAGACCGTGGCGGCGGCACTCGATCTCAAGCTGCGCGATCTAATGCCGTTGATCTTCCCGGCCATCACCGGGCAGGCGAGTTCGGTGTCGGTGCTGGATGCCATGGAAATTCTTGGGCCGGATCTTTCCCGTTTCCGGATGCGCCAAGCCATTGAGTTGCTCGGCGGTGTGTCCAAGAAAGAAACCAAGGAGTGGGAGAAGCTGGCAGCGACGATCGACTGATCGCGTCAACGGCTCAGCGGTTCTTTGCTTCCAGCATGAATCATGTGATGGACGATTCACAACAAGCCCTCGGCAGCGGTTGCGCCGGGGGCTTTTTGCTGTGTGGACGATCAGGGTGTTTTGGCGCCACCTGACGGCGTCGACGGGTTGTCTCTGCCAGGCTCGCTCCCTGAGAATGTGCCAGAAGTGGTCCCCGAAGCATTACCTGATGGGGAACTGAAGGCATTACCCGAGGGAGTGCCACCAGTAGTAGAGGCAGAGCCTGAGGCAGTACCTGAAGTGGAGCCAGTAGTGGTGCTTGAGCGAGTACCGGAGGAGCCTGAACCGGTTCCCGAGGGCAGGTCCTGGCCAGCCTCGCCCGAGTGCCTGTGCGATCTATGTTCCCCACATTCCCCCTTGGCACAGGCCTGACAGAGCGCGCGCTTCATGGCGCACTGCCCAGTCGCGCCGCGGGCAATCGCCATGCCGCCCAAGGCCATTTCGAGCAGCCCGGCGAGCCCTCCTTTGCGAATACCACAACCCAGCAGCATGATACCGCCCACGATTGAAGCCGTACGTTCGAAGCCCTGTACGTTGGGCGTCGGTTGATCAGTTTGGTCATAGTTCATCGGGAGTCTCCAGCGGGTTGGCTACTCTCAGCTGACTGCAGGCGTTGGTGAGCGTTCGAGCTTAACGACAGGCTGCAGCTTTATCCGGAACAGACGCAATCTCCGCCCCTCGGCTGCCGGAAACTTCATCTTGTCCCGGTCGTCTACCCCTGCGACAGGTTTGCCGAAAGGAATAAGCATGTTCGCTTTGGATTTGCGCGGGATGGGCATCGTTCAGCTGTTCAAATGCGCCGTGAAGGAATTCAGTGAGGATGAAATGCCGACCTATGCGGCAGCTTTGTCGTTTCAGGCGCTGTTCTCGCTGTTTCCATTCCTGCTGTTTCTGGTGGCGCTGATCAGCTTCTTTGATCTGCAGCCATTCTTCGACTGGCTGCGTGAGCAGGCCGCCCTCCTGCTGCCCGGACAGGCAATGGAGCAGGTCGATAAAGTCATTCTGCAGTTTCAGTCGCAGAAGGCCGGTTTGTTTTCCTTCGCCATTCTGATCGCCCTGTGGACGGCTTCGGCCGGGGTGCGTTCGATGATGGTGGCGATGAACCGCGCCTATGACGTACCTGAAGGTCGCCCGATGTGGAAGCTATACCCGCTCTCCACGTTCTATACCTTGGGTATCGCCCTGATGCTGCTCTCGGCGGCCGCGCTGATGGTGGTTGGCCCCACGCTGATGGGGCGGCTGGCCGGGCTGGTGGGCTTCGAGGACTACCTGGTAATCCTCTGGGCCTGGTTGCGCTGGCCGGTGGCGATCCTGTTGCTGATTGTGGCGGTGGCGGTGATCTATTACGTCACGCCGGATGTGAAGCAGGAGTTTCGGTTCATAACCCCGGGGTCGCTGGTCGCGGTGCTGGTGTGGATCGCCGCCTCGCTGGGCTTCGGTGTCTATGTGCAGAATTTCGCCGATTACAGCGCGACCTACGGCAGCATCGGCGCGATCATCGTGATGCTGATGTACTTCTACATTTCAGCCGCCGTGCTGTTGTTCGGCGCCGAGCTCAATGCGGTGATCGAACACCAAGACCCGCAAGGCAAGGACCCTGGAGAGAAGGTGGCCTAGCCGCGCCCTCAGCGCTTGGCTGCGGTGGCCAAGCGCCGAGGTGTGAAACTCGATATGCCTTGGGAGGCTGGTTTTCAGCCCTCAACGCCCAGCACCTTGAACAGGAAGGCATATTCCAGCGCCACATCGCGCAAGGCCTGGTAGCGGCCGCTCATGCCGCCGTGGCCAGCGCCCATGTCGGTCTTGAGCAGCAGCAGATTATTGTCGGTTTTGGTGGCGCGCAGCTTGGCCACCCATTTGGCCGCCTCCCAGTACTGCACGCGACTGTCGTGGTAGCCGGCCACGGCCAGTAGCGCCGGGTAATTCTGGGCACGCACGTTCTCATACGGCGCATACGCCTTGATTCGTGCATAGGACTCGGGCTCGTTAGGATTGCCCCATTCGTCGTATTCGGTGACCGTCAATGGCAGGTCAGGGTTGAGCATGGTGTTCAGCACATCGACGAAAGGCACCTCGGCAATGGCCGCCGCGAACAGTTCCGGGCGTTGATTGAGCACCGCGCCCATCAACAGTCCACCCGCGCTGCCGCCACTGATCGCCAGGCGGGACGGCGAGGTATAGCCGTCGAGAATCAACTGCTCGGCGGCGGCAATGAAGTCGCCAAAGGTGTTGGCCTTGTGTGCCAGTTTGCCGGACCGATACCAGGCTTCGCCCAGCTCGCCGCCACCGCGCACATGGGCGATGGCGAAGACAAAGCCGCGCTCAAGCAGCGACAGGCGGGCATGGGAGAACCAGGGATCCAGGCTCTCGCCATAGGCGCCGTAACCATACAAATAGAGCAGTGCGGGTTGACCGGCCGCTAGTACCTCGCGGCGCGCTACCAGGCTGATGGGGATGCGCGTGCCGTCCGCGGCCGTGGCCCACACGCGGCGACTTTCATAGGCATCGGCATCGAACGGGCCTTCCACCGGGGTTTCTTTGAGCACCTGCTGCTGGCCGGATGCCAGTTCCAGCTGGCGCACTTGGGCCGGGCGGTTGAGCGCCTCATAGCGCAGGCGAATCACCGGACTGGAGAATTCCAGCGTGTCCTGTACGTGCAGGCTGTAGGCGGCGTCTGGCAGTTCCACGCGATACGGCGTGGCACCCTGCGGATGTACCTGCAGAATTGGCAGGCCACCTTCACGTAGGCTCAACACGTAACCGTCGGCGTTGAGGTCGATACCCTCGAGCATGCACTCGGGATCGTGGGCGCGCAGTTCCTGCCAGTGCGGGCGGCTGGGTGTATCTTGCGCCGCGTGGTACAGGGCGAAATTGATGCCGGTCTGGTTGCTGCGAATCAGCCAGTTCCATCGTCCGTCAAGCAAGCCGTGGTCGACATCGTATTCATGGTCTTCTTCGCGGGGTGCCATGCAGACGAACGCATCATGCGGCTGGCTGGCGTCGAGCACCCAGACTTCGCTGGTGGTCTTGCTGGCGCTGGCCAGGATCAGCTGCCGTTCGGAGCTTGAGCGGTAGCAATGTACGAAGAAGCGCCCGTCCGGCTCGTTGAACACCAGCTGTGGTTCGCTTTCATTTAGGCGGTAGCGGTACAGCTTGTGGGGGCGATGGGTCTCGTCCAGCTCACCGAAGAACAGCGTCTGGCTGTCGTTGGCCCAGGTCATGCTGCCGTCGCAATCCTCGAAGGGCAGTTCGCGCACTGCACCGCTGGTGAGGTCCGTGACGAACAGCCGATAAATCTCGTCGCCGCTGGTATCCAGGCTGTAACCCAGCAGGTGGTGATCGGGGCTGATGGTGAACGCGCCAAGAGACAGAAAACCACCCGCAGCCAGTGCATTGGGATCGAGCAGCAACTGTTCGTTCTCAACATCAATCGTCAGCGAATTGTCGGCGGGGCGCGGACAGCGGTAGTGACGGGCGTATTCGTCGCCGGCCGTGGTGCGCTGGTAATACAACCAGGGACCCCAGGGCGCCGGCAATGACAGGTCAGTCTCGCGGATACGCCCCTTGATCTCCTCGAACAAGGCTTCGCGCAGCGTGGCCTGTTCGGCCAGGCACGCCTCGGTGTAGGCGTTTTCAGCGTTTAGGTACGCGACCACGTCCTCGCTGTCGCGGTGCTCCAGCCACTGGTAGGGGTCGCTGCTGGTAGCGTCGATGCGGGCGATGGGGGCTTGGCTCATGCGCGAAATCTCGTGTGGCGAATGGCCGCGCCAACGGGAAGCCGGGGCGCGGAAAAGTCGTTATCATAAGCGCCCCCATTCCCCGGGCCAAAGATCAATGTTTGAGAACGACTACCTGCTCGCGTGGGCAATCTATGCGATTGCCGCACTGGGTTTACTGCTGGTGTGGGTACGGATGACGCGCTGGATGTGGCGTTGGCTGCGTGAGCCGTTGTGGTTGGCGGTGGCGATTTTGCTGTTCACGCCGACTCTGGTCGATCCGGCGCGGGAGATGCTGGCGCCTGCGGTTGCCATCGCTGCCCTGGATCTATTGTTCAAGGTCGGTGACAGTGTCTGGCGAGCAGTGGCGGACGTGTCCATGTATGGACTGATCGCATTTGTCGTGTACGTGGTTTTTGTCGCCCTGCGATGGTTGCTGAAGCGCTGGTGGAAAAAGCGCCAGGCTTCGGCTGCGCCTGCCGAGGGTTCGGCTGATTCTTCACTGGCGGAGCCCACCCTGCGCGAAATTCTCGAACAGGAGCGCCTACGGCCGGCGCGGATCGAGCCACGCCTGTAAGGGGCTGTGCGAAAGAGGGAAATGTCTGTGTGTGAATTGCTCGGCATGAGTGCGAATGTGCCCACCGATATCGTGTTCAGCTTCACCGGGTTGATGCAGCGTGGCGGGCGAACCGGGCCGCATCGCGATGGGTGGGGTATCGGCTTTTATGAAGGGCGCGGGCTGCGCCTGTTCCAGGATCCGGCCGCCAGCATTGATTCTGAGGTGGCGCGCCTGGTGCAGCGCTATCCGATCAAGAGCGAGGTGGTGATCGGCCATATTCGCCAGGCCAATGTTGGCCAGGTTTGCCTGGCCAACACGCACCCGTTTTCCCGTGAGCTGTGGGGGCGCAACTGGTGCTTCGCTCATAACGGACAATTGGCGGATTTCACGCCCGAGCCCGGCCTGTATTCGCCGGTCGGCGATACCGACAGCGAAGCCGCATTCTGCGATCTGCTCAACCGCGTGCGCCGTGCGTTTCCCGAGCCGGTCGCCGTGCAGATGCTGCTGCCGGTGCTAGTCAGCGCCTGCGCCGAGTATCGTGACAGGGGGGTGTTCAACTGCTTGCTCAGCGATGGCGACTGGTTGTTCAGTTTCTGCTCAACCAAGCTGGTGGAAATCACTCGCCGCGCGCCCTTCGGCCCGGCGCGGCTCAAGGACGCTGATCTGACCGTGGACTTCCAGGCGGAAACCACGCCGGACGATGTGGTGACTGTGCTGGCCACCGACGCCCTGACGGATAACGAAAAATGGATTCAGCACCAGCCCGGTGACTGGACATTGTGGCGCCGTGGCGAACGCATCGCCGACGGCAAGGCATAGAGGCCCTGCATGCTGCGAAGTTACCTGCGTTTACTGCTGTTTGCCTTTGGCTTGCTGGCGGGGGTGCAGGTACCGGCCTTTATTGATGCCTATGCCCAGCGGGTCGACGCGCACCGCCTGGAGTCCGCCGAAAGTCTTTCAGGCTTCAGCGACACCGCCCGCCGCTTCTTTGCCAATGATCTCGACGGACTGGTCGCCCATTACCGCAACAGCGACGATCCGGTAATGCGCAGCGATGCAGCTAGCGTCAGTTATCTGGTCAGGCGCGCGGCCTTGCTGGAGCGCGAATGGCAGGCCATGCAAGGCAGTTGGTATGCGCGCGCCTGGCATGTCGTCAGCGCTGCCGACCCGAAGCTGCGGGTCGAGACCTTGGCTGCATTCCGTTACCAGATCATGCTCGACCCAGCGGCCATCGCCTGGGGGCTGTCCTGCGCCTTGCTGCTGGCCCTAGTGGTGGAAAGCATGCTGCTCATGCTCGGTTCGTTGCTCATGGGCAGGCGCCGGCGAGGGGTGTATCGCTGAGTTATCAGCGTCTTGCTGGGTAGCACCCGCTCGGCAGTCAAGACCTCTTGGGGCAGATTCTTATCCCGGCTGCGTATCCGGGATTTCCAGCGTGGCGACAAAGCCGCCGTCGGAGTGATTGGACAGGTGTAATGTGCCGCCATGCCGTTCAGCGGTGCGGCGGGCGATGGCCAAGCCCAGGCCGTAGCCTGCTGCGGTTTGTCCGGGGGCTCGGTAGAACGGCTCACCCAGCTGGGCCAGATGCTCAGGCGATACACCGGGACCATGGTCACGCACACTCACCAGCACGCGTTGCTCGCGGCGCTCGGCGGTGATCTCGATAGGCTGGTCTGATGGATTGAAGCGCAGGGCATTGCGCAGCAAATTATCCAGGGCACGCTCGAGCAGGTCTGGCCAGCTCTGCAGGCGTAGAGTGCCAGGCACTTCTATACGCACCTCCTGCTCCGGGGCTGCGAGACGCGCATCTTCACGCAGCTTGCTCAGTAGCGCACTCAGGTCGATAGGGTGGGTGGCGCCGGGTTCGGCATCGAGGCGGGCCAGTGCCAGAATTTCACTGATCAGCGCCTCCAGGCGGTCACATTCCTGGGTCAGGCGTGGCCAGAGTTTTTCCCGTTCAGAGGGAGTGGCACGTTCGGACAGGGCGATGGCAATACGCAAACGCGCCAAGGGAGAGCGCAGCTCGTGGGAAACGTCGCGCAGTAACTGGCGCTGGCTGCCGATCAGACCTTGCAGACGCTCGCCCATGCGGTTGAAGTCGCGTGCCAATACGCCAAATTCATCATGCCGGCCCGCCAGCTGCGCCAGGCTGTTCTGCTGATACGCTGTCTGGCCGAGGTCGTGCACGGCGCCGCGCAGGCGGTTGAGCGGACGGGTGATCGACAGGGTGAGCAGCACGCTGAACAAGGTCAGTACCACTAGGGCAATGCTCAGCGCGCTCAATGGCCCGAACAGGCTCTCGCGGTGCCAGGCTGCCACTTCCGTGCGCGGAATGCGGTAAAGGAACAGGAAGGTTTCACCACTGATGGGGCTGATGTATTCGCTGGTCAGGCGCCGCCACGGCAGGTGACGTTCGCGTTTGCTGTGGCGCTCCTCGAGCGCGGCGGCGCGACGCGGAAAGGTCCCTTCAATCAGGGGCTCGCCGTTCTCGCCGAATACCTGAACATCGATGCGCTGTTGCTGGCGCAACTCTTCAAGATAACGCTGGGCGGCGTCAGGCCCACGGGTTTCGTAGTATCGGGCCCAGTCTGCTGCAAGGTTTTTGATCACCGGATGCTGGCTGAGCACCCAGGCATCCCGATCCAGCGTGCGGCTGAGCAACAGGGACAGCCCCGCGACCAGGGCAATGGCCAGCCAGAAGCTGGCGAACACACGCCAGAACAGTGAACGCACGTTAACTTCTCCTTAAGCGACAACACCCGCCAAGGCGGAGCCGGGCGGGTGCGGTTGACAACGATTGGATGGCGATTATTGAGCCTTTTGATCCTTGGCGTCCTTCCAGGCCTTGAATTCGGCGCGCTCGGCGCGGCGCTCTGCCATTTTCTTCTGCCGCTCTTCGAAGCGCTTGATCTGCTCGGGCGTCAGGACGGCGCGGATATCTTTTTGGCTCTTGTCTTGGTTAGCCTTGAGGTCCTTCTGCATGGCCTGCTTCTCGGCGGCCGGCAGCTTGTCCAGGTAGCGCTGATGGATGTCATGGCGCTGCTTCATTTGCTCGCCCATAACCTTGCCGATCTCGCGGCGCTGATCCTTGCTCAGGTCCAAGTCATGAAAGGCTTTTGCGCCATGGTGACGGTGCTGACTGTGTTTCGGACCCTGTTGCGGTTCCTCGTTGGGCATGGCCAGGGCCATGGTGGGCAGAACGGCGGCGATCAGCAGGGCGGTCAAAGTCTTGCGCATGATAACTTCCTCGTTTCGATTCCCGGCGTGTTCCGGATGTGGCCAGTTTAGGGAGATCAAGGTCAGGCGCGGTCAGGCGAGGGTAAAGGCAGCGTAAAGGATGCGAAGCAGACAGGGCACACTTGCAAAGCCGACCTGAGTCGCGGGCCGGTTCAGCCGCGGCTGTAGTAATAGCCTCGGCTGCGCAGCGCCAGGATACGTGGACTGCCGTCCGGGTGTGGGCCCAACTTCTTGCGCAGGTTACTCACGTGCATGTCCAGGCTGCGGTCATACAGGGTCAGTTTGCGGCCCAGCGCCAGTTGCGCCAGCTCCTGCTTGTCCACCGGCTCGCCGGGCTGCTTGAGCAGCGCTTCGAGCAGGCGACCTTCGGAAACGGTCAGACTGACTTCGCGATCACCCAGCGTAACCACGCCCCGGGCTGGGCTGAAGCACAGGTCGTCCAGTTCGAGTTGACTGGTGATGGCGGGCGCGACGGTGCGGCGCAGCACTGCGCGCAGACGGGCGGTAAGTTCGCGCGGGTCGCAAGGTTTGGCCAGGTAGTCGTCGGCGCCCAGCTCCAGGCCGAGGATGCGATCCAGCGGTTCGCCACGGGCAGAGAGCATCACCACCGGAAGGTCGGGATGATTGACGCGCAATTGCTTGAGCAGCTCCAGGCCGCTGCCGTCGGGCAGCATCACATCCAGCACCACCGCGGCCGGATGACGTTGAGCCAGGGCGACGCGGGCGCTTTGCCCGTCATGGCAGGCATGGACATCGAAACCTTCCTGGCGCAGCCAGGTAGCCAGCAGGTCGCAGAGTTCCTGATCGTCGTCGATCAGCAGCAGTTCGCTCATTGCAGGCTATCCAGTGGCTGTCCAGAAAAGTACGGCGGAAGACGGGCGGTTACGGTAATACCTTATTGAACGGCTTCACTTCCGCACCGGCATAGACGCCAGCCTCGACATAGGGATCGGCAGCGGCCCAGCTTTGGGCAGCGCTGAGCGATTCGAACTCGGCAACCACCAGGCTGCCGGTGAAGCCGGCGTCACCGGGCGTGCTGCTGTCGATGGCCGGGTGCGGGCCGGCCAGTACCAGGCGGCCTTCGTCCTTGAGCTGTTGCAGACGGGCCAGATGCGCAGGGCGTGCGGCCAGGCGCTGTTGCAGGGTGCCGGGTACATCGGTGGCGATAATGGCGTAGAGCATATTCAGTCCTTGTTGTTTTCGGGAGCACTATCATGCATGTGGCGTGCGAGGAACACACCTTGGGCGATCAGAAACAGCAGCGTCATGCCCAGGCTGCCGAACACTTTGAAGTCCACCCAGAACTCGTGGAAGGTAAACGCGACAAACAGGTTGGCGGCGCCGCAAAACAGGAAGAACATCACCCAGGCGATGTTCAGGCGCGTCCACAGGGGCTGGGGCAAGCTGATGGCGTGGCCCATGATGCGCTGGATCAGCGGTTGCTTGCCGATGAAGTGACTGCCGGCAAAGGCGGCGGCGAACAGCCAGTTGACCACCGGCGCTTTCCACTTGAGGAAGGTTTCGCTGTGGAAGGCGATGGTCATGCCGCCAAACACCAGGCAGGCCAGCAACGTCAGCCATTGCCCTTTTTCCAGCTTGCGCTGTACGAGCAGAATTAAACCGTAGACGACCACCGAGCTGGCGATCAGGACGCCGGTGGCGCTGAAGATACCGCCCAGTTCGAAGCTCTGGCCGGCGAACTCGACGGTGCGCGGGTCGAGCTTGTAGACGATGAAGAAGAGGATCAGTGGAATGAAATCGATGAGTTGTTTCACGTCGGCAGCCAAGGGCGGGTCGGGCCGGCATAATAGCAAACATGAATGAATGCGAAAGCGGCACCCTGAAAGTCGATCTGCACTGCCACAGCACCGCCTCTGACGGCGTGTTGCCTCCGGCAGAGGTCGTGGCGCGCGCCCATGAGCGCGGCGTGCACATGCTGGCCCTGACCGACCACGACACCCTCGAAGGCCTTGATGAGGCACGCCAGGCCGCCCAACAGCTGGGCATGCAGCTGATCAACGGCGTTGAGCTGTCCTGCACCTGGGGCGGGGCGACCATCCATATTCTCGGCTATGGCTTTGACCTGGATGCACCGGCCCTGTGCCAGGCCATCACCGATTTGCACCACGGCCGCTGGGCCCGCGCCGAGGAAATTGCCCGGCGCTTGACCATCAAAGGCATGCCCGGTGCGCTGGAAGGCGCTCGGGCGGTGCAACAGGAACTGGGCGACAGCGGCAACGCGCCGGCCCGTCCGCATTTTGCGGAATTTCTGGTGCGCGCCGGGCATGCCCGCGACCGAGCCGAGGCGTTTCGCAAGTGGCTGGGCAGCGGTAAGCTGGGCGACGTCAAACAGCATTGGCCGAGCCTCGAAGACGCGGTCGGCAGCTTGCGCGCCGCCAACGCCTGGGTCAGCCTGGCGCATCCGTACCAATACGATTTCACGCGTAGCAAGCGCCGCCGCCTGGTCATGGACTTTATAGCCGCGGGTGGACATGCGCTGGAAGTGGTCAACGGCATGCAGCCGGCAGAGCAGGTAGGAACCCTGTCGATCCTGGTACGTGAGTTCGGCCTGCTGGCCAGTGTGGGGAGCGATTTTCATGCGCCCGGCCAATGGGCCGAGCTGGGCCTGTACCGGCCGCTTCCGGATGACCTGCCACCTCTGTGGGCACGTTTTGCCAATGACCAGTCCCTTATTACTGCCCTCTGAACAGGGAGGTGTCATGAGTCAGTTCTTCCAGGTTCACCCGGAAAATCCCCAGCTGCGCCTGATCAAACAGGCCGTGGGCATCCTGCGCGATGGCGGGGTGATCGTTTACCCCACCGATTCGGCCTACGCGGTGGGCTGTCTGCTCGGCGATAAAAGCGCGGTGGAGCGTATCCGCCGCCTGCGTCAGCTGGACGACAAGCATAACTTCACCCTGCTGTGCTGCGACCTGTCGCAGCTGGGGGTGTTCGCCAAGGTCAATACCGGAGCGTTCCGCCTGCTCAAGGCACATACGCCCGGGCCGTACACCTTCATTCTCAATGCCACCCGCGAAGTGCCACGCATGTTGCTGCACCCCAAGCGCCGCACCATCGGCCTGCGGGTACCCAGCCATCCGATTGCCCAGGCCTTGCTGGAGGAGCTCGGCGAACCGTTGATGAGTGCCAGTCTGATCATGCCGGGGGAGCAGCTGCCGCTGAGCGACCCCTATGAAATGCGCCAGATTCTGGAGCACCAGGTCGACCTGATCATTGACGGTGGCTTCGGTGGCCAGGAAGCTTCCACGGTGGTCAGTCTGGTGGATGACCGGCCGCAGGTACTGCGCACGGGCTGTGGCGATCCGGCTCCCTTCCAGGACCGCGATTGATTCGTCTGGCGTTCATCCCCCCATAGCGAGCACTTCATGCAGGATGTTTCCACCGTTGCCGAGCCTGTCGTCCAGGTGTTGCCCGCCGAGCCCGAGCAACTGCGTCTGGCGCTGGTCTATGGCGAGGCCGTTACCGAGCTGCCGCAGGACCTGTATATCCCTCCAGATGCTCTGGAGGTGTTTCTCGAAGCCTTCGAAGGCCCTCTCGACCTATTGCTCTACCTGATCCGCAAACAGAACGTGGACATCCTTGACATCCCGGTGGCGCAGATTACCCACCAGTACATGGGCTATGTCGAGCTGATGAAAAGCGTGCGCCTGGAGCTGGCCGCCGAATACTTGGTCATGGCCGCCATGCTGGCCGAGATCAAGTCGCGCATGCTGCTGCCACGCAGTGGCGAAAGCGAGGAGGAGGAAGACGACCCGCGCGCCGAGCTGATCCGCCGTCTGCAGGAATACGAGATCTTCAAGTCCGCTGCCGAAGACCTCGAAGAGTTGCCCCGCGTCGGCCGCGAGGTGCATGTGCCGCAGCTGGAGGCGCCCGAGGCGCGGGCGCGCAAACTTCTTCCCGACGTCGCTCTGGAGGAAGTGCTGCTGGCCATGGCCGAGGTGATGCGCCGTGCCGACATGTTCGAAAGTCACCAGGTGACCCGCGAGGCGTTATCTACCCGCGAGCGCATGAGCGAGGTCCTGGAACGTCTGAAGGGCGGCGCCTTCGTACCCTTCGCCAGCTTGTTTCGCATCGAGGAGGGCCGCCTCGGTGTGGTGGTGACCTTTATGGCGGTGCTCGAGCTGATCAAGGAGTCGCTGGCCGAGCTGGTGCAAAATGAACCCTTCGCCCCCATTCATGTTCGTGCGCGAGTTGAGTAGTCGATGAATCTTTCCGACCCCAAGGATCTCGCTGTCCTGCTGGAAGGCCTGTTGCTGGCGGCGGGCAAGCCGTTGTCGCTGGATCAGTTGAGTGAGCTGTTCGAGGAGACCGAGCGGCCGGAGCCCGGCCTGCTGCGCAGCGCCCTGGCGATACTGGGGCAGTCCTGTGCCGGGCGCGCCTTCGAGCTCAAGGAAGTCGCCAGCGGTTATCGCCTGCAAGTACGCACCCGCCTCGCGCCCTGGGTGGGTCGACTGTGGGAGGAGCGTCCGCAGCGCTATTCGCGCGCCATGCTGGAAACCCTGGCGCTGATCGCTTACCGCCAGCCCATCACCCGGGGCGAAATCGAGGATATTCGCGGCGTGCAGGTCAACAGCCAGATCGTCAAGACGTTGATCGAGCGGGAGTGGATTCGTGTGGTCGGCCACCGTGAGGTGCCGGGTCGCCCGGCCATGTTGGCGACCACCAAGGCGTTTCTCGACCACTTCAACTTGAAAAGCCTCGACGAATTGCCATCGTTGGCCGAGCTACGGGAAATGGAGCCGGAGGTGCGCCCGGTGCAAGATGATGATCTGCCCGTGCCCCCCGGCCTGCAGGCCCGCGCCGACGCCGCGCTCGGTGAGGATGCGGAGGCCGAGCCGGCCCGTGAAACCAGCTTTCGCAGCCTGCTCGCTGAACTGGATACCATGGAGCACGGTCTCAAGACCGATTTTGACGACCTGCTGCTGGACGAGCTGGATGATCTGGACGAGGGGCTGCCAGACGATGAACTTGGCCCGTTCGACGATGAGGAAACGCAGCTGGAGCGTGAGTAACGACCGAGGCCCTGCTGGAACTGCACGTCTCAGCAGAAATCGCCAAGCGACGCCATCTGCCCAATCGCCAGCGAATCTGCGGTAGTCTCGACTGAGTATCATCACAGGAGTCGACGATGCACCCCCGGGTTCTAGAAGTCACCGCACGGCTGATTGAACGCAGCCGGCCGACCCGCACGCGCTATCTGGAGCAGATGCGTGCGGCGGCCAGTCAGGGGCCGCGCCGCGAGACGCTGCCTTGCGCCAATCTGGCCCATGGCATGGCCGGATGTTCAGCGACTGATAAGCAGCGCCTGCGGCTGCCTGGCGAAGTTAATGTGGCCATCATCTCGGCGTACAACGACATTCTTTCCGCTCATCAGCCGTACCAGCGATTCCCGGACCTCATCAAAGCCGCCCTGGCCGATATCGGCTCGGTGGGGCAGTTTGCCGGCGGCGTGCCGGCCATGTGCGACGGCGTCACTCAGGGCGAGGCCGGCATGGAGTTGAGCCTGGCCAGTCGCGAGGTAATCGCGATGGCCGCCGCCGTGGCCTTGTCCCACAACCTGTTCGATGCCGCGCTGTGCCTGGGTATCTGCGACAAGATCGTGCCCGGCCTGCTGCTTGGCGCGCTGCGCTTTGGCCACCTGCCAGTGCTGTTCGTGCCCGGTGGGCCCATGGCCTCGGGCATTTCCAATCAGCAAAAAGCCTCGGTGCGGCAACTGTATGCCGAAGGCAAGGTCAGCCGTGAGCAGTTGCTGGAATCGGAGATGGCCTCCTACCACAGCCCTGGCACCTGCACCTTCTATGGCACCGCCAACACCAACCAGGTGATGCTGGAAATCATGGGGCTGCAACTGCCCGGCTCTTCATTCGTCAATCCGGACACGCCGCTGCGCGATGCGCTGACCGCGGAAGCTGCGCACCAAGCGGTGCGCCTGACCCGCCACGGCGGTGACTATTTGCCGTTGTGCGAGGTGCTCGATGAGAAGGCCATCATCAATGCTGTCGTGGCGCTGCACGTGACCGGAGGATCGACTAACCACAGCCTGCACCTGCCGGCCATTGCCCGGGCCGCCGGAATCCAGCTCGATTGGCAAGACATGGCCGACCTGTCCGCCGTGGTGCCCAGCCTGACGCGGATTTATCCCAACGGCAGCGCCGACGTGAATCATTTCCACGCGGCGGGAGGGACGTCTTTCCTGATTCGCACCCTGCTGGATGCCGGTTTACTGCATGAAGACGTCAACACTGTGCTGGGTCATGGCCTTAGTCGGTATGTGCAGGAACCCTACCTGGCCGGTAAGCGTCTGGCCTGGCGGGCCGGCAGCGAGCGGAGTCTGGACGAAGCCATTTTGTGTCCGGTCGAGCGGCCCTTTGCCGGCGAAGGTGGGCTGCGCCTGCTGCAGGGTAATCTGGGTCGCGGCGTGATGAAGGTCTCCGCCGTGGCGCCCGAGCAGCGCATAGTCGAAGCGCCGGCGCGGGTATTCGACGATCAGGCCGAACTGGCCGCTGCCTTCCAGTCCGGCGAATTGAATCGCGATGTGGTCGCAGTGGTGCGCTTTCAGGGTCCGAAAGCCAACGGGATGCCGGAGTTGCACAAGCTGACGCCGTATCTGGGCGTGTTGCAGGATCGCGGCTACCGCGTGGCCCTGGTCACCGACGGGCGTATGTCCGGTGCTTCCGGCAAAGTGCCGGCAGCCATTCATCTGTATCCGGAAGCCTGTGAGGGTGGACCGCTGGCGCGGCTGCGCGACGGCGATATGATCCGTGTCGATGGCAACAACGGGCGTGTCGAGGTGTTGATCAGTGACGCCGAATGGCAGGCGCGGGTGCCAGCGCCCGCACCCCAGGGGCTGAGTATCGGCAGCGGACGTGAACTGTTTGCCTTCATGCGGGCTGCATTCAGCTGCGCGGAGCAGGGCGCCAGCGTGTTCAGTGCCGAGCTGGAACAGCTGCGCTAACCGGGCCTATAAAATAGGTTGCGTGCTAATGTGAACGCGCGGCTGGGCCTGGGATGGAATGCAGGTGAAGTCTACGCGGTTGCTGATCCCTTTCAGTCAGACAGGAGTTGCCGTGATCTATCAGTTGGATCTGCCGGTCGATGTGCCGGCGCACAGTCATAGCGATGCGCAGCGGTGCGCGCAAAGCCTGGCCGGCGTGGTGGCCGATGCGTTGCGCGAAGCCATTGATACCCAAGGGTATGCGAGCCTGGTCGTGTCCGGTGGCCGCAGCCCGTTGAGCTTCTTTGCCAGCCTTGCTGCCCAGCCGCTGAACTGGTCGCGTGTCGTAGTCAGCTTGGCGGACGAGCGCTGGGTGGCCCCGGGCGATGCCGCCAGCAATGAAACTCTGGTGCGCGATCACCTGCTACAAGGCCCCGCTGCGGCGGCGCGCTTCATCGGTATGTACCACCCTGGCGCAACGCTTGAGGAGGCTGCAGAGCAAGCCGATGCCGCGCTTGCCGAACTGCCGCTGCCCATCGACGTTTTGGTCTTGGGGATGGGTGAGGACGGCCATACCGCTTCGCTGTTTCCGGGCAGTCCGTTGCTGGCCGCTGCGCTCAGTCCTGATTGTCCACGCCGGTGCCTGCCTATGCAGGCGCCGGACGAGCCGCGCCAACGCCTGACCTTGACCTTGCCGCTCTTGAAGGCGGCGCGCCTGCAATTACTGGTGATTGCCGGCCAAGCCAAGGTCGATACCTTGCGCCGCGCGCTGGCAGGCAGTGATCCGCTGGAGATGCCAATCCGCGCGTTCCTGCACTACCCGCTGGAGATTCACTGGAACCCCTGAATTTGGAACGTTGTAGCGGGTAGCCCCAGCCGGCACTACCTTGCGGAAAACCTGCAACAGCCCGCTACGCTTGCGCGCAGGAAGCGCGTATGATGCGCGCCCTTTCACTCGGAACCGCCACACCGGGAGGTGCTCAGATGACCGAACACGAAAACACCCCAGAACACATCGTCCACGGCGAAAAACTGCAGAAAGTCCTTGCCCGCATGGGCTTGGCCTCGCGCCGTGATATCGAAAGCTGGATCAGCGCCGGCCGCGTCAAGGTCAATGGCAAGGTGGCCGCCCTCGGCCAGCGCGTCGACCTGCACGATGCCATTGCCATCGACGAGCGCTTGATCAAGCGCGAAGAAGCGAGCGAAGCGGTACGCCGCGTGCTGATTTACAACAAGCCGGATGGCGAAGTTTGCACTCGCGACGACCCGGAAAGGCGCCCGACCGTGTTCGATCGTCTGCCGCGTCTGCAGAACGGCCGCTGGATCAACATTGGCCGTCTGGACATCAACACCACGGGTCTGTTGATGTTCACCACCGATGGCGAACTGGCCAACCGGTTGATGCACCCCTCCTACGAGATGGACCGCGAGTACGCGGTGCGCGTGCGCGGTGAAGTCACCGAAGAAATCATCGAAAACCTGAAAAATGGCGTGATGCTGGAAGACGGCCCGGCCAAGTTCACCGACATCCAGGAAGCGCCAGGCGGCGAAGGCTTCAACCATTGGTACCACGTGGTGGTGATGGAAGGCCGTAACCGCGAAGTCCGCCGTTTGTGGGAATCCCAGGGTCTGGTGGTCAGCCGCTTGAAGCGCGTGCGTTTCGGGCCGGTGTTCCTCAACTCCGATATCACCATGGGCCGCTGGCGTGAATTGACCCAGGCCGAAGTGGATATCCTCAGCGATGAAGTGGGCCTGAAGCCGGTCGCCATGCCGGAAATGAAAGGCAAGGCGCGCGAAAAGCTTGAGCGACAGCAGAAACGATCGGCCAGGCCACTGAGCCCCAGCGAGCGTCCTGCCCGTGGCCCGCGCCCGGCGCGTGACGACGAGCGCGCTGCGCCGCGCGGCAAGGCGGAGGCTGAGCGTCCTGCGCGTGGCCCTCGTACAGCCCGTGACGATGAGCGTACTGCACCGCGGGGCAAGCCGGCAGGTGAGCGTTCCGCTCGGGATGGCGAGCGCAGCGCACCGCGTGGCAAAACCCAGGATCGTCCGGCCCGTCCGGGCGGAACGCCGTTGGCTGAGCGTCCGAACGATCTGAAGCGCAAGCCGCGCCCGCAAAGCGAGCGCCCGGCCGGTGCTCAAGACGCCCCGCGCAAGCCGCGTCCCAAGGCCGAGCGTCCTGCTCTCGAGCTGGCCGAGCGTCCCAGCAAGCCGCGCACCAGTGCCCCGGCCAAGCGCCGCAACCAGCCGACGGCCGAAGGCCAGCGTCCCGGTTTTGGTCGCAAGCGCTAAGTCGTCCGCATCAAACAAAAAACCCGCCATTGTTGGCGGGTTTTTTGTTGGCGTCTGGAGCAGGGATCTAGGAAGCGTTTGCCGCCCCTTTGTCCTTACTGCGCGTCGAACGCCTGGCCGTTGACGCCCTGGCTGTCCGGGCCCATCAGGTACAAGTAGACCGGCATGATGTCCTCAGGCGTCGGGCGGGTTTGCGGATCTTCGCCTGGGAAGGCCTTGGCGCGCATGTCGGTGCGGGTGCCGCCCGGATTGACGCTGTTGGCGCGAATGGGAGCCACGCCGTCAACTTCGTCCGCCAGCACCTGCATCAGCCCTTCGGTGGCGAATTTGGACACCGCGTAGGCACCCCAGTAGGCGCGACCCTTGCGGCCGACACTGCTGGAGGTGAACACCACCGAGGCGTCCTCGGACAGCTTGAGCAGCGGCAGCAACGTGCTGGTGAGCATGAACATGGCGTTTACGTTGACCTGCATGACGCGCATGAAATTATCGCCGGACAGTTGCTCCAGCGGAGTGAGCGGGCCGAGGATCGAGGCGTTGTGCAGTAGGCCGTCGAGGCGGCCGAATTCGGCCTCAATCATCGCCGCCAACTCGTCGTACTGATGCGGCAGGGCGGTTTCCAGGTTGAACGGAATGACGGCGCCTGACGGGTACCCAGCGGCTTCGATTTCGTCGTAGACGCGGTTGAGGTTTTCTTCGGTCTTGCCCAGCAGCAGCACAGTGGCGCCATGGGCGGCGAAGGTCTTCGCGGCGGTGGCGCCGATGCCGCGCCCGGCGCCGGTGACCAGAATCACCCGGCCCTGGAGCAGGTCGGGGCGGGCGGAATAATCGAACATGGGAGGCTCCTTCGGAGAGCAGCAAGCCACAGGCGGCAAGCGTCAAGTTGGGTTACGGAGTTCGGCCAGACATCATTCACTAGCTTGCAGCTTGCAGCTTGCAGCTTGCAGCTTGCAGCTTGCAGCTTGCAGCTTGCAGCGGCGTTAGCAGCCGCACAGCGCCCGGTCGAGCACGGCGCGCAGTTCCAGCGGGTGGTCGACCACCACGTCGGCGCCCCAGTTGCCCGGGTTGTCCTCGGGATGGATATAGCCATAGCGCACGGCAGCGGTGCGCATACCCGCGGCGTGGCCGGCCTCGATATCGCGGCGGTCATCGCCGACGAACAGCACGCTGGAGGGCTCAATGTCGAGCTGGTTGCAGGCCAGGAAAAGCATTTCCGGGTCGGGCTTGCTGTGCGTGACATGGTCGGGACAGACCAGCACTGCCGAGCGCTCGGCCAAGCCCAGGCCGTGCATGATCGGTTCGGCGAAACACAACGGCTTGTTGGTGGCCACGCCCCAGATCAGACCGGACTTCTCGATATCGGCGATCAGTTCGCCCATGCCATCGAAGAAGCAGGTGTGCACGGCGCAGTGCTGCTGGTAACGCTCGAGAAACTCCAGGCGCAGCGCCTCGAAGGTAGGGTCCGCGGGCGACAGGTCAAAGGTGGCGGCGACCATGGCACGAGCACCGCCAGACACCACGTCACGAATCAGTTTTTCCGGCACCAGCGGCAGCTGGCGATCGGTGCGCATGGCTTGGCAGACGGCAATGAAATCCGGTGCCGTATCCAGCAGGGTGCCATCCATGTCGAAGAGTACGGCGCGCAGGCGCATCAGGCCTCCTTGAGAGTCTGGACCATATAATTGACGTCGACGTCGTTCTCCAGCTTGTAGTGCTGGGTCAGCGGATTGTAGGTCAGGCCAATGATGTCCTTGACCTCCAGCCCCGCATCGCGGCTCCACGCGCCCAACTCGGAGGGACGGATGAATTTCTTGAAGTCGTGGGTGCCACGCGGCAGCAGGCGCAGCAGGTATTCGGCGCCGATGATAGCGAAGGCGTAGGCCTTGGGATTGCGGTTGATGGTCGAGAAGAACACCTGGCCGCCGGGTTTGACCAGGCGATGGCAGGCACGGATCACCGAGGCCGGGTCGGGCACGTGCTCAAGCATCTCCAGGCAGGTCACCACGTCGTACTGCTCGGGTTGTTCCTCGGCCAGGGCTTCGGCGGTGATCTGCCGGTATTCGACCTCGACGCCGGATTCCAACTGGTGCAGCTGAGCGACGCCCAGCGGCGCTTCGCCCATGTCGATGCCGGTCACCGTGGCGCCACGCCGCGCCATGGCCTCGCTGAGGATGCCACCGCCGCAGCCGACGTCGAGCACTTTCTTACCGGCCAGGCCGACGCGCTCATCGATCCAGTTGACGCGCAACGGATTGATCTCATGCAGGGGCTTGAACTCGCTCTCCAGATCCCACCAGCGGTGGGCGAGGGCTTCGAATTTGGCGATTTCGGCGTGATCGACGTTGCTCATGGTGATTTCCTGCAAACGGGTCGCCGCAAGCGGGCGGCTGAAGGCCGACATGATGCCAGTTTCCGTGCGCTCTTGCCCAATACCGGGGCGAAGTGTCGCGCGTGCGTGAGCGATGTTTCCGGTCATCTTGCTTCGGGAACAGCCCCCCGTGATCAGGGTCCTCCTTCGTAACAGCGTCTCCCGCAGGCGAATTCGTTGCCACCCACCGATGCAAGTGAGGGTCGTCCCATGGCTGCGCAGGCATCCACCGTACCGATAGACGAGGGCACGCTGGTCGAGCAGTTGAAGCGGGACGCCGAGCCGCTTCCGGCCCTGGATGATCCGGCGTTCGGCGCGTTCTTCGACCGTTACGGCGATGCCCGGCTGATGCTGATCGGCGAAGCCAGCCATGGCACCTCGGAGTTCTATCGGGCGCGCGCCGCCATCACCCGCCGGCTGATCGAGCAGCATGGCTTCACCATCGTTGCAGTGGAAGCCGATTGGCCGGACGCCGCAGCCATCGACTGCCATGTGCGCCAGCGCCCGGCACAGGATTGGCACCGTCAGGCGTTCGAGCGCTTCCCCACCTGGATGTGGCGCAACCGCGAAGTGGCTGACTTCGTGCACTGGTTGCGCGAGCACAACCAGCAGGCGGGTGCGTCCCAAGTGGAATTTCGCGGGCTGGATGTGTACAGCATGGCGGCCTCGCTGGGCGAAGTGCTGCGTTATCTGCAAGGCGTCGATCCGGCTGCTGCGAGCCGGGCCCAGCAGCGGTATGCCTGTCTGAGCCCTTGGCAGGACGACCCGGCGTCATACGGCCATCAGGTCAGTGTATTTGGCGAACCGTCCTGCGAAGATGCCGTGATCGAACAGCTGCGTGAGTTGCTCGATCAGCGCCTGGCGTATCTGCAGGCCGATGGCGAAGGTTTTTTCAATGCCGAACAGAACGCCCGCGTGGTGCTGGCCGCCGAGCAGTATTACCGGGCCATGTACCGGGGCTCCACCGCCTCCTGGAACCTGCGCGACCGGCACATGTTTGACACCTTGCGCAGCCTGCTGAGCCATCGCGGGCCCGAGGCGAAGGCCGTGATCTGGGCGCATAACTCCCATATCGGCAACGCCGCCGCCACGGAAATGGGCTGGGGCGGGCAGTTCAACCTCGGTGAGTTGTGTCGCACCGCCTATGGGCGGGACGCCGTACTGATCGGGCAATCCACCGACCGCGGTGAGGTGGCGGCGGCGGACAACTGGGACGAGCCGATGCAGGTCAAAGCGGTGCAACCGTCGCGGGCAGACAGCTGGGAGCAGTTGTTTTTGCAGGCCGGCGACTCCGCAGCGCTATACGACTGGCGCGACCCCGCCCGCGTCGCGCTACGCGAGACCCTGAATCGCTCGCGCCTGGAGCGTGCAATCGGGGTGATTTACCGGCCACGCACCGAACGGGTCAGCCATTACTTCCATGCCGTGCTGGCCGAGCAGTTCGATGCCTGGCTGTGGCTGGAAAGCACTACTGCCGTCACGCCGCTGGGCCCCCGCGCTGCGCCTGCGTCCGGAGTACCCGAGACCTACCCGTTCGGCGAGTGAGTCAAGCGTAGTACTGCGGGTTCGGCAGTTGCCCTTTCAAGCGCCAACGTCCCAATTGGTTGAGCTTGTAGTCGAGCGGGTCGTGCAGCGTGTGGGTACGGGCATTGCGCCAGAAGCGGTCGAAGCCATGGGCCTGATCGGTTCCTTTGGCGCCGGTCATTTCAAACAGCTCCTGACTGGCCTGCAGACTGATCTCGTGGGGTGAGAACCTTGGCCTGGCCGATGGCCAGCGAGACTTCGCCGCGCTCCTCCAGCGTCAACAGGGAGCCTCGCGCGTACGCGCGTTGCATCCACTCGCCGGCCCGATCTGCAGCCGCCGCAGCGCCAGCGATCCGGGCATCCAGCAGGCCGACGCGATTCTGCTGGAAGGGGTCGTCTTCGCGTGCGTCTACACCGGAGGTGATCCACGGGCGCGCTTGCTCGCGAATAAACGTGCAGCCTGCACTGAGTGCGCCTTCGGCAATGCCCAGGTAGAGATTGACCAGCACCAGTTGGGCGAAACAGTTGCGCAAGGTATGCAACGCGCTGGGCGGCACGTCGGGCTGTTTGAGCACCTGTTCATGAGGAATGAACACATCGATAAATTCCACGGAAATACTGTCGGTCTGGCGCTGACCGATGGGGTTCCAATCATCCCGCTGGCGCACCTGTGCAGTGGGGACGATGGCCAGCAGCGGGTAGGCCTGGCCGTCCACGTGGGCTGAGAGCGTCATCCACTGGGAGCCGCGGGTGCCGGAGCAAAAGGCCTTGGCGCCGGTCAGGCGATAACCCCCGGCACTGGGCGTCGCGATCAGGCGCTTGTCCAGCGGGTTCATGGCATTGCCCCACCAGAGCCCTTGTTCGCGGGTTTGAACCAGCAGGTCGGCCTGCTGGGTGGCGTCGCCGTAAATCAGCACGGTTATCACCTGCAGGTGATGAAACGCCAGGACGTGGGCCAGCGCGCTGTCCACCGTCGCTAGGGTGCGGATCTGCTGGTACAGCTGCACCCAGGACAATTGATCGCCTCCGTGGAGGCGGGGAATGCTCAGGTTGAGCAAGCCCGCTTCGCGCAGCAGGCGTTTTTCTTCGTGGGCGTGGCCGCCTTCGCGGTCGCGGCGGGCGGCGCTTTCTGAAAGGATCGGCAGCAGGGTGTCCAGTGCCGGATGGCGATAAGGCGTGTGCAGAGCCATGACATCTCCAAAGCCCCGTTCACTAAACGGGGCGGATGACCGAAAAATCAGCTGCCTGGGCGGCCGTGCACTTCAGGGAAGAAGTAGTCCTTCCAGTCGGTGGGCTTGACCTTGAGGATGCCCAGATCATGCATCTTCTGCGCATAGACGAAGGTGCGCTCGGGGGTGATGGTGAAGTTCACCTCGGGGTCCTGAATGATGCGCTTGATGAAGGCGCGATCCAGCCGGGAATTCTGCTGGCGGATATAGATCTCGGTCGCTTCGTCCGGGTTGGCTTTGACAAACGCCTCGGCTTCTTCCAGTGCGTTGTAGAAGGCACGGTAGGTCTTCGGATTGTCGGTGTAGAACTTCTCGGTGGTATACAGCACGTTCATGGTGCCGGGGCCGCCCAGCACGTCATAGCTGCTGAGCAGCGTGCGCACGTTGGGGTTTTCCAGGGCCTGGTACTGGAACGGCGCGCTGGAGAAATGCGCACTGATTTCCGAGCCGCCCGTCAGCAGCGCGGCAGTGGCATCCGGGTGTGGCAGGCTGATGGTGATCGAATCGAAGCGCTTGTACTGGTCATTGCCGTAACGCTTGGCGGCTTCGATCTGCAGGGTGCGCGGCTGGAACCCGACGATGGCCGAAGGCACGGCGATGCGATCCTTCTCGGTGAAGTCATCCAGCGATTGAATCCGCGGGTTGTTGGTCAGCAGGTAACTGGGAATCGAGCCCAGCGAGGCGATGCCCTTGATGTTCTGCCGGGAATGGGTGCGGTCCCACAGGTTCAGCATCGGTGGTGTGCCGGCAGTGACCACATCGAGGGCGCCGGCCAGCAAGGCTTCGTTCATGGCGGCGGCGCCCGAGATCTGCCGCCACTCGACGGTGATGTCCGCGCCTGCGGCTTTGCCGTGCTTCTCGATCAATTGCTGGTCGCGGGCGACATCCAGCAACAAGTAGGCGATGCCGAATTGTTGCGCGACGCGCAGGGTGCCTTCCGCATTAACGGGGGAGGTGGACAACAACAGCCCGGACAGCAGGCTGGTGCCGGCGAGTTTTTTCAGGTTCATAGGACCTCGGATCAGTGGAGTTCTGTCAGCAGAAATCACGATCCGGTGGTCCGGTCTCCGTGATGGTGGTGTATCGATGTTGAGCGGCGGATGGCGCCGCTCAACGGTCAAGGTCAGGCCTTGTCACGGTCAACCGCGAAGTTCGACCAGGCCTGGCGGGTCGGCATGACTTCCAGGCGGTTGATGTTGATGTGCGCGGGCAACGTTGCCACGTAGAAAATCTGCTCGGCGATGTCCTCGCCGCTCAGCGGAGTGGTATCCCGGTAGAGGCGGTCGGACGCCGCCTGGTCGCCCTTGGTACGCACCAGGGTGAATTCGGTTTCGGCCATTCCCGGTGCGATATCGGTCACCCGCACGCCCTTGTCGATCAGGTCGCAGCGCAGGTTGTAGCTGAACTGCTGAATAAACGCCTTGCTCGCGCCGTAGACATGGCTGCCGGGGTAGGGCCACTGGCCGGCCACCGAGCCCAGGTTGACGATGCTGGCGCCGGCGCCGGTTTCGATCAGGGTGGGCAGCAGGGCGTGGGTGACGTTGACCAGGCCTTTGATGTTGGTGTCGATCATGGTGTGCCAGTCGGCCAGATCCACCTGGTGGGCCGGTTGCGGGGCCAGCGCGAGGCCGGCGTTGTTGATCAGGGCCTTGATCGGGCGAAAGCCTTCCGGCAACTGCGCGACAACCTGGCGAACGGCCTGCTCATCGCGCACGTCCAGTGCGGCAATGTGCACGGGAACCTGGGCCGACAATTCGTCCTGCAGGGCCTGCAAACGCTCCAGGCGTCGGCCTGTGAGCACCAGCGACCAGCCGGCAGCGGCAAAGCGACGGGCACTGGCCCGCCCGAAACCCGACGTGGCGCCGGTGATGAAAACGATACTGCTCATGACTTTTCCCTACCCGTACGGGTTCAGCGTTGCATGCCCCAGCGCTTGATCGTGATGCGCTCGAGGCTGTTGAAAATAAGGTTCTCTACCAGCAGGCCGATCAGAATCACCACGGCCAGGCCGGCAAAAACGTTATCGGTGTAGAGCTCGTTGCGGTTCTGATAGATGTACCAGCCCAGCCCGCCCTGGCCCGAGGACGCGCCAAACACCAGCTCGGCAGCGATCAGCGTGCGCCAGGCGAAGGCCCAGCTGACCTTGAGGCCGGAGAGGATCGACGGAAGCGCCGCCGGCACCAGAATCAGGGCGACGAAACGGATGCCTTTCAGGCCGTAATTGCGGCCGGCCATGCGCTGGGTTTCCGAGACGCCGAGAAAGCCGGAGTAGGTGTTCAGCGCCAGTGGCCAGAGCACCGAGTGCACCAGCACGAAGATCAGGCTGCCTTCACCCAGGCCAAACCACAGCAACGCCACAGGCAGCAGGGCAATGGCCGGCAGCGGATTGAGCATCGAGGTACAGGTGGACAGCAGGTCTCGACCGATCTGCGTGGACACCGCCAGAGTGGTCAGAGCGAACGCCAGGGCGATGCCGATGACGTAGCCCTTGAGCAGCAGATCCAGTGAGGTGGCGGCTTTGTGCAGCAGCTCACCGCTGGCAATGCCGCTCACAAACGCAACGGCGGTCTGCAAGAAGGTCGGCAGCAGCAGGTCGTTGTCCTGATAGCGGGCGACCAGTTCCCAGATCACCGCAAGGGTAATCAGAATCAGGCCTTTGCGCAGCCAGGCGTACTGCCACAGGCGGGTGGCCAGCGGCAGCGTGCGTTCCACGGGTTTTTCGGTGAAGGGCGCCAGGTCGATTTCGTAATCGGGGCGCAGAGGGTTGCTAACGGTCATGGGCGTTCTCAATACGACAGGCGTACGGCATGGAAGTCATGGTCTGCCACGACATCCGGGGCCTGCTCGTTGAACAGCAGGCGGTGGATGCGCTGGGCGGTGGACTGAAACGTCACGCTGCCCGAGCTGTGCATGTCGAACTGGGCACTGTTGATTTCCGCACGCACCCGGCCCGGATGGGATGACAACAGCAGGATGCGGTTGCCGACAATCAGGGCTTCCTCGATCGAGTGGGTGACGAACAGCAGGGTGAATTTCACGTCCTCCCAGAGTTCCAACAGCTCTTCCTGCATCTTGCGCCGCGTCAGGGCGTCCAGCGCCGCGAAGGGTTCATCCATCAGCAGGATCTTGGGCTGCATGGCCAGCGCGCGGGCGATGGCCACGCGGGCTTTCATGCCGCCGGAGAGTGTGTGCGGGTAGGCGTCCACAAAGCCGGACAAGCCGACCTTATCGAGGTACAGGCGTGCCCGCTCTTCGGCTTCCGCCTTGCCCACGCTGCGCGAGGCCAACAGCGGAAACATCACGTTCTGCTTGACGGTTTTCCACGGCAACAGCTGATCGAACTCCTGGAACACCACGATGCGGTCGGCGCCGGGGCCGTCGATGCGCTGGCCCGCCAGGCGTATTTCGCCTTCCTGGGGGCTGAGAAAGCCCGCCACCGCCTTGAGCAGGGTTGATTTGCCGCAGCCGGACGGGCCGAGCAGGATAAAACGGTCTGCCGGGTCGACTGCAAAACTCACCTGGTGGGTGGCCTGCACGATGCGCTCGCGGGTGCGGTACTCCAGGCTCACGCCATCGACGTCCAGCAGGGGGCTGGGCGCCGCAGCGGTCAGTCGAGAGGTCTGGGGGTGTTCAGTTAACGCATTCATTACCAAGTTCCTCGCTCAAAACGGCACATCGCCCTGGATCGTGGTGCGGTGCATGCGGCGACGCAGGTGGCTGGGGCAGCCGGTAGCGAGGTGGATGAGGGCGCGGTTGTCCCAGAACACCAGGTCGTTGGGCTGCCACCGGTGGCGGTAGATGAACTCGGGCTTGGCACTGTGGGCGAACAGCTCCTTGAGCAGGTCGCAGCTTTCGTCGGCCGGCAGATCAAGGATGTGGGTGGTGAAGTTCTTGTTGACGAACAACCCCTTGCGGCCGGTTTCCGGGTGGGTGCGGACTACCGGGTGAATCGCCGGTTTGACCTCGGCAATCTGCTCGGGCGTTAGGGTGGGACGGCGAATGCCGGCAAACACCTCATCGTCGTAGCGTGCCAGGTAGGAATGTGCGGCGCGCCTGCCCTCCAGGCGTGCTTTCAGCTCAACGGGCAGCGCCTCGTAGGCGGCCTGCTGTGAAGCGAACAGGGTGTCACCGCCTTCCTCGGGCAGTTCCTGCGCATACAGCATGGAGCCGAGGCTAGGGATGTCCTTATAGGAGAGGTCGGAATGCCAGAATTTGCCGGCATCGCCCAGGCCGACCGGCTGACCGTTCTCGATGATGTTGGAAATGATGAAGATTTCCGGGTGGCCGGCCAGCAGGAACTGGTGCAGCACATGAATCTGCAGCTCGCCGAAGCGTCGGCTGAAGGCAATGTGTTGCTCGGGCGTCAGATGCTGATCACGGAACACGATCACGCCATGTTCCAGATGCGCGCGATGCACGCGGGCGAAATCCGCATCGTTGAGCGGTTGGGCAAGATCGATGCCGACAATTTCGGCGCCCAGAACGGCATCGAAAGGACCGACGTCAAAGTGTTGCGCAGGGGCGTGGGGGGATACAGCCGCGTTCATGCAGACAGGCTCCATACGAATGATCACCGAAAAGCGCAGGGCACACACCAAGCGAAATATGCCCTGGCACTGAATGCGCGGCTCAACGGTTGACCTATAAGTACGCGGCAAAACGAATATAGAGATATAGCGCGCGGCGCAAAAATTCTTTTTTCGCATAAGCATATGCGTGCGCAAGCAACAGGGCAGCCGCGCTCGCCGAGTATTCAGCCGTTCTGAATCAAGGGTTACATCGACGTTGCCTAGCGCTGGGCGATCTTTTCGCCCCAGTGCCTGGCGGTGGCGAGCAGGCGTTGCTCATCCATACGCGTCAGCTGTCCGTCATCCAGCAATTGCTTGCCGCCGACCCAGACGTGCTTCACGCAGCTGCGGCTGCCCGTGTAAATCAGCTGAGAAACCGGATCGTAAACCGGTTGCTGATGCAGTCCAGAAAGATCGAAGGCGGCCAGGTCAGCCCATTTGCCTACTTCCAGGGAGCCGCAGTCCTGCTCCAGGCCTAGGGCGTGTGCGCCGTTCAGGGTGGCCATGCGCAGGGCACGGTGGGCATCCAGCGCGGTGGCAGAGCCGGCCACGGCCTTGGCAAGCAGGGCGGCGGTGCGGGTTTCGCCGAGCAGATCGAGGTCATTGTTACTGGCCGCGCCGTCGGTGCCGATGGCCACGTTGACGCCGGCTTGCCACAGGCGCTCAACGGGGCAGAATCCGCTGGCCAGCTTGAGGTTGGACTCGGGGCAATGGATCACGCTGCTGTTGCTGGCCACCAGCATGGCGAGGTCATCGTCATTCACCTGGGTCATGTGCACGGCCTGGAAGCGTGGGCCCAGCAGGCCGAGGCGCTGCAGCCGAGCCAGCGGACGCAGGCCGTGCTGTTGCAGGCTCTGCTGGACTTCGAGGTCGATTTCATGGACATGCATCTGAATGCCGGCGTCCAGCTCTTCGGCGAGCATTAGCACCTGGGTCAGGGTTTCATCGCTGGCGGTGTAGGGTGAGTGTGGGCCAAAGGCGACTTTCAGGCGCGGGTGATGCTTGAGGTCGTCGAATAGCTGCAGTCCATGGCGAATGGCATCGGCTGGCTCCAGCGCGCCGGGCACCGGGAAATCCATCACCGGCACGCAAATCTGCGCACGCACGCCGGTCTGATGGACCACCTCGCTGGCAATCTCCGGGAAGAAATACATGTCCGAAAAGCAGGTAATGCCGCCCTTGAGCTGCTCGGCAATCGCCAATTGGCTGCCGTCGCGAATGAAGTCCTCGTCCACCCAGCGGGCTTCGGCCGGCCAGATGTGATTCTGCAGCCAGGTCAATAGAGGTAGGTCATCGGCGAGGCCGCGAAACAGGCTCATCGCCGCATGTCCGTGGGCGTTGATCAGGCCGGGAGCAAGCAGCATGCCGGGCAATTCGCGCACTTCGCGTGCCGCATGGCCTAGCGCCTCGTGGCGTGGGGCGATAAGCACAATGCGTCCATCACGAATACCCAGGCCATGTCCTGTAAGAACCACGTTGGCGGGCTCCACCGGCACCAGCCAGGTCGGCAGTAAGAGAAGATCGAGAGGGGCACTGGTCAAGGTCGGCATGCTGGTCATCGCAAAAAAAGGGAAACGTGGTTGGGGCGAGCGTCCTCAAGGTATCGGCCGATGCGTGAAGTTTTGCAGGTGGTGCGAGTTTGAGCGAGCCGACGCGCGTCGGTTCGGTCGCGGTGCGATCCGGCCGCTCGGGTGATGGCTGCTGACGAAAAAAGGGGGTGCATTAGAGGCCCCTTGCCGGCCTGTTATCCCTAGATGCAGTGCGTATAATCCGCGCCTTTTGTGTGATCCATGAGGTGGGCCATGCGCGAGCAGTTGCTGGCAGCGGAGAAGGTCAGGGCCATTGAGTGGCGTAGCGGTGTGTTGTGTCTACTTGATCAGCGACTGCTGCCAGAGCGCGAAGTCTGGCTGAGCTACGACAGCGCCCGCGGGGTTGCCGAGGCCATACGCGACAGGGTGGTGGGCGGCGCCGCGGCCATCGGTATAGCTGCGGCCTATGGCGTGGTACTCGGCGCGCGGAAGCATATGGCGGCCGGCGGTGACTGGCGGGCAGCTCTGGAAGCGGATATGCAGTTGCTGGCCGCATCTTGGCCGACTGCGGCCAATCTGTGCCGGGCCTTGAATGGCATGCGCGAGTGCCTGGGTCGCCTCGACGAGGGCGATGTGCTGCTGGACGCGCTGGAAGCCGAAGCTATCGGTATCCATCAGAGTGATCGTGAAGCCAACCTGATCATGGCCCAGTTTGGCGTCGAGCTGATGCGCAAGCATTACGACGGGCCACAAGCGGTACTCACCCATTGCAATGCTGGCGCCCTGGCCACAGGCGGTTTCGGTACTGCGCTGGGGGTCATTCGTGGGGCCTGGCTGGATGGGCTGGTCGACCATGTGTATGTCGATGAAACCCGCCCCGGCTTGCAAGGTTCGCGGCTGACAGCCTGGGAGTTGGGCGGCGACACCATGCCGGTGAGTCTTAATGTGGACGCTGCCGTCGCGCACCTGATGAAGACCGAGCAGGTCGGCTGGATCATCGTTGGTGCCGATCGGATTGCCGCGAACGGTGACGTGGCGAACAGGATCGGCACCTATCAGTTGGCGATACTGGCCATGCATCATGGCGTGCGCTTCATGGTCGTAGCACCCACCTCGGCCATCGACATGCAGCTGGACTGCGGCGAGGACATTCCTCTGGAAGAGCAAGCCAACAGTGATGGGCTCGATCTGGGTGGGCAATCCCTCGTGGCACAGGTGAGGGCGGTCAACCCAGCGTTTGACGTGACGCCCGCCGATTTGATCGATGCCATCGTCACCGAGAAAGGCTATGTCGAGCGCCCGGATGCGCAGAAGCTGGCGCAGCTGATGTGCCGTAAACGATTGCATTGAGACGGCCTGCGGTAGGCTGCCAAGCCGCGCTCTAGGAGCAGTTCCATATGCGAACTGATTGGATTTGCAGCGTGCGGCCTGAAGCTTGCAGCCCCGAGCTGTGTTACCATCCCGCGCTTATCGCAGGACCCTGCTGACTAAAAGGAACCAGGCTTCCATGGGCGAACTGGCCAAAGAAATCTTCCCGGTCAATATCGAAGACGAGCTGAAACAGTCCTACCTCGACTATGCAATGAGCGTAATCGTCGGTCGGGCGTTGCCGGATGCGCGCGATGGCCTGAAACCAGTGCACCGTCGCGTATTGTTCGCCATGAGCGAGCTGGGCAACGACTGGAACAAGGCGTACAAGAAATCCGCCCGTGTGGTCGGGGACGTGATCGGTAAATACCACCCGCACGGCGACAGCGCTGTGTACGACACCATCGTGCGCATGGCCCAGCCGTTCTCGCTGCGCTACCTGCTGGTAGACGGTCAGGGCAACTTCGGTTCGGTGGATGGCGACAGCGCCGCGGCCATGCGATACACCGAAGTGCGCATGACCAAGCTGGCCCACGAGATGCTGGCCGACCTGCACAAGGAAACCGTCGATTGGGTACCCAACTACGACGGCACCGAACAGATTCCCGCCGTGCTACCGACCAAGGTGCCGGCGTTGCTGGTCAACGGCTCCAGCGGCATCGCCGTGGGCATGGCCACCAACATTCCGCCGCACAACCTCAGTGAGGTCGTGGATGGCTGTCTGGCGCTGATGGACAACCCCGAGCTGACGGTCGATGAACTGATGCAGTACATCCCGGGCCCGGATTTCCCCACGGCAGGCATCATCAATGGCCGGGCCGGCATCATCGAGGCTTACCGCACCGGTCGCGGGCGCATCTATATGCGCGCCCGTGCTGAAATCGAAGACATGGACAAGGTGGGTGGTCGTCAGCAGATCATCATCACCGAGCTGCCTTATCAGTTGAACAAGGCGCGGCTGATCGAGAAGATCGCCGAGCTGGTCAAGGAAAAGAAACTCGAAGGCATCAGCGAGCTGCGTGACGAATCCGACAAGGACGGCATGCGTGTGGTCATCGAACTGCGTCGGGGTGAAGTGGGCGAGGTGGTGCTCAACAACCTCTATGCCCAGACCCAGATGCAGAGTGTGTTCGGCATCAATACCGTGGCACTGGTCGACGGCCAGCCACGCCTGCTGAACCTCAAGGACATGCTCGAGGTGTTCGTGCGTCACCGCCGCGAAGTGGTGACCCGGCGTACGGTGTTCGAGCTGCGCAAGGCGCGCGAGCGCGGGCACATCCTCGAAGGCCAAACGGTCGCGCTGTCCAATATCGACCCGGTTATCGAGCTGATCAAGAATTCGCCAACTCCGGCCGAGGCCAAAGAACGCCTGATCGCCACGCCCTGGGCTTCCAGTGCGGTGGAAGCGATGGTCGAGCGCGCCGGTGCCGATGCCTGCCGTCCGGACGATCTCGATGAGCAATACGGGTTGCGTGAAGGTAAGTACTATCTGTCCCCCGAGCAGGCCCAGGCGATCCTTGAGCTGCGCCTGCATCGCCTGACCGGTTTGGAACATGAAAAGCTGCTCAACGAATATCAGGAAATCCTCAACCTGATTGGTGAGCTGATCCGCATCCTGACCAATCAGGAGCGCCTGATGGAGGTCATCCGCGAGGAGCTGGAAGCGGTCAAGGCCGAGTTCGGCGACGCACGCCGCACCGAAATCACCGCCTCGCACACTGACCTGACCATCGCCGACCTGATTCCCGAAGAAGAGCGCGTGGTGACTATTTCCCACGGCGGCTACGCCAAGAGCCAGCCGTTGGCCTCCTACGAGGCCCAGCGCCGTGGCGGCAAGGGCAAGTCGGCCACAGGCGTGAAGGACGAGGACTACGTCGAGCACTTGCTGGTCGCCAACAGCCACGCCACGCTGCTGCTGTTTTCCAGCAAGGGCAAGGTGTATTGGCTGAAGACCTACGAAATCCCTGAAGCCTCGCGCGCCGCGCGTGGGCGTCCGTTGGTCAACCTGTTGCCGCTGGATGAAGGCGAGCACATCACCGCCATGCTGCAGGTCGATCTGGAGGCGCTGCGTCAGCAGGCCGCCGACGACGATGAGCTGGAGGATCTCGACGATACCGTTATCGAGCACGACGAGGCCGACGACGAAGGCGAAGACGCCGAAGAAGAGCTGGTCAACGGTGCCTTTATCTTCATGGCCACCGCCTTCGGTACCGTGAAGAAAACGCCACTGGTGCAGTTCAGCAAGCCGCGCAGCTCAGGTCTGATTGCCCTGAAGCTGGAAGAGGGCGACACGCTGATCGCCGCCGCCATCACCGATGGCAACCGTGAAGTGATGCTGTTCTCCGATGGTGGCAAGGTTATCCGCTTCAAGGAAAGCAATGTGCGTCAGATGGGCCGTACTGCCCGCGGCGTACGCGGCATGCGTCTGCCGGATGGCCAGCAGCTGATTTCCATGCTGATTCCCGAGCCGCAGGCGCAGATTCTCACCGCCTCGGAGCGCGGCTACGGCAAACGCACCCCGATCGAGGAATACCCGCAGCGTGGCCGGGGTGGCCAGGGCGTGATCGCAATGGTCAGCAATGAGCGCAACGGCAAGCTGGTCGGCGCGATCCAGGTGCTGGACGGCGAGGAAATCATGCTGATTTCCGACCAGGGCACCCTGGTGCGTACCCGTGTCGATGAGGTCTCCAGTCAGTCGCGCAACACCCAGGGCGTAACCCTGATCAAGTTGGCGAGCGACGAAGTGCTGGTCGGCCTGGAGCGCGTACAGGAGCCCACCGTGGTCGACAGCGACGAGCTGGATGACGAGGCAGAGGCTGAAATCAATGTACCGGACGTGGCCGCAGACGCAGGGGCGCCCGCGGATGAAACCGGTAATCAGGAGTGAGTGACAAGTGAGCAAACGCGCCTATAACTTCTGCGCCGGTCCGGCCGCGCTGCCCGAAGCCGTGCTGCAACGCGCCCAGGCGGAACTCCTCGACTGGCACGGCAAGGGCCTGTCGGTCATGGAAATGAGCCACCGCAGCGACGATTACATGGCCATCGCCGCCAAGGCCGAGCAGGATCTGCGCGACCTGCTGGTCATCCCGTCGAACTACAAGGTGCTGTTCCTGCAGGGCGGCGCCAGCCAGCAGTTCGCCGAGATCGCCTTGAACCTGCTGCCGGAAAACGGCGTGGCCGACTATGTCGACACCGGCATCTGGTCCAAGAAGGCCATGGAAGAGGCGCGTCGCTACGGCACCGTCAACGTTGCCGCCAGCGCCAAGCCCTACGACTACTTCGCCATTCCCGGGCAGAACGAGTGGCAGCTGTCGAAGGACGCCGCCTACCTGCACTACGCCAGCAACGAGACCATCGGCGGTCTGCAGTTCGACTGGGTGCCGGAAGTGGGCGACGTGCCGCTGGTGGTGGACATGTCTTCGGACATTCTGTCGCGCCCCATCGACGTGTCGAAGTACGGCCTGATCTATGCCGGTGCGCAGAAGAACATCGGCCCGAGCGGCCTGGTGGTGGTGATCGTGCGTGAAGACCTGCTGGGTCGCGCCCGCTCCAGTTGCCCAACCATGCTCAACTACCAGGTCGCCGCCGACAACGGCTCCATGTACAACACCCCGGCAACCTTCTCCTGGTACCTGTCCGGGCTGGTCTTCGAGTGGCTCAAGGAGCAGGGCGGCATCGAGGCCATGGCCCAACGCAACCATGCCAAGCAGGAGCTGCTGTACAGCGCCATCGACGCCAGCGCGTTCTATACCAATCCGATCGCCAAGAATGCTCGCTCCTGGATGAACGTGCCGTTCCGCCTGGCTGACGAGAAGCTCGACAAGGCCTTCCTGGCCGGCGCCGATGCACGCGGCCTGCTCAATCTCAAGGGTCATCGTTCGGTCGGCGGCATGCGCGCCTCGATCTACAACGCGGTGGGTCTGGATGCGGTGCAGGCGCTGGTTGCCTATATGGCCGAGTTCGAGAAGGAGCACGCCTGAGATGAGCGAAGCCGATCAGCTCAAGGCCCTGCGGGTGCGCATCGACAGCCTCGATGAGAAAATTCTCGAGCTGATCAGTGATCGCGCGCGCTGTGCCCAGGAAGTGGCGCGGGTCAAGATGCTCAACCTGCAGCCGGGCGAAACACCGGTGTTCTATCGTCCCGAACGTGAAGCCTGGGTGCTCAAGCACATCATGGAGCTGAACAAGGGTCCGCTGGACAACGAGGAAATGGCGCGGTTGTTCCGCGAAATCATGTCCTCCTGCCTAGCCCTGGAGCAGCCGCTGAAAGTTGCCTATCTGGGGCCGGAAGGCACCTTCACCCAGGCTGCGGCGCTCAAGCACTTCGGTGCCTCGGTGCAGAGCAAGCCCATGGCGGCCATCGATGAGGTGTTCCGCGAAGTGGTCGCCGGCGCGGTGAATTTCGGCGTGGTGCCGGTGGAGAATTCCACCGAAGGCGCGGTCAGCCATACCTTGGACAGCTTCCTGGAGCACGACATCGTCATCTGCGGCGAAGTCGAACTGCGCATCCACCACCATTTGCTGATCGGCGAGAACACCAAGTCGGCGAACATCAGCCGTATCTATTCCCACGCCCAGTCCCTGGCCCAGTGCCGCAAGTGGCTGGATGCCCATTACCCCAACGTCGAGCGTGTGGCCGTGGCCAGCAATGCCGAGGCGGCCAAGCGGGTGAAGAGCGAGTGGAACAGCGCGGCGATTGCCGGTGATGTGGCGGCCCAGCTCTACGGGCTGAGCAAGTTGCAGGAAAAAATCGAGGATCGCCCGGACAATTCCACACGCTTCCTGATGATTGGTAACCAGGAAGTGCCGCCCACCGGCGACGACAAGACCTCGATCATCGTGTCGATGAGTAACCGCCCGGGCGCGTTGCACGAATTGTTGGTGCCGTTCCACGCCAATGGCATTGACCTGACGCGCATCGAAACCCGCCCGTCGCGCAGCGGCAAGTGGACCTACGTCTTTTTCATCGACTTCGTTGGGCATCACCAGGATCCGCTGGTCAAGGCAGTGCTGGAGCAGCTCAGCCAGGAAGCGGTGGCCTTGAAGGTGCTGGGTTCTTATCCGAAGGCGGTACTCTGAACAGCAGTCGCGAGCTGTAAGCCGCAAGCCGTACGTGAGTCGGTGCGTGGCTTCTGCTTGCGGCTTGGAGCGTGAGGCTTGTAGCTATGAAATCCGATTTCCTCGCCCTGGCCGTGCCAGGCGTACAAAAGCTTTCCCCTTACGTCACCGGCAAGCCGATCGATGAGCTGGCCCGTGAACTGGGCATCGATCCGGCGCAGATCGTCAAGCTGGCCAGCAACGAAAACCCGCTCGGCCCAAGCCCCAAGGTGCTGGAAGCGATCCGTGCCGAGCTGCCTGAGCTGACGCGCTATCCCGATGGCAGCGGTTATGTGCTCAAGCAAAAGCTGTCCGAGCGTTTTGGCCTGTCCCCTGAGCTGATCACCCTGGGCAACGGCTCCAACGACATTATCGACATCGTTGCGCGCGCCTATCTGGCGCCCGGCCTGAATGCCGTGTTCAGTGCCCATGCCTTCGCCGCCTACCCGATCTGCACCCAGGCGGTGGGCGCGGAAAGTCGCGTGGTCCCGGCCATCGACTATGGCTACGACCTTGACGGCCTGATCAAGGCCATTGATGACAACACCCGCGTTCTGTTCATTGCCAATCCGAACAACCCGACGGGTACCTGGTTCGGAGCTGATGCGCTGGAGCACTTCCTGTCCCGCGTACCGGCCCACGTACTGGTGGTGCTCGACGAGGCGTACATTGAATTTTCCGAGCCCGGCGAACTGCCCAATGGCCTGGATTACCTGGCTCGTTACCCGAACCTGCTGGTCTCGCGCACGCTGTGCAAGGCCTACGGTCTGGCCGGACTGCGTGTCGGCTATGCAGCGTCCTCGGCACAAATTGCCGACGTGCTCAATCGGGTGCGCCAACCCTTTAACGTTAACAGTCTGGCCCTGGTGGCCGCCTGCGCGGCGCTGGATGACACTGATTACCTGGCCGCCGGCCGTCGCCTGAACAGCGCGGGCATGGCCCAGCTGGAAGCGGGTTTGCGCGAACTGGGCCTGGCGTGGATTCCATCCAAGGGCAACTTCATCGCCGTGGATTTTGGCCGCGACGCTGCGCCGATCAACGCCGGCCTGCTACGCGAGGGCGTGATCGTGCGGCCGATTGCCGGTTACGGCATGCCGACCTTCCTGCGTGTGTCCATTGGCACCGAGCAGGAAAACGCGCGCTTTCTTGAAGCCCTGAGCAAGGTGCTCGCCAGTGCCTGACGTCAAGCCGCTGCAAGGCGGCGGTGCGCCTGTTCTCGAACGCCTGGTGGTGGTAGGACTTGGCCTGATCGGCGGCTCCTTCGCCAAGGGGCTGCGTGAAAAGGGCCTGTTCCGCGAGGTGGTCGGCGTTGACCGCAATGTCGAATCCTGCCGTCTGGCGGTCGAGCTGGGCGTGGTCGACCGTTGCGAAGAGGATCTGGCGACGGCCTGCCGAGGCGCTGACGTGATTCAACTGGCGGTGCCGATCCTGGCTCTGGAGAAGGTGCTCGCCCAGTTGGCCACCTTCGATCTGGGCCACGCGGTGCTCACCGACGTTGGCAGCGCCAAGGGCAATGTGCTGCGCGCAGCCCGCGAGGCGTTTGGCGGCGTGCCGGTGCGCTTCGTCCCGGGACATCCGATTGCCGGCTCCGAGCGCAGCGGGGTTACCGCTGCCGACGGCTGGTTGTTTCGCCGCCACAAGGTAATCCTCACGCCGCCAGACGGCGTGGACAGCGAAGCGCTGCTGCTCATCGAGCGTCTCTGGCGAACGCTGGGCGCGGATGTCGAGCAGATGGACGTCGAGCATCACGATCAGGTGCTTGCCGCTACCAGCCATCTGCCGCATATGCTGGCGTACACCTTGGTGGATTCGCTGGCCAAGCGTCACGAGAACCTGGAAATCTTCCGTTATGCTGCCGGCGGCTTTCGCGATTTCACGCGCATCGCCGGCAGTGATCCGTTGATGTGGCACGATATCTTTCTGGCCAATCGCGACGCCGTGTTGCAGGTACTAGACGATTTTCGCGATGACCTCGACGCCTTGCGCGCCGCGGTGGTCGCTGGGGATGGGCATCACCTCTTGGGCGTGTTCACCCGCGCTCGGGTAGCCCGCGAGCATTTCAGCAAAATCCTGGCCCGCCGGGCCTATGTGGACGCCATGCATTCCAATAACGATCTGATTTTCATCGCCCAGCCGGGCGGCAGCGTCAACGGCCGCATCCGCGTGCCGGGCGACAAATCCATTTCCCATCGCTCGATCATGCTCGGCTCTCTAGCCGAAGGCACCACCGAGGTGCAGGGCTTCCTCGAAGGCGAGGATGCGCTGGCTACCATTCAGGCCTTCCGCGACATGGGCGTGGTCATCGAAGGCCCGCAAGATGGCCGCGTCACCGTGCATGGCGTCGGCCTGCACGGCCTGCAGGCGCCGCCCGGACCGATCTACCTCGGCAACTCCGGTACCTCGATGCGTCTGCTGGCCGGTCTGCTGGCCGCGCAACCGTTCGACACCACGCTCAGCGGCGATGCCTCGCTTACCAAGCGGCCGATGAACCGTGTGGCCAATCCGCTGCGCGAAATGGGCGCGGTGATCGAGACCGCCGCCGAAGGCCGTCCGCCGCTGACCATTCGCGGCGGCCAGAAATTGATCGGAATGCGCTATGCAATGCCGATGGCCAGCGCCCAGGTGAAATCCTGCCTGCTGCTGGCCGGCCTGTATGCCGAAGGGCAGACCTCGGTCATCGAGCCGGCGCCGACTCGAGACCACACCGAGCGCATGCTGCGCGGTTTCGGCTACCCGGTGAACGTTGACGGCAATACTTCTGCCGTTACGCCCGGGCACACACTGACCGCCACGCAGATTGAGGTGCCGGCGGATATTTCCTCGGCGGCGTTCTTCCTAGTGGCAGCATCGATTGCCGAAGGTTCCGACCTGGTGCTGGAGCATGTCGGCATCAACCCGACTCGCACCGGGATCATCGACATCCTGAAGCTGATGGGCGCCGACATCACCCTGGAAAACCAGAAGGAGGTCGGCGGCGAGCCGGTAGCCGACCTGCGCGTGCGCAGTGCCAAGCTCAAGGGCATCGAGATTCCCGAGACGCTGGTGCCGCTGGCCATCGACGAATTCCCCGTGCTGTTCATTGCCGCCGCCTGCGCCGAAGGGCGTACGGTGCTGCGCGGCGCCGAGGAATTGCGGGTCAAGGAGTCCGACCGTATCCAGGTTATGGCCGACGGCCTGCAAACTCTGGGCGTAAAAGTCGAGCCCACTCCAGATGGCATCATCATCGACGGCGGCCCGATGGGCGGCGGCGAAGTCTGGGCCCATGGCGACCACCGTATCGCCATGAGTTTTAGCGTGGCCTCGCTGCGCGCTACGGCGCCGATTCGCATCCATGACTGTGCCAACGTCGCCACCTCGTTCCCCAACTTCCTCGGCCTGGCGGGGCAGACCGGCATTCGCGTCAGCGAAGAAGGTCAGGCATGAGTACAGCAGTCATCACCATCGACGGGCCCAGCGGTTCCGGCAAGGGCACCATTGCCGGCCTGTTGGCCACCCGCCTGGGCTGGAACCTGCTCGACTCCGGCGCGCTGTATCGACTGCTGGCCTTATCTGCCAGTAATCACGGCGTCGACTTGACCAACGAAGAAGGGCTCAAGGCCCTTGCCGCTCATCTGGATGTGCAATTCGTGGCTGGCGCACCAGGTCAGGAACAGCTCATTATTCTGGAAGGCGAGGAAGTCACGCAGGCGATTCGCAACGAACAGGTCGGCTCGGGCGCATCGCAAGTCGCCGCGTTGCCAGCAGTGCGTGATGCGCTGCTGCACCGCCAGCGCGCATTTCTCGAGGCGCCGGGTCTGGTAGCCGATGGTCGCGACATGGGCACCGTGGTATTTCCCGATGCGCCTTTGAAGATTTTCCTGACGGCTAGCGTGGAGGAACGTGCGCAGCGTCGCTATCTTCAGTTGAAGGAAAAAGGCGATGCTGTTAATCTCGCGAGTCTTCTCGACGAGATACGTGCGCGCGATGAGCGTGACACCCAGCGTGCGGTGGCTCCACTCAAACCGGCAGCCGACGCGATTTTGCTGGATTCCACGCAACTGTCGATCGAGCAGGTGCTTGAAAGAATTCTTGGTGAAGTCGCTGCTCGCGAACTCGCTGGGTAATAGGTCACTTCCAATAACGGAAGACCGCAAGGAGGCATGCAGGAGACCAGTCCTCGTCCTGCAGGCCTCTTTTTATATGAACGAACCCACATTGTCTGGGATGTGGCTTTGGGCAGATCGACTGCCCTTGATCTCACAGGAATCAACATGAGCGAAAGCTTTGCAGAACTATTTGAAGAAAGCCTGAAATCCCTCGACATGCAGCCGGGTGCCATCATCACCGGCA
>JADGMW010000003.1_pt3 | contig 101822 bp, 94 predicted proteins | sample 8641801 | NCBI WGS metagenome assembly JADGMW01 (sample SAMN16272018, study PRJNA661076) | feces metagenome | isolation source: fecal sample from diarrhoea affected cattle A | host: Bos taurus | place: South Africa: Lokaleng Village, Mahikeng | collected 2019-09
GGTGGTGCGTGAGAGTGCAATCCGGTCCCCGGGGTGGTGCGTGAGAGTGCAATCCGGTCCCCGGGGTGGTGCGTGAGAGTGCAATCCAGATCCCATGCGTCCCGGTGCTCGCGACTGGATTGCACTCTCGCGGGGGGAGCGGAGGACTGGATTGCCCTCTCGCGGCGAGAGGGCAATCCAGTTCCCCCTTCCCTCCGGTGCGTGAGAGTGCAATCCAGTTCCGCTGTGCGAGCGGCGCGCGCGACTGGATTGCCCTCTCGCGGGGGGGGGGTGACTGGATTGCCCTCTCGCGCGGGGGGGGAGGGGAGGGGGGAGGTCAGGAGCAGGTGGCTGTCAGGCCCTGGCCGTTGCCCGTGCCCTGGAAGCCGAACTCGGTGGACTGGCCCGCGCCCACCGACCCGTTCCACGGTGCGTTGGCGAAGCGGACCGTGCCGCTGGTGCCGCTGGCCACGGAGCTCCACGAGTTGCTGACGGCGGCACCGCCGGGGAGCGTGACGGTCGTCGTCCAGCCGCTGAGCGCCGACGCGCCTGCCGTGACCTTGACGGTCGCGACGAACCCGCCGTTCCAGGAGTTCAGCGACACGGTGGCGGTGCAGCCGCCCGGCACCGACGTGCGGGTGGGCGTCGGTGTGGGGGTCACCGTCGGCGTGGCCGTCGGGGTGACCGTGGGCGTGGCTGTCGGAGTGGCGGTGGGCGTCACCGTGGGCGTGGCCGTCGGCTCAGGACCGTCCGTGAGGACGGGCGTCGTCCAGTCGGCCCACTGCGACAGGCTGCCGGCGGCACGGCTCGAGATGCGCATCTGGCCCTGCGAGGACCCGCTGCCCAGCAGGAACTTCTGGATGTTCTGCTGCAGCGGCGTGCGCCACTCCGAGCGGTTGGCGCAGTGCGACCCGTCGGCCACGTCGGACCAGTAGGTGATGTTGCCGCCCGCGCCGAGCGCCTTGTAGATCTCGGCCCCGCCGAGCGCCGCGACGCTCGCGGACCGCGGTCCGAGGTTGGCGATGTGCGGGTTGTCCATGATGAACAGCCCGCGCGGTGCGACGAGTCCGACGAGCTGGTGCGTGTCCACCGGCAGGTTGTTCGGGTTGCCGGTGTACGAGCCGAACGCGTCGCCGAACCACGGCTGCTCGCCGTAGGCGCTGCTCAGCGACTGGGCGCCCTCGCCGGCGATGCCGCGGAAGATCGGCACGCCTGCCGTCCCCGACTCGATCGGCATCGTCAGCGCGATGCGCTGGTCGAACGCCCCCGCGACGATGGCGCCCTTGCCGAAGCGTGAGCAGCCCGTGACGCCCGTCGCGTCGGCCTTGAGGACCGAGCCGCCCGACGCCTCGATGACGTCGATGATGCGGCTCACGCCCCACGCCCACGCCATGAGCAGACCGGTCTGGCTGTTCGAGCCGTAGATGTCGTAGAACGCGCCCTGCTTGTTCGCGCGGCCGGTGCCCTCCTTGCCGACGACGTACGGGTCGAAGCTGATGACGGCGGCGCCTGAGCTGCGGATCGTGGCGGTGTCGCCGCCGAACCCGCCGTAGACGACGACCGCCGGGAACGGCCCGGTGCCGCTGGGCAGCGAGACGTTGGCCGAGAAGCTGGTGGAGCGGCCGTTCTGCGACACGTTGACCGTGATCCGGGAGCTGGTGACGCTCCCGGACACGGACGCCGGCTTGGCGGGCTTCTGCCCGTAGACGTACTGCTCCATGAGGCGCTTGGTCTGCTCGCGCTGGCAGCGCCAGTCGGCCTTGGTGGTGATCCGCGTGCCGTCGGCCCGCCGGAACGGGTCGGGCAGCCGCGAGTTCGACGCCGCGGCGGGCAGGGACGGGAACGTGCAGTCGGCGCCGACGTTCTCGACGGCCTCGACGAACGGCGCGGCCTGCGCGGGTGGGGCGTTCGGGACGTCGGCAACGACGACGGCGGCGGCGAGCGCCAACGACGTCAGGACGACCAGTGCGGGTCTGGACTTCGAGCGGCCCGTGGTTCTCACCGGGTCTCTCCCTCCGTGGGGATGGCGGGAGACGAAGGCGCCCGGACGGTCGGCATCGACGCGTCGAGCGGCACTGCTCCCAGGGTCGAGCGACACTGTGCAAACGTTTTCCACGGCGCGTCAACGTGCCTAAACCCTTATGGCTCGACGGCAACGCCGTTGCCGTCGCGGACCTCCCCGGACGGGGCGACTGCGCAGGTCCGGCCGCGGTGTCAGCCCTCCGGCTGGCCGGCGAGCAGCCACCGGATCGCGCGCGTCGCGCCGTGCCCGGCAGCCCGGGCCGCAGCGACCCGGACGCGTCCCGGACGCGGCAGCCCGAGCGTGTCCGTCGCCCACGTCGGCAGCGACTCCACGGCCGCCGCGGCCAGCGCGGTGTACCCGGGGCGCAGCGTCCACGGCACCGGCGGCTCACGCAGCAGGAACTGCGCGGCGTCGACCGCGGCCGGTGTGGCACGCAGCACGGGCCGGTACCCGTCGATGGCAGCACGCAGGCCGGCGACGGTCTCCGGCACGTCGACCGCGCCGAGTGCCCGTCCGACGCGGGCCGTCTGCGCCACGTACTCGTCGGCGCGCGCCGGGCTCAGCGGGTGCGAGCCGTAGCGGTCGTGCGCGACGAGGAAGCTCTCGATCTCGGCGACGTGCACCCAGCGCAGCAGGTCCGGGTCGTCCGCCGCGTACGCGATCCCGTCCGGGGTCACACCGCGCACCCGCGCGTGGATGGTCCGCACCGCGTCGACGGCCGCCTGCGCGTCGTCGGCCGTGCCGAAGACGGTGGTCGCCAGGAACGTGCTCGTGCCGGCGAGCCGGCCCCACGGGTCGTCGCGGAAGTCCGAGTGGCTCGCGACGCCCGCCATCGCCGCCGGGTGCAGGGACTGCAGCAGCAGCGAGCGCAGCCCGCCGACGAACATCGACGCGTCCCCGTGCACGACCCGCACCGCGGCGTCGGGCGGGAACCACCGCGGGCCCGGGCGTCCGTGGATGCGGGTCCTGCTGCGGTGCCCGTGCGGTCCGGCGACACGCAGGAAGAGCGCCTCGCCGGAGCGGGCGCGCCAGCGTCGGACCGGGTCGACGAGCGTCACCCCCCCACGGTACGGACCACCCGCCGTCGTCGTCGTCCCGAGCCCGCAGCGACCGTGATGGGGTCCCGTGGACCCGCCGCACCGCGTCGAAACGGAAAAACTGGCCCATGTCCGTGAAGAACGGACCAATGACGCGCGCTCCGATCTGTTCCGCGGAGACGCGCCGTCGGTGAGGATGGACGCCGACGCGCCCATCGACGAGGAGAACGCCATGGAGACCACCCGGACCGACCTGAACCCCGCAACGATCGCAGCGGTGCGTGCGACGGTGCCGATGCCGGAGCTCACCGCGTTCTACGACTCCGCGTACGCGCGGGTCACGGAGGCAGCCGGACGCGAGGGGTGGACGATCGCCGGACCGGCCTTCGGCTGGTACCACAGCATGCCGACGGACATGGTGGACCTCACGGCGGGGTTCGTCGTGGAGGGCGCCTCCCTGGGTGAGTCGTCCGAGGGCGTCGAGGTGTCCGAGATGCCGGGTGGAGCCGCGCTCGTGCTCATCCACACCGGGTCCTACGACGGCCTGTCCGACGCGTGGTCGCGGCTCGAGCAGGAGCGTGCCGCGCTCGGCCTCGACGGTCGCGGCGACTTCTGGGAGGAGTACGTGACCGACCCGGCGCCGGACGGCGACCCCGACCTGAACATCACCCGGCTCGTGCTGCCGCTGCGCGGCGACGCCTGACGCCGGGGTTCAGGCGGACCCGCCGGTCTTCCCCTCGAACAGCCCGATCTCGTTGCCGTCTGGGTCGACGAACGACGCCCACCAGCTCGTCTCGTCGATCGCCGTCCGGGGCAGCCGCACCTCACCGCCGAGCTGCGCGACCTGGGCCAGCACCGCGTCGATCGAGTCGACCTCGACGTAGCTGCGCGGCGAGGTGAACCCCTCGACGCGCGGCGCGAGGCCACCGCCGCTGATCTGGTTGGGAGCCGCCCACATCGGGTAGCCCTCGAAGCCGGGGATCTCCTTGATGTCCCAGCCGAAGAGCGTGCCGTAGAACTGCGACGCCGCCGTCGCGTCGCTGACGGGGATGTCGATGTGCGTGATGTCGCCGTGCGCCATGGCGGTGCCTCCCGGGCTGTCCGATCTGTCGTCTTCCAGGCTAGGGCCGGGGTCCGACACCCGCGGGGCCGAGGTCCCGATCGGGTGTCGGTGCCGGACGGCATGCTGTGCGTGCCGGCACCCACGGTGCCGGCGGCGGTGTACGTTCTGCACCGCCCGGCGCTCCTCCAGGAGGGTCGGCACCGCGACGACCAGGGGGGATGGAGGCGACCATGCCTGCGCTGCTGCGTCTGCTGCTGCCGGACCGCCCTGACGCCCGTGCCGAGCGGGTCCCTGTGCCGTGCGCCGCGCGTCCCGGGACGCCGTTCCGTCACCTCGACGGGCCGTGCCAGTGCTTCTTCGGTGGTCCGGCGCCGGAGTTCCCGCCGACGGCGGGCTCGCCGGCCTGAAGCGCCTCAGGTCGGCAGTGTCTCCGCGAACCGCACGACCCCCGCCGCGATGAGGCAGCCGACCGTACCGACGAGGGCGACGCCGGCCAGCACGAGCGTCACGACCGCGCCCGTCGTGCGGCCCTGCCGGCGCGGCGTCACGTCCGTGGGCCGGGCCGGGTCGACCCAGACGGTCCCGTCGAAGACGTACGGCTGGCCGGGTGCGCGGACGCGGAACACGTGGACCCGGGCGCGCAGCAGGCGCCCGTCCGGGGCCGGGTACTCGACGTCGGCGTACTCGCCACCGGGGCTCGGCGACTCCGACAGCAGGCGTGCCGGGACCCGCACACGCCGGACTCCCCGCGCGACGGCCAGGGCACGGAACCCGACCACGGCGAGGACGATCGCGAGGCCGAGGCCCCCGACGGCGGCGTACGCGAGGACCGAGGAGGCAGGCACGCGCACACGGTAGCGGCCGTGACCGGGCCGGCGCGTCCGCTCACGGCTGGGGCGGGTCCTCCCCGACGAGCCCGTCGATCGCCTCGCGGAACAGGTCCGCGTGGCCGAGATGACGCGCGTACTCGGCGTTGATGTCGACCAGGACGCGGCGGCGGTTGGGGCTGCCGTCGACCCACTCGATCGCAGCGGGCTGGTCGAGGCCGCCGTCGGCGGTGACCTGCGCCCACGCGTCACGCGCCCGCTCGACCGCCTCCTGCCACCACGTGTACAGCTGCGCGGGGGAGTCCTCGGCGGCGCTGCGCCAGTCGTAGCCGGGCCAGTCGTCCGCGGTGGTGTGGTGCCACGGGGTGCCGTAGCCGCCGGCGCCCAGCCAGCGGGCCACGAAGTCGTCCTCGACGAACGTCATGTGCTTGACGAGTCCGGCGAGCGTCATCTGCGACGGCGGGAACGGGCGGTGCAGCGCCTCGGCGTCGAGCCCGCCGACCTTCCACGCGAAGGTCGCGCGCGAGCGCTCGAGCATGAAGAGGGCGAGCTCGACCTCGCCGGCGTCGAGCGCGGGCTCGTGGATCGTGGTGTCCAGCTTCGGGGTCCCCTGCGGGGTGGTGTCGGTCATGGAGCGACCGTAGGTTCGGTACCGGACGATCCGCTGCCGGTTCTCCCGGTCGGTCGGTCCGCGATCCGAGGGGGCGCCGGTGACGACCAGTGACACGAGCCCGACGTCCCGCGCTCTCCTCGCCCTCGCCGAGCTGCAGGCGAGTCCGGGGACCACTGCGGCGGGCCTCGCCGCGGTGCTCGGCGTCTCGGAGCGGGCTGCGCGCCGGTACGTCGCCGTCCTGCGCGAGGCCGGGATCCCGGTGACGTCCGTGCGCGGCCCGTACGGCGGGTACCGGGTGGGGCGTGGTGTCCGGCTGCCGCCGCTGGTGTTCGGTCCCGACGAGGCGCTCGGCCTGGTCATGGCCGTGCTCGACGGCCACCACGACGTGCGGGACAGGAGCGACCCGGTCGCCTCCGCGCTCGACAAGCTGCTGCGCGCGCTCCCGGAACGGGTCGCGGCGCAGGCCACCGTCGTGCGCCGGTCCACCGCGACGGCGCCGGACCGGGCGGCCGCGCGCCCCGACCCCGTCGTCACGGCCGCCCTGGTGCAGGCGTGCGCGGACCACCGGCCCGTCCGCGTGCGCTACCGCGCCGAGTCCGGCCGCGAGTGGGACGCCGACGTCGACGCGTGGTCGGTCGTCGTCCGGCACGGCCGCTGGTACCTCGTGTGCCGGCGGCACGACGGGGACGGGGTGCGCACCTACCGCGTGGACCGGGTGCTCACGGTGCTGACGCTGCCGGGCACGGCCGCCCCCGCCCCGGACGTCGACCCGGTCGTGCTGCTCGAGGAGCACCTGGCACAGGGCTGGGAGCACGACGTCGAGGTGCTGATCGAGGCGGCGTACGAGGACGTCGCGCGCCGGCTGCCGGTCGCGCTCGGTCGTCTCGAACCTGCCGGTCCGGCGACGACGCGCCTGGTCGCGACGACGAGCAACCCCGTCTGGTATGCCCAGCAGCTCGCCGCCGTGCCCGTGCCGTTCCGCGTCGTCGGCGGGCCGGAGCTGCGGGCGTGCGTCCGGGACGTGGGTGCGCGCCTGGTCGCGGCGGGCGGCACGGACGGCTGAGGGCGCCGGCGGCCGCGGTCGACCGACCGACGGGGCCGGGGGCGCCACCCGATCGTGGCGTATCACCCCGGGTCGGAACGTCTCCTGACCTACCGACGCGGGTGTCGCGTCATGGAGGGGGTGCGCGTGTTCACACCGCTGCCGACGCACGCCGTGACCTTGACGGTGGCGTCGCCGGACCCGCCGCCGGGACCGCCGCCGGACCCGCCGAGCGGACGCGAGCAGGACGCGGCGGCGCGCCTCGCCCAGCTCGCCGACGCGCTGGCGGACGTCGTCCCGGTGCACGTGACCGCGGCGTCCGACCTCACCGGGGCACCGGACGCTCCCGTGGCGGGGACAGGGGGTGCCGCAGCCGTGGTGACGCCCCGCACCCCGGCCGAGGTCGCGTACGTCGTCCGCGCCGCCCGCGAGCACGGGGTGCCGGTCGCGGTGCCGGCCGGCCGGCACGGGGCCCCGGTGTTCGACGGTGCCCTCCTGGTCGCGACCGCCGGGCTCGACCACCTCACGATCCTGCCGGTGCTGGCGCGCGCGCACGTCGGCCCGGGGGTGCGCTGGGACGAGCTCGTCGCGGCGGCGGCGTCCTTCGGGCTCGCTCCCGTGGCCGCGCGCCCGCCGGTCGAGGTCGCGGGGGAGCTGGTCGGCACGGGCGAGCGGGCCGCGGCCGGGGCAGCCGGGCCAGGGGCGGACGGGGTCCGCGCGCTCGACGTCGTGACCGCGGACGGCGTGCTGCGGCGCGCGACACGCACCGACGACGCCGTGCTGTTCGAGGCGCTGCACGCACCGGGCGACGAGGCCGCCGGTGGCCGCACGCCAGGGGTCGTCGTGGCCATGGAGCTGGATCTCGAGGCGACCGTCCCCTAGGTGAGCCGACGACCACCGTCCCTTCACAGGATCTGCGCTGCCGGCGGGGCGGTCCCCGCGCGGAACGGCCCACGGTGAGCGGGGCTGCGCCCTACGGTGACGCCATGGACGATGCGGGCGAGACCGCCACCCCGACCGATCCCCCGACGGCGGGGCGCCAGGACCGTGTCGCCGCGGCCCCGTCGCCCGCCGGCGCCCCGACCGCGCCGGTGCTCTCCCCGGTGGAGGTGTGGCGGGCGGCGGTCGCCTCGCAGGCCGGGGGCGCCGGACCGGGAGGCGCCCTCCCGTACGCGACCGTCCCGCACGCGACCACCCCGCACGGTGCCCCGCGGCCGGGAGCCCCCGGGCGGCCCCCGAACCCGCTGCCGCCGACGCCCCTCTCGCTCACCCAGGACGCGTTCTGGGCCGCGCGCACGGTGCCCGCGCCGGCCGTGACGCTCGCCGCGTGCGCCGCGGTCGGGGTGCTCGGGGGTGCGCTGCTCGTGACCGACCGGCCCGGGCTGGGGGGCGCGCTCGTGGGTCTGGCCGTGTGGGGCGCGGCGGTGCCGACGCTCCTGCGCCGGCGCGCGTGGCAGCAGCTCGTGACGGCCGCGCTCGCGGTCGCCCTGGTGGCGATGGTCGCCTTCCGCGACGCGGGGTGGGTCGTCGCGCTGTGCGTCACGGTCGCCGCCGTCGCCGGTGCGGTGGCCGCGACGTCGGCCGTCAGCACCCCCGCCGTCGTCTTCAGCCCGTTGACCTGGGCCTTCGCCGCTCTGCGCGCCCTGCCCTGGGTACGTCACGGCGTCGGTGCGCTGATGGGTGCGCGCCGCGCCCAGATGCTCGTCGCGCTGCGCAGCGTCGCTGTCACGGTCGTCCTGCTCGTCGTGTTCGGCGCCCTGTTCGCGAGCGCGGACAGCGTCTTCGCGAGCTACCTGCCGCGGCTCGACATCGGCATCCTCCCCGCGCAGGTGCTCGTCGGTGGGCTCGTCGCGCTCCTGACGGCGTCGCTCGCGCACCTCGCGATCGCGCCGCCCGGGTGGTCGGACCACCGGATGGCCGAGCGCCGGCCCGCACGTCGCGGGGAGTGGCTGCTGCCGGTGGGGGCGCTCGCGGCGCTCGTCCTGGCGTTCGTGCTGGTGCAGGTGGGTGCCCTGGTCGACGGGCACGCCCACGTGCTCGACACGCTCGGTCTGAGCTACGCGGAGTACGCGCGCCAGGGGTTCGCGCAGCTCGTCGCGGTGACCGCACTGACACTGGTCGTCGTCGGCGTGGCCGCCCGGCGCGCACCGCGCGCGACCGCGCGGGACCGGCTCGTGTCACGCGTCGCACTGGGCGTGCTGTGCGTCGGGTCGCTCGGTGTGGTCGCCTCCGCGCTGCGGCGCATGGACCTGTACGTCGAGGCGTTCGGCCTGACGCGGCTGCGGCTGCTCGTGCTGGTCGCCGAGGTCGCGCTCGCGACCGTCCTGGTGCTGGTCATGGTCGCGGGGGTCCGGTGGCGGGGGGCGTGGCTGCCGCTGGCCGTGGTGCAGGTCGTCGCGGTCGCGATGCTCGGCCTCGCGCTGGCGGACCCGGACGCGCAGATCGTGCGGCACAACACGACCAACGAGGCCAGGGAGCGGCTGGACCTGGAGTACCTGCGCGGGCTGTCCGCGGACGCGGTGCCCGCGCTCGACGCCCTCGACGAGCCCCTGCGGTCGTGCGCGCTCCGGGGCCGGCAGGTACCGGCGGCGGCGGGCCTGGGCGACCTGAACCTGGGACGGTGGAGCGCGGCCCGCGTCCTCGAGGAGGTCACGGTCGACGACGGCGCCACGTGCACGCAGTGGTCCGGCGGTCCGCGGCCCTAACGCGGGGCCTGGTGGGGGACGAGGGCGGTGGCCGCCGCGGTGCGCAGGGCGTGGGCGACGGCGTCGAGGGCGTCCGTGCGCAGCGACCACTGCTGCCAGAGCAGCGGGACGTCGACCGCGTCGTCGCTGAGCCGGACCAGGCGGCCGGCGCGCTCGTCCTCGTCGGCCTGCTGGCCGGGAAGCATGGCCCAGCCGAACCCGAGGCGCACGGCGGCCGCGAAGTCCGCCGAGGCGGGCACGAGGTGCCGGGGCGGCCGGGCGGGGTCGACGCGTCGGCGACGCAGCCACCGGTCCTGCAGGTGGTCGTCGGTGTCGAACACGACGACGGGTGCGACGGCGAGCGCGGCGGCGCGGACCCCGTCGGCGTGCCACCGGTCACCGAACCACCGGGCCGCGAACGTGGGCGTCGCCACCGGGCGGTAGCGCATGACGCCCAGCGGCTCGACGCTGCAGCCCTGGACGGCGACGGCCTGCGAGGTCACCGCCCCCATGACGGAGCCGTCGCGCAGCAGCTCGGCCGAGCGGTCCTGGTCCTCGCGGACCAGGTGCAGGGCGACCTGCCCGGCCAGCGGCGCGAGCGCGGGCAGCACCCACGTGGTGAGCGAGTCGCCGTTGACCGCCAGGGTGACGCGCGGGACGGCGGTGTCACCGCCGAGGTGCCGGGTCGCGTCGGCGGTGAGGGCGTCGAGCTGGCGGGCGAGGCGGACCAGGGGCTCGCCGGCGGCGGTCGGGCGGACGGGCCGGTCGCGACGCAGGAGCACGGCACCGGCGGTCTGCTCGAGCGCCTTGATCCGTTGGCTGACGGCCGAAGGCGTCACGTGCAGGGCGCGCGCGGCGGCGTCGAACGTGCCGAGGTCGGCGGCGGCGGCGAGGGCGCGGAGCTGGCCGAGGTCCCAGTCGGGCATGTAGCAACGCTAATGGAGCATGACGAACTTTCGCTGGGCTGATGCGCCGGTGACGCCTAGCGTCGGTGGCATGTGGAGCTCAGCGGTGGCCGGTCTCGGTCTCGGCCTCGGTCTGATCGTCGCCATCGGCGCGCAGAACGCGCACGTCCTGCGGTACGGCCTGCGGCGCGAGCGCGTCGGCCTGGTGGTCGCGATCTGCGCGGTGTCGGACCTGGTGCTCATCGCGGTCGGGGCGGCAGGCGTCGGCACCGTCATCGCCGCGAGCCGCACGCTCACCGTCGTCATGACGCTGCTGGGCGCCGCGGTCCTGGTGGCGTACGGGGCGGCCGCCGCCCGGCGCGCGGTGCGCGGCGACGGGGCGCTCGTCGTGGAGGGCGAGGCGGGGGGTGTGACCGCCGTGACGGCCGTCGCCGCGACGACCCTCGCGCTGACCTGGCTGAACCCGCACGTGTACCTCGACACCGTGGTGCTCCTGGGGTCGCTGGCCGCGGGGCAGGGGGACGGGCGGTGGTGGTTCGCCGCCGGCGCGGGGGTGGGCAGCGTGCTGTGGTTCACGGCCCTGGGGTACGGCGCGGCGCTGCTGCGCCCGGTGTTCGCGCGCCCGGTCGCGTGGCGGGTGCTGGACGCGGTGATCGCCGTGGTGATGGTGGCCATCGCGGCGGGCCTCGTGATGGACCTCGTCGGGGCCTGACCAGCGCGGCTATGCGTTGTCGACGCAGCGTCGGTAAGATGTTGACACCGCGTCGACAAGACGTGGTCCCCGTCGAGAGGTCTGCCACCCGATGTTCCTCGCACTGCGCGAACTGGCATTCGCGCGTACCCGTTTCGGTCTGATGGGGGCCGTCGTCGCCCTCATCAGCGTGCTCATGATCCTGCTCTCAGGACTGTCGTCCGGCCTCGTGGTCGACGGCGTCTCCGGGCTGCAGCGCAGCCCCCTGGACGCCGTGGCGTTCGAGTCCGGCACCAAGACCGACTCCGCCTTCACCCGCAGCGTCGTGACGTCCGACCAGCGTGACGCCTGGGCCGCCCGGGACGACGTCGCGGACGCCGAGCTGCTCGGCACCGCGATCGTCAACGCGAAGAACGAGGACGGGACGCCGGTCGACCTCACCCTGTTCGGCGTCGAGCCCGGCGGGTTCGTCGAGCCGGCGACCGGCGAGGGCAGCGCACCGGCCGGCGACGGCGAGGTCGTGCTGTCCGTCTCCGCCCAGAGCGAGGGCATCGAGCTCGGTGACGTGCTGACGATCGACCGCATCGGCACGGAGCTGGAGGTCGTCGGGTTCACCACGGACCAGCGCACCTTCGGCCACATGGACATCGGCTTCCTGCCCCTGACCACCTGGCAGGAGATCCACTCCTCGACCGTCCCCGGCCAGCAGGCCAGCCCCGAGGCGTACGACTCGGCCAGCGTCGTCGCGCTGCGCGGCGTCGACGGCAAGCTCCCCGACCTCGCGGCCGGTGACGCGGCGGCGGGCACCAGCGCCCGCACGATCGTCGAGGCGTACGACTCGTCGCCCGGCTACACGGCCGAGATCATGACGATGCAGCTCATCCAGGCCTTCCTCTACGCCATCTCGGCACTGGTCGTCGGCGCGTTCTTCACGCTGTGGACCGTGCAGCGCACCCGCGAGCTCGCCGTCATGCGGGCCATGGGCGCCTCCACGCGCTTCCTGCTCGGCGACGGGCTGGCACAGGCGACGATCCTGCTCGTCGTGTCCGTCGGCATCGGCCTGGCCGTCGGGCTCGGGCTGGGGTCGTTGCTCGTCGGCACGGGCATGCCGTTCGAGCTGGAGAGCGGGCCCATCATGACCGGTGCGCTCCTGCTGCTCGGCCTCGGTCTGTTCGGCGCCGCCGTCGCGACCGTCCGCATCGCCCGAGTCGACCCGCTGACCGCGCTGGGAGAGAACCGATGACCACCACCACCACCCGTACCGGGCTCGCGCTGAGCGCCGTCACCCTGACCTTCGGGGACGGGGACAGCCAGGTCAACGCCCTCGACAGCGTCGAGCTCACGGTCGCCCCTGGGGAGATCGTGGCCGTCGTCGGCCCGTCCGGCGCCGGCAAGTCGAGCCTGCTGGCGGTCGCCGGCGGGCTGACCAAGCCGACCTCCGGGTCCGTCGTCGTCGGCGGCTCCGACCTGACGACCATGTCCAAGGCCGCCCTGGCGCGGTACCGCCGCGACCACGTCGGGTTCGTCTTCCAGTCCGGCAACCTCGTGCCCGCCCTGACCGCGATCGACCAGCTCCGGCTGGTCGAGAAGATCACGGGCCGCCGCGCGGTGAAGCCGCCGGAGGAGCTGCTCGCGTCCGTCGGCATGGCCGACCACGCCAAGCGCCGTCCCGGCCGGCTGTCCGGTGGCGAGCGTCAGCGTGTCGGCATCGCCCGGGCGCTCGTCGCGTCCCCGTCGGTCCTGCTGGTCGACGAGCCCACGGCGGCTCTCGACCGGCGTCGTAGCCATGAGATCGTCGAGCTGCTCGCGCGGCAGACGCACGAGTTCGGGGTGGCTACGGTGATGGTCACCCACGACCACGACGTGCTCGAGCACAGCGACCGGGTGCTGGAGATGGTGGACGGACGCCTCGGCGCCGTCTGAGACGAGCAGGAGGACGCGTGCCCCGGATCACGGCCGCAACGGTTCCCGAGCACCGCGAGGCCCAGCGCCGCGCGATCCTCGAGGCCACCCGTGAGCTGCTGACCTCCCGCCCGGACGTCGAGCCCACCTTCGCGGAGATCGCCGCGAAGGCGGGGCTCGCACGTCCGAGCATCTACCACTACTTCGCGTCGCGGGAGGAGCTGTTCCGCGCCGTCGTCGTGGACGCCCTGCCGCGCTGGCGCGAGACCATCGCGCAGGCCACGAGCGCGCACGACGACCCCGCGGCCCGCATCGGTGCCTACGCGGACGCGAACCTCACGCTCGTCGCCGACGGCGAGCACGCCGTCATCAGCGCGCTCGTGTCGTTCGACCCGCGGGCGCTCGCCGACCCGCGGATCGCCCAGATGCACGCCGAGCTGGTCGAGCCGCTCGTCGGCGCGCTGCGCGACGCGCAGGTCGCCGACCCGGAGGTCGTCGCGCAGCTCGTCAACGCCGTCGTGCAGCGGGCCGGCGCCATGATCGAGAGCGGGGCGGACGTGCCGATGGTCCGGCGTGCGGTGCGCGCGCTGCTGGGTCTGACGGTCGGGACGCCCGACGCGCGCTGATCTCCTCCACGGCACCGCAGAGCAGGACAGGCTCCGACCTCTTCCCTCGCTAGCGTGGCGCTCACGACACCTTGGGACAGGAGGCTCGACCGTGACGCAGACGACGCCCCCCGGCTACACGACCGTCGCCCCGTGGGTGGTGACCGACGACACCGGGGCCTTCCTGGACTTCGTCGTGGCGGTGTTCGGCGGCGACGAGCTCGCGCGCGTACCCGTCGAGGACGGCTCGATCGGCCACGGCGAGGTCCGCGTGGGCGACACCGTGCTGCTGGCGTTCGACCGGCGCCCCGACTGGCCGGTCCTGCCCAGCCTGCTGCGCGTGTGGGTGCCCGACGCGGACCGCGCGTTCGAGCGCGCGGTGGCTGCCGGCGCGACCGTCGTCACGGAGCTCGACGACAGCGCCTTCGGCCAGCGCGGCGGCCGGGTCCGCGACCCGTTCGGCAACATCTGGTGGGTCGTGAGCCAGGTCGAGGACGTGCCGGAGGAGGTCATGTGGCGGCGGCTGCAGGAGCCGACGTACGCGGCCGGCATGCGAATCGCCCAGGAGACGCTCGACGCCGAGCTGTCGGGGCGCGGGCACGGCCGCAGCAGCGCACCCGTCCGGACGTAGCCGGACGAACGGGGAGGGAACAGACCCGCCCTCCGACGGGGTTGCGCTCGGGTATGCGAGCCATCACCTACGACCGCTACGGCGGCAGCGACGTCCTGCAGCTCACCGACCGGCCGGAGCCGAAGGTCAGTTCCGACAGCGTCCTGGTGCGGGTCCGTGCCGCGTCCGTGAACCCGGTGGACTGGAAGATTCGCGCCGGGTACCTGGACCCGATCATCGACATCGAGTTCCCGGCGGTCCCCGGATGGGACGTGGCGGGTGTCGTCGAGCGCCCGGGACTGGACACCCCCGAGCTCGCGGCCGGCGACGAGGTCTACGGGTACGTCCGCAAGGACTGGCTGCACGGCGGGACGTTCGCGGAGCTGGTCGCCGCGCCCGTCCGGACCATCGCCCGCAAGCCCGCCTCGCTGACGTTCGAGGAGGCCGCGGCGGTGCCGCTGGCCGGGCTCACGGCGTACCAGTCGATCGAGCGCGCGGGCGTGCGCGAGGGGCAGACGGTGCTCGTGCACGCCGCGGCCGGCGGGGTCGGGCAGTTCGCCGTGCAGATCGCGCGGGCGCGCGGGGCCCGGGTCATCGGTACGGCGTCGACGCGCAAACCACGACCACCTGCGCGGCCTGGGCGTCGAGCCGGTGGAGTACGGCGACGGGCTCGCCGAGCGCGTGCCTGGGCTGGCGCCGCAGGGCGTCGACGTCGTCCTGGACTACGGCTCGGACGACCTCGTGCCGACGACGCGCGCGGTGCTGGCCGAGGGCGGCACGGTCGCGTCCGTCATCAACACCGCCGCGCGCGACGACCTCGGCGGGCACTACGTGTGGGTGCGGCCCAGCACGACGGACCTCGACGCGCTGACGCGGCTGATCGATGACGGTGCGGTGAAGGTCGACGTCGCGCAGGTCTTCGAGCTGGCGGACGCGGGGGCCGCGCACGACCTGGTCGCGGAGGGGCACGTGCGGGGGAAGGTCGTCGTGCGCGTCTGACGGCCTCGACGGCAGGCGCCTCCGTCAGTCGGTGGATCACGCGGCGGGCGCCCGCCCGCAGCATCGGAGCATGCGAGCAGCGCGCCGTGGCACGACGTCGTCGTCGCGGGGAGCCCTCGCCCGCACCGGGGGGCCGGCCGCGTGACCGGGCTGGTGCTCGTCGTGGTCTGCGCCGCCGTCGCCGGGCGCGTCGCCCGGCACCTGCGGCAGCCACCCGTGGTCGGCGTCATGCTGCTCGGCCTGCTGCTCGGGCCCCTGGCGCTCGGCTCCGTGGCTCCTGGGGTGGTCGCCGGACTGTGGCCGCCGTCGGGCGCACCGCTGCGAGCGGGTGTGGCCGAGGTCGGCACGGTCGCGCTCGTCGCGCTCCTGGGGCTGCATCTGGACGCCGGCGGCGTGGTCCGGCGCGGGTCCGCGGCGGTCGTGACTCTCCTGGGTGGTGTCGCCGCACTGGCTGCGGCCGCCGTGCTGACGGTCCTGCGCGTCCTGCTGGGCCAGGATGTCGACGTGCCGACGTCCGTCGCCGTGACCGCGTGCGCACTCGGGACGAGCGCGCTGCCGGTCCTGGGTGAGATCGTGCGCAGCCGGGGCCTGACGGACACGCCTGAGGCGCGGCTCGCGCTGGCGAGCGCCGCCCTGCTCGACGGCGCGGTCTGGCTCGTGCTAGGCGTCGTCGCGGTCTCGAGCGCGCACTCGTCGGGCCGCACCGGCGTGGGTGCGGTCCTCGCCCTGGCCGGGCTGGTCGCCGGCGGGCTCGTCGCCGCGCGCTGCGCACGGCCGTGCCTGGCACGCGTCCGCCCGGGTGCCGCCGGGGCGGTGCTCGTCCTGGTGGCGCTCGCGGCGGCCACCGCGGGGTTCGCTGCGCTCGGCCGGGCAGCAGGCACGCACGGGGTGGTCGGGGCGTTCGTGCTGGGTGCGGCCGTGCCGTGGGACGCGCTCCCCGAGCCGGTGCGCCGGGTGCTCGCGGGGCCGGTCCGGTCCGTCGTGACGCACGCGCTGCTTCCCGTGTGCTTCCTGGTCGCGGGGTTGGCCGCCCGGCCAGTGGTCGCGTCCGTCCAGTCGGTCGTCCTCGTCGTCGCGGTCGTCGCGCTCGCGGTCGCCGTGAAGGTCGCGGGCGTGCGGATGTCGGTCGGTGCGGGCGCGGTGCCGCCGGAGCAGGCCGCACGCCTCACGGCACTGCTGAACACCCGAGGCGTGACCGAGGTGCTCGTGATCGAGGCGGCGCGCGGCGCGGGGCTGCTGGACGGTGCGACGGCGACGGCCTTCCTGGTCGCTGCTGTCGTCACGACCGCGGTCACCGGGCCGTGGCTCACGAGGATCGAGCGGTCCGAGGCGCGAAAGCCGCAACACGCGGCGCGAGATGCGTCATCATAGGCTCTGTTTGCTGTGACTCCCGTCACTGGCGTGGACACTCTGTCAGCCCCTAAGACGGAGTGAAATGAGGGGAGACGAAACGTCCTCACTTGTGCTTGTATGTGACTCGCCCCACACGAGTGTGGGAGTGCCGCGAAGCTGCAGGCGGCCAGCCGGCCTGCAGCCCTCGTGGTCGCAGGCTGAAGGGGGAGCTGATGGGCGAGGACAGCGAGGCTGCGCGCGACCAAGGTGTCGTGATCCTGCACACCAAGGTGGAGCTGGTGCGGCACGGTCTCATGGCGATGCTGCAGGCGACGGGACAGCCTGTGGTGCGGATGTCCCGATGTCGGCAGGACCTCCGTGCCGTCGTCGCCTCGTGCGAGAACGCGACGGTGATCCTGGGTCTGGACGACAGCGACGTCGCGGAGACGGGCGAGCTGTCGGCGGAGTGCCGCGCCCGGGGCGCCGGGGTCCTCGTGCTCGTGCCGGGCGTCGCCGAGAACGCGCTGGACGATGTCATGAGCATCCCCTTCGACGGATACCTCCTGCAGGAAGAGCTGACCGTCGCCGACCTCGCCGCCGCCGTGGACTGCGTGAGCAACGGGCGGGTGTACCTGCCGCCGACGTTGGCGAGCAGGCTCCTGGCCAACGCCCGCTCCGGCGCAGGGGCGCGTGTGACCTACGGCCAGCTGACGCCGCGGGAGAGCGAGGTCGTCGCACTCCTGGTCGACGGCATGAGCAACAAGCAGATCGCCAAGGCGCTGCGGATATCGCAGCACGGCGTCAAGCGACTGGTCGCGAACGTCCTCGCCAAGCTCAACTGCTCCAACCGGACGTCCGCGGTCTCCGTGGCGCTGCGCGAGAACCTGGTCCAGCGGGCGGCCCCGGGAGCGGCCCCCGCGCTGCACGCCGTGCCGCGTCAGGTGGACGGCCGCCGCGCGGACGTGCCGCCCGGGGTCGCGGCGGCGGGGGTGCCGGCGGTGGCCGGCCGGTACAGCTAGTCGGTCGTCGGGCCAGCGGCAGGCGTCCGTCCGCGGTCAGCTTGCGTCGTCGGACGTCACGTCCGGGGTCGCTCCCTGCGGTGCTGCGGCGGCCACCCCGGTGGACACCAGCTGCCACACGATCTCGACGGCCTCCTCGCTGGTCATCGAGCCCCGGTAGAGCTCCTCGTGGAGGCTCACGACGAGCTTGAGAACGAGAGGGCCGTAGGTCTGCGGTGCCAGCCCGGGCCGGATGCTGCCGTCGTCGACTCCGTCGGCGAACACGGCCACGACGGGCTCGATCAGCCGCGACATCCGCTCGGTGACGACGCGGTTGGCGGCGGTGCTCAGCTCCGCCCGGTCGAGGCTCGCCCAGCCGTGCTGGTGCCCACCGCTGCCGAAGTACTCCGCGAGCGCCGCCACGCAGCCACGCAGCCGCTCGAGACCCGTGGCGCCCGACGGCGCGGCGGCGGCCTCGAGCACGTCACCGCAGCGGTCGAGCTCGCGCTGCACGTGGGCCAGCAGGGCTTCCTCGACGTCGGCGAAGTACTTGTACAGCGTCGCGCGCCCGATGCCGGCGTGCTGCGCCAGGCGCGCCATCGTGATGCGCGACGCCCCTTCGGTCGCGGCAAGCTCGACCGCCGCGTCCACGATGCGGTCCCGGTAGCGCGCCTTGTGCGCGTCCACGGCGGCCTGCCAGGCGGTACCCGCACCCTCGCTTCGAGGCATCATGCATCACTCCGAGACATCATGTCTTGACCTGTGCCTGAATGTATCGGCAGGCTATGAAGCGTAGCGGCTACGCGAAGGAGAGATGGGTACCTATGGAGATCGCCTCAGCCGTGTCAGCACGGCCCGTCGCCCCTGACGGCCCGTGCGCCGTGCTCGTCGAGGACCTGCGTCGGACGCGACGGGATCGAGAGATCCTCACCGGCGTCGACCTCGCGGTCCGCGACGGGGAGATCTACGGGTTCCTCGGCCCCAACGGGGCAGGCAAGACGACCTTGGTGCGGACGCTGTGCACGTTGCTCGCACCCACGTCCGGACGCGCCGTGGTCCTCGGGTTCGACGTCGTCACACACCCGCATGAGGTCCGCCTGCGCATCGGGGCGGCTCTGCAGGCGACCGCTCTGGACCACACGCAGACCGGTCGGGAGCTGCTGCGTCTGCAGGGTCACTTCTACGGGATGCGCCCGGCGCAGATCGATCGTCGCCTCGCCGACCTCTCGGACCTGATCGGCATCGGTGACGCCCTCGACCGACCGTCGGGCGGGTACTCCGGCGGCATGCGCCGCCGGCTCGACGTCGCGATGGCGCTCGTCCACAGCCCGGAGCTGATCTTCCTCGACGAGCCGACCACCGGCCTGGACCCCGAGAGCCGCGAGGTGCTCTGGGCGGAGATCAGCCGGCTCAACAGGGACCTCGGGGTCACGGTGTTCCTCACCACGCAGTACCTCGAGGAGGCGGACGCGCTCGCCCACCGTGTCGGGATCATCCACGGCGGGCGCGTCGTCACCGAGGGCACCCCGGAGGACCTCAAGCGAGGGCTGGGTACCGACCTCGTCGTCGCCGAGGTCGAGGGTGGCGCGCAGGTGGCGGCCGACGTGGTCGGCGCGCTCGAACTCGTCGAGGGCGTCGAGGTCCGCGGTGACGAGCTCACCGCGTCCGTCCTCGACGGCGCGCGTGCCCTGGGCCCCGTGGCAGTCGCGCTCGACGCCGCCAGGATCCCCGTGCGCAGCCTCGTCATGCGGCGACCCACGCTCGACGACGTGTTCCTCTCCATCACCGGGCGGCACATCGACGCCGCCCACCCGTCGGGCGACGCGAGGACGCCGGGCACCGACCGCATCCCGGAGGCCGTGCGATGACGACCGCACCGATCACGACCGTGTCCACGCCGCACGCCCTGCGTCCGGTGACGCCGCGACCGCCGGCGGTCGCACGGCGCGCCGGTTTCCTCCGCGACGTCATGTCCGTCGCAGGCCGCTCGCTGCGCCAGGCCCGCCGGCAGCCCGCCGAGTTCCTCGGGCCACTGTTCATCCCGGTCTTCTTCTTCGCCGTGTTCGTGGGGTCCCTCGAGGACCTGCTCGGAGGTAACGGCGTCGACGACTTCCGGGCGTTCCAGCTGCCGGTCGCGATCGTCGTCGCGACGACCGGCCTCACGCGGGCCACCGCTCTCGTCAACGACATCACGACCGGGTACTTCGACCGGCTGCTCATGGCGCCGGTCAACCGGTTGGCGCTCCTGCTGGGGCTCATGCTGACCGACCTGATGATGGTCATCGGGATGTCGGTGCCAGTGCTCGTCCTCGGCTTCGCCGTCGGGGTCGAGTTCACGACGGGCGTCCTCGGCGTGCTCGCCTTCGTCGGGATCGCCGCGGCCTGGGCGTTGGGCTACGTCGGGTGGCTCTACGCGGTCGCGCTGCGCACCGGCAACCCCACGATCACGTCGCAGGCGTTCCTCATGTTCTTCCCGTTCGTCTTCCTGACCACGACGATCGTCCCGCAGGAGCAGATGACGGGGTGGCTGTCGGCCGTGGCCGACGTCAACCCGCTGACGTACGTCTTCGCCGCCCTCCGGTCGCTGGTCACCGACGGCTGGGACGGCCCGACGCTCCTGCGTGCGTTCGTCGCGATCGGTGTGGTCGCGGTCCTGACGCACACGATGGCGCTGCGCGCGTTGCGCGGCAGGGTGTCGTCCGGCCGCGTCTGACCGCGGCGCCCGCGCCACCCGCGTGCGGGGTGCGGCTGCGCGCCCCTGCCTGCCCGACGCGCCTGTCGGGCCGCCAGGGGTAGCCGTTCGACCAGCCCCGTGGGGGTGCCCGGGCGGCACCCCCACCCGGTCATTCCGGCGCCCGCACTCCGCGTGATCCGCTGTGCCCCGTTGCACAGGGCACGTCACGCGGAGGTCGACCGATGTCAGTCGCCAGCACGGAACGCACGCTGCAGGACGCGGGTGGCCCCCCGGTGGGCCGAGGGTTCGCGACGGTCGTCGACGAGGTGCTCCGCAGGGCGTCGGAGCAGCCCGCGGCGCGCGCGCTCACCTTCCTGGCGAGCGACGGCGGCGTGCGCGAGGCGCTGACGCGAGCCGAGCTGGCGCAGCGGGTGCAGTCGGCGGCCGCGCACCTCCAGCAGCAGACGGCCGCGGGTGACCGGGTGCTGCTCGTGCAGCCCCCCGGCGTCGACTACGTGGTCTCGTTCCTCGCCTGCGTGGCGGCCGGCACGGTCGCCGTGACCAGCCACCCCCGTGTGCTCGCGCACGGCGGCCGCGCGCTGGACGCGCTCCTCGAGGACTCCGCGGCACGCGTCGTGCTCACCGGAGGAGAGGCGACCACCGCCGTCGAGAGAGGAGGAGCGCGCCGCACCGTCGCACCGGTCACCTGGCTCGACGTGCGGGGGTGCACCGCCGACCCCGACGCGTGGCGCCCCGCACCCACGACCGCCGACGACCTCGCGCTGCTGCAGTACACGTCCGGGACCACCCGCAGCCCGCGCGGCGTCATGGTCCGGCACGGCGGGCTCGTGCACAACACCCGGGTGCTCCGCCGACGGCTCGGCACCGACGCGACGGACGTCGCCGTGGGCTGGTTGCCCCCGTTCCACGACATGGGTCTCGTCGCGGGGATCGTCGAGCCGCTGGTGTCGGGGTGCCACACCGTGCTCATGGCCCCCGCGACGTTCGCGGCGCGTCCGCTGCGCTGGCTCGAGGCGGTCACGCGGTACCGCGGCACCTACGCGTACGCCCCGACGTTCGCGCTCGACCTGTGCGTCGAGCAGGTCCGCGAGGAGGACCGCGCTGCCCTGGACCTGTCCAGCTGGCGGAGCCTGACGGTCGGCGCGGAGCCGCTGCGTGCGCGGTCGCTGGCGCGGTTCCGACAGGCGTTCGCGGCGCACGGCCTGGCCGCCGGGGCCGTCGGCGGGGGTTACGGCCTGGCGGAGTCGACGCTCGCGGTCGTCGCCGACCCCGTCGGTGCGCCTGTCGGGCAGGTCCGTGTCGACGGCGCCGCGCTCGACGACGGGCGTGTGGTCCCGGCCGGTGACGAGGGGGTGGCGCGGACGCTCGTCGTCTCCGGCCGGTCGCTCGACCCGGCGCAGCAGGTGCTGGTCGTGGACCCGCAGACGCACAGCGTGCTGCCGTCGGACCGCGTCGGCGAGATCTGGCTCGCCGGGCCGAGCGTGGCGGCGGGCTACTGGGGGCACCCCGAGCTCACCGAGGCGACGTTCGGTGCGCGGACGTCCGACGGGGCCGGGCCCTACCTGCGGACCGGGGACCTGGGGTTCCTGGTCGAGGGTGGACCGGGAGGCGAACCGGGCGTCGTGGTGTGCGGGCGTCGCAAGGACCTCGTGATCGTGCGGGGCCGGAACCTCTACCCGCAGGACGTCGAGCTCGCCGCCGCGCAGTCGCACGCGGCCGTGCGCGCCCACCTGTGCGCGGCGTCGTCGCTGACGACCGACGACGAGGAGGGGCTGCTCGTCGTCGCCGAGGTTCCGAGGACCGACGACCGTGACGAGCTCGACGCCATCAGCGACGCGGTCCGCGCAGGCGTGCTGGCCGACACGGAGGTCGAGCCGGCGGCCGTCGTCCTGGTCCGGCCGGCCGGGCTGCCGCGGACCACGAGCGGCAAGGTGCAGCGCGGCGCGTGCGCACAGCGCTTCCGTGACGGCACGCTTCCCGAGCAGCGCCGCTGGGTCGCCCCGCGTCCGGCGCCGGGACCGGCCGTCGGACCGGCCGTCGGACCGACCCGGCCCATGGCTGCGCTGCTGGCGGGCCTGCCCGTGACCCTGCGCGTCGACGTCGTCGTGGCCGACCTGCTGCGCCACGTCGCGGGTGTCACCGGACGCCCGGTCGGCACCGACGCCCGGCACCGGACGCTGCCGGCGCTCGGCGTGGACTCCTTGCGGAGCCTGGCCGTGCAGCGCGAGGTGGCGCAGGGGTACGGCGCCCCGCTCGGGGGCACGGACATGCTCGACCTGACCGTTGAGCTCCTCGCGCAGCGCGTCGTCGCGGCGTGCGGCGAACCCGTGGTGTCCGCGGCGCCGACGCCGGTGCCCGTCCCCGCGCGGGACGCGCCGGAGTTCGTCCTCACGGACGTCCAGGAGGCCTACGTCGTGGGCAGGGGCGCCGGCCTGCAGCTCGGTGGTGTGGGCGCGCACTGGTACGCCGAGGTCGACACGCAGGACCTGGACCCGGTCCGGCTCGTGCGCGCCTTCGACGAGGTCGTGGCACGCCACCCCATGCTCCGCGCGGTCGTCACGCCGGACTCGCGGCAGCGGGTCCTGGACCACGTCCCCGCGTTCCCCGTGCGCCACCACGACGTCAGCGGCGCCGACGCCGCCACCCGCGACGCGCACCTGGCCGACGTGCGCGAGCGGCTCGCGCACGTCGTCCACGACCCGACGGCATGGCCCCTGCTCGACCTCGAGATCACCGACCTCGGGGCAGGTCGGCGGCGGGTGCACCTGGGCGTCGACCTCGTCGTCGCCGACGCCCGCAGCATCGGTGTGCTCCTGCGTGACTGGCGGGCGTGCTACGAGGGGCGCGGTGCGGAGCTGCCGACGCCGCGCACCACGTTCCGGGACGCGGTGCAGGCGCTCGTCGACCGCGCGGCGGGCCCCGAGGGCGCGGCCGCCGAGCGCTACTGGCAGGACCGTCTCCCCACGCTGCCCTTGGGCCCGGACCTGCCCTGGGTCCCGCTGCCCGCGGGCCAGCCGCCGCGGTTCACGCGCGTCGAGCACAGGCTCGCCCCCGAGGCGTGGGACCGGCTGCGGGCGCGCGCTGCGGAGCGCGGGCTCACCCCCGCCTCGGTGCTGCTCACGTCGTGGGCGGCGGCCGTCGGCACGTGGAGCAGGACGCCACGGTTCCACCTGACCGTGACGGTGGCGGACCTGCCGGACGTGCCCGGCGTGCGGGACGTCGTCGGGGACCTCACCGGCGTCGACCTGCTCGACGTGGACCTGACGGACGCGCCCGCGTTCGGCGACCTCGGCGCCGCGCTGCAGCGGCGCCTGCGGCAGGACCTGGAGCACGGGGCGCTGTCCGGGGTCGAGGTCCTGCGGCGGCTGCGCCGCCGTGACGGGACGCGCGCCGCCGCGCCGGGCGTGGTCTTCACGTGCGCGCTCGGGCGGGGCGACGGGGACGACCTGCCGACGGCCTGGCTCGGTGACGAGGTGCAGGCGGTGTCCCAGACGCCCCAGGTAGCGCTCGACCACCAGGTCTTCGAGCGCGACGGCGCCCTGCACCTGACGTGGGACGTCGTCGAGGACGCGCTGCCGCCGGGCGTCGCACGGGCCGTCGCGGCCGCCTGCGCGGCGCTCGTCGACCGTCTCGCCGGGGTCGACGGGGCCGCCTGGCTCGCGCCCGCGCGCTCGACCGACGGCGAGCACCTCGCACGGGTCGGCGCCGCGAACGCGACGGTCGCGCCGCTGCGCGTCGACGTCCTGCACGCCGCCCTCGTCGAGCGGGCCCGGGAGGACGCCGCCGCGCCCGCGGTGCTGACGGCAACCCGGTCGCTGACCCGCGGAGCGCTGGTCGTCGGTGCCGGCGGCGTCGCGGCACGGCTGGCGGACCTGGGGGCCGGACCCGGGACCCGGGTCGCGGTGCTCGCGTCGAAGTCGCCGGAGCAGGTGGTCGCCGTCGTCGCCGTGCTGCTGGCCGGTGCCGCCTACGTTCCCGTCGACCCGGCGCTGCCCGTCGCACGCCAGGAGCACCTGCTGCGCCACGCGGACGTGGCGGCCGTGCTCGTAGGGCCCGGCGGGGACCCGGCACTCGCCCACCGCTGCGGGGTGCCCGCGGTCGTCGTCGACGTCGACGGCGCGGCCACGGACGCCGCTGCCGTGGACGCTGCTCTGGCCGCCGCTCCGGGCCCGGCACGGCCCGACGACCTGGCGTACATCGTCTACACCTCGGGGTCGACGGGGGAGCCGAAGGGCGTGGCCGTGCGCCACGGTGCCGCTCACAACACGTGCCTCGACGTGGCCGACCGCTACCAGGTCGGCCGGACCGACCGCGTGCTGGGGCTGTCGTCGATGAGCTTCGACCTGTCGGTGTGGGACGTCTTCGGCGTCCTGGGCGCCGGCGGCGCGCTCGTGCTCCCCGCGCCGCAGGACCGTCGCGACCCCGCGCAGTGGGAGCGGCTGATGGTCGCGCACGGGGTGACGCTGTGGAACTCGGTCCCCGCGCTCATGCAGATGCTGCTCGAGCACCGCGCGGGCCGTGACGACGCGGTCCCGCTGCCGCTGCGGGTGGTCCTGCTGAGCGGCGACTGGATCCCCGTCGACCTCCCCGACCGGCTCCGGGACCAGGTGCCGTCCGCCCGTCTCGTCAGCCTGGGTGGCGCCACCGAGGGGGCCGTGTGGTCGGTCGCGCACGACGTGGACGAGCCGGCCCCGGGATGGGACTCGGTCCCGTACGGCCGCGCGCTGCGCAACCAGCGGATCCACGTCCTGGACCACCGCCTGCGGGAGTGCCCGGAGTGGGTGACGGGCGAGATCCACCTGGCCGGGGCGGGGCTGGCCGACGGGTACTGGCGCGACCCCGAGCGGACCGCCGCGTCCTTCGTGACGCACCCGACGACGGGCGAGCGCCTCTACCGCACCGGTGACCTGGGGCGGTGGCGTCCCGGTGCGGTCGTCGAGTTCCTGGGTCGCGAGGACGGGCAGGTCAAGGTCGGCGGGCACCGTGTCGAGCTCGGGGAGGTCGAGGCGGCGCTCGTCCGGCACCCCGAGGTCGGGTCCGCGGCGGTCGTCGCGGTCGGACCGCGTGAGCAGCGGCGCCTCGTCGCTCACGTCGTCCCCCTCGCCGCGGACGCCCTGCCCGACGGGGGCCGGGCCCTGGCCGCAGCCGTGCGGGCGTACGCGTCGCAGGTGCTGGCCGCCGCGCTCGTGCCGTCGGCTGTCGTCGTGCGACCGACCCTCCCGCTCACCGCGAACGGCAAGGTCGACCGCACCGCACTGGCGCAGGCCGTGGCGGAGCCGGCACCACCGGACCGCCGATCGGGGAGCCCCGACGGCACCGACCGGGCCGACCCCGGCTCGACGGTCGCGATGCTGCGCGACCTCGTGGGCCGCGAGCTGCCCGGCGTGCACGTCGACCCGGACGCCCAGCTGTTCGAGCTCGGCGTCGACAGCGTGGGACTGGTCCGCCTGCACCGTCGGCTGCGGAACGCCACGGGCCGGGAGGTGCCGCTGACGGCGTTCTTCGAGCACCCCACGATCCGCACGCTCGCGGCGCACCTCGACGCCGCCGTTGACCCCGCGTCGGACCGCGCGCCGGACCCGGCGGCGGACACCGCCGCCGACCGCGCGCCACGTCGCGCGCGCCGCCGCACCACCGCCGCGACGCGACCGGACGCGCCCGCACCCCTTCCCACCCCCGTCCCCTCCCCGCACCACGACGACCTGGAGCAGCAGCCGTGAACGATCCCCAGCCCGACATCGCGGTCGTCGGCCTCGCCGGCCGGTTCCCCGGCGCCCCCGACGTCGGCACCTTCTGGCAGAACCTGCGCGACGGCGTCGACGGCATCAGCCGGTTGCAGGAGGACGAGCTGGTGCGTGCGGGTGTCTCGCGCACGACGCTCGACGACCCCAGGTTCGTGCCCGCGTGGGGGCGGCTCGACGACGCCGACCTGTTCGACGCCCAGCACTTCGGGTACAGCCGCCGCGAAGCCAGCCTCATGGACCCGCAGCAGCGGGTGATGCTCGAGGTCGCGTGGCACGCGCTCGAGGACGCCGGGCACGTCCCCGACCGCTTCGACGGGCGCATCGGCGTCTACGCCGGTACCTCCATGTCGACGTACCTGCTGGAGGTGCTCCTGCGCGGGCGCGGTCTGCCGCCCGGTCCGGAGGGCCTCGAGCTGCTGGTCGCGAACGACAAGGACTACCTCGCGAGCCGCGTCAGCTACAAGCTCGGCCTGACCGGGCCCGCCGTGTGCGTGCAGAGCGCGTGCTCGACGTCGCTGCTGGCCGTGCACCTGGCCTGCCAGGCGCTGCTCGACGACGAGTGCGACATGGCGCTGGCGGGCGGCGTGACCGTGCGCTTCCCGCAGGACACCGGGTACCTCCACACCGAGGGCATGATCCTGTCCCCGGACGGCCGGTGCCGGCCGTTCGACGCGCAGGCCGCGGGCACGGTGGCCGGCAGCGGGGCCGGCCTGGTCGTCCTTCGTCGGCTCGCCGACGCGCTCGCCGACGGCGACCGGATCGACGCCGTCATCCGGGGGAGCGCGGCCAACAACGACGGCGCCGCGAAGGTCGGGTACACCGCCCCGAGCGTCACGGGCCAGGCGGCCGTCGTGCGGGCAGCGCTCGACGCCGCGGGCCTGCGTGCGGGCGACCTCGGGGCGATCGAGGCGCACGGCACCGGCACGCAGCTGGGCGACCCGGTCGAGGTCGCCGCGCTCGCGAAGGTGTGGTCGCAGGACGCGCCGGTCGCGCCGGGGTCCGTGGTGATCGGCTCGGTGAAGTCCAACATCGGTCACCTGGACTGCGCCGCGGGAGTCGCGTCGCTCATCAAGGCGGTCCTGCAGGTGCGGCACGGGGAGCTCGTGCCGACGCTCCACTACGCGGACCCGAACCCGCAGATCGACTTGACGGGCTCGCCGTTCCGCGTCGCGGGTGCGACGGCGCCCTGGCAGCCCGAGGGGCCGCGCCGGATCGGTGTCAGCGCCTTCGGGTTCGGCGGGACGAACGTGCACGTGGTGCTCGAGCAGGCGCCGGACCGCCCGACGGGTGCCCAGGCGCCGCGCCCGCTGCTCGTGCCGGTGTCGGCCCGTACGGAGGAGGCCCTGACGGCGCAGCGCGCGGCCGTCGCGCGGGCCGTCGCCGCGGAGCCCGCGCTGGCGGCCGCGGCGCTCACCCTGCAGCAGGGGCGCACCCACGGGCGGTGGCGCGACGCGGTCGTCGCCGCCACCCCGACGGAGGCCGCCGCCGCGCTCGCCGCGCCCCCGCGGCGCGCGGCACGTGCGGTGCCGTCCGGCCGGGGCGCGACGGTGTGGCTGCTGCCCGGTCAGGGCGCGCAGCGCCCGGGGATGGCCGGGGGCCTGTTCGCCGCGGACGCCGGGTTCGCCGCCGACGTCGAGAGGTGCCTCGAGCTGTTCGGGCCGCGCGTCGAGGGTGACCTGCGCGGCCTGCTGCTGGACCCCCCGGACGCCGACGGGCGGGCGAGCGCCGCCCTGGCCAGGACGGCCCTGGCGCAGCCCGCCCTGTTCACGGTCGAGTGGGCGCTCGCGCGGCTCCTCGAACGGTGGGGCGTGCGACGCGCCGCCATGGTCGGGCACAGCGTCGGCGAGCTGACCGCAGCCTGCCTCGCCGGGGTCATGGACCTCCCCGACGCCGTCCGCGTCGTCGCGGCCCGGGGCCGGCTGCTCGAGGCGCTGCCCGGCGGGACCATGCTGTCGGTGGCCGCGGACGCCGCGCGGGTGTCGGCGCTGCTGCCGGACGGGGTCGAGGTGGCGGCCGACAACGGTCCGCGGCTCTGCGTCGTGGCGGGCCCTTCCGAGGCGGTCGCGCGGTTCGCCGCGACCCTCGACGTCCAGGACGTCGCCCATCGTCCGCTCGTCACCTCCCACGCGTTCCACTCGGCGGCGGTCGAGCCGGCCATGGGCGAGTTCCGCGAGGTCGTCGCGTCGGTCCGGCTCAGCCCGCCGCGCCGGCCGTACGTCACGGCGGTGACGGGGGAGACCATCACGGCGTCGCAGGCGACCGACCCCGAGCACTACGTGCGCCACCTGCGCCGGCCCGTCCTGTTCGGCCCCGCGCTGCGACGGGCCCTGGCCCTCCCGGAGGTCGGCGCGCTCGTCGAGGTGGGGCCCGGGACGGCGCTCGCGAGCATCGCCCGCTCCGAGCCGGCCGCGGCCGGGCTTGCCGTGGTCGCGACGATGCCGGCGGGTGCCCCCGCGGGCGGTGCCGGCGCCGACGACGACCTGCGCACGCTCCTCGCTGCCGTGGGCGAGCTGTGGTCCGCGGGCACCGACGTGGCGTGGGAGGCGTTCGCCCCGGCGACCACGCCGGGCGCACCGCGTCGCACGGCACTGCCGGGCACGTCGTTCGGGCGCCGCCGGTACTGGCTCGACGACGCAGCCGGGGAGGCGGGCGACCCGACGGACGACGCCCGGACCGCTGACGTCGCCCCGCCCGCGGGTGACCCGGCGGCCGAGTCCGTGGCGGCGACCCCGGACGCTCCGCGCCCCGCCCCCGCGCGGCCCGACGACCGGCCCGACCTCGGCACGGCGTACGAGGCGCCGCGCACCGCGATGGAGCGCTGCGTCGCGGGCGTGTGGGAGGACCTGCTGGAGGTCGCGCCCATCGGCCGGGACGACGCGTTCGTCGAGATGGGTGGCAACTCGCTCGTCGCGACCAAGGTCGTCGCGTCGCTCGCGCGGCTGACCGGCGTCGAGGTGCCGCTGCGCAGGCTCGTCGGCGCCGCGACCGTCGAGGCGCTCGCGGCCGTCGTGACCGAGCTCGGAGGACGTGCCCCCGGGGCGGACGCCGACGCCCGCGTCACGGCCGGCACCGACGACGACGCCCTGCCGCGCGCCGTGCCGGACCCCGACGCCCTGCACGAGCCGTTCCCGCTGAGCGAGATCCAGCAGGTGCAGTGGCTCGGACGGCTGAGCAGCTTCGCGCTCGGCAACGTCGGCGCGCACATGTACTGGGAGGTCGACGCGACGGACCTCGACCTGGCGGCGCTCGGTGCGGCCCTGCAGCGGCTGGTCGAGCGCCACGCGATGCTGCGTGCGGTGATCCGCGAGGACGGCATGCAGCAGGTGCTGCCGGACGTCGGACCGTACGTGATCGACGTGACGGACCTGCGGGACGCCGAGCCCACGCGCCGCGACGACCACCTCGCGCGGCTGCGGGACGGGATCTCCCACGAGATGCGGCCCCTGGACCGCTGGCCGCTGTTCGACGTGCGCGCGGTGCTCCTGCCGGGGGGCGTCACCCGGCTCTTCCTCAGCTTCGAGCTCGTCATGGCGGACATGGGCAGCGTCCGGATCCTGCTGCGCGACTGGCGCGCGCTCTACGAGCACCCGGAGCGCGAGCTGCCGCCGCTGGCCCTGTCGTTCCGCGACTACCAGCTCGCGGCCGCGCGCGCGAAGGAGACCCCGCGGTACCGGCGCAGCCTGCAGTACTGGAAGGAGCGCGTCGCGCAGCTGCCACCTGCGCCCGACCTGCCGCTGGCGGTGGCGCCCGAGGACATCGACGCCCCGCGGTTCACCCCGCGCACGGCGCGGGTCGAGCGCGAGGTGTGGAACCGCGTGACCGCACGGGCGGCGGGGCACGGGCTGACCGCGTCGACCGTCCTGCTGGCGGTCTACGCGATGGTGCTGGGCCGGTGGAGCCGCGGCGCGGCGTTCACGCTCAACGTCACGAGCAACGTCCGCCTCCCGCTGCACGAGGAGGTCGACGACATCGCCGGGGGCTTCGCGTCCTTCGGGCTGCTGCCGGTGGACCTGACGGGCGGACCCAGCGTCCTGGACGTGGCGCGCGCGCTGCAGGAGCGCAGCTGGGAGGACCTGGAGCACCGCTGGGTGAACGGCGTCGACGTGCTCCGTGAGCTCGCCCGCGTGCGGGGCGACGCGTCCGGCGCGCTCATGCCGGTCGTGTTCACCAGCACCCTGGTCAACACCGTGGGCGAGGACCGCACGTCGATGGTCGACTGGCTCGGGGAGCTCGAGCACGAGATCATCCAGACCCCCCAGGTGTGGCTCGACGCCGCGGCGCTGCAGGTCGAGGCCGGTCTCGTCCTGGGCTTCCCCGCGGTCGACGGGCTGTTCCGCGAGGGCGTCGTCGACGCGATGTTCGCGGCCTACCTCGACCTCGTCACGCGCCTCGGTGCACCCGACGACACGAGCGCGTGGTCGGACCACCCCGACCTGCTGCCCCCCGCGGACCGCGAGCTCGCGGCCCGCTGCAACGCGACGGCCGGTCCGGTGCCCGAGGGCCTGCTCCACTCCGCCGTCGTCGCGCAGGCGCTCGCCCGGCCCGACGACGTCGCGGTCGTCGACGCGCACGGGCAGACGACGTTCGGCGAGCTCTACTCCCGCGCGTGCGGTCTCGCGTGGCAGCTGCGCGAGCTGGGGGTCGGTCCCGGGCAGCGCGTGGGCATCGTGCTCGACAAGTCGACCGAGCAGGTTGTGGCGGCCCTGGGGGTGCTGCTCGCCGGCGCCGCCTACCTGCCCGTCGACGCGTCCGCCCCGCCGGCCCGCCAGAACCAGGTCCTCGAGCTCGGGCGGTGTCGGGTCGCCCTCGCGTCGACCGGCGACGACCGCGTGCGTCCGGCGGGCGTCGAGGTCCTCCGGGTGCCGCAGGGCGCGGGAGGGCCGCGCCGCGACGACGCCCCGCGGTGGGTGGGCGACGCGGGGGACACGGCGTACGTCATCTTCACGTCCGGGTCGACGGGGACGCCCAAGGGTGTCGTGATGTCCCACCGTGCTGCCCTCAACACGTGCGTCGACGTCGACGAGCGGTTCGGTGTCGGCCCGCAGGACGCGGTCCTGGGGCTGTCGTCGCTCGGCTTCGACCTGTCGGTCTGGGACGTGTTCGGAGTGCTCGGCGCCGGTGGTCGGCTCGTGCTGCCCGCACCCGCGGAGCGGCGCGACCCCGGCCGGTGGCTGGAGCTGGTCCGCACGCACGGCGTGACGGTCTGGAACTCCGTGCCGGCGCTCATGCAGATGCTGGTCGAGCACGCCGAGGGCGCGGCGCCGGGCGGCGAGCCGACAGGTCTGCGGCTCGCGCTGCTGAGCGGGGACTGGGTCCCCGTGGACCTCGCGGACCGGGTGCGCGCCGTCGCACCCGGCTGCCGGGTGGTGAGTCTGGGTGGCGCGACGGAGGCCGGCATCTGGTCCGTGGCGTTCGAGATCGGGACCACCGACCCGGCCTGGGACTCCGTCCCGTACGGGACGCCGCTGCGCAACCAGACGCTGCACGTCCTGGACCACGACCTGGCCGAGTGCCCGGTGCAGGTGACGGGCGAGCTGTACATCGGCGGTGCCGGGCTCGCCGACGGCTACTGGGACGACCCGGAGCGGACCGCTGCGGCGTTCGTCGTGCACCCGGCGACGGGTGAGCGGCTGTACCGGACCGGGGACCTCGTGCGTCGCCGCCCCGACGGTGTGCTCGAGTTCCTCGGCCGGGTCGACACCCAGGTGAAGGTCGGTGGGTACCGCATCGAGCTGGGCGAGATCGAGGCGGCGGCGGTGCGGCACCCGGCCGTGCTCGCGGCCGTGGCCGCCGCCACCGGCGGACGCCACCACCGTCGGCTCGTGGCGGGCGTCGTGCTCGCACCCGACGCGACGGCCGACGCGCCCGCGGACGAGGTCCTGGCGGACGTGGTCGCGTACCTGGGGCGCGTGCTGCCGCCGTACATGGTGCCCACGACGACCGCCCTGCTGCCGGCCGTGCCGTTGTCCGCCAACGGCAAGGTCGACCGGGACCGTGCGGTCGACCTGCTGGGTGGGGCCGGGCAGACCGCCCCCACCGCACCCCGGCCTGCGCTGACGGCGGCTGCCCAGCGGCTCGCAGCGATCGCGTGCGAGGTCCTGGGGGTGACGGAGGTCGACCCGTGGGCCAGCTTCTTCGAGCTCGGCGGCGACTCGATCGCCGGCGTCCGGGTCGTCAACCGCGCCGTGCGCGACGGCATGCCGGTGGTGCTCCAGGACCTGTTCGAGGCGACGTCCGTCGCGGGGCTCGGTGCGCTCGTCGAGGAGCGCGACGCGCAGCGGGACGTGGTCCTGGCGCAGGAGGACGCGCCCCTCACGCCCTGGCAGGTCCGCCTCGCGTCCGCCGGGCACGGGGGCGCGGGCGTGTTCCGTGTCGAGATCCCGGTGCCGGCCGACGCGTGCGCCGAGGTCGTCCGCTCCGCGCTGCAGCACGTGACCCAGGCGCACGACGCGCTGCGCACGCGCGTGGTGGACGACGGTGACGGCACGCCGCGTCAGGTCGTCGTCCCGGTGGGCGAGGAGGCTGACGTCCCGGTCGTGGACCTGGGCGTGCTCGACGCCGGGCGTCGGGACGCGGCCGTCGACGAGGTCGTCGCGCAGCTGTGCGACGAGCTCGCCCTGGCGACCGGACCGGTGGCCCGCGTGGTGCTCCTCGACCTCGGCCCCGACGGGCGACGACTGCTGTGGGTGCTGCACGAGGTCGTCGTGGACGGCCCCTCGTGCCGTGTGCTCGCCGACGACCTGCTGCGCGCGACCCTGGCGGTCGCTGCCGGCGAGGCACCCCCGGCCCACCTCGGGGAGGACTCCTTCGCGGCGTGGGCGTCGGAGCAGCGGGCGGCGTGCGACGCCGGCGCGCCGCCACCGGCGCTGCCGCCGGGCGCCGTCGCGGCCGTGACGTGGGACCGGATCGCCACGTCGGCGATGGTCGAGGCGGCGTGGCGCTCGGACCGCGCCGAGCCGACCGACCTGCTCCTCGCGGCCCTGGCGCACGCCGAGCCCACGGCACCGGTCGTGCTCGTCGCCGACGGCCGCGAGGCCGTGACGGGCCGCGCGCTGCGGCGCACCGCGGGGGCGTTCGGGCAGCCGGTGCGCGTCCCGGAGCCCGCCGGTACGTCGACGGACCTCCTCGACGTGCTCCGCGACGCTAAACGGCGCCGACGCGACGCGCTGCACCGACGCGACGCGGCGGACGGGTCCGAGGAGGGTGTCGTGCTGCACCTGGTCGACGGCCGTCGGCTCGACGCACCGGACGGGCCGGTCGTGCTGGAGCACGTCCCCGGGGCGGCGCGCACGCACCGGCGCGCGGTGACCGCCGGGCTCTCCGCAGGGCGGTTGCGCCTCGTGGTGACGGCGGACGGCCAGGACGAGGCGCACGACCTCGCCACGCGCCTGGTGACGGCGCTGGGCGAGATCGCGCACCGCTGCGACGAGGCCGAGGCGGGGGCCGGCGCCCGCGCCGCGGACTTCCCGGTGTCCGGGCTCGACGACGACGAGCTGGCGGGTCTGCTCGCCGCGCTCGGTGAGGGGAGCACCCGGTGACCGCGCCGGTCGTGGCAGCGCCCGTCGTCCGGTCCCTGTCGTCCACGCGCGGCACGGGCGCCCCGACCCTGGTGTCCGCGGCGGTCCTGACGCCCGAGCGCGAGCAGTGGCGGTCCCTGGTCCGCGACCTGGCCAGCTCCCACGTCGCACCGCGGTCGGCGGGGATGGACGCCGCCGCCCGGTTCGACCCGGAGCTGCTGGCCCTGCTCGGTGACACGGGCCTGCTCGGCATCCAGGTGCCCCGCGCGTACGGCGGGCGCGGTGGGGACCTGCTCGACGTGATGATCGCGATCGAGGAGCTCAGCCGCGTCGACCCCGCGGTCGGCGTGCTCGTCGACGTGCAGAACGCCCTGGTGGCCGCCACGCTGCTGCGACGCGGGACCGGTGACCAGCAGCGGCTGCACCTGCCCCGCCTGGCCACGGGGACGGTCGGTGCCTTCGCACTCTCGGAGCAGGACGCGGGCAGCGACGCGTTCGCGATGTCGACGACCGCGCTGCCCGACGGCGACGGCTACCGGCTGCGGGGTCGCAAAGCGTGGACGTCGAGCGCCCGGGAGGCCGGGCTGTTCATCGTGTTCGCCCAGGTGCGGCAGGAGGAGGGCGGCACCGCTCCGGGTCGGGTCACCGCGTTCCTCGTCGAGCGGGACCGGCCCGGTCTGACGGTCGGCGAGCCCGCCCGCACGCTCGGCCTGCGCGCCAGCTCGACGTGCGACGTCGTCCTCGACGACGTGCGCGTCCGTCAGCAGGACGTGCTCGGCGAAGTGGGGGGTGGTGACCTGCTGGCGGTCGAGGCGCTCGACGTCGGCAAGATCGGGATCGCCGCGCAGCTCCTGGGCCTCGCGCACGGTGCGCTCGACGCCGCGGTCGCGTACGCGCGCACCCGTCGGCAGTTCGGCGCCCCGATCGCGACGTACCAGGGCGTGCAGTTCCCCCTCGCGCAGCTCGCGGCCGAGCTGCGCGGCGTGCGTCTGCTGGTGCACGACGCGATCGCGCTCGTCGACCACCCGGACCCGGCGGAGCGGATGTGCGCGGCGGCGGCGGCGAAGCTCCTGGCGTCGCAGGTCGCCGAGCGCGCGGCGTCGCAGGCCGTCGAGACGCTCGGCGGCGCGGGGTTCACCGACGCGCACCCCGTCGAGCGTCTCTACCGCGACGCCAAGGTCGGCACGATCTACGAAGGGACGACGAACATGCAGCTGCGGACGATCGCCTCGGTCATCCTCGGAGGTGCCCGATGACGGCGTTGTTCTGCCTGCCGTACGCGGGAGGCTCGGCCCGGGTCTTCGAGGACTGGGCGCCCGTGCTGGCGCCCGGCGTCGAGGTCGTGCCGCTCGAGCTGCCGGGGCGTGGGACGCGGCTGCGGGAGGAGCCGGTGGACCGGCTGGAGCCGCTCGTGCGCGACGTCGTCGGTCAGGTGCTCGGTGCCGTCGGGCCGTTCGCCGCCGCGCCGGTCGCGCTGCTGGGCTACAGCTACGGCTCGGTCCTCGCGTTCGAGACCGCCCGGCGGCTCGAGCACGTCCACGGGCTGCGGGTCGACCACCTGGTGGTCGCGGCGATGCGCGGCCCACGCTGGCCCGGGCCCGTCGTCACGACCGCGAGCCTGACGTCGCGTGGCCTGCGTGAACGACTGGGGCGCCTCAACGGGACGGCGACCGAGCTGCTGACGGACGATGCGTTCATGGCGCTGCTGGAGCCGGTGCTGCGCGCCGACTTCGCCGTCGCCGACGCCTACCAGTGGCGGGACGGCCCGGGCATCTCGTGCCCCGTGACCGCGCTGGGTGGTGACGCGGACCGCTCCGTGAGCGTCGCCGCGCTCGACGCGTGGGCCGACGCGACGAGCGGCGCGTTCGCCCGGCACGTGCTTCCCGGTGACCACTTCTTCCTCCGCCCCGCGCGCGACGAGCTGCTCCGGCTGCTCGCCGCGGTCCTGCGGCCGGCGCCGATCGAGCAGGAGGTCGCGTGATGACCGACGTCGAGGACATCTACGAGCTGCCGGCCCTCGCGCGCGGCATGCTCGTGCACGGGCTGCGCGCGCCGCAGGACGGGGCGTACGTCGAGCAGACGGTGCTGCGCCTCGTCGGGCCGCTCGACACGGGGTCGTTCTGGCGTGCCTGGCAGCTCGTCGTCGACCGCCACCCGTCGCTACGCACGGGGGTCCACTGGCGCGGCGTGCGCGTCCCGGTGCAGGTCGTGGCCCGGACCGCGCGCCTGCCGCGCGAGGAGCACGACTGGCGGGCCGCGGGTGCCGCGACCGCCGAGGAGCGCCTACGTGCCCTCCTGGACGACGAGCGGCGGCGCGGGTTCGACCTCGAGCGCCCGCCGCTGGTGCGTGTCGCGCTGGTCCGTGTCGCGGCCGACGAGCACGTCGTCGCGCTGCGCATGTCGCACCTCGTGGTCGACGGCTGGTCCGTCGGTGTGCTGTGCGGCGAGTTCGCCGCCGCGTACCGCGCCCTCGCGGCGGGACGTGCGCCCGTCCTCGCCCCCGCGCCACCGGTGCGCCCGTGGGTGGAGCGCGCCGCGCGGGCCGCGACGGCCGAGGCGGTGGCAGCCTGGCGGCGGTCCCTCGCGCGGTTCGAGCCGGCGCCACCCGTGCAGGCGTCCGACGCGGGACCCGTCGACGGCCTGCCGCAGGGGTTCGTCGAGGACGCACCGGAGCCGTGGACCCGAGCCCTGGACGCGGCCTCGCGTCGTCACCGGGTGAGCCGCCACAGCGTCGTGCAGGCGGCGTGGTCGCTCGTCCTCGCGCGGGCGTGCGGCCGCGACGACGTCGTGGCCGGCACCACGTTCGCCCACCGGCCGGCCGACGTGTCGGGCGTCGAAGGAGTCGTCGGGTGCCTGCTCGCGACGGCACCCGTGCGCGTGCGGGTGCACGCGTCCGACGCGGTCGGCGACTGGCTGACGGCGGTGCAGGGCACGGTGCAGGAGGTACGAGGTCTCCTCGACGTCCCGCTCGACGTGGTCCAGGAGGCGGCCGGCACGCCGCCGGGGCGCGAGCTGGTCGAGACGCTGGTGGAGTACATGAACGTGCCGCTGCCTGCGGTCGACCTCGGCGACGGGGGCCCACGCGTCGTGGGGCTCGCGATGGACAGCCGGCCCCACGTGCCGCTGAGCCTGCTCGTCCCGCCGGTGGGCCTGCCCGTGCGCCTGGTGCACGACGTGCGCCGGGTCGGCCCGGCATCGGCACGCGCCCTGCTCGACGCGACGTCCCGCGTCGTGGCCGCGATCTCCGCCGGGGTGGCGTCGGTGGGTGAGCTGGTCGTCGCCGCGGGTGCAGTCCCGGACCTCACGACCCCCGTGCCGGCGCCGCGCGCCACGCCGGAGGACCCGGACGCGGCGCTGCCGCCGCGCGCCGGGACCGAGGAGCAGGTCGCCGCGGTGCTCGCTGCGCTGCTCGAGGTGGCCGGGCCGATCGGCCGGGGCGTGGACCTCGTGGACCTCGGCATGCACTCGCTGCTGGGCACGCGCGCGGTCAACGCCCTCGCGCGCGAGCTCGGCGCGGACGTCCCCCTGCGTGTCCTGTTCGAGCGCCCGACGGTCGCCGCGATCGCCGCCGAGGTGGACCGCGGACGTGCGGGCGCGCCGGCGGACGCGCGGCCGGCGGCGGCACCGACGGACCTGCGGGCGCACGTGCGGCTCGACGAGGCCGTCGTCCCCACCGGCGCGGTCCACCCCGACGCGGGACTGCGGGGCGAGGTGCTGCTCACGGGCGTGACCGGCACCGTCGGGTCCGCCCTCCTGGTCGAGCTGCTGCGCAGCACGCCGGCTCGCGTGCTCTGCCTCGTGCGGGACCCGCGGCGGGCGACCGAGCGGATCGAGGAGGTCCTGCGCGCGGCCGGGCTCGACGGCTCCGCGGAACGCGTCGAGCTCGTGGTCGGCAACCTCGCACGGCCCGGGCTCGGGCTGGCGCCGGACGACCTCGACCGGGTCGTCGCCCGCGTCGGCGACGTCGTGCACGCGGGCGCGTCGGTGAACTTCCTGCCGCCGTACCGGCGTCTGGCGCCCGTGAACGTCGACGCGGTCGTCGAGGTCCTGCGCATCGCGGCGCGCGGCGGTGCGCGCGTGCACCACGTGTCGTCGACGGCGGTGCACGGCCGGTGGCCGGTCGGTCCGGCGCACCGCGCCGAGGGGCGCCTGTCGCCCGACCCCACCGACCTCGAGAACGGCTACGAGCAGACGAAGTGGGTGGCGGAGCAGGTCGTCGGCCTCGCGCACGACCGCGGGATCCCCGTGACCGTCTACCGCCTGGGGCGCATGGCCGGCGACCGTCACACGGGTCGCTGGAAGCTCGGCGACGTGCTCAGCCAGACGCTGCGCGCCTGTGTGGCGGTGCGCGCCGTCCCCGACGCCGCCGGGGAGATCGACCTCGTGCCTGCGGACGTCGCGGCAGCGGCCGTGGTCCGCGCCGCGTCCGACCCCGGGTCCGTGGGCCGGTGGATCACAGTCGCGGCGCGCCGGCGCTTCTGCTTCCCGGTGTTCGTCGAGGCGCTCGCCGGGCTGGACGTCCCGGTCGAGACGCTGCCGCTCGACGTGTGGGCGAGCCGGCTGCGGGAGCTCGCGGCGCAGGAGGTCGGCTCGACGTGGCCCATGGTGCTGGCCGTCCTCGAGCCGTGGCTCCTGGATGTCGCGGCCGGTCGGCAGGAGCCGACCTACGCGACGGCCGAGTCCGCGCGGTGGGCCGGTCCCGACGCCGCGGGGGTGCCCGTGGACGCGGAGCTCGTCGCCCGCTACGTGCGGCACATGGCCGACGTGGGGTTCGTCGAGCGTGTCCCGGTGGTCGTCCCGTGACCGCCGTGACGCCCGGGGTCCCCTCGGGCGAGCGGATCGACGCGCGCGTCGCGGCGATCGCGGCGGCACGACCCGACGCCGTCGCGGTCGTCGACGGGGACGTGTGCACCACGTACGGCGAGCTGGTGCGCCGCGCGTCGGACGTGGCCGGGCTCCTCGACGCGGCGCAGGTGCCGTCCGGCACGCTCGTGGGGGTGCGACTGCCGCGCGGCACCGAGCTCGTCGTCGCCGTCCTCGGGGTCCTCCTGCACGGGTGCGGGTACGTGCCGCTCGACCCGACGTACCCCGCGGCGCGCGAGTCGCAGGTCGTCCGCGACGCGCGGCTCGCCGTCGTCCTGACGGGTGACGCCGACGGTCGGCCCGTCCCGGTCGGGGTGCCGCGCGCGGGGGAGTCGCACGTGCTGCCGCCGGACGTCTGCTACGTGATCCACACCTCCGGCTCCACCGGCGTCCCCAAGGGGGTCGTCGTCGGGCACGCGCACGTCACGGCGCTGCTCGACGCGTGCGCCCGCCGCATCGACACGGGGCCGGACGATGTGTGGTCGTCCTTCCACTCGACGAGCTTCGACTTCTCGGTGTGGGAGATGTTCGGCCCGCTGCTGTCCGGTGGTCAGCTCGTCGTCGTGCCACGGTCGGCGACGCGCGACATGGCGGAGCTGGCGATGCTCGTCGCGACCGAGCAGGTCACCGTGCTGAGCCTGGTGCCGACGGTCTTCGGCCACCTCGTCGGCGCCCTGGTCGACGCACCCGTGTCCCTGCCGGACCTGCGGCACGTGGTCCTCGGCGGTGAGGCCGTCGACCTGGAGACGGTCGCGCGCTGGCGCGCGACGGGCCTGGCGCCCGCGGCACGGCTCTCCAACATGTACGGCATCACCGAGACCACCGTGCACGTCACCCACCGCTACCTGACGGGGGACGAGGTGGCGGTGCTGCCGGGGGCGACGCCCGTGGGCAGGGAGCTCGACCACCTGCGCGTCACCGTGGTGGACGAGGAGCTGCAACCCGTCCCGGCCGGTGTCCCGGGCGAGCTCCTCGTCACGGGAGCGTCGGTCGCCCACGGGTACCTGGACCGTCCGGCCCTGGACCGGGAGCGCTTCGTCGATCACCCCCACGGCCGGGCGTACCGCAGCGGCGACCGCGGGCTGCGGGACGCCGACGGCGAGCTGCACGTGCTGGGGAGGCGGGACCGCCAGGTGCAGGTGCGCGGGTTCCGCGTCGAGCTCGGTGAGCCGGAGGCCGTGCTGCGCGCGCACCCGCAGGTCCTGCAGTGCGTCGTGCACGTGGTCACGGCGGCCGACGGCACCGCCGTCCTCGCCGCCGACTACGCACCGGTGCCGGGCGCCGACCTGCAGCCGGCCGACGTGGTGCGCCACCTCGCCGCGCAGCTGCCGCGGCACCTGGTGCCGGACCGTGTCACGCGGCACGACCTGCTGCCGGTCACCGCCAACGGAAAGGTCGCCGTCGGCTCGCCCGGGAATTGCGACGCATTTCCCAGCACATTGGTGGATGCCGCCCGGGGCGGCCGCTCATAAAGTCGTCGCGTCGAGGCAGGGGCCGCGACGACGACAAAATCCTGGAGGTCATGCGATGAATGCCATCGAGAACGCCGCGCAGCGACTCGTCCCGTCCGACGGCGCCGGTGTGATCGCGCCGCTCGAGCCCGTCGCCGTGGCGGCGCCCGTGCTCACCCCGGTCGCGCTCGCCTGGGCCGCGGGCATGGCGGCCGGTGCCGCCTACCACTGCTACAAGAACGGCTGCACCAGCGCCGAGGCCGCGTTCGTCGGCATGGTCGCCCAGGAGGGCGGCGAGCTCACCGCCGACGAGCTGATCCAGGGCCGCACGCAGATGCTGCGCGGCTGACCGGACGCACGACGGCCACGAGCCGCACGGGACTCGCCCCCCGTGCGGCTCGTGGCGTCCGCGCGCCCACCGCCGGCGCCACCCAGGGGGGCCGGCGGGCATGGCCAGAAGGCTAGGTTCCCCTAGCCGTCGATCCCTCCGAAGGGGCCGTGGCGGGTGGGTTGCCGTGGTCGCACGATGAACGGGCGGCTGCAGATCCTGCTATGGCCGGCACGAGGAGCGGAGCGACAATGGGTCAGAATTCCTCGGCGCCTTTCAGCCGAGCACTCACGAGCGTCGAGACGATCACGTCCGTGGGTATCGCGCTCACGGCGATGGAGTACCTCGCACGTCCGCAGCAGCTCGGTGACAAGGGCCTGCTGAGCTGGGACGTGGAGCGCACGCGCATGCGCGCCGCGTCCCGGCGCCGCGCGGACGTCCTGGACGTCCTGGCCAAGCCGCCGGGCATCTACGTCGTGTTCGCGCTGCGGCTGCTCGCGGCGCTCGTCCTTCTCAACCCGGCATCGCCCGCACGCGCACGCACCATCGCGGTCGGGTACATCTCGGCCACGACGTACGCGCTGCACTACCGGATCCGGTACGGCACCGACGGCACGGACCACATGACCCTGCTGACCTACGCCGCGCTGTTCGTCGCGCGCGTCATGCCGGGTGACGCGCGGGTCCAGCAGGCGTGCACCTGGTTCATCGCGGGGCAGACGAGCCTGTCGTACCTGGCGGCCGGGCTCGCCAAGGCCGCGGGGCCGTCCTGGCGGACGGGGCTCGCGATGCCCGGGATCTTCCGCACCAAGGTCTACGGCGACCGCCGCGTGCACGCCATGCTCAAGGACCGTCGCCTGCTGTCGACCGTCGCAGGGTGGGCGGTCGTCGTGGGGGAGGTCGTGCTGCCGCTGGTGCTCGTCGCTCCCCGGCGCTCAGGATGGGCGCTGCTCGGGATGGGGGCCTCCTTCCACGTCGGCAACGCGATGTTCATGGGGCTCAACCGCTTCGTGTGGGCGTTCGTGGGCACCTACCCCGCGGTCGTGGCGTGCGCCCGGTCGATGTCGCTCGACGACCCGCGTGACCTGGTCCGCGGCGTCACCGGGACGGTCCGACGCGCGAGAGGACGCTGACCGTGGTCACGCCTGCCGCGCCCGGTGCGGCCGTGCCCGGGCCCGTGCGCCTCGTCGCGCGGCTGCTGCGGCCGCGCGCGCTCGCGCTCGGCGTCGCGATCGGGCTCGGCATCCTGGCCGCCGGCGCGTCGCTGAGCCAGCCCGTGCTCGTCGGGGGACTCGTCTCCGAGCTGCAGGACGGCGGCATCGCCCCGGGATCGATCGCACGCTTCGTCGCGGTCTTCGTCGCGGAGGCCCTGCTGCTCGGACTGCAGGCGTACGTCCTCGGCGTGACGGGCAGCCGCGTGGTGCTCGACCTGCGGCGACGGCTGGCCCGTACGCTCCTGCGCGCCCCGATGTCCGTCCACGCGGACCTGCGCACCGGTGACACGCTCACCCGGCTCGTCACCGACACCTCGATGATGCGCACGACCCTGACGCAGGCGCTGGCCGTCGTCGTGCTCTCGCTCGTGACCGTCCTCGGCGCGATCGTCCTCATGCTCGTCATCGACGTCGTCCTGACGCTTGTCCTGGCGGCGTGCATCGCGCTCACGACCGTCGCGAGCCTGGTGGTGTCGTCTCGTGTCCGAGGTGCGACCCACGACATGCTGTCCCACGCCGGTGACCTCGGCGCGGCCCTCCAGCGCGCGCTCGGCGGCATCGTGACGGTCAAGCTGAGCCGTGCCGAGGACCGCGAGGCCGCGCGTCTGGCCCGGCACGCCGAGGCCGCGCACGACAGCGGCGTGCGCGCGGTGCGCCTCGCGGCGCTCATGACCCCGGTCGCAAACGGCGGCGTGCAGGCCACGTTCGCGCTGGTGTTCACGCTCGGAGCCTCGCGGGCCGCCGCCGGACACCTCGGTGTCGGCGAGCTGGCGTCGTTCCTGCTGCTGCTCTTCTACCTCGTCTCGCCCCTCGTGGCCCTGTTCTCCGCCATCGCGCAGCTGCAGCAGGGCCTGGCGGCGACGGCGCGCGTCGCGGTCGTGCTGGACCTGCCCGACGAGTCCCGCGAGGCGGCTGTGGCGGACCCGCCCGCGCTCCGCGAGCCCGCGCTCAGCGAGCCCGGGCTCCCCGAGCCCGCGCTGCGCGTGCGCGGGCTGACGTTCGGCTACGGCGACCGGCCGGTCCTGCGTGGCCTCGACCTGGACGTGCCGGCGCGGGGCGTCACGGCGATCGTCGGGGCGTCCGGCGCCGGCAAGTCGACGCTGCTCGTGCTGCTCGCGCGGCTGTGGGACCCGCCGCCCGGGAGCGTGACGCTGCAGGGGAGGGACGTCCGGGCCGTCCCGCTGCCCGAACTGCGGCGCCGCGTCGCGCTCGTCGAGCAGGAGGCGGGCCTGCTCGACGCCTCCATCCGGGAGAACGTCCTGCTCGCCGCACCCGACGCCGACGACCACGCGCTCGCCGTGGCGCTCGAGCGCGCCGACCTCACGCGCTGGGTCGAGTCCCTCCCGGACGGCCTGGACACGCAGGTCGGTGAGCGGGGCACGGCCGTCTCCGGCGGGCAGCGGCAGCGCATCGCGGTGGCGCGGATGCTGCTCCTGGACCCCGACGTGCTCGTCCTGGACGAGGCGACGGCCCACCTCGACAGCGACAGCGAGCACGCGCTGCGCCGGGCCGTGCAGGAGATCGCACGCGAGCGTGCCGTGCTGGTCGTCGCGCACCGGCTCTCGACGGTGACGCAGGCCGACGTCATCCACGTCGTCGAGGAGGGTCGCGTGGTCGCCTCGGGCCCGCACCGGGAGCTGCTCGCGCACGAGACGTACCGCCGCCTGGTGCGGCACCAGCTGCTCGACGCCGGCGACGACCCCGTGGCCGGCCGTGAGGTCGTGGAGGTGACCGGATGAGTGAGGCGCAGTTCTACAAGGGCATCGCGCTCGCGTCGTCGGTGGTGGCCGCACTGGTCGCGACGGGCGTCGCGGCCGAGGCGGTAGCGGCGCGTCGTGACCGCCGCGCGCACCCGCCGACGGGTGAGGTCGTCGACGCGGGCGGCGTGCGGCTGCACGTGGAGTCGCGGGGCCGCGGCCTGCCGGGCCCGACCGTCGTGCTCGAGAACGGCATGTCGTGCCCGTTGGAGATCTGGTCGTGGGTGCAGGAGCGTGTCGGCGCGCATGTCCCGACCGTCGCCTACGACCGGGCGGGCATCGGGCGCTCGGAGCCCGGACCGCGGCCCCGGACCGCGCAGCGCTCGGTCGACGAGCTCCGGGCGGCGCTGGCCGCGGCGGGTCACGCTCCGCCGTACGTCCTGGTGGCGCACTCGTACGGCGGCCTGCTGGTGCGGCACTTCGCGGCGACGCACCCGCAGGAGGTCGCGGGTCTGGTCCTCGTCGACGTGTCGCACCCCGACCAGCTCAGCCGCTCGCCACGCCAGCAGCTGGGACTGACCGCGGTGGAGCAGCACCTGCGTGACGCTGAGCTCAAGGCGAGCGTCGGCCTGCTGCGGCGGACCGCGACCGCCGAGCGGCTCAACCTCGTCGGCCTGCCACCGGACCGGGTCACCTCGGCGGTCGCCGCGTCCCGCGCGCGCGGCATGTGGACGGCGTCGATCGCCGAGTTCGAGGCGTGGACGCGATCGGTGAACGACGAGGTGCGCGCGGGCACGCTGCGGCGCGACCTGCCGCTGTGCGTGCTCGTCGCGGAACGCACGCACGAGGAGGACCCGGCCCACCTGCCGATGCAGCGCGAGCTCGCGGAGCTGTCCGACCACCCCGACCTGCGGCTCGTCGCGGGGGCCGACCACTTCACCGTCCTGACGGACCGCGAGCACGCGCAGCGCGTGGCGGACGCCGTGCTCGACGTCGTGGCGGCCGTCCGCGCGGGAGCGCCGCTCGAGGCCGGCAGCAGCGCGACCGCTGCCGCGGGTGCGGGGGCCGTGCGGTGAGCGTGTCGTGGCCGGGCGCCCGTGACCTGCGGTTCGGTGCGGTCGTCGCCGTGCTGTCCGCCTGGTTCATCGCGAGCGCGGTCAAGCAGGAGCCGACGCGACGCCTGACGGCGCTCGACAAGCTCGAGGGTGTGGGGATCGTGCTGCCCGAGTGGCGGTTCTTCGCCCCGAACCCGGGCGTCCACGACACCCACCTGCTGTACCGCGACCAGCTGGAGGACGGCACGCTCACGCCCTGGCGGGAGTGCTTCCCGGCCGAGCAGCGGCGTCTCGTCCAGATCTTCTGGCACCCGGACCGCCGGGCGGAGAAGGTCGTCATGGACGCGATCGGCGAGATCATCCGCACGCTCGACAGCGGGATCCTGGAGAAGAAGGAGGACCTCCAGGTCACCATCACCTACCTGGTGCTGCTCAACTACGCGACGCACGGCTGCGAGCACCCGCCGGGGGCGCGGCGCACGCAGTTCCTCATCGCACGGTCGACCGGTCACGAGGACGTGGGCGAGCCCCTGCTCCTGTTCCTCTCCAACCTGCACCGGCTGCCGTGAGCGCCGGGGAGCCGGCCGCGACGGCCGTGGTCCTGCGGCCTCGCGGCCCCGACGACCTGTGGGCGGCCCGGTTCGCGACCTTCCTGGCGCGCGCCGACGGCATCGGTCCGGTGCTGACGCGGCCGCTGGGCAGCGCGTGCGTCGTCGGGGGCCGGGGCGTCGTCGTCCACGTCGTGGGGCTCCCGGCGCGGCTCGAGCCGGGCTCGTGGCTGGCGCGGCACACGGCGTGCGACGGTGCCGCGGTCATGGCGACGGCCGACGCGGCGACCATCGCGGAGGTCATGGCGATGTTCCGCGTCGGGGTCCGGGGGTTCCTCCACACGTCGTCACCGCCCGAGGAGGTCGTGACCGCCGTCCGCGCGGTCGCGCAGGGGCACCCGTTCGTGCCGCCGATCCTGTTGCCGGAGGTCGTGCGCGTGACGGCACGGCGCCCCGCGCCGCCGCCCGTGGTGCCGCTCACGGAGCGGGAGCACGACGTGCTGCGGCACCTCGCGCTCGGCCGGTCCAACCCGCAGGTGGCGGACGCGCTGTTCATCGCGCCCGCGACCGTGCGCACCCACGTGCTGTCGATCCTCCGCAAGCTGGGCGCGCGCAACCGCACCGAGGCCGTCGTGCGCGCCTACCGGACGGGGCTGCTCGACGTGCAGCTCGACGACACGGACCTCGACGGCCAGGACGCCGTCAGCGGACGCTGAGGAGCCCTCGATGACACCCCCACCGCTGGCCCGCGCGCTCGTCGGTCCCCCCAGCCCGGGCGACGACGCACTCCTCGTCTACGACGCCGACTGCGGGTTCTGCACACGCACCGTCGAGCGGGCGGTCCGGCACGTGCGGCCCCGGGTCGTGCCTGTGCCGTCGTTCCGGGTGGACCTCGCCGCCTGCGGCCTGACGCAGGCGCGGGTCGATCACGAGATGGTGCTCGTGCGTCCTGACGGCAGCACCCGGGGCGGTGCGCTCGCGGCGGCCGGTGTGCTGCGCCGGGCGCAGGGGTCGACGCGCGCGTGCTGGGTGGTCGTCGGACTCGTGCTCGGCCTGCCCCCGGTGCGCTGGCTCGCCGCACCCCTCTACCGCGCCGTCGCGCGGAACCGGCACCGCATGCCGGGTGCCACCGCGGCCTGCCGGATCACCCCGGCGGGCCCGCCCGACCCCATGGCGGCGCCCGCCGTCCGGACCCCTGCCAGGAGGACCTCATGACGAACGCACCTTCGACCCCCGCGAGCACGACGACGTCCTGCGACGTCGTGGTCGTGGGCGGCGGCCCTGCCGGGTCGGTGACCGCCGGGCTGCTGGCCCGGCAGGGCCACCGGGTCACGCTCCTCGAGCGCGAGACGTTCCCGCGATACCACATCGGGGAGTCGCTCATCACGGGGATGCTCGGTGTGCTGGCCGAGCTCGGCGTCCTGGAGCGGATCGAGGCCTCGGGGTTCCCCCGCAAGAACGGCCTGAGCATCGTGTGGGGCGCGGACCGTGACCTGTGGAACGTCGACTTCGCCGAGATCGAGGGCCCCTACCCGTACAGCTTCCACGTGCGCAGGGACGAGTTCGACGCGCTGCTGCTCGACCACGCGCGCGACCTCGGGGTCCGCGTCGTCGAGCGGGCCACGGTGGTCGCCCCCCTGCTCGAGGACGGTCGGGTGGCGGGCGTCCGGGCCGAGGTCGACGGCGAGCCGCAGGAGGTGCGGGCGCCGCTCACGGTGGACGCGTCGGGCCAGGGGCGTGTGCTCACGCGCCGGCTCACGGAGATCGAGTGGCAGGAGGACCTGCGCAACATCGCGTACTGGACCTACTTCGAGGACACGCGGCCGCTGCCGGAGGGCCAGCTCGGCAACATCCTCGTCGAGCGCGTCCACGACGGCTGGTTCTGGGCGATCCCGGTCGACGACGGGTCCGCGCGCCTGAGCGTCGGGTACGTGACCGGCACTGCCGACCTGCGCGCGTCGGGCCTCGGCCTGCAGGAGCTGTACGAGTCGCGGTGCCAGGAGACGAAGCAGCTGCGTCTGCTGCTCGACGGGGCGCGGCGGGTCGCCGACTTCCGTACGACGCGCGACTGGTCGTACTGCTCGGAGCGGTTCTCGGGACCCGGCTGGCTCGCGGTGGGCGACGCGGGGGCGTTCATCGACCCGCTGTTCTCCGGCGGGGTGTGCCTCGCGGTCCTCGGTGCGGACGCGGCGGCCGCCACGGTGGACACCGCGCTGCGGCGGCCGGACCTGCAGGCGGCGGCGCTCGAGGCGTACGACGCGGGCTACGCGGGCATGATCGCCAGCTTCCTCGCCTACGTGCGGTTCTTCTACGACCCGACGCGCGACCGCGAGGACTACTTCGCGCAGGCGCGCGCGATGGCGGACTTCCACCAGCGGTACCCAGAGGCGCGCCAGGCGTTCGTCGCGGTGATCTCGGGGACGCTGGCCCTCTCGTCGCTGTTCGCGATCCCGACGCCCGACGCCCAGGCGACGCTCGTGGGCGAGTCGTGAGCGGCACCGTGCGGCGACGAGCGCGTGCCGGCGCGGTGGTGCTGGTCGCCGTCGCCGTGGCGCTGCTGGTGGCGCCGCCGGCGTCGGCCGCCCCCGTGCCCGTGCGCACGCCGGGGGGCGCGGCGGTGCCCGTGACCGTCTGGGCGCCGTGCGACGAGCCGGAGCTCGCCGCACTGGCGTTGGAGTGCGCCGTCGTGGAGGTCCCGCGCGACCGCGCGTGGCCGCGGGCGGGCAGCGAGCGGCTCGCCGTGGCCCGGCACCGTGCTCAGGGGGACCCGCAGGAGCGTGCCGGTGTCCTCGTGGTGCACGCGGGCGGGCCGGGCATCCCGGGCCGCTCGGCCGCGGGGATGTTCGCGTTGCGTGCGCCCGCCGAGCTGCTCGCGCGCTACGACGTCGTGGGGATCGACCCGCGGGGAGTCGGCGGCTCGACGCCCACCCTCGGGTGCGACGACGACCACCTCACGCCCGTCCGTCCCGACCCCGTGCCCGCCGACCCGCGGGCCGAGGCGGCGCTGCTGCTCGACGCCGCCGGGTACACGCTCGACTGCGTGCGGGCGCACGGGGCGCGGCTGCCGAGCCTCGGCACGGCCGACGCGGTGGAGGACCTGGAGGCGGTGCGGCGCGCGCTGGGGGAGGTGAGGCTGTCGGTCGTCGGGTACGGCTACGGCGCCTACGTCGCGGCGGTGCACGCCACCCGCCACCCGTCGTCGTCGGCGCACCTGGTCCTCGACTCGAGCCTGCGTCCCGACGGCGACCTCTACCAGCACTACCTCGACCAGAGCCGCGACTTCGACGCGCGGGCGCAGGAGCTCTTCGCCTGGATGGCCGAGCACCACGGGGTGTACGGCATGGGCACGACCGCGCAGGAGGTCGCCACGGCCTACGACCGGTTGCGCGCGCGGACGGTCGCGGAGCCGGTCGACGGCGTGATCGGCCCGTGGGAGCTGGAGAGCACGTTCCTCAACCTCGCCTGGGAGACCGCGTTCTGGCCCTTCCTGGGGCAGGCGCTCAGCGACGCGGACCGCGGCGACGTGGCGCTGCTGCGGTTCGTCCACGAGCAGTTCGGCTCGCACCCCCACGACAACTCGTACGCCGCGTACACGGCGTCGCAGTGCGCGGACGCGCGGTGGCCGCGCAGCTGGGGCCGGTGGCGTACCGACGCGCAGCAGGTGCACCGGGACGCGCCCTTCATCGGCTGGAACAACGTCTGGTACGTGGCGCCGTGCGTCACGTGGCCGGTGCCCGGGCGTCCCGCGAAGGTCGGCACCGCCGTCCCGGCGCTGGTGGTGCACGCCACGGGGGACGCCGGCATGCGGCTGTCGGGCGGCGAGGCGATGCACCGGGCGTTCCCGCGGTCGCGGATGGTCGTGTCCGACGGCGGGCGTGAGCACAGCGTGTCTCTCGTGCGGCAGGACGCGTGCGTCGACGCGGTCGTGGTCGACTACCTGCTCCACGACGCGCTCCCTGCGGAGACCGGGCGGTCCGCCGACGTGACGTGCCCGGCGGGTCCGGCGCCGGAGCCCTGGCCGGCCGCACCGGCCGCACCGTCCGCGCGCGCCCTCGTGGCACCGGTGCCCGACGGTCCCGACCCGTGGGCCCACGGTCGCGTGAGGCGGTAGGACGCGGCGGGTGCGCCCACGGGGGGCGCACGCGCCGCGTCCTCAGGCTGCGCCGTCGGACGCGGGCGCCAGCACGGCGAGGGTGGTGCCCTGGCCGCAGGGCTCGCTCGACACGAGCCGCAGCCCGGCCTGCGCGGCGAGCGCCCCGACCTCCTCGGCGGTGCGCACCCGGCCGCCGACGAGGACCATCTCGTGCACGTCGACGTGGCTGGTGACGACGGGGTTGGCACCGGGGACGCGGAGCCAGTCGAGCGCGAGCACGCGGCTCCCGGGCGTGCACGCGTCGGCGCAGCGGCGCAGCACGCGGCCGGCGTCCTCGTCCGGCCAGTCCAGCAGGATACTTGCGAGCAGGTAGACGTCGCGCCCGCCGGGCAGCTCGGCGAAGAAGCTGCCGGGGGCCGTCAGGGCGCGGGCGCCGAGCCCGGCGGCCGCGAACCGCGCCGCGGCGCGCGCCGCGGTCCCGGGCAGGTCCACGAGCGTGCCCCGCAGGTGGCCGTGCCGGGTGAGCAGGTGCGTGAGGTGCGCGCCGTCCCCGCCGCCGACGTCGACGACCTCGCGGACCTCGGACCACAGCGGTAGGTCGGCCAGGGCTCGTGCCGAGGGCTCCGCGCGCGACGACATCTGGTCGGTGAACGCCGCGGTCCGCGCGGGGTCGTCCTCGACGTCGTCGTACAGGTCCGTGCCGTGGGCGACGCGGTAGGCCGGCCCGCCGGTGCGCAGCGACGTCATGAGGTGGGCGTACGCCTGCTCCATGCGGTGCGTGACGCCCTCGAGGTCGAAGTGCGGGCGCAGCCCCAGGGGGTGGTCGTCGCGCAGCAGCTCGCCGAGCGGGGAGAGCGTGAAGCGCGTCGGCGCCACCTCGACGAAGAACCCTCGCACCGCGAGGTAGTGCAGGACCCGGCGCAGCGCCTCGGGCCGCACGTCGCAACGCTCGGCCAGCTCGTCGCTGTCCGTCACACCCGCGGCGACGAGGTCGGCGACGTGCAGGGTCGCAACAGCCCGGATCGCGTACTGCGGCAGCGTGCTCATGTAGCTGATGAGCTCCGAGGCGCGCTGCTGGACCTCGGGGGTCACCGGGGGTGGCGGCCGCAGCGCGGTGGTGGTCGACGCAGGCATGGGCGCTCCTTCGACGGTCGACCGGCGCCTGGCGGGCGGTCGCGAGCCTCCAGCATCTTCCCGGTGCGGGGGACGGCGGAAGGCACGGTCGGTCGCCTCGACCCTGGCCGTTCGGCTACCCCGGACGGCGCCCCCGTCCGGTCTGTTGCGCGGTCCGGTCCGTGGCGCAGGCTGGTTGCTGACGCAGACCAGCGAGGGGGGCACCATGCCGAAGAACGACACCACCTACGGGCGTATCGCCGAGGTGAGGTTCGTGAGTGCCAACTTCGAGATGCTGCAGGGACTGGTGGTGGCGCCCGGCATGCTGGTCGTGGCGGTGCTCATGTACGCGGCGTCGACGCCCGTGCCGCTGCTGTCCGGCGCGGGCGGGCAGCTCCTGGTCGTCGCGCTCGGGATCGCCGCGACCGTCGCCGCAGCACGGGCGGCGCGCCGCTACCAGACCACCTACGGCATCGTCCGCAGCTCACCGCGGGTCGGGGGCCGGTACGCGGCAGCGACCTTCTGCGCCCTGGCGGGCGTGCTCCTCGTGCGGCTGCTCGACCTGCAGACGGAGACGAGCCCGGAGGGCGTCCTCATGTCGGTGGTCGCGATCCTGTTCGGCCGGCGCTCCGGGCCGGCCGCCCCGCCGATCGTGACGGTCGGCGCGCTCGGCCTCCTGCTCTCGGTGCTGCCGCTGGGGCGGTGGACCGACACCGGGAACCATCCCTTCTCGCACATGGCGGTCCTCCTGACGGCGGCGGCCCTGGCGCAGGTCGTCGTCGCGATCTGGTGCCACCTGGTGCTGCGGCGCGTGCTGGCAGGTGTTCCCCAGGAGTCGCAGTGACGTCGGGCGGGACGACCGACGACGGGTACGCGGAGCTGGCGCGGCTCGACAAGGTCGTCCACGAGCCCGCACGCCTCGCGGTGGTCAGCGCGCTGCGGGAGTGCGCGTCGGCGGACTTCACCTACCTGCGGCGCGTCACCGGCCTGTCAAAGGGCAACCTGTCCGGGCACCTGGCGACGCTCGAGGCGGCCGGTCTCGTCGCGGTCACCAAGGGGTACGTCGGGCGGCGCCCGACGACCTGGGTGGAGCTGACCGAGCTCGGGTCGTACGTCGTCGACGACTACTGGGCGACGATGACGCGCGTGGGGGCGGCCCTGCGGACCCGATCTCCACACAACGGTTGATGCCCGGCCTCGGGCCCCTCCCTAGCGTCGACGGTGCAGGTTCCGCCGTCACAGAGGAGTCGGAAATGAACAGGATCGAAGCCGCAGCCGCCCGCACCGTCCCCGGTGTGGAGGCCGAGACCCTCCGCCCGCTGGAGCTCCCGCGCAGCGCGACACCGACGCTGGCCACGCCGGCGCTGGCGTGGGCGGGCTTCCAGGGGGTGCTCGCCGGGTACGCCGTGATGGACATGGTGTTCGGGTACACCGAGGCCAGCGCGGCGCCCGCGTCCGTCGGGTTCGGCGAGATGAGCGTCGGTGAGCTGGTCAGTGCACGCCAGGAGTACCTCGCGGGCTGAGTCCGTGCAGCACGGCGCCCCGGGTGCTCCCGCCCGGGGCGCCGTGCGTGTCAGCGCACGGTCGGGTCAGTGCGCGCCGACGGTGCGCAGCTCGCGGCCCAGGGCCGTGGCGGCGGCCTGCAGCGCGTCGCGACGGCGGTCGTCCGCGGTGACCGCGAGGGCCGCACGTGCGGAGCCCAGGTGCGCGGCCGCGGCGGCGTGCACGTCGGCGAGCCCCACGTCGGCGAGCTGCGCGACGTGCTCGGCCACCCAGTGCAGGTCGTGGCCGTCCTGGGCCAGCTCGACCGCCCAGTCGGCCACCGACGACTGCCGTGCCAGCGTGAGGATCTGCGCTCCCACGGCGTGGCCGCGCGCGTGGACGAGCTCGTCGGGCGTCACGGGGCGGTCGACGACGTCGTCGAGGGCCGTCCCCAGCGCGACGAGCCCGTCCGCGGACGTGGTCGCCGCGACGTCCACCGACGCCAGCAGCAGCGAGCCGGCACCCGCGTGCACGAAGGCGGTCTGCGCCCCGTAGGACGCGCCCCGACGCTCCCGCAGGTCGTGCACGAGCCGTGACGAGAAGTAGCCGCCCAGCACGAGGTTGGCCACCTTGAGCGCCGCGTACGACGGGTCCGTCCGGCCCACGACCGTCAGGACCGCGCGCAGGCAGGTGTGCACCTGGCCGGGCCGCTCGTTCAGCAGGACGGGCCCCGACAGGTCGTGCGGCACGGGGACCGGCCGCAGCGGCGGTCCGGCCGGCGCCCACGTCGCGAGGGCCTCCGCCGTGTCGTCGAGCGCCCTGTCGACGTCGAGGTCGCCGGCCAGGACGACCGTGGCGCCGTCCGGTCCGACGCGCCGGTACGCGAGCTCCAGGACGTCCTGCGGATCGACGGCGAGCACGTCCTGCGGTGCCGCGCTCGGCCTGCCGTACGGGTGGGCGGTGCCGTAGGCGCCCAGGTTGAGCGTCTCGAGCGCCGCCAACGACGGGCCGGCGTGCGCCATGGCCGACATCTGCGCCGCCTCCGGGACCTGTGCGCGGACGTCGTCCTCCGTGAGCGTCGACAGTGCCCGCAGGACGAGCCGGAGAGCGTGTGCCGCGCTTCCCGCCAGGCAGGTGCCGCGGATGTGGAGGGCGTCCGCGTCGACAGAGGCGTGCAGGGTCCCGCCGAGGCGGCGGATGATGACGTCGAGCTGCTCGCCGGCGACGGTGCGACGCGGGTGCAGCAGGCTGTGGGCGAGCAGTGCGGCCTGCGCGGGCGGCGCCTGGCCGAGCGGGACGCGGACCCGGAGCTCCACCAGCGGCACGACCGGCAGGGCGACGACGACGACGTCCGTGCCGGCGGGTGTGCGCGCCGACGCCGTCGGGGGGACGCGCAGGCCGGCGGGCGAGGGGACGAGTGCGGAGTCGACCAGCGACAGGTCGACGCTCATGCCCGGGTACCCGTCGCAGGGCCGGCCGGGACACCGGGGCTGACCACGTGCAGTGCCCGCGGGGACGGCAGCAGGGTGGCGGCCGCGTCGCTGACCTGCGAGGAGCCGACGGCCTGGAGGAGTCCCGGCAGCAGCCACGGCAGCTCGGGCGTCCCCCGGTGCTGCAGGGCCGTGGCGACGGCGAGCGCCCGCTGCGTCGGGCACGCGACGCGGGACCACGTGCGCTCCAGCGCCGAGGCGTGCAGCCGCTCCAGCTCGGCCTCCGTCACGCCGTGGGCCGCGACCTCCTCGAGGGCGGTGTCGAACCGGGCGAGCAGCTCGGCCTCGTCCACCCCGGGCAGGAGCATCGCGGTGACGACGAAGCCGTTCGGGTCACGGACGTCGAACGGCTCGCCCGCGAGGTCGACGCCGGCGCCCACGGAGGCGGCCAGCGGTCGCCCGGTCTGCCGGGTGTGCACGGACAGCCGCTGGCCGACGTCCCCCAGGACGTCGGCCAGGACGACGTACGGCAGGTACGCCGCCAGGTCGGCCGGGTCGGGCACGCGCCAGCCCCACGCGACCGCGGGGAGCGGCGCGGCCCCGTCGACGGCACGCGAGGTCCGGTCCGCGCGCAGCGGTGCCGGCACCGGCCGCTCGGGAGGTGGCTCGGCGGGGCCGGGGAGCGCACCGAACCACCGCTCGACCGACCGCAGGACCTCGTCCGGGTCGACGTCGCCGACGACGGCGACCACGGCACGGTCGGGCCGGTAGTGGCGGCGCCGGAAGTCGGCCACGTGCTCGGGCAGGACGGCCCGCAGGGCGGCGACGTCACCGTAGCCGTCGTGCGCGTACGCGTGCTCGTCGAAGAGCAGCGCGCTGAGCGGTACCCGGGGGAACCCGCCGTACGGCCGGTGGTCGAGCCGGCCCCGCACCTCCTGGTGGACGACAGCGCGCTGCTTGGCGATCCCGTCCGTGGTCACGTCCAGGGTCGCGAGGCGGTCGGCCTCGAGCGCCAGCACCCGGTCGACCACGGCGGGCGGGACGAGCTGGTGGAAGCACGTGCGGTCGGCCCCCGTGAGTCCGTTGAAGGATCCGCCGACCCCCTGCACGAGGCGTCCGTGGCCCCCGGGTGGCACGTGGTCCGATCCCTCGAACATCAAGTGCTCGACGAGGTGGGCCAGCCCCGCCTGCCCGGGCGCCTCCGCCCGCATGCCGACGTCGTAGACGACGGCGACGCACGCGACGTGCACGGTCGGGTCCGGGACGACGACGGTGCGCAGCCCGTTGGACAGGCGCGACACGACGACAGGGGGTGCCACGGGAGCGGCAAGCATCTGGACGGTCACGCCTCCCCTTCCTGCTGCGGTGTGGGTGGCTGCGGTCGGTGGCTGTGATCGGTGACTGCGGTGTGGCCGGCTGCGGTCGGTCCATGCTGTCGTCGTCCCCGGTGCCGGGCCTCCACCGATCGGTGGAGGCGGCGGGGGGCGCGCACCGCGGACGCCACCACGTATCGATCGAACCGCTTGAAGAATCGATCGTTCAACGATAGATTCTCCACGTCATTCGATCGAGGAGTCCCCATGCGCAACCTCACTGTCCTCGCGTTGCGCGTCGTCATCGTGCTCGCGCTCGCCGGGTCCCTGTTCGTCCAGTTCTTCATGGCGCCGTTGCTGTGGATCGACCTCGTCGAGGCGGACGCCCCGCCGGGCGTCCGGGTGCCGTTCGTCGCGATCTTCGTGCTCGGGCTGGTCACGCTGCAGGTCTGCGCCGTGTGCGTGTGGCGCCTGCTGACGATGGTCCGGCGCGAGGAGGTCTTCACGCCCGCCGCGTTCCGCTGGGTCGACGTCATCATCGGCGCGATCGTCGCCGCCGCGGTCCTGGTGTTCCTGCTGGCCGTCGTGCTGGCGCCGGGGGAGGCCGTCGCGCCCGGGATCGTGCTGCTGATCTGCGGCGCGGCGCTGGTCCTGGGCGGCATCGCGCTGGTCGTCCTGCTGCTGCGCATGCTGCTCGCGCAGGCCGTCGACCGCGACCGCGAGGCCCGGCGCCTGCGCGACGAGCTCGACGAGGTGATCTGATGCCCATCGTCGTGGACGTCGACGTCATGCTCGCGCGCCGCAAGATGTCCGTGGGCACGCTCGCCGAGCGGGTCGGCATCACGCCCGCCAACCTCGCGGTGCTGAAGAACGGCCGCGCCAAGGCCGTGCGCTTCACGACGCTCGCCGCGCTGTGCGAGGTGCTCGACTGCCAGCCGGGGGACCTGCTGCGGTGGGAGCCGGACGGGGAGACGGACCCGACCGACCCCGCGTAGCCCCGCGTCGGTACCCTCTGCGGGTACCGGAGGGGGCACTCATGGTCGACTACACGATGCCGGGCGCGTACCAGCGCAGCACCGGCACCTTCTTCACCGTCCTGCAGCGGCGGGCGGCGGCGCACGCGTCGTCGGCGGCACCGCCCGGCGGCCGCGTCCTCGACGTCGGCTGCGGGCCGGGCATGCTCGTGCGGACGCTCGCTCGCCGGCGGCCCGACCTGCGCGTCGACGGCGTGGACGTCACGCCGCAGATGGTCGAGCACGCCCGCGCACTGCTCGCGCGCGCCGGCCTGGCGGACCGCACGTACGTCGTCGCCGGGGACGCCGCGGCCCTGCCCTACCCGGACGCGTCGTTCGACGCCGTGACCTCGACCATGAGCTTCCACCACTGGTCCCCGCTGGGCGTCGCCGTCCGGGAGGTGCTGCGCGTGCTGCGCCCCACGGGCACGGCCTACCTCTACGACGTGGGCGTGGCGCCCTTCGACGGCGTGCGCGCGGCCGTCGCGGGTGCGCCGGGCTGGACCTGCGAGCGGGTCCTCGTGCGGGGGATCGTGCTGCCGTCGGTGCTGTACCGGGGGGTGCGGCTGCGGCGCGTCACGCCGTGAAGAGCACCTGCCCGTGGCTGTCGCGGACGACGGCCCGCGGCGCATCCGTCACGTCCAGCTCGACGTGCAGGCGGTGGGCGCCGTCCGCGGACGTCGACGTGTACCGGTAGCGGGTGTTCGTCAGCTCGCCCGTGGTGGTCCGGGCGGTGTGCAGCCAGGGGTGCCGGCGGCGCAGCGCGATCAGCGCCTGGTGGACGTGCAGGACGTGCCGCTCGTCGTCCCCGAGGTCGTCCGGGGAGGCGGGCAGGGCCGGCCGCACGGCGTCGTCGCCGCCCTCGCGCTCCTCCTTGAGCGCGGTCCAGCCGAGCTCGTCGCCGTAGTAGACCGACGGGACGCCGGCCACCGTCATGAGCACGACCAGCGCGAGCACGGCGGCCCGCGGCCCCACCTGCGTCGCGATGCGTGTGACGTCGTGGTTGCCGACGAAGGTCTGCGGGACGAAGGTCGCGAGCAGGTCGTCGTGCCGGCGCAGCGCGTGGTCCAGCTCCCAGAAGTTGCGGTCGACCAGGCTGCTCCACATGGCCTTCCACAGCTCGTACTGCGTGACCGAGTCCATGCCGGAGGCGGCCACGACCTGCGCGTAGTCGCCGTGGATCACCTCGCCGACCACCCAGGCGTCGGGGTGCCGCTCGCGCACCGCCGGCAGCACGTGCGCCCAGAACTCCGCCGGCAGCGCGTACGCGGCGTCCAGGCGCCAGCCGTCCGCGCCGCGGTCGAGCCAGTGGCTCATCACGTCGGCGACGTACGCGGCGACCTCGGGGCTGTCGTGGTTCAGGGCGACGAGCGCGCGGTGGCCCTCGAAGTCGGCCGTGCGCGGCCCGTCCGGGTGCTCCCAGTCGACGCGCAGCCAGCCTGCCCGCGGGCCGTCGGGCCCCTCGGCCAGCACCTGGGTGACCAGCGGGTGCTCGGCTCCGACGTGGTTGAACACGCCGTCGAGCAGGACGCGCAGCCCGCGCTCGTGCGCGGCGGCGCAGAGGGCGGCGAGGTCGTCGTCGTCCCCGAGGCGCGGGTCGACCCGGAAGTGGTCCGTGGTGTCGTACCCGTGCGACGACGACGCGAACACCGGGCCGAGCAGCAGGCCGTTGGTGCCCAGCAGCTGCACGTGGTCGAGCCACGGGAGCAGCTTGCGCAGGCGGTGGGGCTCGGGGGAGTCGTCCGGCGTGCGGATCGGTGCGCCGACTGCCCCGAGCGGGTACACGTGCCACCAGATCGCGTGCTCGGACCAGCTCACGGCACCTCCTGACGGGTCGACGGCCGACCTCCGAGGCTACCGGCGCGTCGCCGCCCCGCCCGCCGGTGCACGGTCAGGCGGTCGGTGCCCGCGGCACGAACGGCCGCAGCTCCTCGTCCATCCCCTGGACGACCAGGCACGACGCCTCCGGCACCTCGAGCCAGGCGCCGCGCAGGTTCTCGAGCGGCTCGGAGACGACGAGGCGGGTGTCGTCCGCCAGGTGCTGCACCGCGAGGTTCTCCGGGTAGTGCGCCTTCAGCGCGGACACGTCGGCGTTGCGGAACAGCGTGCGCGAGCGCCCCTCGGAGGAGTAGCGGACCGCCCAGATCCGGTTCCCGTCGGTCGTGGCCAGCGTGCCCTGGAACGGGAACTCCACACCGTGGCGACGCCCGGCCTGCTCGACCATGCCCACGGCGGCGGCCATCGCGGCGGGCGGGTCGTCGGCGAGCCCGAACGTCAGCGCCAGGTGGAACACCGTCTCCGAGTCGGTCGTGCCCTCGATCTGCGGGAACAGCGACGGGTCCACCGCGAGCTGCAGGTCCCGCTTGAGCGCCGGGAACCCGTCGACGGTGCCGTTGTGCATGAACAGCCACCGCTCGTGCCGGAACGGGTGGCAGTTGGTCTGCTGCACCGCGCTGCCGCCCGCCGCGCGGACGTGCGCGAGCACCAGGTCGGACCGCACGTGCCGCGCCAGCTCCCGCAGGTTCCGGTCGCTCCACGCGGGCTCCATGCTGCGGAAGACCCCGGGCTCCGGCACGTGGCCGTCGTACCAGCCGACGCCGAAGCCGTCCGCGTTGGTCGGCTCCGCACCGAGGTGGCTGTGCAGGCTCTGCAGGACCAGCGAGTTGGTCGGCCGGTAGAGCAGGTCGTCGAGCGTCACCGGCGCCCCGGAGTACGCCAGCCACCGGCACATGTCGTCCCCCCGTCGTCCGGACCCGTGTCGCGGGCCCACGCCCACCTTGCGCCGGACGGTCGGGGTGCGCCAGGCGAGGGCGTGCGCGTCGGTGCCCTTGTCAGTCGCCCAGGCCCGTGCCGACCTGCCGCGCCGCCTGGATCCACGCGTGGTCCGGCGGGACGAGCTTGACCTTGCCCGCGACGTCGCTCAGCGGCACCGGTACGGCCTCGTCGCCGCGCGCGGCGACCATCACGCCGAACTCGCCACGGTCGACCAGGTTGGCGGCGGCCGCACCCAGGCGTGTCGCGAGCAGCCGGTCCGCCGCGCACGGCGTCCCGCCGCGCTGCACGTACCCGAGGATCGTCACGCGCGTCTCCAGGCCGGTGGCGGCCTCGAGCTCGCGCGCCAGCTTGAACGTGTGCTCACGCTGGGAGTCCTCGACGTTGGCGAGGTGCTTCTTGGCCGCGCGCCGCGCCTCGGGGGTCTTGGACGACTTCACGAGCAGCTGCGCGGCCTCGTAGTCCGCCGTGTCCTCGACGTCGCGGGCGCCCTCCGCGACGGCCACGACGGAGAACGACGAGCCGCGGGACGTGCGCCGCCGGATCGTGTCGGCCACCGCGTCGATCGTGTACGGGATCTCCGGCAGCAGGATGATGTCGGCGCCGCCGGCGATGCCCGCCGCGAGCGTCAGCCAGCCCGCCCGGTGGCCCATGATCTCCGTGAGGATGATCCGGTGGTGGCTGTGCGCCGTGGAGTGCACCCGGTCAACGGCCTCGGTCGCGATCTCCGTGGCGGTCGCGAACCCGAACGTCGTGTCCGTCTCGGCGATGTCGTTGTCGATCGTCTTGGGCAGGTGGATGACGTTGAGCCCCGCGTCGACCAGGCGCATCGCGTTCTTGGCCGTCCCGCCGCCGCCCAGCATGACCAGCGCGTCCAGGCCCAGCTCGCGGTAGTTCTCCGCCACGACCGGCACCATGTCCTGCGGCTCGCCGCCGTCGACCGAGTAGCGGTGCACCTTGTCGCGGCTCGTGCCCAGGATCGTCCCGCCGATCGTCAGGATCCCCGACAGGGCCTTGCCGTCGAGCTCGACGTAGCGGTTCTCGACCAGGCCGGTGACGCCGTCGCGGAACCCGAACAGCTCCATGCCGTGGTGCGCGATCGCCGTCTTGCCGAAGCCGCGGATGGCGGCGTTCAGGCCGGGGCTGTCGCCGCCCGCCGTGAGGATCCCGACCCGCTTGGCCCTGGTCCGTGTCATGCCGCCTCCGGGTGCCCGTGACCGGCGGGAGCCGACCGTGTGGGCGCCAGTGTCCAGGGCGCAGGGGCGTGACACAACGTGGCGAGCGTCCCGGGTGCGGGCGACGCTGCAGGTCGAGAGCCTGGAACGGGCCGGGCGACGCTCAGGGTGGGCGGCTCAGGCGGCCCGCGGCGCGTACATGATGATCGCGACGCCGACGAGGCACACGAGCGCACCGGTGACGTCCCACCGGTCCGGCCGGAAACCGTCGACGACCATGCCCCACGCCAGCGACCCGGCGACGAACACCCCGCCGTACGCGGCGAGGATCCGTCCGAAGTTCGCGTCCGGCTGCAGCGTCGCCACCGCGCCGTACAGGCCCAGCGCGATGACGCCCGCACCGACCCACACCCAGCCGCGGTGCTCGCGCAGCCCCTGCCACACGAGCCACGCCCCACCGATCTCCAGCCCGGCGGCCGCGACGAACAGCAGGATCGAGCGCAGGGCGGTCATCGGGGGTCCTCTCGTCGGGTGAAGGTCCAGCGACCACATCCTCCCGCCGGCGCGTGGCCGCCCGGCGGCTCGAAAGTGGTCAGATCTGCCCCGACGGGAGCGCTGTCGTGCCGCAGATGTGACCACTTCCGGTTGCCGGGCGGCTGGGGGACCGGGGGTTCAGGGGCGGTGGGTGCGCGTCACGTACGCCTCGCCGCGGGGGCTCAGCGCGTAGCCGACCTCGAAGCTCTGCGTCAGGCCCAGGGCCTTGAGCTTGCGGACGTCGAGCTTGAAGGGGTCGCGCTCGCGGCCCAGCTCGGCGGCCAGGTCCGGGGCACGCACGTGCGGGCGCCGGGCGATGACGTCGAGCGTCGCCGCCGTCCACGGGCCGTGGCCGGAGGCGCGGTCGAGGCGGTCGAGGCGCGCGTCGATCGCGGCGACGTCGGCGTCGGTCAGGGCGTCGTCGTCGCGCAGCGCCTCGCGGGGGTCCGGCCCGGCCCACGCGAGCTCGACGCGGTACACCGGCCAGCCGCTCGTGTCGGCTGCCGTCGTGGCCGCTGCAGCCGCGTCGGTGACCGGCGTGCGGCCGTACCGCGCGGTGCGGCGGCGCTTCGCGACCGCCTCCGGATCGAGCAGGCGCAGCAGTGCCGCGGCGTCCGGGAGCCCGGCGGCGTGCGCGTCGGCGTCGGTGAGCACGGCGGGGTCGACGACGTCGACGGCCGTGACCTCGACGACGCCCGCAGGCGTGCGGAACCGGCTGCCGGGGCGCACGTCGGGGCGCTGCCAGCGGCGGAACGCGAGCGTCACCGAGCCGTCGGCGACACCCGCGGCGACCTTCGGCGGCAGGAGCACCCACCCAGCGTGCCGGGTGCGGCCCGGCCGGTCGAGGGGTGGACGTGGGTGAGGCCTGCCGCCGTGTCAGCCCGCCGGCTCGCCCCGACGCCGGTCGGCCAGCGCCCACGCGAGGGCCAGCGCCCCCGCGGCGAGCACCAGCCAGGGGCCGGCCGTGCGGGCCAGACCACCGGTCTGGGCGACCGGCCCGGTGACGTCGACGCGCCCCGAGGCGTCGGTGAGGTCGGCACGCAGCCAGAAGCTGAACGTCTCCTCGCCGACCTCGGCCGAGTTCCCGCTCGTGCTGTCCGCGGGGAACGCCAGCCGGACGGGGACGACGGCGGTCTCACCCGGTGCGAGCAGCTCGGTGTGGATGGCCGTGTCCTGCGCCGCGAGCCGGGAGGCGGGGACGCCGTTGACCGTGAGGTCGTCGAAGAAGGCGTCCCGGGGCTCCTGGTGCATCCGGGCCTGGACGACCGACAGGACGAGCTCGCCCGGCACGGACCCGTCGTTGCGCACGACGACGTCGCGGGTCTCGTCGAACCCCGGGGCGATCGTCCGGGTGCCGAACAACGACCCGGAGCTCGCCACCCGCTCCTGCGCACCGATCGTCACGCCCACCATCGGCTCCGGTTGCGGGATGGCCGGCGCGCTGCCTGACGTGTCCGTGTCCGGCCCGGGCGTCACGTCCGCCGGCGGCTCCGGCGTCGACGTGGCCGTCGCGTCCACCGTCGGCGCCGGCGTCGGTGCAGGCGTCAGGATCGCCGTCGGCACGGTCGTCGGCACCACCGTCGGGGTGGTGCCGGCCGCCGTGGCCGCCACCGGCACGGCGAGCGCCAGCGCCGTCGCGGCCGCCACGACCACCACCGGTCGCCTGCTCATGCTCGCGCCTCCTGGTGGTCGTGCGGGCGGGCCCGCGGACGTGTCCCACCACGGTGGCGCGTCCAGGGCGGCCCACCGGACCGGCGCTAGGGAAAACCCGAGCGCCGGGTCAGGGCTCCGGGCGCACGGTCTGCTGCAGGAAGGCCAGCACCGCGGCGACGCGGTTGTTGGCACCGGGCGGCAGGTCGAGCAGCCGGTAGATGTGGCTCAGGTGCGCCTCGACGGCCTTGGGTGAGATGTCGAGCGCGTTGGCGACGGCGTCGTTGCTCTGCCCTTGCGCGACGAGCTGCAGCACCCGGAACTGCGCGGCGGACAGCCGGGCCAGCGGCGTGTCCGCCATCGCGACGGACCGGTCGACCAGCGCGGGGTCGATCACGACCTGCCCGCGCGCGACAGCCGCGAGCGCCCGGACCAGCTCACCCGGCTGGGCGGACGAGCGCTTCGACAGGTAGCTCCACGGCGTCGGTGCCTCCGCGCTCACCGAGCGGACCAGCGCGAGCATGTTGTAGTTGGAGATGAGCAGGATCCGCAGCCGCGGGTCCCGTTGCTGCAGCGACCTGCCCAGGGCGATCCCGTTGCCGTCTCCCAGGTCGATGTCGAGGACCGCGACGTCCACCTCGCCCGGGCCCACCTCGCTCAGCGCCTCGGCGTGCCCGGCGGCGGTGGCCACGACGTCGATGCCCGGGTGCCGCGCCAGCAGCGCCTCGAGGAGGCCGCGCAGCATCGCCTCGTCCTCCACGACGGCCACGCGCAGCGGGCGGCCCCCCGTGCTCACGGCGTGCGCCCGTCGTCCGACCCGACCCTCAGGGGCAGCCGTGCCGTCAGCCTCGCCCCCCCGTCGGGCCCGGGCAGGAGCGTGAGGTCGCCGTCACGCGCCAGCACCCGGGCTCGCAGCGCCGCCAGTCCCGAGAGGCGGGGCGGGTCGTCGGGCAGGCCGGACCCGTCGTCGTCGACGCGGACCCGGGCGGCACCGGGCTCGTGCGGACTCGCCCCGCGGTCCGCGCCCAGGGTGACCCAGATGTTGCGGGCGTCCCCGTGCCGCACGGCGTTGGCCGCGCCCTCCTCGACGATCAGGTACAGCAGCATGCGGTCCGCCGCCGCCAGCCCCTGCCCGACGTACAGCGGCTCGGCACCGGGCTCGTACGCGACGTGCATGCGGACGGACGGCGGCAGGCGGTCGGCGGCGAGCAGGAGCGCCGACGGCAGGTCGACGTCGGCCGCCAGGGGGTAGAGCTGGTGCGCGACGGCGCGCACCTCGGACTCCCGGATGTCGTCCAGGGTCGCGGACAGCTCGGTCAGGGACCGGGCGAGGTCCGCCTCGCCGGCGCGGGAGAGGTCGTCGCGGATCTCCTCGATCTCGCGGTTGACCAGGACCATGCGCTGCTGCAGGCCGCCGTGCAGCCGGCGCGATATCTCCCGGCGGACCCGCAGCTCCTCCTGCTCGAGCTGCCGGCGGGCACGCTCGGCGCGCAGCGCCTCGCGGATGCGTAGACGCTCCTCGGCGCGGATCCGACGTCGGGTGCCGACGACGTACATCGCGGCACCGATCACGACGGCCGCCTGGCTCGACCCCACCACGGTCTCGACCACCCCGAACACCGGTGGCAGGCCGTCGGGCAGCCCGAGGGCCACGGCGCCGATGCGGGCCACGCCGATCATCGCGCCGAGCGCCACGGCCAGCACGGCGCGCCGCCACACCGGCCAGCGCAGCACCGGCAGCCGCTGCAGGACGGCCCCGGCGACCGCCCCGGCGACCGTCATGCCGCCGAAGGCCAGGGCCAGGAGCCGCAGCGTGGTCGTCTCGTCGGGCCGCACCGCCTCGCCGCGTCCGATCGACACGATGTCGTCGATCGTCCAGGGCAGGACGTCCACGGCCGAGCCCACGGCGAGCATCGTGATGCCCAGCACGACGAGGCGGACGAGCAGATCGTGCTCGTCCGCGCCCCTGCCCCGATCGACCTGCGGCGTGTGGTCGCTCACGCCTCATCGTGACACCGGGGCCGGGCGGCGGCGCGGCGTGCCCCCCGGCGTCGCGGTGCCCCTACGCCCGGACGGCGTGCAGCACCAGGTTCTCGGCGGCGTGCCCGGTCGCGTCGCTGCGCTGCAGGCACGTGATCACCACGAGCCGGTCGCCGCCGTCGGGCAGGGCTCCCCAGATGTCCTGCGACCGTGCGGCCTGGGCCTTGCCGAGCACCTCGGCGCGCTCGACGACGTACCTCACGCCGTCGACCACGAGCTCGGCGCCGGGCTGCACGAGCACGGCCGGGTCGGCCGAGCCCGGCTCGAAGAACGCGTTGCCGGGCGCCCGCCCGGAGCGCACGGCGTGCAGGGCCACGACCAGCGGCCGGGTGCCCTGCGGCGTCACGCGGTCCGGGTCGCGCAGCACGAACGCGTCGGTGAACGTGGGCGGGTTGAGCGTGCCGCCGGTGACCGTCATCTCGACGAGCGGGACGTCGACGCCGTGCGCGGGCGCGACGAAGCGGCCACCGGTGGCGCGCAGGTCGGCACCCTCGGTGTCGGGCGTCGCCTCCACGACGACGGGGCGCCCGTCGAGGTCCGGCAACGCCGCCGTGGCGCCGCCGCTCGTGAGCCCCGTGACCATCAGCACGGCAGCGGCCACGAGGGCGGCGGCCGTCCCGGTCGTCCGCGCGACGTGCCACGCCCGTCTACGGGCGGGCGGCATCGCGTGCCTCCTCGCGGTCGCGGCGCGGCGTGGCGACCATGACGACGCCGTACACGACGAGCCCGACGCCCACGGCGGCGGCGACGTACGGGCCCCACGCCCCGTGCGTGACGTGGCCGACGAGCGGCACGGTGTACACGACCCGGCCCATCACCTGCTCGGGCACGACCGGCGCGTCGGCGTGCTCGTTGGCGTCGCCCTGGGTGACGAAGCCGGCGAGCCCGTCGGCGCCGCGCGTGATGCCGACGACGCGGTGGGTGACCAGGGTCGGGTCGTCCGACTCCGGCTGCACCGTCACGACGTCCCCGATGCGCAGGTCGGCCGGGTCGGTGGGTCGCACGACCACGAGGTCGCCGGCGGAGATGGTCGGCTCCATCGAGCCGGAGAGCACCGTCAGCGGGACCGCGCCGATCAGGCGGGGGACCACCGTGACGACGGCCGCGACCAGGAGGAGCACGACCATGGCCGCGGTGAGGAGGGCCGAGCCGACGCCCCGCGCGCGGCGCGGGGCGTCGACCGGGACGGTGCCGGCGGTGGGGACGGCCGCCGGCACCTGGTCCGTGGTCATGGGCTCGCCTCGAGGTCCTCGTCGCGCGTGGTGGCGACGCCGTCGGTGGTGGGGTCGGGGGCCGGTTGCTCCGCCACCGTCGCCCGGGCCCCGTCGGGCGCCGCGGCGTCCCAGTAGAGGTCCGGCAGCGTGTACGGCACCTGGACGAGGGGCTCCGCGGTGGTCGACGCCGGGTAGAAGGAGGCGACGCCGCTGCCACCGGACAGTCGGAAGCTCGCCGTGGGGGCGTAGTCGTAGTGCACGGCGTGGGCCTTGAGGCGGACGGTGATCGAGGTGGCCCCCGCGGGCAGCGCCGTCTCCGCGTAGCCGTCCGGCCGGCTCCCGCCCTCGCGGTAGAACAGGTGCTCGGTCCGCGCCGGGTCCAGGGCCGAGAAGGTCTGGTCCTGGAACAGGTGGTGCGTGCGGGACCCGTCCTCCTGGACGACCCAGTACTCGGTCTGGTGGCCCTGGAACTGCGTGGCGCTCCCGCTCACGGCCGACCACCCGTGCTCGAGCCTGAGGATGATCGGCAGCTCGTACCGGCTCAGGTCGAGCCTGATGTCGTAGTAGAACCCCAGCGCGTGCTCGTAGCCCGGCGGCAGCTCGATGGGGTCGAGCGGCTTCTCGGGCTCGATGTCGATCGGCGGCTCGTCGGGCGTCGGTGCGGCGACGACGGTCACGCCGGGCAGCCGGACCTGGTCCTGCCACAGGGCGGTGGTCGCGCCGACCGGGGCGGTCACCATGCCGACGCCCAGGACGGCGGCCAGTGCGGCGACCGCTCCGGTCGTCATCCTGGGCGTGCGGGACATGTCGCCTCCTGGGAGGTCGGGGCCGGTCATGTGGTCCCGCCTCCGGACCGCTCTGGTGGAGCGGTCCGGAGGCGAGGGTGCGGCGCAGGGGGTCAGCCCTGTCGCGCGTCGTCAGCTCTGCGACGGCGGGAGCTGCTGGAGCGTCACGGTGAAGTCACCGGGGCTCCACGACTCGTCGGTGAGGTCGACGCCGTCGCTGCTGTCCTGCAGGTGATCTGCCAGGCGGATGCTCACGGACAGGGTGTCGGGGGTGGCCCCGGCGCCGAGGTCCGCGGGCGTGAGCTCGACCGAGAAGGTGGCGTCGTCCTCGGGCGAGGTGCCCAGGACCGTGTCGCCGACCTTCCACTCCACGTCCAGCCAGTCCGGGACCGGCGCGCCGGTCTGCGTGACGAGCTGGGCCTTCAGGTAGTCACCGGCGAGCTCCGGGGTGATCGTCGTCTCGCCGACGAGCTCGACGCCCGCCACGAGCTGGATCTCGCCGTCGTCGGGCGAGATCACCACGGGCGAGCCGCTGCTGATGTCGTTCGCCGTCCACGTGACGGCGCTGTCGCCGGCGAGCTCGAGCTCACCACCCGTCACGACCGCGCCCGGCGCGGTCGCGGTGTCGCTCCACAGCGCGAAGGTCCCCGCCGTTCCGAGCAGGATCACCGCACCGGCGCCACCGGCGACGAGGCCCTTGGTCCTCTTGTTCATGGGATTCCTTCTCTCCTCTACCGGCGGGACCGTCCCCGCCCGGGTCGGCGGGAGACGGTCCCGCCCGCCGCGCCCTGGTGAGGGCGTCACTCATCGAGGGTGCGACGCCGGGTGGGCGCGAGGGCGGGCGCGGTAGGGAAAACCCGAGCGCTCGTGCCACGGGGTCTGCGGCGGGTGCGGCAGGGCGACGCCGGGGGCTGGACGAGCCGGGCCGAGCGGGGCTACCGTATAAGTATCTACTTATAGCCTCGCGCAGCGCGAGGCGGACGGAGGAGCGATGGCCGGCGTCGACGCACTGGAGCAGGCAGGGCTGGTCGCGCGGGAGCTGCACCGCGGCGAGCGTGGCGGCACCCCCACCAAGATCGCGGTCGCCCGGCGTCTCTACCGCGCCGCCCCGGACGACGTGTGGGACGCCCTCACCGACCCGCAGCGGCTGCCGCGCTGGTTCGCGCCGGTCGCCGGTGACCTGCGCGAGGGGGGCCGATACCAGGTCGAGGGCAACGCCGGCGGCGTCGTCGAGGAGTGCCGACAGCCCGAGCGGTTCTCGCTCACCTGGGAGATGGGTGACCAGGTCAGCTGGGTCGAGCTCCTCCTCGCACCGGCGGACGGCGGCACGGAGCTGACGCTGCGGCACGACATGCACGTCGACCCGCAGTTCTGGGAGCAGTTCGGCCCCGGGGCGGTCGGCGTCGGGTGGGACCTCGCGCTGTGGGGGCTCGCTGCGCACCTCGCGACGGGCGAGGCGATCGCGCGGGACGTCGGCGAGCAGTGGCCCACGACGCCCGAGGGCCAGGCCTTCATCCGGCACGCCGCCGCCGGGTGGGCGCGCGCCGACGCCGCCGACGGACGCGAGACCGCCTCCGCCGAGGCGGCCGGGCAGCGGACCTTCGCGTTCTACACGGGCACGGCGGCACCCGAGGCGTGAGCACGCCACACGTCGACCTCGTCCTGGCGGCGCTCGCGGAACCCGTGCGCCGCCGGCTCCTCGAGCACCTCGCCGGCACCGAGCGTTCCGCCGGTGAGCTCGTCGCCGTCGCGCACGACGAGTTCGGGATCTCCCAGCCGGCGACGTCCCAGCACCTGCGCGTGCTGCGCGAGGCCGGCGTCGTCGTCGTGCGTGCCGACGGGCCGCGTCGGCTCTACCGGGTGGAGCCCCAGGCGCTGGGCGTCGTCGAGGACTGGCTCGCCGGGTTCCTCGACCCGTTCGCGCAGCCGCTCGACGCGCTCGAGACGGAGCTGGCGCGCGGGCGGCGACGCGGGCGGCGGACGGACTCGTCCGCGGACCCGGTGGCCGAGCAGTCGGCGTCGTGACCGCTCGTCGCGACGGCCACGACGGGTCTGCCTCGCCCGCTGCCGGGCGTCACGCCCGTCGCAGGCGCCGGCTGCGCAGCGTCGCCCCGGCCAGCAGCAGCCCCCACACCAGGAACCAGGGCTCCCACAGCAGCAGCCGCCACCGCAGCGCCCGGTCCGACAGCGCCTCGTCGGGGACGACGAGACCCGCGGCGACGAGCGCGAGCGTCGTCACCTGCAGCGTCCCGTAGAGGACGAGCACAGCGGACCCGAGCCAGCCGAGGGCCAGCAGCGGGCGCCGCGGCAACCGCTCACCCCACGGCTGCACGAGCGCCAGCGCCAGCACCCCGCCGAGGACCTTGAGCACGAGAGCGACCGCGTTCGCGGTGAGCAGCGCCGCGTCCCGTTCGCGTCCCAACCGCTCGACCGACCCGCCGAGGGTGTCGAGGCCGAGGGTGCTTCCCGTCGCCCACACCAGGCTCACCGCCGCGAAGGTGAACGCCGCCACGACCGCGCCCCACGCCACCCAGGCCGGTGGCACCCACGTCCGCATCCCACGCCGCCCGGCACCGCGCCTCACCCCTCCAGCACCTCCCGCAGCGCCCGCACCACCGGCCACGCCGCGTCGGCCGTCGTCCCCGCGACCGTCCACGTCAGGCCCGTCGCCGGCTCGTGCGTCGACCAGAACGACACCCCCGTGTCCATGCCCTCCAGGGCCACGGCGTCGTGGTCGCGGAGCCAGAGCCCCAGGCCGTAGCCGTCCCCGTCGCCCGCGCCCTCGGGAGCGCGCCGCATGCGCGCGACCAGCTCCTGCGGCACGATCCGCCCGCCGAGCAGGGCGCCCCAGAACCGCTCCATGTCGAGCGTCGTCGTGTACGCGCCGCCGTCCCCGCCGCCGACGACCGGCAGGTGGTGCACGTTGCTGCGCCACTGCCCGCCGACGCGCACGTACCCCACCGCGGCGTCGCCCGGCAGCGCGTCCGAGCGCGGGTAGCCCGTGGACGTCGTGCCGGCGGGCTCCAGCACACGCGTGCGGACGAGCTCGTGGAACGGCACGCCCGCCGCCCGCTGCGCCAGGACCGACAGCACCACGAACCCGCCGTTGCAGTACGCGAACGCGCTGCCCGGCGCGAAGGCCTGCGGGTGCCCGTCGAGGATCGGCAGGTAGTCCTCCGGGTCGACCAGGGCGTGCACCGGCACGGGCATGAGGTACTCGCTGACGTCGGCGTCGTCGTCCAGGTACTCCCCGATGCCGGACCGGTGGCTCAGCAGGTGCTCGACCGTGACCGCGTCGTCGACGAGCGGCAGGTCGTCGTGCAGCAGCGAGCGGGCCGTCGTGGTCAGGTCGAGCGTCCCGTCGGCGACGAGCGACAGGACCGCCAGCGCGGTGAACCCCTTGCAGCCGCTCGCCGTCGCGAACCGGTGCCGGGGCGTCATCGCCAGTCCGTGGCGCCGGTCGGCCAGCCCCCACGCGGCGTCGAGCAGCACCTCGCCCGTCCCGGACCCGGGCAGCGCGCCGGGCGCGTCCCGCGTCACGCGAGCGACGACGCCGACGTGCTCGTCCGCCTCGGCCGCGACCGTCGCGAACGCCTCGTCGGCGACCTTCCGCAGCGCGTCGTCGTCACCCATGCCCGCGACGCTACCCATGGCCGGCCGGGTGGCCCAGGGGATTGCCGGGCGCGCCGCAGCCGAGGCACGAGCCTCGCGCCGCGCCCGTGCGACCATCTGGCGTGCCCGCGATCCTCGCCGTCCTGCTCGCGGCCGTGTGCTTCGGCACGACCGGGACCGCGCAGGCGCTGGGGCCGTCGGCCGACCCGGTCGCGCTCGGGGCGGCACGCATCGCGGTCGGGGGGATCGCGCTGGCGGTCGTCGCGGCGCTCGTCGCGCGCGCCCGCCCTGAGGCGCGGGTTGCTGAATTGCACTCTCGCGCCCGGGGGTGGGGGTGGGGGGTTGCTGGATTGCACTCTCGCGCCCGGGGGTGGGGGTGGGGCCGGGGGTGGGGGGTGGCTGGATTGCACTCTCGCGCCCGGGGGTGGGGGTGGGGGGTGGGGTTGGGGGCGCTCGGGGTGCTCGCGTACCAGCCGGCGTTCTTCCTCGGGACGGCGCGCAACGGCGTCGCGGTCGGCACGGTCGTCGCGCTCGGGTCGGCGCCGGTGCTGACCGGCCTCGCGACGTGGGCGCTGGGTCGTGGACGCCCCGGACGGTCGTGGCTCGTCGCGACCGCGCTGGCCACCACCGGGGTGGTCGTCCTGGGGCTGGCACCCGGCGACCCGGCCGCGGCGACCGGTGGGCTCGACCCCGTGGGCGTCCTCGCGTCGCTCGGCGCCGGCGCCGCGTACGCGCTGTACACGCTCGCCGGGGCGGCCCTCATCGACACCGGCTGGACGTCCACGACCAGCATGGGCGCGATGTTCGGCGTCGCGGGCGTGCTCAGCCTGGGCGTGCTCGCCGTTGTCGGCACGGGCGGTCTGACGTCGCCCGCGGGGCTCGCGACGGTGCTGTGGCTGGGGCTCGTCACGACGACCGCGGCCTACGTGCTGTTCGGGTACGGGCTCGCGCGGCTCGGGGCGCCGACGGTCGCGACGCTCACCCTCGCGGAGCCGCTGACCGCGACGGTGCTCGGTCTGGCGGTGCTCGGTGAGCGGCTGTCGGGCGGTGCCGTGGCAGGGCTGCTCGTGCTGGCGGTCGGTCTGGTCTTCCTCGCGGTCGGGGCCCGGCCGCGTCAGCCCGCGGCCCTGGTCTGACGGCACGGCGCTCACCCCTCCCGGGTGGCGCGTCGACCAGGGCGGGCACACGTCGGACCGCGCCCGGTGCCCGGATCCTCCGCCGATGTCGCACTCGTGACGGCGGTGCTACTTTCGGCGGAGCGGGATGCAGACGATGCGGTCTGAGCGGGGGCGCCCAGTGATCCGACCTGACGACGCGCGTGCGGGCACGGCAGCGCACGTCCCGCCCCCCGCGCCCGCGCCGCCGGGCACCGCGCCGACCGGCTCCACCCGCAACCTCGTGCTGGCGACGGTCGGCTTCTTCGTCAACTTCTGGGCGTGGGCGCTCATCAGCCCGCTGGGCTCGGCGTACGGCGAGCGGCTCGACCTGACGGGCTTCCAGCAGTCGGCGCTCGTCGCGGTGCCGGTGATCGTGGGGTCGCTGGGGCGTATCCCGGTGGGTGCGCTCACGGACCGCGTCGGTGCGCGCGTCATGTTCCCGGTGGTCAGCATCCTGACGGTCCTGCCGGTGCTGTACGTCGGGTTCGTCGCGGAGAGCTTCGTGGCGATGGTCGTCGGCGGGTTCTTCCTGGGGCTGGGCGGCACGGCCTTCGCGATCGGTGTCCCGCTGGTCAACGCCTGGTACCCCCCGTCGCGGCGCGGCATCGCGCTGGGCATCTTCGGCCTCGGCATGGGCGGCACGGCGGTCTCGTCGTTCACGACGGTCCGGCTCACCAACGCCGTGGGCCCGGAGGCGCCGTTCGTCATCGTCGCGTGCGTCCTGACGGCGTACGCGGTGCTGGCGGTGCTGCTGGTGCGCGACGCCCCGGGGCGGGCGCCGGCGCAGGGCTCGTTCCTCGCGCGGACGTGGGCGACCGCGAAGCTGCCCGCGACGGGTCAGCTCTCGGTGCTGTACGCCGTGGGCTTCGGCGGGTTCGTCGCGTTCAGCGTCTACCTGCCGACCTACCTGACGAACGCGTACGGCCTCACGCAGGAGGACGCGGCGCTGCGCACGGCCGGGTTCGTGGTCCTGGCGGTGCTCATGCGGCCCGTGGGCGGCGGGCTGACGGACCGGTACGACGCGACCCGGGTGCTCGTCGTGTGCTTCCTGGGTGTGGCCGTGCTCGCGGCGGTCGCGGCGGTCGAGCTGCCGCTGATGCCGATCGGCACGATCGCTTTCCTCGGTCTCGCGGCCCTGCTGGGCGCGTCCTCGGGGGCGGTGTTCGGCCTGGTCGCGCTCCTGGCCCCGGCCGAGAAGGTCGGTGCGGTGACCGGGCTCGTCGGCGCCGCGGGCGGCCTCGGCGGGTTCGTGCCGCCGCTGATCATGGGCGCGGTCTACGACAGGACCGGCCACTACACCATCGGCCTGGCCCTGCTGGCCGTCGTCGGGGTGCTCACCGCGTGGTTCACGCGCGGTCCCGTCCGCCGCTCCGCACGCGCGGGGCGCGCCCCGGCCTGACCCGCACGTCGCACGCCCCGCAGGACCCGACCACCCGGAAGGACCTCGCACCGTGACCCTGCAGAACGACCCGCCCCGGCTCGACGGCGACGTGACGGAGGCCCTGCTGCGGACGCGGCGGTTCTTCCAGAAGGCGGAGGTCTCGCAGGACCTGCGGACGCTGCACCAGATCGGCGGGCGCGACGCCGACACGTTCTACCGGGACCGGTGGAGCCACGACAAGGTCGTCCGCTCGACCCACGGCGTCAACTGCACGGGCTCGTGCTCGTGGAAGGTGTACGTCAAGGACGGCATCATCACGTGGGAGTCGCAGCAGACCGACTACCCGACGGTCGGGCCGGACTCCCCGGAGTACGAGCCGCGGGGCTGCCCGCGCGGCGCGGCGTTCAGCTGGTACACGTACTCGCCGACGCGGGTGCGCTACCCGTACGTGCGCGGCGTGCTGCTCGAGATGTACCGCGAGGCGCGGGCGCGCCTGGGGGACCCGGTGCTCGCGTGGGCGGACGTCGTGGACGACCCGGTCCGGGCGCGGCGCTACAAGCGCGCCCGCGGCAAGGGCGGCCTGGTGCGCGCGACGTGGGACGAGGCGGTCGAGATGGTGGCCGCCGCGCAGGTCCACACCATCAAGCGGTACGGGCCGGACCGGGTCGCGGGCTTCTCGCCGATCCCCGCCATGTCGATGGTGTCGCACGGCGCCGGCGCGCGGTACCACTCGCTCATCGGCGCCCCGATGCTGTCGTTCTACGACTGGTACGCCGACCTGCCCGTCGCCTCCCCGCAGGTCTTCGGGGACCAGACGGACGTCCCGGAGTCGGGCGACTGGTGGGACGCCGGGTACCTCATCATGTGGGGCTCGAACCTGCCGGTGACGCGCACGCCCGATGCGCACTGGATGGCCGAGGCGCGCTACCGCGGCCAGAAGGTGGTCGCGGTCAGCCCCGACTACGCGGACAACGTGAAGTTCGCCGACGAGTGGCTCGCGGTCGCGCCCGGCACGGACGGCGCGCTCGCGATGGCGATGGGGCACGTGACGCTCAAGGAGTTCTTCGTCGACCGGCAGGTGCCGTACTTCGCCGACTACGTCCGGCGGTACACGGACCTGCCGTTCCTGGTGCGTCTGGAGGAGCGCGACGGCCGGTACGTGCCGGGCAAGTTCCTGACGGCGGAGGACCTGCCGGGTGCGGAGGCGCTCAGCGACAACGCGGCGTTCAAGACTGTCCTGCTCGACGCGCGCACCGACCGGCCGGTGGTGCCCGGCGGGACCCTCGGCCACCGTTTCGGCGACGACGGCGTCGGGCACTGGAACCTCGACCTGGGGGACGTGGAGCCGCTGCTCAGCGCGGGCGGCGCGGTGATCGGCGAGGCCGGGCGCGGCGAGTCGGTGCTGGTGGAGCTGCCGCGCTTCGACTCGCTCGACGGCACGGCCGCGGTCACCCGGCGCGGCGTGCCGGTCCGGCGCGTGGGGGACCTGCTGGTGACGACCGTCCTGGACCTGCTGCTCGCGCAGTACGGCGTGGGGCGCGACGGCCTGCCGGGGGAGTGGCCGACGGGGTACGACGACGCGTCGCAGCCCGGGACGCCGGCGTGGCAGGAGCAGTTCACGGGTGTGCCGGCCGCCAAGGCGGAGCGGATCGGGCGCGAGTTCGCCGCCAACGCCGAGGAGTCGCGCGGCCGGTCGATGATCCTCATGGGCGCGGGTACCAACCACTGGTTCCACTCCGACACGATCTACCGCACGTTCCTCACGCTCACGACGCTCACCGGCTGCCAGGGCGTCAACGGCGGCGGCTGGGCGCACTACGTCGGCCAGGAGAAGGTCCGGCCCAGCACCGGGCAGCAGATGTACTCGACCGCGAACGACTGGGCGCGTCCGCCGCGCACCATGATCCAGACCGCGTACTGGTACCTGCACACCGACCAGTTCCGGTACGACCCCTTCAGCGCGGACACCCTGACGGCCGCGACCCCCGGCACGGGCGGCGCGTTCGCGGGGCTGACGACGGCCGACGTCATCGCGAAGTCCGCGCGCATGGGCTGGATGCCGTCGTACCCGACGTTCGACCGCAACCCCCTGGACCTGGCGGCGGACGCCGAGGCGGCGGGTCTGCCGGTGGGCGAGTACGTGCCGCGCGAGCTGACCGAGGGCCGCCTGCGGTTCGCGGCCGAGGACCCCGACGCCCCGGAGAACTTCCCGCGCGTCCTGACGGTCTGGCGCGCCAACCTGCTCGGCTCGTCGGGCAAGGGCGACGAGTACTTCCTGCACCACCTGCTGGGGACGGACTCGAACCTGCTGGCGACGCAGGCTCCGCCGGACGCGCGGCCCCGGGACGTCGTCTGGCACGACGAGGCGCCGGAGGGAAAGCTCGACATGCTCCTGTCCTTGGACTTCCGCATGACGAGCACGACCGTCTACTCCGACGTCGTCCTGCCCGCGGCGACCTGGTACGAGAAGCACGACCTCAACACCACGGACATGCACCCGTTCGTGAACTCGTTCAGCCCGGCCATCGCCCCGCCGTGGCAGACGCGCACGGACTTCGAGATCTTCCACACCATCGCCCGGGAGTTCTCGCGGCAGTCGGTGACGCACCTCGGGGTGCGCCAGGACGTCGTCGCGGTGCCGCTGACGCACGACAACCCCGACGCGATGGCGAACCCGCACGGCCGCGTGCGGGACTGGAAGGCGGGCGAGTGCGACCCGGTCCCGGGCCGCACGATGCCGAAGCTCGCGGTCGTCGAGCGCGACTACCCGGCCGTCGCCGCGAAGCTCGCGACGCTCGGGCCGATCCCCGACACCCAGGGTCTGACGACCAAGGGCGTGACGTTCGACGTGGGGGAGGAGGTCGAGTACCTGCGGCGCAAGAACGGGGTCGCGCGCATCCCGGCCGGGGCACCGGGCGCCGTCGCGGACGGCCGCCCGCTGCTGTCCCGCGACGTGCACGCGTGCGAGGCGATCCTCGCGCTGTCCGGCACGACCAACGGCCGGCTCGCCGTGCAGGGCTTCCACACGCTCGAGAAGCGCACGGGCACGCGGATGGCGGACCTGGCGGCCGAGCACGAGGGCAAGCAGATCACGTTCGCGGACACGCAGGCCGCGCCGACGACCGTCATCACGTCGCCCGAGTGGTCCGGCACCGAGCACGGCGGCCGGCGGTACTCGCCGTTCACCGTCAACGTCGAGCGGCTCAAGCCGTGGCACACCCTGACGGGCCGGCAGCACTTCTACCTCGACCACGACTGGATGACCGAGCTCGGTGAGGGCCTGCCGGTGTTCCGGCCGCCGCTGAACATGCAGGCGCTGTTCGCCGAGAACGCGCTGGGCCACGTCGGGGAGGTGGACGGGGCCGCGGGCCTCGGCGTGACGGTCCGCTACCTGACCCCGCACAACAAGTGGTCCATCCACTCCGAGTACCAGGACAACCTGTTCATGCTGTCGCTCTCGCGCGGCGGCCCGGCGATCTGGATGAGCGACCGCGACGCGGCCAAGGTCGGCATCCGCGACAACGACTGGGTCGAGGCCGTGAACCGCAACGGGGTCGTGGTCGCGCGCGCGATCGTGTCGCACCGCATGCCCGAGGGGACGGTGTACATGTACCACGCGCAGGACCGGCTGATCGACGTGCCGCGGTCCGAGAGGACCGGGCGACGCGGGGGCATCCACAACTCCCTGACCCGGCTGCTCATCAAGCCGAGCCACCTCATCGGCGGGTACGCGCAGCTCGCGTACGCCTTCAACTACCTGGGTCCCACGGGCAACCAGCGCGACGAGGTCACGGTCGTCCGTCGCCGGTCGCAGGAGGTGGAGTACTGATGCAGGAACGGCGACGTACGGGGCGAGGGACGAGCGCGGTGCGGAGCGTGACGACATGAGGGTGATGGCCCAGATGGCGATGGTCATGAACCTCGACAAGTGCATCGGGTGCCACACCTGCTCGGTGACCTGCAAGCAGGCGTGGACCAACCGCACCGGCACCGAGTACGTCTGGTTCAACAACGTCGAGACGCGCCCCGGCCAGGGCTACCCGCGGACGTACGAGGACCAGGAGAAGTGGGAGGGCGGCTGGACCCTCAACAAGCGCGGTCGCCTGCAGCTCAAGGCCGGGGGCCGGCTGAAGAACCTGCTGACGATCTTCGCGAGCCCCAAGCAGCCGTCCATCGACGAGTACTACGAGCCGTGGACGTACGACTACGAGAGCCTGACCAACGCGCCGCTGCAGGAGCACACGCCCGTCGCGCGGCCGAAGTCCCTGCTCAGCGGCAAGGACATGCAGGTCGGGTGGAGCGCCAACTGGGACGACGACCTGGGTGGCGCACCCGAGCTGGCGACCGCCGACCCGATCCTGCAGCGCGTGTCGGACAAGGTGAAGCTCGAGTTCGAGCAGACCTTCATGTTCTACCTGCCGCGCATCTGCGAGCACTGCCTCAACCCGTCGTGCGCCGCGTCGTGCCCGTCGGGGGCGATCTACAAGCGCGAGGAGGACGGCATCGTCCTGGTGGACCAGGACGCGTGCCGCGGCTGGCGCAAGTGCGTGACGGGCTGCCCGTACAAGAAGGTCTACTTCAACCACAAGACGGGCAAGGCCGAGAAGTGCACGTTCTGCTTCCCGCGCATCGAGGTCGGCCTGCCGACGGTCTGCTCGGAGACGTGCGTCGGGCGGCTGCGGTACATCGGCCTCGTCCTGTACGACGCGGACAAGGTGCTCGCCGCCGCGTCCGTGACCGACGAGCGCGAGCTGCTCGCCTCCCAGCGCGCCGTCTTCCTCGACCCGGACGACCCGCAGGTCCAGCGCGAGGCCGAGCGCGCGGGCATCCCGCACGACTGGGTGCAGGCGGCGCAGCGCTCACCGATCTGGTCGCTCATCAGCACGTACGAGGTCGCGCTGCCGCTGCACCCCGAGTACCGCACGCTGCCGATGGTCTGGTACATCCCGCCGCTGTCGCCCGTCGTGGACGTGGTGCAGGAGACCGGTGTCGACAGCGAGGACTCCTCCCACCTGTTCGCCGCCATCGACACGCTCCGCATCCCGGTGGAGTACCTCGCCGAGCTGTTCACCGCGGGTGACACCGCGCCGGTCACGGCGGTGCTCAAGCGCCTCGCGGCGATGCGCTCGTACATGCGCGACCTCAACATGGGCCGCGCGGGCGACCCGGGCATCCCGCGGTCCGTGGGCATGGACGAGGCGACGATGTACGAGATGTACCGGCTGCTCGCGCTCGCCAAGTACGACGAGCGGTACGTCATCCCGGCGACGCACGCGGAGCAGGCGCACGGCCTGGAGGAGCTGGCCACCGAGTGCAGCCTCGACTACGACGGCGGGCCCGGCATGGGCGGCTCCGGGCCCTTCGGGGAGGGCTCCGGCGGCCAGGACCCCCTCGCGGTCGAGAACTTCCACATGCTGCAGCAGCGCCAGACGACCGACACCGTCGCCGAGCCCGAGAGCCGCAAGGCGCGCGTGAACCTGCTCAACTGGGACGGCAAGAGCGCCCCGGCCGGGATGTTCCCGCCCAAGGCCGGCCCGGACGGCGCCCACCTGCGGGAGCCCGAGAGCGACGACCCGGCCGCCGTGGTGCAGCCGCGGCCCGCGGGTGGCAGCGTCCCCGGGCCGACGGGGGCCGGCACGACGCCGGTGGCCGACGACCCCCCGGACGCGCCCGCGGCGGGGGACCGGCCGTGAGGCGGTTCGCGCGTCGCACCGCGGCGCACCACGCGGCGACCCGTGAGACGGCCGTCGCCCACCGCGTCGCCGCGCTCGTCCTCGACTACCCGGGCCCGGAGCTGCTGGCGATGCTCCCGGACCTGCGCGTCGCCGTCGCCACGCTCCCCGGGCACCTGCGTGCGCCGCTCGAGCAGGTCCTCGACCACCTCGACGCGCACGGCCCGACCGAGCTCGCGGCCGAGTACGTCAGGACGTTCGACCTCGCCCGTCGCCGCTCGCCGTACCTGAGCTACTACTCCTACGGCGACACCCGCAAGCGTGGCGTCGCGCTCGTCGAGTACAAGCAGGCGTACCGCGCCGCGGGCTTCGAGCTCGCGGCCGACGAGCTGCCGGACCACGTCGCCGTGGTCCTCGAGTTCGCGTCCACCGGCGACTCCGCCGCGCAGGAGTCGGGGCTGCGCCTGCTGCTGGCGCACCGCGCGGGTCTCGAGCTGCTGCGGCTCGCGCTGCTGGACGCCGACTCCCCGTGGTCCGGTGCGCTCGTGGCCGTGTGCGCGACCCTCCCGCCGCTGGACGGCGACGACCGCGAGGCCGTCGCCCGGCTGGCGGCCGAGGGGCCGCCCGGCGAGGAGGTCGGTCTCGAGCCGTTCGCGCCGCCGTCGTTCGCCACCGACCCGGGAGCCCGCCGATGACCACGACCACCGACACCCTGCTGTGGGTCGTCGTCCCGTACGTGTGCCTCGCGATCTTCGTGCTGGGGCACGTGTGGCGGTACCGGTACGACAAGTTCGGGTGGACGACGCGCTCGTCGCAGCTGTACGAGAGCCGGCTGCTGCGCTGGGCCAGCCCGCTGTTCCACTTCGGGATCCTCGCGGTGTTCCTCGGGCACGTGATGGGTCTGGGCATCCCGCAGTCGTGGACGGAGGCCGTCGGGATGAGCGACGCGGCGTACCACTTCCTCGCCGTGTCCATCGGCTCCGTCGCGGGGTTCTGCACCGTCGTCGGGCTGGTGCTGCTGATCTACCGCCGGCGGACCGTCGGGCCGGTGTTCCGTGCCACGACCCGCATGGACAAGCTCATGTACCTCATGCTGGCCGTCGTCATCTTCCTGGGGATGTGGAACACGGTCAGCGGGTCGATCCTCAACCTCGGCGGCGGGTACGACTACCGCGAGGGCGTCTCGGTGTGGTTCCGCGGCATCTTCCGGTTCGACCTGTACCCCGAGCTCATGGCCGAGGCCCCCCTCGGGTTCCAGCTGCACGGCATGGCCGCGATGCTGCTGTTCGCGCTGTGGCCGTTCACGCGGCTCGTGCACGTGTTCAGCGCACCCGTCGGGTACCTGTGGCGGCCGTACGTCGTGTACCGCGCGCGGACCGACCGCTTCGGCACCCGGCCGGCGCGGCGCGGCTGGGACCAGGTAGGGCGCGAGGAGCCGTCGCGCCGCTGAGGGTGCCCGACGCCCGACGGCCCGGGACTCAGGTGGCCGGTGGCGTGCGGGCGCCCGGCCCGAGCGCGCGCTGCACGCGCGTCACGTCGTGCCAGGTGCCGTGCTTGAAGCCGATGGCCCGGAACGTCCCGACGACCTCGTAGCCCAGCGCCCGGTGCAACCCGGCGCTGGCCGGGTTGGGCTCGGTGTAGCCGGCCACGGCCTGGCGGTAGCCCAGCGCGGTCAGGCGTGCGAGCAGCGCCGTGCCGAGGGCACGTCCGGCACCCGTGCGGCGCCGGCCCGGCTCGACGTACACGCTCGTCTCGCACGCCCAGCGGTACGCGGGGCGCGCGGCGAACGGTCCCGCGTAGGCGAAGCCGACGACGCGCCCGTCCGGCGGGAGCGTCGCGACGAGCCACGCGTGCGTCGCGAGCGCGGCGGCGATGCGGTCGGCGACCTGCTCGGGCGTCGGCGGCACGGACTCGAACGAGACCGCGGTGTCGCGCACGTACGGGGCGTAGATCGCGGCGCACGCGGCCGCGTCCGTCAGGTCCGCGTCGCGGACCGCGACGGCCGGTGAGGACGGGTCGGCGGAGCCGCTGCTCATGTCCGGACACTAGCGGCACCTCGCCCCTAGGGTGTGACCCGGCGCACCCCGACCGTGCGCCCGGCCCCTGGCCCCCGGGCACCACGCCCGCCCACCGCGGAGGACCCCGTGACGACCGACACCACCCCCGACCTCGGCACCGGCTCGGCGCCGCGGGTCGGCACCACGTACGGCGCGACGCCCGTCTTCGGGGCGCCGGCAGCCCCCGGCGACGAGGGCACGCGCCCGCTCCAGCACGACGCGCGGCGCCCCCCGCGCTGGTGGGGCAAGGCCCTGGCGATGGCGGTGCTCGCCGTGTTCGTCGGGATCTTCGCGTGGGGCGCGCTCGGCGCGCTGCAGACGCTGCTGGTCAACCTGCTGATCGCCTTCTTCATCGCGCTCGCCCTCGAGCCGATCGTCGTGTGGCTGGTGCGGCACGGGTGGAAGCGCGGCGGCGCGGCGGCCGTGGCGCTCCTGGGCGGCCTGGCGGTCACCATCGTGGTGTTCGCGCTGTTCGGCAACCTGTTCGTCCAGCAGCTCGTGCAGCTCGTCGGCTACGTGCCGGACCTCTACACGTCGGCGGAGAAGGCGATCGAGTCGCGGTTCGGGGTCGACGTGCCGGCCGTCGACGAGCTCGTGCGCCAGGGCGCCGAGGAGTGGGGCGGCGAGGTGGCCTCGGGTGCCCTGCTGGTGGGCACGACGATCCTCGGCGCGGTGTTCGCGGCACTGACGATCCTGCTGGTGACGTACTACCTGCTGGCCGCCGGCCCCCGCTTCCGGGCGTCGATCTGCCGCTGGCTGACGCCGGACCGGCAGCAGGAGGTGCTGCGGCTGTGGGAGGTCACGCAGGTCAAGGTCTCGGACTTCATCACCACGCGCATCGTGCTGGCGGCCATCGCGACGGCGGCCACCTTCGCGTTCCTCGCGATCCTCGGCACGCCGTACTCGCTGCCGCTGGCGCTGTTCACGGGCGTGGTCTCGCAGTTCGTGCCGACGATCGGCACGTACATCGGTGGCGCGCTGCCCGTCGCCGTGGCCCTGACGTCGCAGGGCTTCCCGCAGGCGCTCGGCGTGCTCGCGTTCATCCTCGGCTACCAGCAGATCGAGAACCTGTGGCTCGCGCCCAAGGTGTCGGCGCGCGCGCTGGAGATGAACGCGGCGGTGTCGTTCGTCGTCGTGCTGGCGTTCGGTGCGGTGTTCGGTGCGCTGGGGGCGTTCCTCGCGCTGCCGATCGCGGCGACCATCCAGGCGGTGGCCACCACGTACGTGCAGCGGCACGAGCTGGTGCGCTCGCACATGCTCCACGACCCGGGGGAGGGCGACGACGACGAGGACGCGGGCGACGACGACGCGGGCGACGACGAGGACGCGGGCGACCCGGCGGGGCGCGGCGATCCCGGCACGGCGCGCGAGGCGGCGCGCGAGGTCGACCGGCGCGAGGACGACCGTCGCGGGGACGGTGACGTCTGACGTCCGGCAAAGTCGCAACAGTCCTTGCGCAATAAATCTTGCGCAAGGACTGTTGCAGGTCCTGTCCGAGTGACAAGCGCACAGGAGGACCACCATGAACCGCACGACCCGCCACCCCGCCCGCACCCCCCGCGTCCCACGCAGCACCCGCCCCGGGGACCGCACCGCCGAGCTCGAGGCCTACCGCCGCGACCGGCTGCTCGCCGAGGCGCAGCTGCGCACCCGGGTGCTCTGACCGTCGTCAGGAGACCCGCATGACCGACACCGCCCCGACGCCGGCACCGGCCCCCGCGCTGCGCACGTCCGACCCCGCCGTGCTGCGCGCGCTCGCGCACCCGCTGCGCGTCGAGATCCTCGACCTGCTCGACGACCTGCGCGAGGCGACCGCGAGCGAGGTCGCCGAGCGCACCGACCAGACCGTCGCCAACTGCTCGTTCCACCTGCGCAGCCTCGAGAAGGCGGGCTTCGTCGAGCGGACCGAGCCGAGGGGCCGCGAGAAGCCCTGGCGCCCGGTGCACCGCTCGCGGCGCCTGGAGCCCGACCCGACCGACGCCGAGTCCATCCGCGACGTCGCGTCGGTCGCCGCGGTCGTCGTCCAGCGCGAGGCCGCGCGCGCGGCCGACTACTTCGCCGACCCGCGCGCGGCCGACCCGAGCCGCGTCCGGACGACCGTCCTGACCGCCCAGCGGCTGTGGGCGACGCCCGACGAGCTCGAGGAGCTCGCGTCGCGCCTCACGGCCCTCGCCGACGCGTTCGAGGGGCGGGACGAGGACCCGTCGCTGCGGCCCGAGGGTGCGGTGCTCGCACGGTTCTTCGGCGTGCTGCACCCCGAGCTGCGCGACTGAGCCGGCGACCCGGCCCGCAGGACGGTCCGGCGCCGGGCCCTCAGCGGGCGTCGTGCAGCAGTGCGAGGGCGGCGCGCAGACGATCGACGTCCACCTGGCCGGGCGCGCTCGCGGCCCCGGCGCTGGCGAACGTCATCGCGGAGCCGAACACGCCGCCCGCGAGGCGGCTGACCACGCCCAGCGCGCCCATCGCGACGGTCACGACCGGCCGGTCGGCGTCCCGCGCGAACGCGCGCGTCGCGGTGAGCAGGGCCAGGACGTCGTCCGGGTCGTGCGGCATGACCGCGACCTTGCAGACGTCGGCCCCGACGTCGCGCTGGCGGCGCAGGAGCGCGACGATCTCGTCGGCCGGCGGCGTGGCCGCGAAGTCGTGGTGCGACACGACGACGGCCAGCCCGGCGGCCCGCGCCCGGGACACGAGGTCCGCCACGCCGGGTGTCGCGAGCTCGACGTCGATCGCGTCGGCGGTCCGCCCGCCCACCTCGGCACCCTCGGCCCCGGCGCCGTCGATCACCGCGCCGTCGATCACCGCGTCGACGATCGCCGCGTAGGCGTCGTCGTCGGCGGCCTGCGCCCCGCCCTCGCGGGCCGAGCGGAACGTCGCGAGTAGCGGGACGGTCGCCGGCAGCGCGGCCCGGACGGCCGCGACGGCCGCGCGCGCGACCGCGGGGTCGAGGGCCGATCCCGTGAGGTGGTCGAGGCGCAGCTCGACGACGTCCGCGGCACCGTCCGGCAGCGCCCGGGCGGCCGCGGCGGCGTCCTCGGGCGTCGCCGCCACGATCGGCACGCAGACCTGCGGGGTCCCCGCGCCCAGGGTCGTCCCGCGCAGCCGGAGCACGCCGTCGATCGTCGTCATGCGTCGATTGTCGCCGCATCGCGGCGCGGGTGCGGCGTCCGTCCGGGAAGGTCCCTCGGGTGGTCGGGCCCTCAGGTGGTGGGACGGGCGGCGAAGGTCGCCCACACGTGCTTGCCCGACGCGTCGGCCCACCAGCCGACGTCGGAGGACAGGCGGCGAGCGATCTGCAGACCGAACCCGCCCTCGCCGGCCTCGCGGCCGGCGGCCAGGACCGGCGCGTGCGCGGTGTCACCGTCGGACACCACGACGAGCACCTCGTGCCCGTCGAGGAGCAGCTGGACCTGGGCGGGGGTGCGCCCGTGCGCCAGCGCGTTGGTGGCGAGCTCCGAGGTGACGAGCACGACGTCGTCCGGCACGCCGTCAGTGTCGTCGGACGGCGCGACCGACGCGGCGAGCTGGTCGCGCAGGTCGCTGCGCAGGGCCCGCAGCTCGACGGGGTCCTCGAGCACCCACCGGCGCACCGGGACGAACTCGGCACCCGGCCGGGTGGCCGGCAGGGAGCGCCCGGCCGGCGCGTGCGAGAGCGCGTCGTCCGGCGGGAGCGCGGCGGGCGGCAGCGGCGCCGGGGTGCTCGGGAGGCTCACGCCGTCGGGGGCGTCGGGCGACGTGAACCGGTACTCGTCGCTCATCTCTCCCGCACCCCCTCCCGGCTCCTCGCCCTCGCCCGCGTCCGTCTCGGCGTGTCCGTGCCCGGCGTTTCCGCCACGGTAGGCGTCCTCGCGCGATCCCACCACCGAGGGACGGGCCGTGTCGCCGCCGACACGGACGGTTGTCCGACCGCGTCGACGGGCGCCTCGTCCCCGGACCTGCAGGGGGACCTGCCCGGACGGGGCAGAGGGTACTCCGGTGTCGGAGGGCGTCGGTAACGTCGGGACGAGGTCGGGGCAAGGCCTGTGGACGCGCATCAGGACGAGGGGGACGGCGATGAAGCTCGGGTTCGTGGGCAGCTTCGGGACGGTGCACGAGGTGGTGGACCTCGCGGTCGACGTCGAGCAGCACGGCTGGGACGGGTTCTTCACGTGGGACGGCGTGGACCTCGAGGGCATGGAGGCGTGGGACCCGTGGGCGGTCCTCGCGGCGGCGGCCGTGCGCACCGAGCGCGTCACGCTCGGTGCGCTGGTGTTCGCGCTGCCGCGCCGGCGCCCCTGGGTGTTCGCCAAGCAGGCGGTCACCGTGGACCACCTGTCGGGCGGGCGGCTCGTCCTCCCGGTGGGCCTGGGGGTCCCCATGGACCGCGCCGTGGCGGGCGTCACCGGCGAGGCGGCGACGCTCCGGGAACGCGCCGAGCGGTTCGACGACGCGTTGACGGTGCTCGACCGGTCGTTCACGGGTGAGCGGTTCGACGTCGACGGGACGCACCTGCACGTCGACGGGATGCAGCTGCGGCCCGTCCCGGTCGCGCGGCCGGACGGCCGCACGCGCATCCCGCTGTGGGTCGTGGGCTCCTTCCCCTCGGACCGGTCGATGGGGCGCGCGGTCCGCTACGACGGCGTCGTGCCGCAGCACCGGGGGGAGCGCGCGGAGCAGGAGCTCGAGCCGCAGGACGTCGCGGACGTCGTCGCGTGGGTGCGGGAGCACCGGGCCGCGGACGCCGGACCGTTCGACGTCGTCCTGCACGGTGCGCTGCCGGCGGACCGCGGCGCGGCGCGCGACCGTCTCGCCGCGCTCGCCGAGGCCGGTGCCACCTGGTTCATCGACGCGCTGTGGGACCCGTCGACCGCGACGCCGCAGACGCTGCGCGAGCGGGTGCGCCAGGGGCCGCCCCGGCCGTGAGGAGCCGCGGCGTGTCGGACGCGGCGTCCCTCAGGAGGGTGCGCGGGCGGGGCGGGACATCGGGTAGATGAGCGGGCCGGCCGGGGCGAGCGGGACGACCGCATGCGCGTCGGTGTACCCGCGACGCCGGTAGTAGCCGACGTTCGTCTGGTTGGTCGTCTCCAGGTACGACGGGGCGCCCAGGGTGTCGAGGTCGGCGAGGAACCGCCGCAGGAGCACGCTCCCACGGCCCGCGCGCTGCAGGTCCGGGCGGACCCCGAAGGCCTCGACGTACCAGCTGTCCTGGGGCACGCCGCGCGACGTCAGCTCGCCGAACCGGATGATCCCCCGGCTGTGCTCGCGCGTGTGGAGGGCGATGCGGGCCAGTCGCCCGCTCTGCCGCAGCCAACGGCCCAGGGTCATCGGGTAGGTCTGCGGCGGGTAGATCGCCAGCACACCGGTGACCTCGTCGCCGAGCTTGGTGGCCAGCACCCGGCCGTGGCGCAGACCGTCGGCGAGGGTCATGCGGTACACCTCGCGCAGCTCGCGCGTGCGCCGCGCGGTGACGGGGAAGAGGTGGGCGTAGCCGGGGTCGTCCGCCAGGGCCGCCGCCAGCACCGCCGCCGCCTGCGTGCGGTCGCGGGGGTCGAGCCACCCGAGCGAGTCGGGCGGGTCGACGCGCGACGTCGTCTCTGGCCGTCCCCCTGCGTCCATGAGCGCATCGTCACCCGGACGTGCGTCCAGGTGCAACCGGAACGACGGATTTGACCCGGTGGCCCGCTCCGCCGCGCACTGCGAGACCGTGCGGGGCGCACCCGGCTGGGGAGGAGGGGTGAAGATCCGAGCAAAACCGTGCCGTGCGAGCCCGCCGGGATGACAGGCTCAGACGGTCCCCGCGCGTGGCGCCACGACGTCGTGCGCGCCCGCCCGGATCCGAGGGCTGGACGCGGGGCACACGACAGGAGGACATCACGGTGGGTACGGCGCTGACGACGGGACGGGCCCGTGCCCGGCGGTGGGCCGGGACGGGCGCGGTCGTCGCCCTGACGGTGGTGGCGCTGCAGGGCTGCAGCGCGGACGCACCGGACGCGCGCCCGGCCGCCGAGGCGCTCGCCTCCGCCCTCGAGTCGGGGGACTTCACGGACGTGCCGCTGGACGCCGACGCCCCCGCACCCGCGGACCTGGCCGCCACGCGGACCGCGGTCGTCGAAGGGCTGGGGGAGTCGGTCGCCACGGTCGAGGTCGGTGACGTGGCCCTCGCCGACGACGAGCTGACCGCGACCGCGCCCCTCACCGTCACGTGGGACGTGCCGTGGACCGACGCGGACTGGACGTACACGGCGGCGGCGCAGCTGGTGCGCGACGAGGACGACGACGAGCAGCCGTGGCGCGCGCGCTGGGCGCTGCCGCTGCTGGCGCCCGACCTGACCGAGGGGGAGCGCCTCACCGTCGGCCGCCGGGCGGCCGAACGCGGCCCGGTCCTGGGCCAGGGCGACGCACCCCTCGTCGAGAAGCGGCCCGTCTCCCGGATCGGCATCGACAAGCAGCACGTCGCCGAGGCGCAGGCCGACCCGGACGCCGCAGCCCGTGCCCTGGCGGCCGCGCTCGCGATGGACGCCGACGCGTACGCGCAGCGGGTCGCCGACGCGGGACCGCAGGCGTTCGTCGAGGCCATCGTCGTGCGGGCGGGGGACCCCGCGTACGACGTGGCCGCGCTCGACGCGCTGCCCGGTGTCAACGTCGTCGCGGACGAGCTGCCGCTCGCGCTGACCCGCACGTTCGCGCGGGCGATCCTGGGGACGGTCGGCGACGCGACCGCGGAGATCGTCGAGGCGTCGGCGGGCGCGGTCGCCGCGGGTGACAAGACAGGACTGTCGGGGCTGCAGCGCCAGTACGACGCCCAGCTGCGCGGCACCCCGGGTGTCGTGGTCCAGGCGGTCGCCGAGGGGTCCGGCGCGTCGCGCGTCCTGCTCGACGTGCCGCCCGTCGCGGGTGAGCCGCTGCGCACGACCCTCGACCCGGTCCTGCAGCAGCGCGCCGAGGGCGTCCTCAGCGGCCTGGCGCCGGCATCGGCGATCGTCGCGGTGCGACCGTCGACGGGCGAGGTGCTCGCGGCCGCGAACGGCCCGGGCAGCGGCGGCCTGTCGACCGCCACCGTCGGGCAGTACGCACCCGGCTCCACGTTCAAGGTCGTCAGCGCCCTGGCCTACCTGCGCGGCGGCCTGACGCCGGACTCCTCGGTGAGCTGCCCGCCGACCACCACCGTCGACGGGCGCTCGTTCCAGAACTTCCCCGGCTACCCGGCCGCGGCCCTCGGCGACGTGCCGTTCCGGACGGCGTTCGCCCACTCCTGCAACACGGCGTTCATCGGCTCCCGTGACCTGGCGGGTGACGGCGCGCTCCTCGCCGCGGCGCGGTCGCTCGGCCTCGAGCCGGCGGCGGAGCTCGGGTTCCCGGCGTTCCTGGGGACCGTGCCGGACGGCGCGTCGGCGACGGCCCACGCCGCCTCGGTCATCGGTCAGGGCGAGGTCCTCGCCTCCCCGCTGGGGATGGCGACCGTCGCGGCGTCGGTCGGCGCGGGCCGCACGGTGGTCCCGTCCCTGGTGGTGCGCGGGGAGGACGCCGCGACGACCGACGAGCCCGCGGACGACGCGGTGGACGACGAGCCCGCGGACGACGCCGCGGACCTGCCGCCGGCACTGCCGCTCACGGGGGACGAGGCCGCCGCGCTGCAGGCCATGATGCGGGCCGTCGTCACGGAGGGCGGCGCCGGTCTGCTGGCCGACGTGCCGGGCGAGCCCGTGCTCGCGAAGACCGGCACGGCGCAGTTCGGTCAGGACGCGGACCTGCGCAACCACGCCTGGATGATCGCCCTGCAGGGCGACCTCGCGGTTGCGGTGTTCGTGGGCGAGGGGGACTACGGTTCGACGACAGCAGGTCCGCTGCTGAAGGCGTTCCTGGCCGGCTGACGCGAGGACGCCCCGCCGCAGGCACGTCGACGTCAGGGGGGAACGATGACCGCACGCCACGTGCCGGGAGGTCCCGGCTGGCTACGCCCGCTGCCGGGCACGGGCCTGACCGTGAGCGCGCTCGCGCTCGGTGGCAGCCCGCTGGGCGGCATGCCGGAGAACTACGGGCACGACGTCTCACCCGAGCTCGGCATCGACACCGTCCGGGCGGCGCTGCAGAGCGACATCCGGTTCATCGACACCTCCAACGGGTACTCGGGCGGTGAGAGCGAGCGCCGCATCGGTGCTGCGCTGACGGCCGTCGGCGGACTGCCTCCGGGGTACGTGGTCGCCACCAAGGTGGACCCGGAGGGCGGCGACTACTCGGGCGAGCGCGTGCGCCGCTCGGTGCTCGAGTCACGCAGCAGGCTCGGCCTGGACCACCTGCCGCTCGTCCACCTGCACGACCCCGAGTTCCACGAGTTCGACGACCTCACCGGACCGGACGGGGCGGTCGAGGCCCTGGTGGAGCTGCGCGACACGGGCGCCGTGGGGGCGATCGGGCTCGCGGGCGGACGCGTGCAGGAGATGGCCCGCTACCTGGCGCTCGGCGTGTTCGACGTCCTGCTCGTGCACAACCGCTGGACGCTCGTCGACCGGTCCGCCGGCGCGATCATCGCCGAGGCGCGGTCGCAGGGCATGGGCGTCCTCAACGCCGCCGTGTACGGCGGCGGGATCCTGGCCCGCGGCCCGGGCGGCACGCCGTCGTACGGGTACCGTCCCGCGCCGCCGCTGCTGCTGGAGGCGGTCGACGAGATGCGCGCCGTGTGCGCCCGGTACGGCACCGACCTGAGGACGGTGGCGCTGCAGTTCTCGCTGCGCGACGAGCGGTTCGCGGCCACGATCGTCGGGATGTCGCAGCCGGAGCGGGTCGTCCAGACGCTCGCGGCGGCCGCGGCGGTGCTCCCCGACGACCTCTTCGACGAGCTCGAGACTCTCGTGCCGCCGTCCGGTACCTGGCTCGACGCCCCGTTCGACGGCTGAGGGCCGAACGTGCACACCGCCGCGATCCGGCCGGCGGGCCATCGACTAACCTCACCGACGACGTGAGCGCGCGCCGCGCGCCGGGGGACGGAGCGCGCATGACGGACGGGACGGCGACGGCCGACCTCGACACCTGCGCGGACGAGCCGATCCGCGTCCCGGGCTCGGTGCAGCCGCACGGGGTCCTGCTCGCGCTCTCGGAGCCGGACCTCGTCGTGCGGCACGTGTCGGCGAACCTGACCGACCTGACGGGCATCGCCGTGCCGGACGCCCTGGGTGCGCCCCTCGCCGACGTCGTCGGGGCTGCCGCGGCCGACGTCCTGCGTGCGCACGTCCGCACGTTCGGCGACCTGCGCGCGCGCAACCCCGTGGTGGTCGAGGTCGCCGGACCGCGGGGTCCCGTCGTCGTGGACGCGATCCTGCACCGGGCGCCGGCCGGCGGCCTGCTCGTCGTGGAGCTCGAGGCGGCCAACGGCCCGCGTCCGTTCTCGTTCCCCAACACGTACCAGGCCGTGCGCGGCGCGCTGGAGCGCCTCAACCGCGCCGGTCCGCTGGAGCAGCTCTACGACGTGGCGGCCGACGAGGTCCGGGCGCTCACGGGGTTCGACCGCGTGATGGTCTACCGGTTCGACGCCGAGTACAACGGCGAGGTGGTCGCGGAGGCCCGCCGTGCGGACCTCAACCCGTTCCTGGGGCTGCACTACCCGGCCTCGGACATCCCCGCCCAGGCCCGCGCGCTGTACGAGACGAACTGGGTGCGGCTCATCCCCGACGTGGGCTACTCGCCCGCCGCGCTGGTCCCGGTGGTCGACGGGGCCTCGGGCGAGCCGCTCGACCTCACGCACTCGGTCCTGCGCAGCGTCTCGCCCGTGCACCTGGAGTACCTGGGCAACATGGGCGTGCGGGCGTCGATGTCGATCTCGCTGCTGCGCGACGGGCGGCTGTGGGGGCTGATCGCGTGCCACCACTACGCGGGCCCGCACACGGTGCCCTACGGGGTGCGGGCGGCTGCGGAGTTCCTGGGGTCGGCGCTGTCGCTGCGGCTCGTCGCGCGCGCGCAGGACCGTGAGCTGGAGCGCGAGCTCGCCGCCCAGGCGCAGATCGCGCGCGTCCTGCGCGTCGCACGCGACCACGACCACGGGCTCGCGGAGGCGCTCGCCGGGGACGGTCCCGGCCTGCTGTCGGTGGTGCCGGCGCACGGCCTGGTCGTCGTCGCCGACGGCCGGACCGCGACGGCGGGCGAGGCGGCCGTGGACGTCGACGCGCTGCGTTCCTGGGTGCTGGACCAGCCCGAGCCCGTGACGGTCCGCACGGCCCTGGGCGTGAGCGACCCGGCGCTGGCGGCGTCGCTGCCCGGTGTCGCCGGGCTCCTCGCCGTCCGGCTGCCGGACGACCAGGTCGTCGTCTGGCTGCGCGACGAGCACGTGCGGGACATCTACTGGGGCGGTGACCCGCAGAACAAGGCGATCGCCGGCCGCGAGGGCGACCACGTGCGGCTGAGCCCCCGCAAGTCGTTCGACCGGTGGCGCGAGGAGGTGCGCGGCCGGTGCGAGCCGTGGGCCCCCGAGCACGTGCGCGCGGTCGAGGACCTGCGCAGCCGGCTGCTCGAGGTCATCATCGTGCGCAACCGCTGGCAGATGACGGCCGCGCACACCGTGCAGCTCTCCCTGCTGCCGCGCCACCTGCCCACCGTGCCCGGCTGGGCGCTGCAGGCGCGGTACGTGCCCGCGGCCGGTGGCCGGGTCGGCGGCGACTGGTACGACGCGCTCGAGCTGCCGGACGGGCGGTTCGCGGTCGTGGTCGGCGACGTCGCGGGGCACGGTCTGGGTGCGGCCGCCGCCATGGGCCAGCTGCGCAACGCGCTGCGCGCCTACCTCATGCGGTGCCAGGACGTGCGCGAGGCCCTGGTCGACATCGACGAGCTCGCCCGCCGCACGATGCCCGAGGACATGGCGACGGTCGTCGTGGTCGTCGTCGACCCCCTGACGGGCCGCGCGTCCGTGGGCGCCGCCGGCCACCCGCGCCCGCTGCGGCTGACGGCCGACGGCCAGGCGGCGCTGCTGCCGATGCGCGTGGACCGGCCGGTGGGTGTGGGATCCGGCGACCCGCAGGTCGTCGACCTGCACCTCGCGCCGGGCGCGGGCATGGTGCTGTACAGCGACGGCCTGGTCGACTCCCGCTCCACAGCGCTCGCGGACGGCATCGACCGGCTCATCCAGCACTTCGACCGGCCGGACCCGACCGTGCCGGTGGACATCGACGAGGTCGTCGCGGACTGCTCCGACCCGGACTCGAAGGACGACATGACGCTGCTGCTGCTCTGCCGGGACGTCGACCTGCCCGCGGGGGCCCGGCCGTGAGCGCCCGGCGGGCGGCGGCCCGCGCGTTCTGGCGGGTGAGCCGGTGGACGCTGCGGACGGAGCGGGTCCCGCGCGACGGTGCCGGCATCATCCTCGGCGCGCCGCACACGTCGAACTGGGACTTCGTCCTGATGCTCGCGATCGCCTGGGAGGCCGAGCTGCAGTTCAAGTGGCTGGGCAAGCACACCCTCTTCCAGGGTCCGGCCGGGCCGTTGATGCGGGCGCTGGGCGGGATCCCGGTGGACCGGCGCGACCCGGCCGGCCTGGTGGACGACATCGTCGCGCGCATGGCCGCGGGCGAGCGGTTCTACCTCGTGATCACCCCCGAGGGCAGCCGGTCCGGCTCCGGCTGGAAGTCGGGCTTCTACCGCATCGCGCGGGCGGTCGGCCTGACGGTGACCCTGGGGTACGTGGACCGCACGACGATGACCGCGGGCCTGGGACCGACGCTGACCCTGACCGGTGACGTGCGTGCCGACATGGACGTGGTGCGCGCGTTCTACGCCGACAAGTCGGGCTTCGTCCCGGCGCGCCGCACCGAGCCGCGGCTGCGGGACGAGGGCGTTGCGGATGCGGGGTCGTCCGACCCGGCCTAGCGTCGTCCCGTCACCGACGAAGGGAACTCCCATGGGTCTGGACGACAAGATCAGGAACAGCGCGCAGGAGACCGGCGGCAAGGCCAAGGAAGCCCTGGGCAAGGCCACCGGCGACGAGGAGCGCGAGGCCGAGGGCAAGGCCGACCAGTCCTCGGCGAACCTCAAGCAGGCCGGCGAGAACGTCAAGGACGCCTTCCGCTGACGGTCTGCGGCGCCGGCACGACCGGTGCCGACGGCAACCCCGGACGCCCCCGCACCGCTGCCGGTGCGGGGGCGTCCGTGCGCGACGGGGGGCGGTTCACCCGGACGGACCTGCCTGAGCAGCCCGTCGGGGCCGACACGCCGCCCGACCGGACCTGCGAACATCCACCGACCGGGTGAATTGGGCCGTCGTCCAGGACAGGCGTCCCGTATCGCTTCCGTTCTCCGTGAGAGCCGTCTAATGTCGGACTTGTCAGCGAAACGGCAAACCCTCCGCGAGGGGGGGACGCAAAGCCACGGGACCCACGGGGTCAGCCGGGCTACCGAACGAAGGGGTTCGTGATGGACCAGCGCAACTCGGCAGCGGAGCCGCACGAGGTTCGTCCGCAGGTCATCCCGCTCGGCCGTTGGGCAGCCATCGCCGCCCGTCTTGAGGCCTCGCTGAACGTCCCCTCGCAGCGCGACGCGCTCGCCGCCTGAGAGCAGGTCCGTACAGCTCCTGCCCGCTCGGCCCGTCGTGGCGACGCGACGGCCGACCGGATCAGGGCTGCGTGACCCTAGAGCTCGCCGACGCGCGTCAGGTAGCGCATCGCGACCCACCCGAGCGGGATGCGCAGCCAGAACGTCAGCACGCGGAACAGCAGCGCCACGGTCGTGGCGACACCGGCGTTCACGCCGGCGATCGTGGTCAGCCCGACGGCGAGCGAGAGGTCGACCGTCCCGATGCCACCAGGCGTCGGGATGACGGACCCCGCCGCGTTGCCGGTGAGGTGCACGAGCGCCACCTGCACGAGCGAGGCGTCCTGCCCCAGCGCCATGAGCGCGGCGTCGAACGCGAGCACGTACCCCATGGTCATGAGGATGTTGCCGCCGAGGGCGAGCGCGAGGCGCCACGGCTGCCCGAGCAGCTCGATGAGTCGGGGCAGGGTCTGACGGACCGTGGGGCCGACCGTGCGCTGCGCCCACGTCCGCACGCCGGGGAAGAGCAGCGCGCCGCCGATGGCCGCGGCGACGGCCGCGAGCACGACCAGCACGGTGGACGGCACGGAGAACGGGTTCGGTGACTGCACGCCCGACGTCACCGTCAGCACCAGGAGCAGCAGCAGGGTCGTGACGAACTGGCTGACCTGCACGAGCGCGACGGTCGCTCCCGCGAGCGACGCGTTGACGCCGCGCCGCGTGAGCATGCGCAGGTTGAGCGCGGCCGGCCCGATGCCGGCGGGGGCGGCGAGCGAGACGAACGTCGCGGCGGTCTGCACGAGCGTCGCGCGCCAGACGGGCAGGCGCACGGGGGAGAAGGCGACGAACGCCAGTGCCGCACCCAGCAGGGTGACCAGGCCCAGGGCGAACGCCAGCACGGAGTAGCGCCAGTCGCTGGCGGCGAGCACGGGACCGATCTGCGCGACGTTGACGGACGCGAGCACGGCGAAGACGGCGACGACCGTCAGCACGATGGTCAGCAGCGTGCGGGCTCCGAAGCGCACGAGCTGCTCGGGCTGCACGTCCGCCTCGGGCAGGCGCGCGACCAGCGCGGAGCGCAGCTCGGCGAGCACCTCCTTGTGGGCGCGCATCTCCTCGCGCGTGCGGCGCGGCAGCGCGACCGTCTGCAGCAGCGGGCCGATCGACTCGATGTCGGCCGCGGGCAGCGTCCGCGCCGCGGACGCGACGGCTCGCGCCGCTCCCACGCGCAGCGCGAGCAGGGCGATGAGCTGCATGGTGTCCATGCGGCGTGCGAGGTCCGACGACGCGACGTCCCCCTGCTCCCAGGCCGTGATCCACACGCGGGGCGCGGAGGGGCGACGCTCGACGAGGATCACGTCGGACGTGAGCGCCCGGTGCGCGATGCCGGCGGCGTGCGCGAGGCTCAGCTGCTCCCAGATCGCGTCCAGCACGGCGTCGTCGACGTCCTCGCTGTCCATGTCGGACAGCGGCACCGCGGCACCCGTCTTCTCCTGCAGCAGGAGCATCGAGTCCTCGGCCTCGGCGAGGCTCAGCAGCTGGGGGGTGCGGACGCCGGCGGCCCGCGCGGCGTAGGCGAGCAGGGCGGCGCGTTCCGTGGCCTGCCGCAGGGACAGCGCCGAGCGGCCCTCGAGGCCACGCAGCCGCAGGCTGCGCCACAGCCGCGTCAGCATGCCGACCACCTGGCGGTCCCCGTCGAAGGCGATGAGGTCGAGGTGGCGGCCGTCGTCGGTCGTGACGTCGTAGAGCCGGTCACCCGACGCGCGCACGAGGGCACGCTGCGCGGGCGTGGCCTGCGGCAGCAGGGCGAGCGCGTCGGCGACGGCCGGGGTGCGGTCGGCCTCGATCGTGGGGTCGGGCACGCGCACGACGGCCGCGGGCTCGACGCCGGCGTGGCGGATCCCGGCCAGCAGCGCGTCGCCGTAGGCGCGTTCGGGGTCGACGCCGCCCAGGTACCGCACACCCAGACCGGCGACCCGGCCCACCAGCAGCGCGAGGCCCAGGCCGGGCAGCGACACGCCGGCGGTGATGATGACCACGCCCGTCGTGACCCACAGCAGGTTCCACGACCACGCGACGCTGCGCCGCCGACCGCGCGGTCCGGACACGGTGAGCAGGGCGGTCAGCATGGCCGTGTACTCGGGGATCGTCAGCGCCCACCCGGCGCTGAGGCGCACCGACAGGCCGCGCACGAGCTCCTCGGAGCCGAAGGTCTGGAACGTCCAGTGCAGTGCCGCGACCACCAGCATCGCGGCGACGGCTGCGACGACGGACTGCAGCAGCTGGCGCCCGAGTCGCCGCAGCGCGAGCTCGGTGAGCACGGCGATCGGCACGACCACCGTGGTGAACCCGACCAGCACGTTGACGGGCACGAACAGGATGCGGCGCAGCAGCGTCGCGAACCCCTGCACGTCCTCGGCGACGCCCGTGGTCGTGTTCTGCGCGTACGTCGCGAGGATGGCGACCAGCACGGCGAGGAGCGCTGTCAGCGTGACGCCGAGCAGGTCGCTGGGGCGGTGCACGCGCGGGGGGCGGACGTCGCGCACGTCGACGCGCGAGCGCACGGCACGGACCGTGCCGGTCGGGGTCGTCGGGGTCGTCGTGGGCGCCGCGGGCGCCGCGGGCCTGCCGTCGTCGGGGTCGACTCCGGCACCCTCCGGTGCGGGCGTCGACAGGGGCATGATGGCGAGTCTAGGCAGGGGGGTGCTTCCGGCTCGTCCTCCTTACGGCGGGTCGTGCGCACGGGCGTCTCCACCTGCGGGATCGATTCGCCTCCATCCCCGGGGTCAACACATGTTGACGAGACCGCATGCAGGGGTCAACATGTGTTGACGCCCTGACGTCGATCGAGGAGCACGCATGACCCAGGAGGAGGCCGACATGACCGCTCTTGTCGCCCGCGCCGAGGACGACGACCCCCTCGGCGCACTGCTCGCCCTGCACCGGCTGCGGACCGAGGTGGACCGCCGTGAGGCCGTCGCCGTCCGCCGCGCCCGCGCCGCCGGCGTCCCGTGGGTCGCGATCGCCACCATGCTCGGCGTCAGCAAGCAGGCCGTGCACCGCAAGTACGGCGGCCGCCGCCGCGAGCCCTGACCCCCAGTGGTGAGAGTGCAATCCAGTCCAGTCCGAGAACTGGATCGCACTCTCGCGGCCGGGGTTCGGGCCCGGCAGCGCTCACCCCAGTGGTGAGAGTGCAATCCAGTCCAGTCCGGGAGCTGGATCGCACTCTCGCGGCCGGGGGTTGGGCCCGGGCAGCCCTGACCCCCAGTGGTGAGAGTGCAATCCAGTCCAGTGCGGGAGCTGGATCGCACTCTCACGGCCGGGGTTCGGGCCCGGCAGCCCTCACCCCCAGTGGTGAGAGTGCAATCCAGTCGAGTCCGGGAGCTGGATCGCACTCTCACGGCCGGGGTTGGGAGGGGGCGGGCTCGGCGCGCCGGTCGTGGTGGGGCGCGCTACGTTCGGCTCAGGGGTGTCGGTGCGCGGCCACGCCGCGCCACCTCCTGCGGGTCGGACGGCTCGGCGAGGGGGATCACGATGGTCGACGACATGACCGCCCAGATGTCACGGACGCTGAGCAAGGCGTGGTGGCTGCCCGTGCTGCGCGGCCTGCTGCTGCTGGTCCTCGGGCTGCTGCTGATGGCCCAGCCGGCGGCATCGGTGCAGGCGATCGTGTGGTTGTTCGGGATCTTCGCGGTCGTCGACGGCGTCGTCTCGGTGGTGCTGGGCCTGACGGACCGCGGGTCGCCCGGGTGGGGGTGGTGGGTCGTCGAGGGCCTCGCCGGGATCGGCGTCGGTGCGGTCGTGGTGCTGTGGCCCGAGCCGACCGTCCGCGTGTTGTTCTTCCTGCTGGCGGCGTGGCTGCTGGTGCTCGGTGTCGTGTCGATCCTGGCGGCCGTCGCGCAGTCGCGCGCGCGCCTCGGGGGGTGGCACTGGCCGCTCACCTTCGGCCTGGTGTGCACGCTCTTCGCCGTGCTGCTCATCGCGCGCCCGCAGGGGGTGCTGGCCTTCTTCGGTGTGGTGCTCGGGCTGTTCGCGTTCGTCGGCGGTGCGATCAACGTCGTCAGCGGGTTCGCGGTGCGTCAGGTGGTGCGGGACCTGACGAGGGACCCGCTGGCCTGACGCGCGTCACATGACGCCGATCGCCTCGAGCCACTCGTCGGGCAGGGTCGCGTAGCCGACGAAGGCCGCGACGTCGAGCGCCGTGTGCGCGACGACGAGCGGCATGACGCGGCGTCGTCGTCGGTAGTACTCCGCGAACACGACGCCCATGACCACGTTGCCGAAGAACGGGCCCCACCCCTGGTAGAGGTGGTACGAGCCGCGCAGCAGGGCGCTCGCCGCGATGATCGCCGGCGTGCTCCAGCGCAGGTCGCGCAGCCGCTCCATGAGGTAGCCGACGGCGATGACCTCCTCGATCAGCGCGTTCTGCAGCGCGGCCAGGATGAGCACCGGGACCGTCCACCACGCGGCGTTGAGGGCCGACGCCTGGACCTCGACCGTGATGCCGAGGGCCCGCCCGGCGACGTACAGGCCCAGGCCGGGGATCCCGATGGCGGCCGCGAGGCCCATCCCGATCCCCAGGTCGCGCCACGGGCGGGCGCCGTCGAGCCCGATGCGCCGTACCGCCGAGCGGCCGTTCGCCGACAGCAGGTACAGCGCGAGCGCGACGGGCAGCAGGGCGAACCCGATGGACAGCAGCTGGTACGTCAGGTCCAGGTAGGGCCGGGGCGACTGGCTCGGGTTGAGGGTCGTCGTCTGCTGCGCGAGCGGCGGGCCGGCGGTCAGCTTGGCGATGAGCGAGACGACCGCGTACACGGCCGACTTCCCCAGCGACAGACCCAGGACGATCCAGATCTCGGCGGTCAACCGTCGGGAGACCGCCCGCTGGTCCGGCGCCGGCGGTCCCGGGCGGCGGGGCCCGCGCGCACCGGAACCCTGCGTTGCGTCGTCCTCGTGCGCGTCGACGGTTCGTCCCACCCTCGCAGGTTACGGGCCAGGTCTGGCGGGGGCGCTGGGTCCGAGGTCTTGACGCTGTTGCGGCGCAGTGACAAAGTGGTTTGCATCGCAAAGTTGACGCACCAGGAGGACGCCATGGACCGGACCGACCCACGCGGCGTCCCCGACGACGGCGCACCTCTCGCAGACCTCGACGACGCCCCGCCGGACCCCCGTGCCGGCCTCGCGATCGTCGCCGCCCAGCAGCGCCGCGTGCGCGACTCCGACGTCGACGACCGCCTGCTGTTCGGCGTGTGGGGCGTCGCCTGGCTCGTCGGGTACGCCGCCCAGTGGTGGACCGCGACCGCGTCACCCACCCGGACCGCCACCGGTCAGGGCGGACTCGTCTTCGCGGCCGTCGCCGTCGCGGCGCTCGTCGTCACGCTCGTGCACATCGCCCGTGCGACCCACGGCGTCGCCGGCACGAGCAGGCAGGTCGGCATGATGTACGGCTGGGCGTGGAGCATCGGGTTCTTCGGGCAGGGGCTCATCGTCGCGGGCGTCGTCGGCGCCGGCGCGAGCCCCGAGATCATCGCGATCGTCGCCAACGGTGCGGCCTGCCTCGTCGTCGGACTGCTCTACATGGCCGGTGGTGCGCTGTGGCAGCAGCTCTCGCTGTTCCTCATCGGTGCCTGGATGATCGCGACCGCCGCGGCCGCGAGCCTCGTCGCGATGCCCGACGGCTACCTCGTCATGTCCCTGGCCGGGGGTGGCGGCATGCTCGTCGCCTGCCTGCTCGCCGCGCTGCACCGGAGGCGCGCGTGAGCGAGGTCGACCTCGACCCGGTCATCCACTCGGCGTCGCGGCTGCGGGTCGTCGCCACCCTGGCCGCCCTCGAGCGCGGTGACCGCGTGTCCTTCCCCCGGCTGCAGAAGCTGCTCGACATGACGGCCGGCAACCTGTCCACGCACCTGCGGCGCCTCGAGGACGCCGGGTACGTCACGCAGACCAAGACGCACGTCGGCCGCACGCCGGCCACCTACGTCGAGCTCAGCACCGCCGGACGCGCCGCGTTCGAGCGCTACACCCTCACCCTGACCGAGCTGCTCAAGGGAGCACAGGAATGACCGCCACCGCACCCCCCGTGCTCGTCGAGCACGTCACGCGCCGGTTCGGCGCCGTCACCGCGCTCGACGACGTCAGCCTGCGCGTCGAGGCCGGTGAGCTCGTCGGGCTGCTCGGGCCCAACGGGGCCGGCAAGACGACCCTGCTCTCGCTCGTCACGGGCCTGCGCACACCCGACGCGGGCACCGTCCGCGTCTTCGGCGGCAACCCGCGCGACCCCGCGTCGCGCACGTCCCTGGGCACGACGCCCCAGGAGACGGGCCTGCCCGACACGCTCAAGGTGCGCGAGGTCGTCGACTTCGTCGCCGGGCACTTCGCCCACCCGATGCCGCGCGACGAGGTCCTCGCCCGGTTCGGGCTCACCGACCTGGCCGAGAGGCAGACCGGCGCGCTGTCCGGCGGGCAGAAGCGGCGCCTCGCGGTCGGGCTGTCGCTCGTCGGCCGCCCCCGGCTCGTGCTGCTCGACGAGCCGACGACGGGTCTCGACGTCGAGGCCCGCCACATCCTGTGGCAGGCGCTGCGCGACTACCACGGCGACGGTGCGACCGTCATCGTGACCAGCCACTACCTGGAGGAGATCGAGGCGCTCGCTGAGCGCGTCGTGGTCGTCGGCGGGGGGCGCGTGCTCGCCGACGACACCCTCGCCCGCGTGCTCGACCTGGTCGCCGTGCGCCGCGTGACGCTCACGCTCGGCGCCGGCCGGCCCGCGGACCTGCTGGCCCTGCCCGGCGTCCAGGACGTCGTCGACGCGACCGACGCCCCCGGGCAGGTCCCCGGCCGCACCCGCGTCACGCTCGTCGCGTCGGACGCCGACGCGGCCGTGCGGGCGCTCGTCGAGCGGGCCGTGCCGTTCACCGACCTCGAGGTGCGCGGCGCCTCGCTGGAGGAGGCGTTCCTGTCCCTGACGTCGCACGACGCACCCCCCGCCCCGACGGCCGTCCCCGAGGTGACCCGATGACCACCACCACCGTGACCCGACCGGCCCTGCGCCCCTGGGGCTCCCTCGCGTGGCTGCACACGCGCTACCAGTTCCTCGAGACCGTCCGCGTGCCGATCGCCGTGATCGGCAACCTGCTGTTCCCCGCGCTCGCGCTGGTGTTCTTCGTCGTGCCGCAGAGCGCGATCACGTCGAACCCGGTCGCGTCCACCGCCGCGGTCGCGCAGCTCGGGACGTTCGCCATCATGTCGGCCTGCATGTTCACGCACGGTGCGGGCGTCGCCGAGGACCGTGCGCATCCCTTCGACACGTTCGTCCGCACGCTGCCGGCGCGGCCCGGGCCACGGCTCGCCGGGCGCGTGGTCAACGGCCTGATGTGGGCGTACCTCGCGCTCGTGCCGCCCGTCATCATCGGGGCCACGCTGACGGCCGCGTCGCTGACGTGGTCGCAGGCGCTCGGGACGTTCGCGATGGTGGCGGGCGTCGCCGTGCCGTTCACGCTGCTGGGCATGGCGATCGGCTTCGCGATGTCCACCAAGGCCGCGCTCGCCGTCGTGCAGTGCGTGCTGTTCCCGCTCGCGTTCGCCGGTGGGCTGTTCATGCCGCCCGAGGCCTTCCCGGGCTGGCTCGACACGATCTCCCAGGCCCTGCCGTCGCGCGCGGCCCGCGACCTGGTCGTGCAGGTGAGCACCGGCGTCGAGGCGGGCGCGCTCGCCCTGCCGGTCCTGCTGGCGTGGACCGCCGTGTTCGCGGCGCTCGCGGTCTGGGCGGTCCGTCGCGACGAGGGCCGCCGCTTCCGCTGACGGCACCCCGCACCCGTCGAGCGCGGCACTCGACCGTCGAGCGCGGTACTCGTGTGTACCGCGCTCGGCACGGGTGTGCCGCGCTCGACCGGAACGGGACGGGTCAGGGGGTCGTGCGGGGGCGGCCGCGACGCGGTGGTGCGGCCGCCGTCGACGGCATGCGTCCTGCGTCCTTCAGCGCGCGGCGCAGCAGCAGGTCGATCTGGGCGTTGACGCTGCGCAGGTCGTCGGCGGCCCACCGCGCGACGGCGTCGTGCACTGCCGGGTCGAGGCGAAGCAGCACCTGCCGCCGCTCGCGCCGCGCCGGCCGCCCGTCGCCGCCGTCCGCATCGCCCTCGCCATGGCCCTCCGCGGCGCGAGCTCCGGACCCGCCCGCGCCACCCCCCGCGTGAGAGTGCGATCCAGCACCCCCACCCCCCGCGTGAGAGTGCGATCCAGCATCGCCGCCCCCCGCGTGAGAGTGCGATCCAGCACCCCCACCCCCCGCGTGAGAGTGCGATCCAGCGTTCGTGACGTCCCCCTGCGGGGGCACGGCCCCGGGCGGCGCGGCACCTCGCGCGCCGTCCGGGTCCTCGTGCCCCGCGTCCACCGGCCCGTCCGTCACCCGTACAGGCTGCCGGTGTTGATGACGGGTGTCGCGCGGGACTCCCCGCACAGGACGACGAGCAGGTTCGAGACCATCGTGGCGCGACGCTCGTCGTCGAGCGTGACGATGCCGTCGGCCTCGAGACGGCCCAGCGCGCTCTCGACCATGGACACGGCGCCCTCGACGATCCGTTCGCGCGCGGCGATGATCGCCCCGGCCTGCTGGCGCTGCAGCATCGCCTGGGCGATCTCGGGGGCGTACGCGAGGTTGGAGATGCGGGCCTCGACGACCTCGAGGCCGGCGATGACGACGCGCGCCGCCACCTCGGCGGCGATCTCCGCGGACACCACGTCGGTCGCCCCGCGCAGGGAGTTCTCGCCGTCGTCGGCGTGGTCGTACGGGTGCGACATCGCGACGTGCCGCAGTGCCGACTCCGACTGCACGCGCACGAAGTCGGCGTAGTCCTCGACCGCGAACGTCGCCTTGGCGGTGTCGGCGACCTGCCACACGACGATCGACGCGATGTTGATGGGGTTGCCGTCGGCGTCGTTGACCTTCAGCTCATTGGTCTCGAAGTTGCGGACGCGCACGGAGACGTTCTTGCGCGTCGTCAGGGGGACCGTCAGGACCAGGCCGGTGCGGCGGATGGTCCCGATGTAGCGGCCGAAGAACTGGACCACGCGCGTCTGACCGGGGCTGATCACGGCCACGCCGGTGAACATGACGACGCCCAGCACCATCAGGCCGACGCCGAGGAAGCCCCACGCGTCCGCGCCCGTCGTCTCCGCGTGGATGAACAGCGGGATCGAGCCGCCGATCGCCCCGAGCGCGAGGAGCAGGGCGACGAGACCGCCGCCGGCGCCGGTCGCCCAGGCGTCACGCTCGGCGACGTCGACGCGTGCGCCGGCGTGGCCGACGGGACGTCCGCTGGGGTCGCCGCCGACGGACTCCTGCGGTGGGACGGTGTCGGGCATGGTGACCTCCGGGGAGACGGGCGCTCGCGCGCTATCAATGTGATAGCACATTAGCACGACGCGCACGTGCCCGCGTCCGCCGCCCGCGCCGCGCTCACGCCCGCCGAGCGCGGCACACGACCGCCGAGCGCGGTACTCGTAGGCACCGCGCTCGGCGGTCGAGTACCGCGCTCGGCGGGAGGGTGTCCGTGGGTGTCAGGCGAACCGGCGCAGCCGGAGGCTGTTGGTCACCACCAGCACCGACGAGAACGCCATCGCAGCACCCGCGATCATCGGGTTCAGCAGCCCCAGCGCCGCGAGCGGGATCGCCGCGACGTTGTACGCGAACGCCCAGAACAGGTTCTGCCGGATCACCGCGAGCGTGCGCCGCGACAGCCGGATGGCCTGCGGAGCCGAGGCGAGGTCCCCGCGGACGAGGGTCAGGTCGGCCGCCTCGATCGCGACGTCCGTACCGGTGCCCATCGCCAGGCCGAGGTCCGCCGTCGCGAGCGCCGCGGCGTCGTTCACGCCGTCCCCGACCATCGCGACGCGCGCGCCACCGGCCTGCAGCCGCTCGACGGCCGCGACCTTCTCGTCCGGCATGACCTGGGCGACGACGTCCTCGTCCGCGATGCCGACCGCGCGGGCCGTCGCCAGGGCGGCGCCCCGGTTGTCGCCCGTGAGCAGCACGGGCCGCAGTCCGAGTGCACGCAGCTCGCGGATCGCGTCGGTCGACGTCGGCTTCACCGGGTCCCGCAGGACGAGGACGCCGCGCGCCCGCCCGTCCCACGCGGCGACGACGGCCGTCGCACCGTCCGCCTCCGCGGCGGCGACCGCGGCGGCGACCTCGTCGGTGCGCACGCCCTGCTCGTCGAGCCAGCCGAGCCGCCCGACGAGCACGCGGCGGGCCAGCCCGACACCGCTGTGGGCGGTGCGGACCACGCCGCTGACACCCCGGCCGGCGTCGGCGCGGAACTCCCGCACCTCGTCCGCACCGATCGCGACACCGTCCGCCCCGACCGCCACGTCGCCGCCCGCTCCTGCACCGTGACTGGATTGCACTGTCACGCCTGAGGGGG